>CAJDWS010000090.1_pt1 | contig 9946 bp, 10 predicted proteins | sample 7391661 | NCBI WGS metagenome assembly CAJDWS01 (sample SAMEA7055725, study PRJEB34461) | soil metagenome | biome: terrestrial ecosystem; feature: Peninsula; material: soil | place: Antarctica | collected 2016 | reverse complement strand
CGAAGCGGATATTATCGTGGCAAAGCACCGCAACGGACCTACGAAGACGATCACGGTCGCGTTCCAGGGCCACTACAGCCGTTTCACGAATATGGCGACGTCGTACTGATGAGGGATTCGACGTCGTGCGCAGCCGGCCCACTCCAGCGCTGGCCCGAAGCAACCTCACAGAGCTCGCTGACAGTGAAGTGATCGTCAAGGTGCCGAAGCTATCGATGTGGCGACCCTTGGCGGGTACAACGTCGCCAGGCAGAATCTCTGCCGATCGCCGATGATGGTCAACGGGCACGACGGCCTTGCGGACTGGGCGCGGGACGCGTTCGGGTTCGAAGACGAGGACGTGTCCATCAGGCTCGGAGCCAGGGGCGCGCAGGGCCAGGTTTGGAAACTGGCGGTCGGTGGCCGGGCATACGCACTCAAGCGGGTGTTCGCGGGCAGGCCCCCCGCGCCCTCCACCATCGAGGCCGAAGTCGCCTTCACGCAACTGGCTACGGCGGCGGGTGTTCGGCTGCCTGCGAGCCATCCCGATCGCAACGGACGGTATCTCGTGCCGCTGCCGGACGATGGCTGGGTGCGGCTCTTCGATTGGGTCGAGCTGCGGGCTGCTGACCTCGCCGGCACGGCTGAGAGCGTGGGCCTTGTTCTGGCCCGTCTGCACCAATGTGGCCGGGCGACGGACCGAGAGCTGGACGGCGGAGCAGCCAGCCCCTGGTACACGGTCCCACCTGCACCGGACAGCTGGGCGCCGTTGGTGGCCGCAGCCCTCGAGGCTGACTACTCCTGGGCCATTCCACTCGCAGTCGCCGTCGAAGGGCTCCCCCCTCTGTATGCCGTCGTCTCGCCGGCCGTCCCCGCCACGATGAGGCTGTGCCATCGGGACCTGCACCCGGGCAATCTCCTCGCCGACGACGCGGGTGATCTGGTCATCGTCGACTGGGACTCACTCGGCCCGGCCGATCCGGCGGGCGAGATTGCCTTCACGCTCATGGCTTGCTTTCACGACGGTGAGCCAGATCTCGTCTCTATGCGGCGCACCTACACCTCTTACCTGGACGGCGGTGGGCCGGCCCGGCTCCGCTCGCTGGAAGACTTCACCATGTCGATCGCCGCCTCACTGAACTTCTTCCAACGTCAGCTGCGCGTGGCCCTCGACCCAACGGCAAGTTCACGGGACCGCACCTGGGCAGAGCTCGAGATCGACGAATGGTTGCGCATCCGACCCTCTCCGGACCTACTCACCACGGTGCTGGACGCCCTCTAGCGTTGTCGGACTACCGTTGGCGGCTCTGCGAGATGGGCAACATGTTGTCAATGTGACGATGCGGCCGACGAGCAGGTCACACCCGGACAGTGACCGCGAGGGTCTCGCTGCACCCCCTGGCATCATCTGGCAGCGGTGTCCCTAGAATGACGTCGCAGCTCGGCGTCGAATGCTCTGAGGGACCACGCAACTGGGCGGGTCACGAATGGCCAATTTCGGCATCGGCGCATCGTCGCATCCTGCTTTGCCTGAGTGAGGAGTTTCCCAATGTCCTCCGAGAACGACGCTCTAGGCGTTGAGTCCGAAAGCGCATGGCACCGGCTGCCTCCCAACGAGGATCCCTACGTTCTTGATCCCGCTGATATCTTGGATCCGCCGAAGGGTTGGGCGGCGAGCCTGAAGTATCTCGGTCCCGGCATGGTCACCAGCGCAGCCGTCGTCGGATCCGGCGAGTTGATCACGGCGACCACCTTGGGGGCGAAGGTCGGCTTTCTCCTGCTGTGGCTGGTACTGGTCTCCACGATTGTGAAGGTCGCGGTGCAGATCGAGTTGGCGCGGTGGTCGATCTCTACCGGCAAAACCTCCATCGCCGGATATAACCAGGTGCCGCCGAAGATCGGCGGGCGGAGTTGGATCTCCTACATCGGTTTGCTGATGTTCCTGCAGATCGTCATCGGCCAGGGCGGTGTGCTGGGCTCGGGAGCCCTCGCCTTCAGCATGCTGTTACCCATCGGCGGCAACCCGTTCTCGACTCTCTCTATCGGTTTCTGGGTTGTCTTGTTCGTCCTCTTGGCGATCGCGGTCCACGTCGCCAACCGGTACGGCATCGTCGAGACCGTTTCGACGGTGTTGGTCGTGTTGATCACGACGATGGTTGTGGTCATGGTCTTCGGCCTGCAGTTCACGCCGTTCGCCTGGTCTGCCACCGACATCGCTGACGGGTTGAAGTTCCAGATTCAAGCGGGCACCGTCGGTGTCGCATTGGCGATGTTCGGTCTGACCGGGGTAGGCGGCGGCGAAATCACTGCTTACACGTACTGGGTCGTGGAAAAGGGTTACGCACGCTGGGCTGGGCCAAACGACGGATCCGAGGAGTGGGTTGCCCGAGCGCGGGGCTGGATCTCGGTGATGAAGAAGGACGCGCTGATCGCCTGGGCGATCTACACTCTGTCCACCGTTGCTTTCTACGTCCTCGGCGCGTCGGTTCTCCACCCCCAGAACCTCGTGCCGACAGGCAGCGACATGATCGAGGTGCTCTCGCGCATCTTCACCGATGTCGCCGGGGAATGGGTGAAGGGTCTCTTCCTCTTCGGAGCCGGCGTAGCACTGATCAAGACGGTTTTGGCCAACGTTCCTGGCTTCGCGCGGCAAGTCGCGAACACCCTGTCGGTGTTTGGAGCGTTTGACTGGTCCGATCTCAAGGCGCGCGACAAGGTCACCAAGATTCTGATCGTCGTCCTGCCCATCGCGTGGGGGACGTTCTACCTGTTCATCCAGTCTCCGCTGCTGATGATCATCATCGCTGGTATCGGGAACGCGATCTTCTTGATGGCCATCGTCGTGGCCGTCCTTTACCTTCGCCAGACCGAGACCGATGATCGAGTCAAGGACGGTACTACCTTCACGGTGTACTTGATGATCTCCTCGGCGGCAGTGTTCGCCGTCGGCGTGCTGTCGCTCGTCGGCGCCCTCACATGATCCCTATTTCACCTCGTTAGGAGCCTCGTATGTTGGCTGTCGTCGTTCACGGAGCCGATGATCTGCGGGTCGAAGAGATTCCCAACCCAGTCTGTGGTCCCGATCAGGTTGTCGTGGAGATGGAGTGGGGCGGGGTGTGTGGCTCCGACATCGCCTATTGGCGGCACGGGGCCTCGGGTACTGCCGTGCTCAAGGATGCGTTGGTGCTGGGTCACGAGGTTGCCGGAACGGTCGCAGAGGTTGGCTCAGCGGTGACGGGCGTGCCGGTCGGCGCCAAGGTCACCGTCCATCCGGCAACTTTTGTCGGAGCGTCGACGGTGGCCGAAGAGATCGTCGAGCGGACGAACCTTTGGCCACATGTGCGCTACTTCGGATCAGCTGCCTTCCAACCCCACGAGAGTGGGGGGTTCAGCCGATATCGCGCCGTACGACCCGATCAACTGCGGTATCTGCCAGAAGGCCTGTCTACGAAGGAGGGCGCCATCGCCGAACCTTTCGGAGTGGCCCTGCACGCGATCAACCGGGCCGGGGACGTCGGCGGCCGGAGCGTGCTCGTGAACGGTTGCGGACCGATCGGGGTGCTCGCGGTCGCTGCGGCGAAAGCCAAGGGGGCGGATCGCGTTATCGCAGCCGACCTCCAAGAGGCCGCGCTGGACATAGCGCTCGCCATGGGGGCGACCTCCGTCGTCCGGGTGGCTGACGGTGAGGAACTGCCCAGAGACGTAGAAGTAGCGATCGAAGCCTCAGGTGCGGCGCGAGCGCTTGGCGGGGTGATCGCCGCGGTGCGACGCGGCGGCATCCTCGTGCAGGTGGGCAACCTGCCCGCTGGTGAGGTCAGCGCGACGCTGGGCAATATCGTGACACGCGAGATCGAGTACCGGGGCTCCTACCGGTTCGTCGACGAAATCAGCGAGGCATGCGAGCTGATGAACGGCACGGTCGACGTCGGTCCGCTCATGACGCACGAATTCTCGATCGAAGAAGCCGTGCAGGCGTTCGAGACTGCAGCGGATCGTTCGACCGGCTCCAGCAAGGTGATGCTTCGGTTGTCCTGAGTTGTCATGATGGGCTTCACTCGTGCCGATCGGCTCGTGCGCTGCCAGGCTTGTGGTGTGCTGCTGCGAGGGTACGAGCCCGGAGATACGACCGACGTACTCGCTGCCTTCGCCGACAAAGAGATCGCGCGCTGGAATCCGGGGCCATTGGGTCTGATGGCTGCCGCCGATTTCATGGCCCGGCGTAACGATTGGAGCCAGGCCGATCACGCGTCGTGGGCCGTGGCAGACGACTCCGATCGCCTGGTTGGATCCGTGTCTGTCTACAAGATCAATCCGGACCAGGCTGACGCGGAGATCGGCTACTGGGTGGCGCCATGGGCCAGGCGCAAGGGCCACGCGACTCGGGCTGTTGTAGCCGCCTCCCGTTTCGCGTTTGCTCAACTCGGTCTACACCGCCTTTACCTGTATCACGCGGTTGAGAACCATGCCTCCTGCGCTGTTGCCCGAGCGGCCGGTTTCGCCCATGAGGGCACCCTGCGCGAATCCTTCAGGTACGCCGACGGCCTGTATCACAACGAGCATCTGCACGGTCTTCTGGCTGGTGACTCCGACGCAACGGCGAGGCTATGAGCGGGCTGCCTGCTGACCGCTGACCACGAGCGCCCAGGTGGCGCAGATTCCAGCCGCAAGGGTAACCGCGATGGCCACGCCTTCACCGGCACGGATCGTGCCCTCCTGGTGAATGAGGTCGCGAATGAGCGAGGCCGAGACTGCAAGCACCGCACCAATGACGAAGACAGGCCAAGGGCGTGCCTTGATGAGCGTGCCCAGACTTGGGATAGTCATGAACCACAACGTATCAACGCTGGTCAATCCAACTGCGGCGGTTGGTCTGTCTCCCCGACCACCCTTGCGAGACGGCGACGGCTCCCGGGGTGCGCTGGCTGTGGAGGGTATTGGCGTCAGAGCACCTGGTAGGTGAACAGGTCATCGACTCGCCGGTCGAAAACTGCGGCGATGAGGAAGGCGACCTCCAGTGAGGGGGAGTACTTGTTGCCCTCGATGGCATTGATGGTCTGGCGCGAGACCCCGACCCGATCGGCCAACTCCTGCTGAGACATCTCCCCTTGGTCGGCGCGCAGTTGCCGGACGATGTTGGTGAGCCGACCGTGCCCCTTGCCCATCTCAGGCGCCGCGTCGGTAGAGAACAAGCGTTGTGCCGATATTGACCAGCTGCGCGCACACCCAACCCGCAAACAAGACGTGGAGGAACGCGAAGTTCCCCGGCACGGCCACACCTGTCACGAGAGCCGCAAAGACCGCCGTAGCCAGGACGTACGCGCCGTTGCGAGTGCCCACGAGGCCAAAGAGACGATCGCGTTCGTCGGTTGTCGTTTCCCGCCGAGCGATGATGGCCAGGATGCTCATGCCGATCGCCATAATGGCCGCCAAGGCCACCGTCGCCGCGGCGAACACCGCGACCTGCTCGGGCCCTACGTTCTCGCCGTGACCGGGGACCGTGACGCTGAAGAACCATCCGTAGGCGGCGATCAAGGCCGCCCCCTGCAGCCACAGACTGCGTTCTGTGAGTGACACCGCACACCTCGTGATGTCGAAGAAACCTGACGTCTTCAAGCGTGCGCTCCCATGACGAATGTGTCTAGTTTTTCTTACAATCGCTTCGGGTTCTAGTGATGAATGTGCACTTCATGGCTACCGTCCTCGTCGGCATCGGGCGGGCGAAGTCATTGCTCATCCGCGTGGGCCCAGCCCGACCGTCGACGGATCAGCTGTCCGTTCAAAATGTCACTGTCGCGGACCTTCAATCTTGGCCGAAGCGACAATTGTAAGCGAGTAGTGGTACAAGAGGCCTTGGGCTCAAGCCATGCAGCGTCCGCGGGCGGCCTTACAGCATCGTCACTGCGGCCACCACGCCGGCGGTCACGACGCCCCAGCGGAACAGCCCAGGGGGAAGGCGGCGGCCGATACGGGCGCCGACGTACCCTCCGACGATCGAACCCGCCGCCAGCAACGTGATCGCCCGCCAGTCAAGGTCGGCGAGAAAGACGAAGAGCGCGCCTGCGACGAGATTACCGATAAGGATCGACAGCGTCTTCAGGCCGTTGACCACCCGGAGCTCGACATCGGTCCCGAGTGCGAGGACAGCGACCATCATGACGCCGGCGCCCGCCCCAAAGTAACCGCCGTACATCCCGGTGAGCGCGGCGAAGACCGTGGTGACCGGCGACATGTGCAGCCTGACAGTCGGCGCGCGCCCTTGACGGTGCCGCGCGATCCAGGAGCTGATCCGTGGCTGTGCCCCCACGAGCAGACACGTGCCCAGGATCAGCCACGGGACGACTGCCTCAAACACCTCGGGCGGCAGCCCAAGCAGCAGGCCAGCGCCGACCGCGGAGCCCAGCGCGCACGTCACCAGCACCCGTCGAGTCAGCTGCGGCTGCTCCCGCAGCTCGGCGCGGTAGCCGAACGCGCCACCGAGCCCAGCCGGAATCAGCCCCACGGTGTTGGACGCGTTGGCCACGACCGGCGGCAGCCCCATCGCCACCAAGACGGGGAAGCTCAGCAGCGACGCAACTCCCACTGTGGAGGAGAGCAGGCCAGCCCCCAGTCCTGCGGCCACCACTGTGAGCTCCTCAATCCCCACGTGGTGTCCCTCCTTTTACGGGGTTGGCCGCTGGCGGGCCGGTCGGCCGATCGGAGGGAACCATGCAGGGAGCGTACGGCCTGGTGGTCGGCGAACCACTTGCCGGGTGGCTGCGGCGCTGGCATAGTCGGCCAACACGTCGGACGACGCACTTCCTTCACCGCTGGAGTTTCCTGTGTCGCATGAAGTGATATCCCTTCTGGTCCTCGCCGTCGTCTTCCTGGTTGCCACGGTGCGCGGAGTCAACATGGGTGCACTGGCGCTCGTCGCCGCGTTCGTCGTCGGCCTGGCCGTCTATGACGTCTCCACCAAGGACGTACTCGCCGGCTTCCCCTCCGGACTGTTCGTGATCCTGGTCGGCGTCACCTACCTTTTCGCGCTCGCAAAAAACAACGGCACCGTCGACTGGCTGGTGCACGGTGCGGTCCGGGCGGTCGGCGGCCGGGTGGCGCTGGTCCCGTGGGCCATGTTCCTGGTCTGCGCCGCGGTCACCTCCATCGGTGCGGTGAGCCCGGCCGCGGTCGCGATCGTGGCACCGGTCGCGGCGGGCTTCGCTTTCCGTTACCGGATCCACCCCGTGCTCATGGGCATGCTCGTCGTCCAAGGAGCCACTGCGGGGAGCTTCTCGCCGATTGGCATCTTCGGCAGCATCACCAACGGGGTCGTGGATCGCAGCGGCCTGCCGAAGAACGAAGCTTTCCTCTTTCTCACCACATTCCTCGCAGCGACCGCGATCGCCGTGGTGGCCTACTTCGCGTTCGGCGGCAAGGAGCTCATCGCCCGAGGGCGAGAGAACGGCGACGTGGCCCAACTCGGTGATGAGGCGGATCGTGTGACCCACGAGGCCACCCGGCCCGGCGCTTCGAACGAGCCGCATTCTGCGGTCGAGGCGCAACGTATGAGAACGGAGGCCGCCACGGATGCTCCGGTGTACAAGCTCGACACGCAGCGCAGGGTCACGCTCGCCGGTATCGCCGTCCTCATGGTCGGCGCTCTCGGATTTGACCTGGACGTGGGCTTCACCGCGCTGGCTATCGCGGTGACGCTGACGCTGATCTTCCCGGAATCCGCCAAGGGCGCGGTAGAGAAGATCAGCTGGAGCACGGTGCTTCTCATCGGGGGAATCGTCACCTACGTCTCGCTGATGGAGAATCAAGGCGTCGTCGACTGGCTCGGGGAGAAGGTCGCCGATGTCGGTTCGCCGCTCGTCGCGGCGCTGCTCATCTGCTTCATCGGGGCGGTGGTGTCGGCGTTCGCCTCCACCACGGGGATTATCGGCGCACTCATTCCACTGGCCGTCCCTTTCCTGCTCACCGACCAGGTCAACGCCGTTGCCCTGATCGCCGCGCTGGGCATCTCCAGCTCCGTAGTGGATTGCAGCCCCTTTTCCACCAACGGCGCCCTCGTGGTGGCCAACTCCGACGAGGGCGACCGCGAGATGGTCTTTCGCCGGCTGATGCAGTGGGGGATGGGGATCGTCGTCGTGGGCCCTCTGGTCGCCTGGGCAGTCCTCATCCTGCCGACCACTTGAATCTGACCGGCCGACCTCGGTCAAAGGACCCGCGCGTCAACAACTCGAGCAGAGGTCCGGATGTGTTTCATGGACCGATCCTCGACCCTCAACCTCGGCGCAGGACCAGAGCGTCAATTGTCGTGCACGTTTGCAGTTGGAGTCACGCCGCGCTCGGGGTGCTGCTGACAGCGCCTCCCCAGACTGGCGCTGTCAGGCTGCCGCCCCACATGTGAACCGTCCAGATGCACGTTGGCAGATTCCAGCAGGGGATGCACGATCGGATGCAACTGGTCTTCGGAGAAGCGGTCACACGCCTCGCGGTCGCGCCAAATGTCGACGTAGCGAAGCCCACCAGCCTCGGTTTCGTAGGCCAAGTGCAGCAGCAGTCCGTCGGGGGTTTCACTGCCGAGCCCCTCCATGATGTCGCCATAGACAGAACGTCCGATCGGCACGTCCTGCACCCATGCGTACATGGTTCCTCCTGGGAGAGTCAGATTTTGTCCGAAGTAGATTCGGACGGATATTTGGAAGTTAGGGCCGGCGCCTCAGCGTGTCAATAGGCGAGCGTTCGATGCCACGAGCTCGCTCGGGGTTGCGTCGTGGCGACCCACTACCGTCGGCCTCGACGGTGACGCCGACGAAGGACAACTCACGTGGGGATTGAGGAGTACCGGCTCGCCCTGGGCGAGGCGACCGGTCATGGTTGGGGATTCTTGACGGCCTATGGCGTGACGTGGCTTGTCTGCACGGTCGCTTGGAGACGCTGGGGACCAAAAGTCGGTGCCTACTGCACCCTGTTCCAGGGGATGGTGGCGTTGCCGGTGGCGCTACTCCTGACGGCCGCCACACCAGGCCCGGCCCGTCCCACCTTGGCGGCGATGGACGGCCTATCCGTCCTTCTCGCGACCGGCCAACTGCTAGGTCTTCCGGTCGTCATCTACTGGGTAGCGCAACGTAATTTCACTCGGACGCCGCTGGCGATGGTCATCCTTCTCGCGGTGCACTTTGCGCCGTATTCCTGGCTCTACGACACGGTTTTGTATGTGGCCATGGGCGTGGTGATGAGCGTCGGCGCCGTGATCGCTGATGCCACCGCTCATCGAAATGCGCGCAGCACGATCGAGGCCGAATCGATCGGCGCCGCCCGGACATGCTTGGCTACCGGGCTGGTGATGCTGATCAGTGCAGGCATCGCGCTGTGGCTTTAGCTTCTCTTGCCGTGCTCACGGTGCTCGCGGATCGTGAGTGCACCTGAAACGACTCAGATCGTGATGATCTCGGATTCGTCGGGCATCCTCGGCGCGTGTGGATGCAGGAAAGCGATGGGCAGCCCTATCGCCTCCTCCCAGCGAATGCTGTCCGTGGCCTGCAGGTGAAGGTGCGGCTGAGTGCTGTTGCCGGAGTTCCCACAGCGACCCACGGCATCGCCTGAATCCAGATGATCCCCCACGTCAACGGTGACCGAGCCCCGGCGCAGATGGGCGAGGAGGATGTACGGGCCGCTCGGCTGGGTTGCGATCACGACGTGGTTTCCAGCGATGGCAGCTGGCCCTCCTCGCCGAAGGCGGCTGGCCTGTGAGAGTGCGTACGACACCAACGTGAGCAGAGAACGTCTCGCTTCGTGGTCCTCCTCGCCGTCGTGTGCAACAACGACGCGACCTGAGCACGGAGCGGTAATGGACACGCCGAAACCGAAGAACGTCTCAGGCGGCTCGGTCCCAACTGCGGCGCGCCAATTCCACGGCGCTGATCGGCCGCGCCCATCGACAGGGATGAAGTCGACGGCGTACGTCGTACCCATCAGGTGCGTG
>CAJDWS010000146.1_pt1 | contig 9965 bp, 8 predicted proteins | sample 7391661 | NCBI WGS metagenome assembly CAJDWS01 (sample SAMEA7055725, study PRJEB34461) | soil metagenome | biome: terrestrial ecosystem; feature: Peninsula; material: soil | place: Antarctica | collected 2016 | reverse complement strand
GTCCGAAGTCCGGCGTCTACTCGGATCACGGCGATCGGGTGGCCTTCGCGCTGCATACCCGGGCCGTGCCGTCCGGGCTGGCGGTGCCTGGCGCGTGTCCGCAACGCCTCACGCGCCGATCAGGGCGATGATCGCATCGGCGGCGGTCACGGCCCCGTCCCGGCGGCGGATCTGCTCGCCGATGGATTCGGCAGCTGCGGTGACCGCAGGGTCCGTGGACAGTTCGTGGATGGCCCGTTGGAGCTGGTCAGTCGAGGCGGCGCGTTTCAGGCAGCGCCCTGCGCCGAGACGCTCGACGGCTTGGCCGACGAGGTGCTGGTCCAGCATCGGGTGCATCGGCAGGATGAGGAGCGGAATTCCGTAGGCCAGAGCGCGTGCCGTGGTGGCATGGCCTCCGTGTCCGATGACCAGGGATGTCGTTGGCAGCAGGTCGGCGTGGTCAAGATACTGATGGACCTGGATATCAGCCTGATCCAAGGACGGCACATCGGCGGGCGCTTCGGGCGCAACGGGGCGCCGCAGTTGCGCAGGGTCGATCGAAGGGCCAGTGGTCACCACCAACTGCACGGGCAGCCGGGACGCCGCGTCGAGCACTCGCTGCAGCACCTGCAACTGGCCGGGGAAGGCCGTCGAGCTGAGGCTGATCAGCACGCGGGGACGGATCGGGTCCGGCTGTGCTGGCACGGGCGTGCCTTGCCAGACGATGCCGGTGTGCCGCACCCGCTCCGGGAGCGGCGGCGCATCCAGCGGTTCCCAGTCGGCGCGGGTGGTGACGACCGTGAGGTCAACGTCGCGAAAGGCGCTGACCGCGTCGACACCCCTGAGCCGGGAGAGCAGGCCAACCGGGCCCGTGGGTACAGCGGAGAAGTATTGCCAGAGACTGTGCACCACGCTGACGACTGGTATCCCGCTCTTCCGGCACTCGGCGAGCGCGCCCCAGAGCAGGCAGTCCACGACGAACAGGTCGGCTGACGGAACGTCGTGGTCGGAACGGGCCGCTGCGACGGCGTCAAGGCCCCGGCCGCGATCGGCGAAAGCCGCCGACATCATCCATGCGGCGCGCAGTGTGTTGCGTGGGCTCGCGGATTCATATTCGTGGCCGCGGGTCACCGGGGCAAAGGTCAGGCCCGCCGCCTCCACGCGGGCCCGGTGTGACTGGTGCCCGAGGACATCGACGGCCCAGCCTCGTCGTCGCAGTTCTTGTCCGATGCCGAGCATCGGCGGGAGGTTTCCTCCGCCGTCCCAAGTGACGAGAACCGCGCGCATATCGATCTCCTTCGTCGGTGGTCAACGTGCGGGGCTATTTGCGGCCGTGGACCAGGGTGATGATCGTGGCGAGGCGCTTTTCGATCGTGGTGGTCCGGGAAAACGACGTCAGCGGCAGCGGTGGCTTGAACCTCTGACGCACCACCGCGTGGGCGTAGCAGAACTCGCGCAGTCCGTCCTGGCCGTGTATACGGCCGAAACCGGAGTCGCCGACGCCCCCGAAGGGCACCGAGGGCACCATCGCGAAGCTGAAGACGGAGTTGACCGCGACCATGCCCGAGCGGATCTGGTCGGCCAGGGCGGTGGCGTTGCGGGTGCCGAATACCGACGCGCCGAGGTGGTAGCGCGAGGCGTTGGTCAGGGCGAGCGCCTCCTGCATGTCCTTGACCTTGCGTAGCACCAGGGTGGGGCCGAAGGTCTCCTCGGCCACGGCCACGCAGTCTTCGGGTACGTCGACCAACACGGCGGGTTGGACTACTTGACCGTCGATGGAACCGCTCCCGGCAAGCACCCGGCCACCGGCGGCCAGCGCTTCCTTGAGGTGGCTCTGGATGATCCCCACCTGTGAGGGCATCGTGATCGGTCCGATCTGGGCTGCCGGGTCTGACCCGGCACGCAGACCAGCGACCTGGTCGGCCAGTAGCTTGGCGAAGTCGTCGTACACGTTCTCGTGCACGTAGACCCGCTCCACGCCGATGCAGGACTGGCCGGCGTTGGCGATGCCGCCCCAGGCAGCTGCCTCCGCGGCCGCAACCAGGTCAGCGTCCTCATCGACGATCAGGGCATCCTTGCCGCCACACTCAGCGACCACCGGAGTCAAGCGCTGCGCACACGTGACCATGACCCGCTTGGCCGTAGCCGTCGACCCCGTGAAGCTGACCTTGTCCACCCCCGAGCGGCACAGCGCATCCCCCGTCGACCCGTCCCCGGTGAGTAGTTGCAGGACCGGCTGCTCGGGCACGATCTGCTCGAAGGCCTCGACCAGCCAAGCCCCCACACCAAGGGTGTACTCACTTGGCTTGAACACAACGCTGTTACCAGCAGCCAGGGCAGACACGATCGATCCCATTGGGGTGAAGACCGGGTAGTTCCACGGGCCGATCACCCCGACCACGCCTAACGGCCGGTACTCCACGGTGGCCCCCAGGTGCGCGTTCAGGGCGCCGGCATGGGTGCGCCGCTTCCCGAGGACCTTCCCGGCGTGCTTGCCGGCCCAGGCCAGGTGGTCCAGGACCAACGCGACCTCCAGGTAGGCGTCGCTGCGCGGCTTGCCGGTCTCCTGGTGGATCACCTCGGCGAGTTGATTGATCCGCCGCGCGATCACCCCCCGAAACCCGTCCAGACGCTTACGTCGCTCGGCGTACCCGATGCCCTGCCACCACTGGGCAGCAATCCGGGCCCGCTCCACGACGGCCGCGACATCGTGCAGGCCCTGGATCTGGTACCTGTCCAAGACCTCCCCACTGCGCGGGTTGCGAACCTCGATCGTGGTGATCGTGCTTTCGGTTGGGGTCTGCTGGACGGTCATCGGAGAATCTCCCTCATACGACGGCGAGCTGGACGGGTCTGGTGATCTACCCCCGCGACACGGCCGCGGAGCGACCTCCGGTCATCGGGGGCGACGCGGTGTGATGGCAACCACACCGGATCGCCTGCTTTCAGATTCCAACACAGTCCCACTTCGGCTGTCTTGGGATGTTCAGCCAGACTCACGGATCAGCCTTGGATTCCTGCACAGTTGGCCTCAAACTCCTGGAGGCGCTGGTGACGGAAGTACGCTCCGAAGGGCTCGCCGCCTAGGCCCGAACGTACGTCGCCCAGACCGTCGAACTCGCTGATGATCCGGTGCTCTGGGCCGATCTGCATGCGAGCACCAGGGTGAGCATGCAGTCTTTCGCAGCGAACGGCGGGAGCTCACGACCGGCTATGTCGGCGCCAAGGATCAGAAGTCTGCGGCGGAGACGACCGCCTGGCCCGCTTCGATCGCGGTGACGACCCGATCCGCGACGACCCGCGGGTCGAGGCCGGGGGAGAACCGGGGCCCAGTGCCGGCGATTGGCCGGGTCGCCAGCCCGGTTTCGGTATGGGGCGGCTGGGCGTCGCACACCAGCACCCCAGCCCGTCGTAGTTCCTTGCCGAGCGCTTGGAAGCCAGCAGCGGCCGCGGCCTTGGACGCCGAGTAGGCAGCCATAGCCGGCACCGGGGTGGCAGCCACCACGCCCGAGAGGTTGGCGATGAAGCCGCGGCTTTCCCGCAGCGCCGGGAGAACGCGCTTGGCCAGCCACAGTGGCCCGATGGCATTGGTCAGCATGAGCGACCAGTGCCAACCCACCGTCGGCGTCGGTGAGGTCGATCGCAACATCGACGGCGCCCGATCGTCCCGCCACGATGACGGTGGCGCCGTGCGCGGCGAACGACGCTGTCAGGGCCTGCCCCAGGCCGCCCGTACCGACCACGGCGACAATCGCGTCCTGCAGCGTGCGTGACATGGGCAGAGCTTATCCACTCATCACGGATACCAGCCGTCGGCAGGACCAGCTCACCGCGTCAGCCGGATCCAGACCCGGGGGAGAGGGCAGCGGTATGACGTCGGCCAGCCGATCGTCCTCGAACGCACCGATGGCCTCAGTCTGCCGGCAGCCGCCGCGAGGGCCACATTCTGGCCAGCATGACCCCTGCGGCCCACAGCAGCTGTGCCAGACGACCGGCGTGCGCCGAAGCTCGGTCTCAGCCGGTACGGTCCCCACGTCGGCTGGCGGCCGCCGCGCCGACGGCCACCCCGGCCAGCGCGATCGCCGCGCCGGTCACGGCCGCGGCGAGCAGCGTGATCGGGCTCGGCCCCGCGGCGGGCACGGTCCGCATCGGCAGCCCAATCGGCGCCCGGGCCGCGATGGCCTCGGACGGCGCGCCGGCGCCTACCGGGACGGCGACCTCAGCGGCTTCGGCAGCGAGAGCGCCACCGGTTGCGATGTCTTTGTCGATCGCGGCGAAGAACGTCGTCGCCAACTTCTTCGCCACCCCGGACAGCATCCGCTGACCCACGCCGCCGATAGTCCCCCCGACGTTGGCGTCCGCCTCGAACGTGATGTCGGTGCCGCCGTCGGCAGCCGCCGCGAGGCCAACCTTGACATCAGCGGCGATCGTCCCAGCAGCGCCCTCGCCGCGCGCCCGCAGCACGAACGAGTCGTGCGGCTGCTGATCGGTGAGCGCCACGTTGCCCTCGTAGATGCCCTTGATCGACCCGATCCCAGTCATCACCGCCAGGCCGTAGGCGTCGGGTCCGGTCTCGGTGAGCCGCTGGGCGCCGGGAATCGTGCGGGAGAGCACCCCCGGGTCGTGAAAGGCCTTCCACGCGACCTCGGGGGCAGCAGCCATGTGGGCGATGCCGTTGATCAGCATGCAAGTGCTCCTCGACGTCAGATCGGTCAGGTGTGAGCGCGCCGCAGCGAGGGCCACTCGCCCCGGGCGTGACGTTCGCGCAGGTCCCACAGTTGGCTGGGGGAGATAGGCATCGCCGTGATCGGGAAGCCTTCGGCATCCTCGATCGCGCTGGCCAGGACCGCTGACGCCGGGATGGTGCCGGCCTCACCCGCGCCTTTGACGCCCAACGGATTCAGCGGTGAGGGGGTTTGCAGGTGGTCGATTTCGATGTGCGGCACTTCAGAGGCGAAGGGCATCAGGAAGTCCATGAAGGACGCATTGACGAGTTGGCCGTCGGCGTCGTACTCGATCCGTTCGTAGAGGGCGCCGCCGACGCCCTGGGCAACGCCGCCGTGGATCTGTCCCTCCACGATCATCGGGTTGATCACCTTGCCGCAGTCGTGGATCACGCAGTACCGCAGGATCTTGATCTCGGCGGTTTGCGGATCGGTTTCCACGATCGCCGCGTGCATCCCGTTGGAGAACGTGCTGCGCGGCGGTGAGTAGTATCCGGTGCCCTCCAGGCCGGGGTGGGCGCCGTCGGCGATCGGCGGCTTGCTCAAGTCGGACCGGCCGCCGAACTGGGTCGCTGCGCGGGCGGTCTCATCGAACGCGTACCGCAAGGGATTGGACAGCACCGCGACCATGGCCAGTGGCATCTGGGACTGTGGGTCACCCTTGACCCGGACGATGCCGTCGACGATTTCAAGGTCAGCGGGATCCACCTCGAGCGCCTCACCAGCGATCGCCAGCGCTTTCTGCTTGACCTCCTTGGCGGCCAGATGCAGCGCGCTCCCGCTCATCACCGCCGACCGTGAGGCGAACGTGCCCACCGAGTATTCGATCCGCCTGGTGTCGCCGGTGGTGACGAATATGTCCTCGATCCGGGCGCCCAGTTCGTCGGCCACAACCTGGGCGAACGCCGTTGCATGTCCCTGGCCACAGGTTGGCAGGCCAGTTGCGACGTTGACCCGGCCGCTGGTCTCGACTTGCACGTGTCCGCCCTCGTAGGGTCCGGCGCCGGTGCCCTCGACGTAGCAGCCGATCCCGATACCCACGCGACGTCCTTCTGTGCGAGCGTGCTCTCGGTACGCCGCGAAGTCGTCCCAGCCGACAAGGGACAAGAGTTTGTCAAGACTGGCTGGGAAGTCGCCCGAGTCATAGATCGTCGGCCGGCCGTCCTGGAACATCAGCCCAACGTCGTATGGCATCTCCTGCGGCAGGATGAAGTTGCGTCGTCGGACCAGTGCCCGGTCCAGTTCGAGCTCATCTGCGACTGCGTCCATCACTCGTTCGGAGATGAACACGCCCTGGGGGCGCCCCGCACCCCGGTATGGCGAGACGATGACGGTGTTCGTGTACAACGAGGTGAATTCGACCCGGTAGTTCGGCAATTTGTACGGCCCGACCAGCTGGGTCGCCGTGTTCAGCGGCACGATGACGCCGTACGGAAGGTACGCGCCGTGGTCGTGCCAGAACTGTACGTCCAAGCCAAGGATCCGGCCCTCGTCGTCGAATCCCACCCGCGCGCGTTGCAGCTGCCCACGCTCGTGCGCAGAGGAGATGAAGTGCTCGCGCCGGTCCTCGGTCCACTTGACGTCGACCAGCAACCGGCGGGCCGCGGCGGCGACGCACAGCTCTTCAGGCCACGGGTGGATCAGTTTGCAGCCGAAGCCCCCGCCGATGTCCGGGGCGATCACCTCGACCTTCTCCCGCGGCATACCCAGCTTCGCGGCGAGCGCCGCCCGCAGTCCTCCTGAAGTCTGGGTGGAGGACCACACCCGCAACCTGGACTCGTTGGGGTCATAGGAGGCCAGGACCCCCTTGCCCTCCAGTGGCATGCTGGCGCTGCGCTGAAAGTCCAGGTCCAACTCAAGGACGTGCGGGGCAGCCTCGATCGCCCTGCGGGCGTCGCCGACCTCCTGCAGCAGGTGCGCTCCAACGTTGCCGGGGGCCCGCTCATGGACCAGGTTCGCGCCGTCACGAGCGGCGGCCACCCCCACGACCGCAGGCCGCGTCTCGTAGCTCACCCGGACCCGCGCACAGGCGTCTTCGGCCACGTAACGGTTGGTTGCCACGATCATCACGACGGGCTCGCCGACGTGCTTCACTTCGTCCTTGGCCAGTGCGTACGCCGTGATCACGTGGGTCGCGCTGGGGTGTGGGACCAGCATCGGCAACGGCTCAGCCTCGGCGCTTTGCAAGTCCTCATGGGTCCAGACGGCGACGATGCCGGGGACGTCGAGGGTGGCTGAGACATCGATGTCCACGATTCGAGCGTGCGCGTGCGGGCTACGCACGAAGGCCGCCTCGAGCGCGCTCTGGCCCAGGTCGTCGACGTACCGGCCCTGTCCGCGCACCATCCGGGGATCCTCGCGACGCGGGATCGGTTCGCCGAAGAGTTTGGTGGTCATCGCGACTCACCACCGTCGCCGCCCTCGGCGTCGGAGGCCCGATCGGCCCGGTCGGCCTGTTTGGTGCTGGAGGGGTCCGTTGACTGAGCAGTCAGCTCGGCGGTCCGACACACGGCCTTGACGATGTTCTGGTACCCGGTGCAACGACACAGGTTTCCCGAGATCGCCTCGCGAGCCTCATCCAGGTCAGGATTGGGGTGCTGCGCGACGAACGCCTCGATCGTCATCATCATCCCTGGGGTGCAAAAACCACACTGCAATGCGTGGCAGTCGATGAACGCCTGTTGCACCGGTGACAACGCTCCGCTCTCCGGATCAGCCAGCCCTTCCACGGTGCGGATCTGGTGACCGACGGCGCTGACGGCGAAGATCAAGCACGAGCGGATCGGTCGATCGTCGAGCAGCACCGTGCAAGCGCCGCACACCCCGTGCTCGCACCCAACATGGGTGCCCGTCAGACGAAGATCGTGGCGCAACGCATCGGAGAGCAGCCGACGCGCCGGGACGGTCAGGGCGTGTTCAACCCCGTTGACCCGCAACAGAATGTCGTGTTGTTCCTCCTGCGACTGGGCGGTGACCTCGAAGGCGGTCGCATTGGCCACCGGGATGCTGCGGGTCATCGCGCGACTCCTTCGGGCGCTGGCGTGCGGGAGGTCGTGGCCGCCAGCGCCTGGCCCAGCACACGGCGGGTCAGGACCTTGGCCAGGTGTCTTCGGTACTCCGCGCTGGCGTGCAGGTCGGCCTCGGGCTCAATGTGCGCCTCGACCAGGGCATCGATCTGGTCCCAACGAGGTTCGCCGGAGCCCGTCTCAGCGAAGGCGTCGGTCAGATCAAGCCGGGTGGGGACCGGAGTCGTCGACACGAAGGAGACCGCGACGTCGACCACCTGGCCATGTTCCGCCACGATTGTGGCACCCACCCCACACAGGGCGTAGTCCCCACTGCGACGAGCGATCTCGTCGTACGCGCCGCGCAAGCCGGGCCGAGCCGGGAAGGTCACCTGGGTGACGAGTTCGTCGTGCGCGAGGTCGGCCTCCATCGGGCCCTGGAAGAAATCGGCGCCGTCGACGACGCGTTCCCCACGGGTAGAGGCGATGCGCACCGTCCCCTTGAGCAGCACCAGGATGGCGGGCATCTCACCGGCCGGGTCGGCGTGCGCGATGGACCCGACCGTGGTGCCGCGGTTGCGGATCGAAGGATGGGCCACTCGACGCAGCGCGTGTCGTAACAGCGGCAGTTGCCGGTACGCTGCCTCGTCAGCCTCGAGCTGGGCGTGGCGCACCAGGGCGCCGACCCGGACACCGGATTCGCTGACCTCGATCTGGTCGAGGTCCACGATGCCGTTGATGTCGACCAGGACAGCCGGCGAGGCCAGCCGCATATTCAACACCGGCAGCAGACTCTGACCGCCGGCGAGCACCTTGGCGTCTTGGTGCTCAGCGAGCATCCGCAATGCCTCGTCGACCGATCGCGGGGCGAGGTAGCGAAACGGTGCCGGTTTCACGTGCTGTCCTCCTCGTCGCAGGGTCAGCTGCGATAGCCGGAGGATACGTGACGTGGCTCACGTCGTCAGGTCGAATCCGACGATTGAGGTGGCCGGCGACGACGAGCAGCGGCAGGTGGGCGATGATCGCGGCATGATCGACGTGCCCGACACCATCGCTGTCTTGAGCCAAGCTGGGTACGTCGCCGATGAGTCGTTGGCCACCAGCGTCTTTCTCGCCGAGAGGATGAGCCGACCGCTGCTCTTGGAGGGCGAGCCAGGCACCGGGAAGACCAGCTTGGCAGCCGCGTTGGCCACCGCCTTGGGCAGTCCGTTCCTGCGGCTGCAGTGCTATGAGGGCATCGACGCGGCACAGGCTCTGTACGACTGGGACTTCGCACGGCAGCTGCTCGATCTTCGACAAGGCCACGACGGGCCAGCGGATTCGATCCGATCAGCTCCGGTCTACTCGCAGCGGTACCTGTTGGAGCGGCCGATCCTGGCCGCGCTGCGGGCCTCCCGGCCGGGGCGCCCGGCGGTCCTGCTGGTCGATGAGATCGACCGTGCCGACGACGAGTTCGAGGCGCTGCTGCTGGAAGTGCTGGGGGAATGGACGGTGACTGTCCCGGAGATCGGCACCCTGACCGCAGCCGCACCTCCGGTCGTCGTGCTGACTTCGAACCGGACCCGCGAGCTGCACGACGCGTTGCGTCGCCGCTGTCTGTACCACTGGCTCGAGCATCCCAGCGTCGAGACCGAGCAGGCCATCGTCCGTCGCCGGCTGCCGGACATTGATGCCACCCTCAGTGCGCACGTCATCGAAGCTGTCCACCACCTGCGCGGACTCGGCCTGGTCAAGCCGCCGGGCGTCGCCGAAACCTTGGACTGGCTGCGGGCGCTGTCTGCGCTGGGGCTGGCGGTGCTCGACGACGCAAGCGCCCGGCGTACCCTCGGTGCCGTCGTGAACGACGCAAGCGCCCGGCGTACCCTCGGTGCCGTCGTGAAGGATCGCGACGACGACGCGTTCATCCGGTCCATCGGACCGTTGCCAGGTGGCGCCCCGCCTCGGCGGAGGTCGGGTGCGCCGTGAGGATCGGTACGCCGCCGGTGAGCCCGGCTGGGGGGTCGTCGGTCACCGACGTGTTGGTGGGGTTTGTCCGTGCGTTGCGAGCCGCTGGGATCGACCGGGGTCCCGACGAGACTGCCGCGTTCGTCTGCGCGGCGGCACTGCTGCGTGCGGACACGCGCCGTCATGTCTACTTTGCCGGCCGCGCCAGCCTCTGTCGGCGGCAGCAGGACCTGGCGACCTACGACGTGGTCTTCGCGGACTATTTCGGCGGGTCTGCGGGCGAGCTCGCTGCGGCGTCAAGGGCCACCTCGCC
>CAJDWS010000061.1_pt1 | contig 10184 bp, 8 predicted proteins | sample 7391661 | NCBI WGS metagenome assembly CAJDWS01 (sample SAMEA7055725, study PRJEB34461) | soil metagenome | biome: terrestrial ecosystem; feature: Peninsula; material: soil | place: Antarctica | collected 2016 | reverse complement strand
CAGGTAGGCGGACTCGTGATGTCCGCCGAGCGGATGGCTCGGCGTCAGCATCGGATCGCCAGCGTGGTGGTCCGCCGGGCACAGGACACGGCGAGCGCTGGTCCACCCGCCGGGCCACATGGGGGCGTCGGGATGACCACCCCCAAGCCGACTACTGAACCGTCGCAACCATCATGACGGGCAACCCGCGCGACACATCGCCGCTGAACTTCCGTCAGGTCGGGGCGGACTACCGGGCGGGTTTCGCCTGCCTGATCGGGCGCCCGAATGCCGGCAAGTCGACCTTGACCAATGCCATGGTGGGCCAAAAGGTGGCGATCACTTCAAGCAAGCCGCAGACCACCCGGCACACGATTCGCGGCGTGGTGAGCACAGAAGCGTTTCAGCTCGTCCTGGTCGATACCCCCGGCCTGCACAGGCCCCGCACGCTGCTCGGTGAACGGTTGAATGATCTGGTCCGGGCGACCCTGCTCGAGGTCGACATCATCGGCTTCTGCCTGCCCTGTGACCAACGGGTTGGTCCAGGCGATACGTTCATCGCACGGGAGCTCACCGAATTGTGCGGGGTCCGTCCCCGCCCGGTGGTAGCGATCGCGACGAAGTGCGATCTGGTCGACAAGGCTCGGTTGGCTGAGCACTTGATCGCGATCGACCAGCTGGGTTCTTGGGACGCGATCGTGCCGTGCTCGGCGACGTCGGGCGAACAAGTCGACGTGGTGGTCCGCGAAGTGTCCGCCCGGCTGCCGCTTTCCCCGCCGCTGTACCCCGAGGGGGTGCTCAGCGACGAGCCCGAGACGCTGGTCATCGCGGAACTCATCCGCGAAGCAGCACTTGAGGGGGTGCGCGAGGAGTTGCCGCATTCCCTGGCTGTCGTCGTCGAGGAAATGGTGCCCCGGGAGGGGCGTCGACCTGAGGATCCGCTGCTTGACGTCCGGGTGAACCTCTTCGTCGAGCGGGACTCCCAAAAGGCGATCATCATTGGTCGACGCGGATCGCGACTGCGTGACATCGGCACGCGCTCACGCGGCCAGATCGAGGCGTTGCTCGGCCAGCGAATCTTCCTTGACCTGCACGTCAAGGTCGCCAAGGACTGGCAACGCGACCCCCGCCAACTGCGCAACCTCGGCTTCTGACCGGACGAGCTCCGGCGGTCTAGTCAATACCTTCGGGTCGCAGCGCTGGATCGTGGGTGTTGCGACAGCGGCATTGTCTGTGGTTTCAATGCAACGACGTGGTCGTTGTGCCGCTCGCGTTCAGCACCTCAGCCAGGACGGTCGCCTCGCTGATGTCAGCGCGTCGTGCGGCGGTGAGCAGGGTGAGCCGCCCGTTCGCGGCCAGATCTCGCAGCTCGTCGCAGGTGCGGGCGCGGTCGGGCTCGTTGAGCTCCTGGCGGTAGCGAGTGGCGAACTCGTCGTACTTCTCGGGGTCGTGGTCATACCATTTCCGCAGCTCGGTCGAGGGCGCCACTTCCTTCGACCAGTGGTCGAGGTGTGCTCGTTCCTTGCTGATGCCTCGTGGCCAAAGACGATCGACGAGGATTCGCTGCCCGTCGTCAGGGTCCAACGGGTCGTAGATGCGTCGAACCCGCACTGTATGCGACCGTGCCATCGGGACTCCTTTGATTCCTGTGCTGTTGCTTTGGAGGGGGCTGCCGAAGACGCACCGGCCCGCGGATCAGGTGCAGATGGGATCGTTCACCCCGGCTCTTCGCGGGTCTTCCCAGGTCGTACGGCCGCCCGGCTCGCGGCCGCACTCGAGCCAGCCGGGTCACTGGCGTGACGCGCCGGTGCGACTCCTACCGCTTGCCAGGCCTGAGTGATGGCCTGCATCGGGTCCGACTTGCTGCCGTAGCGCTGACGGGCAGCCTGGATCGTGGCCTCGGCGAAACCCGCGAAGTCGACGTCCTTGGGGAGCTTCGATTCGGACAGTGTGTCGTACCAGACCTGTCCGACCCGTTGCCAAGCGTGGCCGCCCACGGCTTCGGCGGCCAGGTAGAACGCGTGATTGGGGATGCCCGAATTGATGTGTACCCCGCCGTTGTCGTGCTCTTCGTCGTGCGGCATTTTCTGATAGTCACGCCAGTACGCCGGCTGGGGATCCTTGCCCAACACGGGGTCGTCGTACGCCGTCCCAGGCGCCCGCAGGGAGCGCAACGCGACGCCTTGGACCTGCTCAGTGAACAAGCCTGCGCCAATGAGCCAGTCCGCCTGCTCAGCGGTCTGGCCCAGGTTGTACTGCGCGGTGAGTACGCCGAACACATCGGAAATGTGCTCGTTCAACGCGCCGGACTGCCCGACGTAGACGAACCCGCGAGTGTATTGGGTGAGTCCGTGGGCCAGCTCATGGGCGATGACATCGAGGCTGTCGGTAAACGAACGGAACACTTTGCCGTCGCCGTCGCCGAACACCATCTGTTCGCCGTCCCAGAACGCATTGTCGTAGTTCTCCTCGAAGTGCACGCTGGCCACCAGCGGCATCCCGGCCCCATCCAGGGAGTCCCGTCCGTAGGACTCACGCAGGAAACGCCAGGTCGTGCCGAGCCCGTCGTACGCCTCGTTGACCGACTCGTCGGGGTGTGGGCCAGACCCCTCCGCGCGACGCAGCACCCCGGGCAGCTCACCCGCGTACTGGGCGTCGTAGACACTGCGCTTCGGCGCCGCCGGGGTGATCGCGGCTGAGACGTCTGGCGCCGGCAGCGGCGGGGTGACGTGGTATTCCTGCGGGCCGGGCTCGATTTTGCGGAGCAATGTGTTGGGGATGATCCCGCCACCGGCGCCCAGTCGGGGCGGGCGATGACCGCCCGAGCGCCTCGCGGTCCGCAATTCACGTCGATGACGCATCGAACGCTCGACCCGCAGCGTCTGGCGCGCACGAGCCGCCACGTCGGGGTCGTCCGCGCGGCTGAGCCGAATCAGCAGATACGGCGGGAGGATGCCGCAGTGGAGCTGGCGTTGAGGAGGTTCAGCGGGGCTGGGATGGGGGGTCATGTGGGTCATGCAAGCAGAGCCCACCGACACCATGGGGTCGCGCGGCGCAGCCAACAACGCTCACCCGCGGCGGATCGCCCCTGACACGCCGGACTCGGGAGCACCCGCCTGCGTCGCTTCAAGGCTCGTCACCTCGTCGGCCCAAGCTGTCAACAAGGCGGTGTCGTGGCTGATCGCGAGCACCCCCAGGCCGAGCTCGGCCCGCCGCCGTACCAGCGCCGCGATGACCGCTGTCGTCACCGCATCGAGCATCGCGGTTGCTTCGTCGCAGATCAGGTATGCCGGGTCCTGGGCCAAGGCCCGTGCCAACGCTGCGCGTTGCAACTGCCCGTCACTGACTTGGGCCGGGAGCCGGGTCAGCAGATCCGGCGTCAATCCGACCTCCGCGGCCAGATCGTGGACAGCATGATCGAGCGTGCGGTCGGTGTGCGTGTGGCCGTCGACCCGGCGATGACCCGCACGGCGCGTGCGGACCGTCAACGGCTCGGCGATGATCTGCGCCAACGTCAGGCGTGGGCTGCAGGAGCGGCGCGGTGACTGGAACACCATGGCGACGCGGCTCGAGAGCCGCCCCCGGCGAGCGTTGATCCGCGCCCCGTCGATGAGCACCTCCCCAGCGCTCGGTCGCAGGAGACCGGCCATGACACGGCCCAGCGTCGTCTTCCCGCCGGCCGATGGCCCGTACAGGCCGACGATGCGACCGGCGGGCACGGCCACGTCGACGCCGCGAAGGACGACGTGACCGTCGTACCCCGCCTCGATGCCGCGGGCCCGCAGCGCCAAGAGGACTGCCGTCGCCTGGGCGCTGCCAGCACCGCCGGGAGTGGTCACTGCGGCACCTCAGCAAGACGGTCCGAGAACCGCACCCGGTCGTCCAGGTCGGTCAGTGCCGGCGGCATGCCGGGGACCGCGTGGAGGCCGTTCTGCGGCAGGGCGCGCACCAAGGCCCGCGTGTAGTCCACCTCCGGGTGAGTCAACAGTCTGTCCGCCGGTCCGGAGTCGACGATCCGGCCGGCGTACTGGACTGACAGTTCGTCCGCGACACCTGTGGCCAGCAGCGCCGCCACATCGTGGGTGATCAGCAGGACGGCGACGCCGGCGTCGGCGCTCTCCCGCAGCAACGCGAGGATGTGGCTTGTGAGCGCGCTGTCGAGGCTGGCCGTGGGCTCGTCGGCCACGATGACCGTGGGGTTGCCGGCCAGGGCGAACGCCACTGCAGCCCGGCCGGCCATGCCGCCAGACAGCTCGTGCGGGTAACGCGCCAGGGCCTCGCGGCTCAGGTGTACCCGGTCGCAGAGTTCGGCCGGCGAAGCAGGCCCCTGGAGCCAACGTACGGCTTCGGCCAACTGGCTGCCGACCGTGCGCGTCGGCGTGAGGAACGTTGCGCTGGACTGCGGCACGAACCCGACGACGCGGCCCCGCAGCCGCACCCATTCGCGAGCCTGCGGGCAGCCAAGGGATGCCGACACATCCGTGCCAGCGACCACGACCCGACCTGAGGTCTGCGTCCCTCCAGGCAACAAGCCGACCAGCGCGGACGCCAGCACCGACTTGCCGCAGCCAGACTCCCCGACGAGTGCGCGCACCCGGCCGGAGTGCAGAGCCAAGGAGACGTCGGTCGCCGCGTGCACCCAAGCGGGTCGGCGTTCGACCCGGGTTGGGATGCGCACCGTGAGATGGTCCACCAGCACCGCCGGCAGCCTCGCACCCGCAGCGGCCGCCGGGCCGACGTGATCGCGGTCCGTCGCCGCGGTCATTCGATCTCTCCCTGGTCGACCTGGGGGGCCCACCGCCGCCGGGCGGCCCCGGCCAGCCCTGCCACGGCGAGGGTCGCGAGCACCAGCAGGCCTGCCGGGAACACCAGGGTCCACCAGCCGCCGAGCAGGATCTCCCCGCGGGATTGTTGCAGGAGGGTGCCGAGGGAGGGCCGATCCGGGGACAGACCGAGCCCGAGGAAGGAGAGCGTCGACTCGTGCCAGATCGCGTGCGGCATGAGCAGCACAATGGCCACCGATGCCTGCGCGAGCCCTGCGGGTAGGAGGTGGCGGCGCAGCACGTGGAAGCGGCCGGCGCCGGCGAGATAGGCAGCGTCGACGTACTCCGCCGTCCGTGTGGTCAGGGCTTCCGATCGCACGATCCGCGCGACTTGCGGCCAGTGCGTTACCGCGATGGAGATGACGATCGCGGTCACCGACCCGCGGAACAGCGCGACGAGCACGATGCCCAAGAGCAAGTGGGGCAGAGCGTTGACCCCGTCGGTGAACCGCATGAGGATCGCGTCCCCCCGGCCCCCGAGTACCGCAGCGCCGGTGCCGACCAGCACGCCCAGCACGGTGGCGATCAGTGCGCACACCACGGCGATAAGCAGGCTGACGCGCAATCCTTGTGCGACTCGCACGAAGAGGTCATGACCGGCGTAGTCGGTACCGAACGGATGCGTCCACGACGGCGCCTGCCGGGCCAACGTCAGGTCGACCGCATGCATTGACTCGGGGGCGAGCAGCGGTACGAGTACGGCGTACAGCGCCACCGCCGCGGCCGCCAGCAGCGCTGCCCAGGAGGTGCTCAGACGCGGGAGCCGGCTGCGTGCCGGGGCGGGAGCCAGCGTGAGGTCAGTCATCAGCGCGCACCCGCGGGTCGAGCAGGAGGTACGTCACGTCGGTGAGTAGCGAACCGAGCAGCACCAGGGCGGTGGTGGCGACGGTCAAGAAGGCGAGCAATGGGAAGTCGAGCTGCTGGGCCGACGTGACGATCGCCGCGGCGATACCCGGCCAGGCGAAGATCTCCTCGACGATCACGGCGCCCACCACCAGTTCCGGCAGCCGGGCGCCGAGGACGGTGACCACCGGCGCGAGCGAGACGGGCAGCACATGCGCGCGGACGAGCACCGTGCGGGGCAGGCCGCGGCAGGTCGCCGCGCGGACCGCGTCGGACCCCAGCGCCTGCGTGATCGAGGCCCGCACACTGAGCAGGAGCCAGGGGACCTGCGACAGCGCGAACACGCCCACCGGAAGGACGAGGTGGCGCAGCAGGGTAGCCCCGGTGGGCGCCTGCCCCGGCGGCGCGATGCCACCCGTGGGCAACGCGCGCAGCCCCAGACCCAGGACGCCGATCGCCGCCAGGGAGAGCACGTACGGCGGTACGGCCTGCACGACCACGGCCAGGGAAGTGGCCAACCGGTCCACGAGCGACCCGGGTCGCAGGCCGGCTGCGACGCCCAGCACGATGCCGAGCAGCGTGGCGATGACCAGTGCGAGTCCGGACAGCAAGACCGTCCACGGGAGCCGCTCGGCGATCACCTGCGCCACGGGTTGCCCGAACACCCGAGACTGGCCGAGGTCTCCACGCAACAGGTCGCCGCCCCACGTCAGCCATGCTGACCACCAAGACCGGTCGAGCCCGAGGGCTCGCTCCAGGTCGGCTCGCTGGTCCAGACCCGCCCGCTCGAACCGGTCGCCGAGATAGGCCGAGAGCGGGTCGAAGGGAGAGAACGACGACAGCAGGAACACGCCGGCGGACACCGCGATCACGATGGGGACCGCGATGGCGATGCGGCGCGCGACCAGCATCCCCACCTCACGGCGCCGACGCCGCCAGCGTCCTGGGGGACCGGCTGCCGTGATTGCTTCCGGCGGGCGGACGCCGTGCTCGCGGCTGTCCCACTCAGGGCTGAGGGTGCTGGAGTCCGTGACGGACGGCGGGATCAGCGCCGCCACGACTGCACGTTCCACCAGGGGCCCCAACCGATGCCGTGGGCATGCGGCTCGACGACCAGGTTGCCTCGCTGCCAACCGTCGTCTTTGGAGACGTAGGTGTGGTCGAGGAAGACGAGGAACACCGAGGTGGGGTCTTTGAGGTAGTCGCGCTGGACGGTCCGGTACGACGCGACGCGGACGCTTTCGTCGGCGGACCGCCGGGCCTTGTCCAAGGCTGTGTCGAGTCCGGCCGACCCGAAGCCGCCTGGGTTGTCCCAGGGCGAGGAGCCGGGCACGTTGGTGTGGAGCGGACCGTAGACCTGGGTGTCCAGTGAGTACGGTTTATCGCCGCCACCGAGCAGGATGCCAAGGTCGGCGACGCGCGGTTCGATCGCGGCGAAGTCCAACCCTTCGAGGTTGACGTCCACGCCGATCTTCTTCATGTCGGCAGCGAACGCGGTGGCCAGGTCTCGGCGCAGGGTGTCGGTGGGGCGGTAGGCCACCGTGAAGCGAGCCAGTTGGGTGCCTTTGCGGCGGACGCCGTCCGTGCCCAGTGCCCACCCCGCTCGGTCCAGGAGTTCCTGTGCGCGGGTCGGGTCGTGCGGGAACGTCGCGCCCTCGTCGTACGCCACGCCGTAGACCGACGAGACGGGCGTCGCCGCGACGCGGCCTTTCCCGCCGAGCACCACCGTCAGCATCGCTTGACGGTCGACGGCCAGGTTCATGGCCATGCGCGCGTCAGCGTCCTGGGCGAATGCGCTGTTGCGCGGCAGCGTCACCCCACGCCAGTCTGCCGACTGGGCGCTGTCGATCCGCACGCCCTCCTTGCCCTCCAAGGTCTTGGCCAGCAGAGGCGGCAGCGAGGTGCCGTCGATCTCGCCGGCGGTCATCTGCTGGGCTCGGGAGTTGTCGTCGGGTACATAGACGGTCGTGACCTTTTCGACCTGCGGTGCTCCGTCCCAATACGACGGATTGGCCGTGAAGACAGCTCGGTCGGGAGTCAGTTCGGCGAGTCGGTATGGGCCGGTGCCCACCGGCGCTGTGTTCAGAGATGAGTTCGCGGCCAAGCCTCCAGCGGTCAGTTTCTCCGATGGTGCGATGCCGATGAGGAGACGAGCCGGGAAATCGACATACGGGTATTTCAGGGCGAACACGACCTCGTCGCCTGCGGCGGTGACGCTGCGCACCATGTCCAGCGACGAAGCGATGTCGGAGCCCGAGTCGGGATCAAGGATCGCCCGGTACGTCGCGACGACGTCCTCGGGTCCGAAGGTGCTGTCGTCGTGGAATTTCACTCTCGGGCGCATTTTCACCCGCCACGTGGTCGAGGTGGCGTCCGGGGTGGGGGCTGCGGCGGCCAAGGCGGGTTCCAGCCTCGGTAGGGTCCGGTCGTCGTCGGCGGCCAGCCGCAGCAGGCCGTCGTACAACGGAGACACGCCAAGCTCGGCGTACCCTCGCACCGGGTTGTAGCCACCCAGTTCTTGGGCGTCCGCGAGCACCAGCGCGGTGGGCGGGGAGCCGGCGGCGTCGGTCCCAGGCCCCGGAGCCCCGCTCACCCCCCCGGGACCCCCCGTGGCCCCCGGGGAAGTGGGCGCACTGCACGCGGGCAGTAAGGGGACCAGGGCAGCGAACGCGGCGATCCAAAAGGTGGCGCGGGGGGCACGCGGCGACATCAGGCTCCTTATTGCGACTAACTCGCGATAAGGCGACCTTAGCTTTCCCCGTCACCGGCGGCCACCTGTGGGCGACCGATAGTGTCGGGGTTTCTCGACCCGGGGCCGATGCTCTTACTGACCCGACCGTTTCGTCGGTTCCCCTCAGGAATAGGCCATTCGTGTCTCGCCCAGAGCTCTGGTTGGGTGACCGCTTTAGACCGATTTCGTTCACGTGTGAGCGTTTCCGAGGACCACCTCGCCAGGACTCCCGGGCCTCCTGGTGATGAGCCCCGGAGTCCCACGAATCGAGCCATCCGGCATCGCGCGTGGACGCCGCCGCGCCTGCGGACGTACCCTCCAAGGGTGGTGTGCGTGCTGCCGGCTCGAGTGAGCCTGCTCCTTCTCCGCCGTGGCGGGGCCTGCTGACAGGCCATCCCCGCCGCGGAGTCGCTGGTGCCCGGGCCTGAAGCTCACTGAATTGAAAGAGGCGACGCCACCGTGCCCAACCTTCAGCAGCCTTCCGGCATGCCTATCCACAAGTATCTGCCGTTCCAGGATCAGATCGCGACCGCGTTGCCCGATCGGACCTGGCCGGACAACCTCATCACCCAGGCCCCCAGGTGGTCCGCGGTCGACCTGCGGGACGGCAACCAAGCCCTGATCGATCCGATGAATCCCGAGCGCAAGTTGCGGATGTTCCACCTGCTGGTGCGGATGGGGTACAAGGAGATCGAGATCGGTTTTCCGTCGGCAAGTCAGACCGACTACGACTTCTGCCGTCAGCTCATTGACGAAGGACACATCCCCGACGACGTCACGATCCAGGTGCTCACCCAGGCCCGCGATCACCTGGTGGAACGCACCTACGACGCGATTGCCGGGTCGCACCAGGCGATCGTGCACTTCTACAACTCGACGTCGATGCTGCAGCGTCGGGTCGTTTTCGATACCGATGTCGACGGCGTCACCGACATCGCGGTGCAGGCTGCGCGGCTGTGCCGGAAGCTGGAGGAGACTATTCCGCAGACGGCGATCACCTACGAGTACTCGCCCGAGTCGTTCACGGGCACCGAACTCGACGCGGCCGTGCACGTCTGCAATGCCGTGATCGAGGAGATCGACGCGACACCACGGCGGCCAATCATCATCAACTTGCCGGCCACCGTCGAAATGGCCACCCCCAACGTGTACGCCGACTCGATCGAGTACATGCATCGCCACCTGGCCCGGCGGGACAGCGTGGTGCTCAGCCTTCACCCGCACAACGACCGCGGCACCGGGGTCGCCGCCGCCGAACTCGGTTACCTGGCCGGCGCGGATCGGATCGAAGGCTGTCTGTTCGGTAATGGCGAACGCACCGGCAACGTCTGCCTGGTCACCCTGGGCCTCAATCTGTTCAGCCAGGGCATCGACCCGCAGATCGACTTCTCCGACATCGATGAGATCCGGCGCACCGTCGAGCATTGCAACCAGCTGCCCGTCCATGAGCGTCACCCGTACGGCGGTGACCTGGTCTTCACGGCGTTCTCGGGGTCACATCAGGACGCCATCAAGAAGGGCCTGGAGGACATGGAGCGGCGCAGCGAGACCTCCGGCAAGCCGATCGACGAACTGGTCTGGGGCGTGCCGTACTTGCCGGTCGATCCGCACGATCTGGGCCGCAGCTACGAGGCTGTCGTCCGGGTCAACAGCCAGTCCGGCAAGGGCGGTGTGGCCTACCTGATGAAGAGTGAGCACGGTCTTGACCTGCCCCGAAGGCTGCAGATCGAGCTGTCCGGCGTCGTCCAACGTCGTACCGACAGCGAAGGCGGCGAGGTCTCAGCCGCCGATCTATGGGAGGTCTTCGC
>CAJDWS010000189.1_pt1 | contig 10383 bp, 12 predicted proteins | sample 7391661 | NCBI WGS metagenome assembly CAJDWS01 (sample SAMEA7055725, study PRJEB34461) | soil metagenome | biome: terrestrial ecosystem; feature: Peninsula; material: soil | place: Antarctica | collected 2016 | reverse complement strand
CGGGGAAATCTTCCTCATTGACGATGGCCCGCTGGACTCCGTCGCTGTCCAGGGTGGTGTAGCCGCCGCTTGAGCACGCCGCGGTGCCGAGGGTCAGGAGGCACGCAAATGCGGCGGCGGATACGACGGATGTGGACCGGGTGCGAGCAGATATACCCATGTTTGGCCAGCCTAGGACGACCGGCTGGGAACGAGCAGGGAAGCTGGCAGGGCGGTGGCGAGGGCGGGAACATCGGCGAGGAATCGCAGCAGGTCGTTCAAGTGGGTGCAGGTGGCCGGGCCGAAGAGCTCCATCGACACACGCTCGCGGAGGTTTCCTGCGGGCACCCCGACCAGCCCCGGCGCTGAGGCAGCCGAAATGGGACATTCCCGATGCGGCAGGACCCGCGGGGTGGCCAGCAGCTGGGCGACCCGCCCGTCCGCGCCGACCTTGCCCTGGACGCCGTACTCGTGCAGCACGAACTCCTCGTTTGCATCGTCCCTGAACACGTCGCGGAACATCGCGTCGAAGACCAGCTCACCGTCGGCGCGCCAGACATCCATCCGCCGGCGCCGGCTGATCCCCCACACCGGCAGCGTTGGCATCGTGTGCCAACCGATCGGATCATCTGGCGTGGCCAGCGGGGTGTTCGGCGGTGTCACCGCTGTCGGCGGAGTGCCGGTTCCGGTGAAGATCTGCATCGCCCGGGAGTCCGCGGCCCACCCGGCGCAGACACCGGGGCTGCGGCCACGGGGCGGTTCGGAGTCCGGCTTGGACCGGCGGTAGGTGTAGCCGGCGATGATCAGGCCGACGGGCAATTCGTCGAGCAGCAGATGCAGCGGAGTGCCGGCGTCGTAGTGTTCGCGCAGACCGCGCCACACGCCGGTGCGCCAGCCGACGGTGCCCTTGCGTCCGACCAGCCCTGGGGATCCTGGTGCGGCGGGATGAGTCAGAAGCCGGGTGACCACGTTGTCGACGACCGTGCCCGAAGCCATCCCGGTGGCCAGCACCTTGGTCGAACCGTCGTCTTCGGTGTGCAGGTCCCGAGCTCGGCCGAGGATCTCCAGCCGGCCGTACGGTCCGTCGGGGCGAAAGAGGTCGAAGTTGCTGGTTCGCCGGATCGAACCGGGCCTGCGCAGCGGGGCGCCCAGGGTCGGCCCGGGCAACCCGTTGTGCTCAAGGGTCTCTCGGGACACGTGGTAGCTCCTCCTTCAGTGGTCCTCGGACGTTCGAGGTTCTTGGCTTCGTTAGTTGGTACAACAAGGCAGCCGCCCCACGGCGGCGGACGCCTCGTCGGGGACCACTGTGCCTGGCCCAGCCAGTTCTTGCCATGACGGCCCGATGGGTAGCATCGCGAAAGGGACCGGACCGATGGAAAGCAGAGGTGGCACTGGTGGCGACGGCGGCCGCGTTCTTCGATCTGGACCGGACACTGATCCGGGGCTCGGCGACCTTCCCGCTGGGTCTGGCCGCTTTTCGTAAGGGCATTCGCACACCGCGACAGATGATCGAAGACGTCATCGACGCGATCTCGTTCACTCGGCACGGGGCGACCGATGAACGAACCGAGGCGCTGCGCCAATCGGTGCTGGCATCCGTGACCGGGCATTATCAGCGCGACGTGACGGCGCTGGGGGAGGCGTTCGTGCCGCGCCTGGTGGGCCGGGTGCTCCCTGAATCGCGCCTGCTGCTCGACGTGCACCAGGCTCGCGGCGAGGACCGCGGCGAGGACCGGGTGATCGTCAGCGCGAGCCCCATCGAGATCGTCGGCATGCTCGCCGAGCAACTCGGGTTGGAAGGCGCGGTCGGCACCCGCGCCGCCGTCGATGAACACGGGCGCTACACCGGCCGGCTGGACGGCGCCTTCTGCTACGGCCAAGGCAAGGTCGTCGAAGTACGGCGCCTCGCCGCTGAGCGGGGTTATGACCTGGCGGCTTGCACTGCGTACAGCGACTCGATCAGCGACGTGGGTCTCCTGGAGTGCGTGGGGACGGCAGTGGCGGTCAATCCCGACCGGCAGTTGCGCGACCTGGCAGTGGCACGCGGCTGGCGGATTGTCGAGGTCAGCCCGGCCGGACTGCGTTTCGTTTGGCCGCGCCCGGGGCGTGGTGCTCGCGGTCAGGAACCTTGAGCAACCATCACCAGAGCAAACCGGCACGGCGTTTCAGCCTCGAGTGCGTGCCGATCGTCAGGGGCCAAGTACACGACGTCGCCCGGCTCGAGGGTTTCGGTGCGACCGGCCACGGTGAGGCGCAGCCGCCCCTGCAGTTGCTGCACGACGACGGCGCGCGACGAGGCATGCTCGGTCAGCTCCTGGCCGGCGTCCATCGCGAAGAGGATCACCCGCAGTTGCTCGGTGTTCACCACCTTCCGCGACGTCGTGGCGTCCTGGCTGATCGGTAGCCCCTCGGCGAGCTGCAGGTGGAAGGTCGATATGGTCGCCGGATCGGTCATCTGGTCACTCCACGGTGGTCGGTCGGACGCCAGATCTCTGGCGGCCCGGTGGCGGTGCGCCACCCTCGATTCTGCCGGATTGCCATCGGGTCGGCGAGCGCGTCCGAGACGTCAGTGCTGTCGGGGTGCGGTCGGGTGCGGTCGGGTGCTGTCGCGGGACAAGAGCACACCGCTGTCGCCGAGCTGACCATCCGCCTACGCTTCGTCTATGACCCCGAGCGGCGAGCGGGACTTCGACCTGGTGCTGTTCGGCGCCACCGGCTTTGTCGGGCGGCTGGTGGCACAGCACCTGGCTCGCTGCAGCCCTGCGGAGGTGCGGATCGCCCTGGCGGGCCGCTGCGCCAAACGGCTTGCTTCGGTGGCTGCCCGCATCGGCGGGCCGGCGAGCGACTGGCCGATCCTGTATGCCGACTCCAGCCACTCGGGCAGTCTGGACATGCTCGCTGCCCGCACCCGCGTGCTGGCCACCACTGTGGGCCCTTACGCCATGCGCGGGATACCGCTGGTGGGCTCGTGCGCCCAGCACGGCACGCATTACGTCGATCTGACCGGTGAAGTGCTGTTCGTCCGCGAAAGCATCGACTGCTTCCATGAGCTCGCGCAAACGACCGGCGCCAAGATCGTGCACGCCTGCGGGTTCGACTCGGTGCCTTCTGACCTGGCGGTGCATCTGGCAGCGACCCAGGCACACATCGACGACGCAGGGACGCTGGCCAGGGCGCGCGCCATCGTCACGATGCGGGGCGAGCTCAAGGGCGGCACGGTGGCCTCCATGGTGGGTCAGCTCGATGCGGTCCGTCACGATCCGAAGGCTCGCGCGCTGGTGTCCGACCCTTACGCACTCAGCCCGGATCGCGACGCTGAAGCAGACGGTGGGACACCCGGCCCGATCGCACACGCGGTCGAGTACGACCACCGGCTGGAGCGCTGGGTCGGCCCGTTCGTGATGGCTTCCTTCAACGAACCATTGGTACGGCGCAGCAACGCCCTCGCCGACTGGTCCTACGGCCGGGACTTCGACTATCGGGAACTGCAGGAGACGGGTCGCGGCGCGCAGGGACACGCGCTGGCCCACCTGATGGCCGCCGGACCAAAGTTGGCCGGCGGACTGCTGGCGCGCACGCCGAGCAGGTTGTTGCTCGACCGGATCCTGCCGCGCTCTGGCGCCGGCCCGGACGCGCTGCGCCGTACCGACGGGTTCTTCCGGATGCGCACGTACGTCGAGACCACCGGGGGGGCCAGCTACGTCGCCACGGTCGCCGCGGCGCGCGATCCCGGGTACGACGCGACCTCCGTGATGCTTGGGGAGTCTGCGCTGGCCCTTGCCCAGGACGAGGCTCGGCTGCCGGACCGCTCCGGCGTCCTGACCCCAGCGATCGCCTTCGGTGACCATCTGGTCGAGAGGTTGTGGGACCACGGTTTCACCGCCGAGGTCGAGCACACCGACTGACCGGGTCCGACCGGCAGGGCCTGACCGTCAGAGCGAAGCGACTCGACTCACGTCGTCGAGCCTGCGTCTGCCCTGGACGTAGAAAGAGATCATTGACCTGAATAGTGTCAGGGTCCATCCTTGACTCTTCTCATCAAGAGGCTCTTGGCCCTATCCTTTCGCTTATTCATCCGCGTATTTCCTGAGCTGGACGTTCGTCCACAAGGCGCTGGCCTGGGACAGGTATGGCGCAGGTCAGGAGCACGTCAAAGGTCTGAATGGATTTTGGGCCATCGGTCGTTGCTGGGTGCGCTGATGCTGGACGCGCGTTCAGTATCGAAAAGGGGTGGGTGATGGCTTCATCGCCAACGTGGACGCGGTTGGTTCAACGCAACCAAAAGGACCGGAAGGTGTCTTCCGGAACACCGAATAAGCCGCTAACAGAATGGGTTTCACGTTCTGTGGGGGCGGTCAGGTGAGGCCCGGAGCACCCGGCTGACCTGGTGCGAGGCAGCGGCGCCGCGCTGTGACCGTCCCGAAACAGGTCCTGACCGGGACGCCAGACGACCGCGCACCACGCAGGACCCGTATTGGACCTTCGTTCAAGACGAATCTGCGCAGATCAGAGGGCATTTGAAGACTCTGGCGACGCGCTGTGGGGTTGGCTGATCGACGGCTTCCCGATCCTGTCGTGCCGAACTTGTGGTGCGGTCCTTTTGATGATGATCTGTTGCTGTGCGTCTACTCGGACGCTTACATCGGGGGCATGAATGTCCGCGAATAGGAATTGCAGAGCACCGGTAGGAATCGTTGAACGAACGAATTGGTCTCTGCGGGGGAGGGGGTGTGCCGTGAGCACCAGCGCAATTGCTTTATCCGATCACCGCGCCCGGCGACGACGAGATGTCGTCGACAACGCCACCGACCTTCTCGTGCGTCACGGGCCGGCCGCGGTCACCCCAGTGGCGGTAGCGAGCGCGATCGGTGCTGCCTCGCACAGCGTGTCGCGGTACTTCGCGACCACTGATGAGCTCATCGTGGCGGCGGTCGAGGAACTCTGCATCCGCGACCTCACGTCGATCACCATGTCCATCAACGCCGCTGGCACGGACCCGGAGGCGCAACTCGAGGCGTACGTCCGCACGGTCCTGGCGGCGGCCGTGAAAGGGCATCTCCATAGCAACCTCACCGCGATGGATCTGCTCTCCGCAGACCACCAAGAGCACCTCATGGACCTGCACGAGGAGCTCAACCGGCCGCTGGTGTCGATCGTGCAGCGACTGGAAAGCACAGATGCGGAGTGTGACTCGGCCATGGTTCTGGGCGTCATCAGTTCCGCTTCGCAGTTGGTGCTGGCAGGGGAGCCGTTGGAACACGTCATCGGCAGGACGTTGCGGTTCCTGCGCGCAGCCCTCAGTTGCTGAGCCGAGTCACCACAACCTCGGCCGGCTCTTCGCGGGCTGCCCGCCAGCCCGACCCGGCCCACAGCGACACCGTTTCCAGGTCACCCTGCGCCGCTGCAGCCGCTCGCATCGGTTTCGTGAGCTGGTCGACCTGCGGGTAAACCGGCGGCGCATGGTCGCGGTGCTCCACCGCGAACCGGTTCCTCAGGCCGCGCGCTGGACGCCCCGAAAACGCCCTGGTGATCATCGAACCCAACGCCGGGTCGGTCAGGCCCATCCGGTAGGCCGCGCTGGTCCCAGCCTCGTCGGTGAGCAGCAACGCGGTACCAACTGCGACGGCGACCGCGCCTGCTGCCAGCGCACGCCGGGTGTCACCCGCGGTTCTCGCCTCAGGACGGTTGGTGACAGTGACGGCGACACAAGACCCCGCCGCGTGCAGCCGGTCGACCGCCGGCCTCGGCGGCACGCCGAACGTGAACGATACGACCGCCACTGGATCGATATCGGCCAGCAGCGTGAGTTTGGCATCCCAGTGGTCGGTATCCTGCCAGTCCGGCTCAGGCAGGCAGACGCCGAGCTTTTGCGCCTGCGGGGCGAGCAGGGCGGCGTACTGCGCGACGGCGCGTGCGCCATGGTGGCGCTGGACTGGTGAACGAGCCGGACCAGGCACGAAGAGGTTCACCCCGAACGGCGCGTCGGTCCGGTCACGGGTGGCCCGTATGTCGTGGGCCAAGCGGGCTGGAGTGAGGTACCCGGCGGCTAGGAAGCCCAGACCACCGGCGGCATTGACCCTGGCGACCAGGTCGGGCGTCGACACGCCAGCCATCGGCGCAGCCACGACCTGAGCGGCCAGTTGGGGGAAGGGGACCACGACAGCGCTCACGGAAGGCGCGTGCGCGCGTTACGCATCGTCGTTCTCAGCACCCTCGGGTTGCTGCGCATCGTCCTTCGTCTCCTCGTCGTCGACCTTCTCGCCCCGACGCTTGAGCAGGCTCATGCCAGGCATGCCTTTGATCGCGAGGTTGAGATCGTTGACGCTCTGGAGGATTTCGCGCACATCGGGCCGGATGTTCTCGAGCTGGCCGAGCAGCGGCACCACGTCCTCGTCCAGGTGCTGGGCCACCCGCGGCATCCGGTCGATGACGTTCACCATGGCCTCGACCTCGACGTCCTGGACACTGTCGGAGATCCGCGATGCCCAAGGGTGCATCCGGTCGGAGATGTCCGTCCACGGACCGATCAGCCCGTCGGTGCGGTCGATCACGCCCTTGGCGCCGTCAACCACGCGGATCGCGCGGGTGTTCAATTGCTGAGCCTGGTCGACGACTTGACCAGCGCGCCCCGTGACCTCGACGGAAGCAGTGATCAGATCGTCAGTCCGCTGGGTGGTGAGTGTCGCCGTGTCCGTTACGGCGGCAGCGGTAGCGACCACCTCGCTCGCTCGTTGCGAGGTCGCATCCAAGTCGGTGACGAGATCCTCGACCCGTTCCAGCACATCCGTGGCGCGGGTGATGAGCAGCTCCATCCGGCGCACCATCCGCTCCGTGTTGCCGATCACGTCACCGGCCCGGCGGACGACGTCCACGATGCCGCTCACGTCCTCGAGGGCGTTGGTCACCCCCTTCTGGACGAGGGAGGAAATGGTCAGGACGTCAGCCGGTCCGGGGATGCGCATGCCCATACTTTGCCTGCCTCCTTCGTCCTTGACCAGCCAAGGCCGTACGCCGAGGTCAGGCGTCAGCTGGGCGCAACACGGCGACCAGGAAGTCCGAGGACTCGGTGAACGGCCGGACGTCCCAGGCGGCCAACAGCACGTCATCGGTCAGCCCAACAGCCTGCACGTCGTCGAAGAACGTCTGGTACAGGTAGCCGCGCTCGGCGCCGAACCCGATCACCACACGTCCCGATCCGGACAGGTGGACCCGCAGCCGACGCAGGACCTCCCGGCGAGTGCTCGGTGCCAAGAACGTCATGACGTTGCCGGTACAGACGATCAGGTCGAAACCGCCGACGATCCCGTGGTCCGCGAGGTCAAGGGTGGCCAAGTTGGCGACCAGCCAGGTTGGTCCGGGGTGGTCCTGTTCGGCCGCGGCGATGAGTGCTGCGTCGAAGTCGACGCCGACCACCTCATGCCCCATCGCGTGCAGGTAGCCGCCGATCCGTCCTGGCCCGCACCCCGCGTCCAGGATCCGTGCGCCGCGTGCCGCCATGGCGTCGATCAGCCGAGCTTCCCCGACGATGTCATCACCGGCCTGGGCAAGGCTGCGGAATCGTTGGATGTACCACTGCGAATGGCCAGGATTCTCCTCGACCAATCGCTCCCACTCGTTCTGATCCTGCGTCGCCACGCCAATCCTCTCGTCGTCGCTACCGCTGGTCAGGGCAGCCGTAGCCCGTTGGTGAACGCGGTTGCGATGCCCTGGTCACCCCTGCGATCGATGGTGTCCCAGTCGGCCCGGCGCCACAACGCCAGGTCGAGATCGGCGCCCTGACCGGCCAGCGTCGCGGCCGCATCCGAAGCGGCGCCCTCGCTGATTTCCAGCTGGTCGTCGCGTATCCGCAGTGTCCATGAGACACCGGCGTCGGTTGCGGTGAGCACCATCGGCGCCGGGATGATCTCGAGCATCCGGTCCGCGGCGGACCTGGCCATTCGCGGGAGGAACACCTCAAGAACCTCGGCGACCCCGTCAGCAGCCACCACGGCGTCAACCGGCGAATCCGCCCCGAACATCAGGTGCGCACCGCACGGTTGTATTCCAGTGTGGGCCGAGCCAGCCAACGCGAGGTCCACGGCATGGATGAGGGTTTCGTGCAACTGTCGTCGGATCCAGAACGTGACGGTTCGGTCACCGGCGGCGAAGGTCCACGCCGGCGCACCCGGATCGAGACGGGACAACGTGTCGAGCAGGCGCTCTGCCGCGTCGGCGTACCACTGGACCAAGCAACGGCCGTCATCCTCGCGGGCTGGCGGGCCTGCCGGTTTGCTGGTGGTCTGGGCCGCCTCCCGCGCCCACAGGTAGGTCCCGCCCAGGTGCTCGATCAAAGCGGTGACGTCCCAGCCGGGGCAGGTCGGTACCGGCGCGGCCGGGTCGGTGGTCTCCAACGCCGCCCGGACCCGGCCGGTGGCCAAGGACAGCTGAGCGAGGTGGAGGTCCGGTGTCATGGGCGGCAGCCTAGTGGAGGCTGCCGGGCGCTCGGCAGCGGCGTGGCCTGGGGGCCTCATGCGATCGGCTCAATTCCGCACCGCCGACAGCAGATATCATGAAACCTGTTGTTTAACAGGGATACTGAGTGCATGACGACGAGCGACGAAACGCTATTGATCTCGCGGATTCACGCCGATCTTGGCGAGGACCACGAACGTTGGTTCCACCCGGAGGGCTACGCGAGCGTGGCTCTGGCCATCCTCGATTCCATCTATTCCACCGGGCACCACTACACGAGCGTGCTCAACGCCGTAGAAAAGTACCGTGCGGCCCGACGCGCCGAGGGCGCCGATCCCGAGCAGGACACGGCCCAAGACCTCATCGACGCCACCAACCACTGGGGCGGCACCGAGGGCCTGGTCGAGCGCACCAACCGCTGGCCGGTCTCCACCCAGCCCGGAGCCCCCCGCAAGGCCGACGCAGCGTACAGCGCGGCGCAGGCCCTGGTCAGGCATGACCTCATCACCCGCCCCGACGTCGTGCGGGAACTCTCCGACCCGGCCCGGCAGGAGGCAGCCCCCATCAAGAAGGAGTGGCTCGCCCTGCCCGGACAAGGCAGCGGCTTGACGTGGACCTACTTCCTCATGCTCTGCGGGGTGCCCGGGGTCAAGGCTGACCGCATGATCGTCCGCTACGTCAGCGAGGCGCTGGGCCGATCCGTCGACTCCCGCACTGCCGCCGTTCTGGTCGGCGCCGTCGCGGACCAGATGCCGGTGACCCGATCCAAGCTCGACCACGCCATTTGGCGCAAGGAGTCCGGGCGCGAGGTCTACATCAACGACGAACCCACATAGGGGGAACGGACCGCGCTGCGAGTCCCTTCACCGGGCAGTTCCTGACCACAGATCGAGCTGATCCCAGCCTGCGGGAACGCCCATCGCGTTGGGGCCGATCAGGGGTGACGATGGGAAGTGGCGGATGAGGTCGGCAACGTTGTAGACGCCGAAATGCGCCTTCGCAGGTAAGACTGCGCAATCCGTGTCGCGAGGGGATTGATCAGACCGCGGTACAGCCGACTCAGCTGTCCGAACTCCATGACCTTGGTCAGTGCCCAGATCGGCATCTTGTTGTCGTGGTTGGTCCGGAAGTGGACGACGAACGCTTCATCCGAGCTGTCCTGTCGACTCTGGACCCGCTCGATCCATTCTTCATGTTTGCTCGGCCTGGCATCTGAGCCGACGCGCTGCTCGGTAAAGCCCGGGAGGAACGCGCCAGGGTCCAGATGCGCGAAGGCCGATCGTTGACCCAGGACGTGCCCAATGCTGGTCTTCGCGGTCACCGACGTCAACACCGCGCTCGTCGAGCCGCTCGATCTGCTCGGGAATCGACAACCACGGCTTCTGGTACCCGGCCATGGCGTCCCCCGGGAAAAGAAAATCAGCCCGAGCCGTAAGGCGTCCGAGCTGATCATGATGACGCCACGTTAGCACGCTAGCGCTTCTGGCAGAGGTCGTCAGGGTCCACTGATGCGAGCACCAACGCCCGCCGGACCAGCGAGATCGAGTAGCTCAGAGTCTTGGTCAGCTCGCGCCAAGGACGGGGCTCTTGCCCACGGCCGCCCGCACGGGGATCCGCATGCCGTCCATCACCCGTCCGTCCCGTCCCATGATGATCGGACATGAAGAGTCGACCTCGACGATCAGCCGGGCGTGGTCAACGACCTTGCGGACGGTGGGGGCCTGTGTTGGAGCCGTCGAACCAGTGCGCCGTATCGATCTCATTGACCCTCTCCACCGCTACTGGTTCGATCGGCAGCGCGCGTGACTTAGCGCGGTCAGGAGGGATCGACGTCCCACCCGGTCTGGCGTAAGTGACTCGATCAGTAAACGACGCGAAGCCGGCCAAGACCTTGGTGGGCGGCCACGAAGGATCACCGACAGCCAAATCCGCAGCGCGCTACGCCTCGTCGAA
>CAJDWS010000059.1_pt1 | contig 10396 bp, 9 predicted proteins | sample 7391661 | NCBI WGS metagenome assembly CAJDWS01 (sample SAMEA7055725, study PRJEB34461) | soil metagenome | biome: terrestrial ecosystem; feature: Peninsula; material: soil | place: Antarctica | collected 2016 | reverse complement strand
ACCGTCAGGGTGAGGCAGGCGCCGGTCGCCCATACGCGCCGACGCGTCAGTCCTCTGGTGGACATAATCTCAACTCCAAGGGGTCACTTACGATGGAAGAGCAGGTAACCCCCGAGTCACCTACGTCCCATAGAGAAACACGATGTGATTACGTTAAGCAAGTCCTTCGGCCGATCTTAGTATTATGTCAAGTGCCGGATGGGTGGGTCGGTCGACCACCGCGCTGTGACCGCGCTCCGTCCGTGTGGACACCGGCTCCCTGAATGGCCAACAGCGTGACCGCCCCCGCGGGGGCGGTCACGCTGTGCGCCCATCTGGGCGAGACACCTCAACGGGCTCGACGGATCACGTTCTCGCGCTGCCGGAAGCCGCGCGTATCGATCCCGGAATAGTCGCCGATCGGATTGAAGTAGAACGGCGCATCGGCGATTCCTCGGGCGTACACATTCGTCACCAACATGTTCCGCGCCGATTGTCGACCCAGACCGCCTGCTTCCAACACCCGGGGCGTTCGGTCGGCGTACCCGTACCTGATTCGCAACCGGTCACCCTTCATCCACACCTCGGCGAACGATCCGTCTCCCCCGTATTTGTTGTAATCCGGGCTGTCGCCGATGCAGTTGCGACAGGTCAGACCTTCGATCGAGACGTCATCCGCCTCGACCACTACCCCGGTCGCGCCATAGTCATCATTGGGCCCTGGCGTGTCCGGCATCATCCGCAGGTTATGGAAGTAGCTGTTCCAGACCTTGGTGTATCGGCCACGAACCCACGCTCCGCTGACGACGTTCGAGCCCTCCACGTTGTGAAGGACGTTGCGCTGACCGTTGACCCCGAAGGCGATGGAGGCCGAATCCTTCACGGCCAGATCACGGACGTGGATGTTCGCCCCCTCCAGCGAAATGACTCCATCGTCCTTGTAGCGGCCGCCTTTGCGAGCCGAGAAGACTGGTGCAGCAGTTGAATTTGAACCAAACGACTGCACCAGGATGGGTTGGCCGACGGTGCCGTTCCCGCGGATGACCACACGGACGTTGGACCACTTGCAACCACGTCGAAACTCCACGACGGTGCCAGGTCGCAGCCGCAGTCGGTTCAGCCGCTCTGGGTTGTCGCCGCAGCGCATGCGCAGCCGGGGTCCACGTAGCCCGGCAGCGCGCGTGATCGGCGATCTGGTTGGGGAGACCACACGCTCAGACCCGGGATTCGGAGGTAGTCCCTTGGCCGGAAGGGTGATGAGGGCAGGACGTGTGCGAGGCGATCGGACCGCACCGGTCTTCCGCGCGGAAGGCCTGGCACCCTCTGATCCGGCGGGTTTGGCCGATACCGACACATCGGGTGCAGCAGCGGCGCTGCCGACGGCGACACCCTGCGCCAGGACGAACGGCGCCAGGCACGCAGCAGCCGTCATCACCAACCGCCAAGATCGTCTGGTAAATGACATAGTCGTCTCCGTTGCAAGCGGCATAGCCGCGTTCAGGCAGGCAGCGCGCTGAGCCCCCGGTCCACCCACATGCCTCTACGGAAACACGTCATGATTACGTAAAGCAACTCTTCAGATGTCTAGATTCTGTCTTTTCGAGAATCACCCAAACGAGAGCCCTCCGAATGACCACGGCTTGGGTACGTCGGTCTCCGGGCACGACGAAGGGCCCGGCTTCCGCCGGGCCCTTCGTCTGCTATCAGGAGGTACTTTAGTCGTCTTCGGAGGTGGCCGGAGCCGCCGCCTCGTCCGTCGTGGCAGCCTCGACGAGGACATCCGCCTCGGGGGTGCTCACCCCTTCTTCGCTGTCAACGTCCTGTGCGCTACCGGCTTCGCTCGTCGCCAGGCCTTCATCGCCGGAGTCCTTGCGGGTCCGGCGGCGGTTGCGGCTGCGAGAGCGAGCAGGGCGCTGATGCTCCCGGTCATCGTTGTCGTCATCGACCCGCTCGCCCTGTTCGGCCGGCGTGTGCTGGTCACCGTGGTCGCTGCTGTCGTCCAGATCGGTTCGCTCGCTCCGATCCCGACGCTCCCGCTCCGGCGCGACGACGGCTTCAGCCGCCGCCTGCTGTTCGTCGGAGAGCACTGCCGCCAGCGACAACTTGCCCCGCGGATCGACCTCTTTGAGCTCAACCTGGACTTTCTGACCTACCCCAAGCACGTCGTCGACCGAGTCGATGCGCTTGCCTCCGACCAGCTTGCGCACTTCGGAGATGTGCAGCAGCCCGTCCTTGCCGGGTAGCAACGAAACGAAAGCTCCGAAGGTCGTCGTCTTCACGACGGTGCCCATGAACCGCTCCCCCACCTCGGGCATGGTCGGGTTCGCGATCGCATTGACGGCGGCCCGGGCGGCCTCAGCCGAGGGACCGTCGACGGCGCCAATGTAGACCGTCCCGTCATCCTCGATGGAGATGTCGGCACCGGTGTCTTCCTGGATCTGGTTGATCATCTTGCCCTTGGGGCCGATGACTTCACCGATCTTGTCCACTGGTACCCGGACGGCGATCACGCGAGGCGCGTACGGCGACATCTCGTCGGGCCCGTCGATCGCCTCGTTCATCACGTCCAAGATGTGCAGCCGAGCCTCGCGTGCCTGGGTCAACGCACCCGCGAGCACCGACGCAGGGATCCCGTCCAGCTTCGTGTCCAGTTGGATCGCGGTGACGAATTGACGAGTCCCGGCGACCTTGAAGTCCATGTCTCCGAACGCGTCCTCGGCCCCGAGGATGTCGGTCAACGCGGCGTACCGCGTCTGCCCGTCGACCTCGGCCGACACCAGCCCCATCGCGATGCCGGCCACCGAAGCGCGCAGCGGGACGCCGGCGTTCAGCAGGGCCAGCGTGGAGGCGCAGACCGAACCCATTGAGGTAGACCCGTTCGAGCCGAGTGCCTCAGAGACCTGGCGAATCGCATAAGGGAACTCTTCGCGGGTCGGCAGCACCGGCGTCAGCGCCCGCTCGGCCAGGGCGCCATGGCCGACTTCACGGCGCTTGGGCGAACCCACCCGGCCGGTCTCCCCAGTGCTGTACGGCGGGAAGTTGTAGTTGTGCATGTAGCGCCGTCGGGTGACCGGAGAGAGGGTGTCCAGTTGTTGTTCCATCCGCAGCATATTCAGCGTGGTCACGCCCATGATCTGGGTCTCGCCACGCTCGAAGATGGCCGAGCCGTGCACTCGCGGGAGCACCTCGACCTCAGCGCCCAAGGCTCGGATGTCGGCCAAACCGCGCCCATCGATACGTACCTTGTCACGCAGGATGCGCTCGCGCACCAGCTTCTTTTGCACCGATCGGTACGCCGCCGATACCTCCTTCTCACGGCCGTAGAAGGAACGTTGGTCTTGCGCGGTCCCACACAGTCCCGCCTTGAGCGTCTCCTTGGCGGCGTCCAGACCCTGTTCGCGTTCCTGCTTGGCCGGGACGGACAACAGCCGCCGCAACTCGTCTTCGGTGGCCTGCTTCACAGCGTCGTAGACGTCGTCCTGGTACTCCAGGAAAACCGGGAACTCCAGCTCCACCCGACCGTCGCGCTCGGTCTTCGCCGCCACCAGCTCTGACTGAGCGCGGCACAGCGTGGCAATGAACTTCTTGCTCGCTTCCAGGCCCTCGGCGACAATCTCCTCGGTCGGTGCGCCCTTGCCCTCGTTGGTCACCAGGTCCCACGTGGCGTCCGTCGCCTCGGCTTCGACCATCATGATGGCCACGTCGTCCTCTTCGGGACTAGAACCCTGGGTCACGATCCGTCCAGCCACGACCATGTCAAACACGGAACGCTTCGAATCGGAGAAATTCGGGAAGGCGACCCACTCGCCGTCGATGAGCGCGACCCGGACTCCCCCGATTGGACCGGAGAAGGGCAGGCCGGAGATTTGGGTCGACGCTGATGCGGCGTTGATGGCCAGGACGTCGTACTGGTGGTCGGGGTTGAGCGAAAGAACCGTGATGACAACCTGAACTTCGTTGCGAAGACCCTTGATGAACGTCGGGCGCAACGGTCGGTCGATCAGCCGGCAGGTCAGAATGGCGTCGGTCGACGGCCGGCCCTCGCGACGGAAGAACGAGCCGGGAATCTTCCCCGCGGCATACATCCGCTCTTCGACGTCCACGGTCAGGGGGAAGAAGTCGAAGTGCTCCTTGGGTGATTTGCCGGCCACCGTGGTGGACAGCAGCACCGTCTCCTCGTCGAGGTAGGCGGTCACGCTCCCGTGGGCCTGCTTGGCCAGTCGCCCGGTCTCGAACCGGACCGCTCGGGTGCCGAAGCGACCGTTGTCGATCGTGGCTTGCGCGAAAATGATCTCTGGACCCTCCATGGGCCCTCCTGTTCTCTTTCCAGCAACCTCGCCCATCGTCGTTGTGTGCGGGGTGTTCGTGCAGGTGTTCATGCGCGTGTTCGTGCGCCGTGCGAAGTGATCCGCACGGCCGTGCCTCGACCGTCCTCGCAGGAAGCGGATCTGGATCTGGTCACGACGAAAAGCGGATCCCGAGGTAAGGGATCCGCTTCCCGGTCAAGTCTGCCTTATCGCCGCAGCCCCAAACGCTTGATCAAGGACCTGTAGCGCTCGATGTCAGTGGACTCGAGGTAGCGCAGCATGCGCTTACGTCGACCCACGAGCAACAGCAAACCGCGGCGGCTATGGTGATCATGCTTGTGCTCACGTGAGTGTTCGGTGAGATCGCGAATGCGCTGTGTGAGCATGGCGATCTGGACCTCCGGCGAGCCGGTGTCACTCTCGGCCGTCGCATACTCGGCCATGATCTTCTTCTTAACGTCTGCTTCCAACGGCATACGCGGCCCAGCCCCTTGCTATCTCGTTGCGCGGTGCCCACAGGCTGATCCCGTGAGCGCTCTCAATCCGCGGCCGATCGACGGCGACGTTTAACGGTAGCAGCGCCCCCGGGTCGCCCCTAATCACCCTGGGTTGCCGGGTACGTCGAGCCGGCGGCGGTTCGATCGAGCCGAATCCCGCCGAGCGCGGTCAGTCCGGGCTGGCCAAACGGACGTCTTCGGCGGGCACCAGCACTCCCGCGAGCATCAGCCGGCGGCACAGGTCCACTGACCCTGACAGTGTCTGGGGACCGGTGAGCTGCGCCGGTGTGAACGCATCAGTGGGCGGAATCGCGTGCAGCGCCTGAGCCTCGTGGGCCTTCAGGGTCTCCTCGACGCCGCGACCCAGCAGCTGTACAGCGCCGTCATCCAACGTCCGCAGCCGCAGGGCCACATGTCGGCGCCGACGCAACGGGGTCGTCTCTCGCAGACTGCGGACAGCCGAGGCGAGCGCCACCGGCCGGACTGGTTCAGCGCGCTGGGCCTGACGCCGGCGCCCCCCCAACCGACGTGCGACGTCCTCGACGTCGACTGATTGCAGCGCAGCGCACAGGTATTCACGTGCCAACTCAACATCGGCGCCCAGACTGCCGGAGTCATCGATAGCCACCCCAAGCGGCAGCGGCGCCCGCGCCGCCTCCGTCGCGCTCAACGAAGCCAGTGCTGCGTCAAGCAACGACCGGGTGATGTCCAACTGAGTCCAGGTGTGCACACCCATGGTCAGGTGTGCCGCGACACCGCCAAGGGCGACCGCCGAGTGCAGGTACCCCCTGGGCAGATAGAGGCAATCCCCCGGCTGGAGATCCACCCGCAGGAGTGGATCCTGGCGCGCCCGATCCTCAACGGCGGTTTTGACGTGGTCCCACGGCTGGTCGCGCGCCGGCCAACGGTGGACTGGGCGGTGCACCGTCCAGGTCTTGGCCCCGGAGAGTTGCAGGATGAAGACGTCGTGAACGTCATAGTGAGCGGAGAAGCCCTGCGACTGCGGCGGCGTGATGTACGCGTTGACCTGCACCGGATGACCCAGATCGGCACCCAACGCCTGGGCGAACTCGATCACCGGAGGCCAGGTGCGGTGTAAGGCTTGCAACACGATCGTCGAACCATCGGCAAACTGCCGAAACACTTCGTCGTCGGCCACCTGATCGGCGATGCCCGCGCCTACCCCGCCGCCAGCGGTGAACAGGCGGTCGGCCAAGGTCGATCCCGACTTGGCGATTCGTAAGAAGGGGGTGCGTAGGCCGCGCACGGAGAGCAACTCATCCACACCCACCAGCGTCAGCAGGTCAGGCCAACCCTGCGTCCCCGAGGCGTCGCGGACCAACAGCGGCTCACGCCCCCAGACCCGCTCGCCGAAGTCTGAAACCGAGCCGACGAGGCGGGCCAGGGTTGCCATCTCCACCCCTCGCCCGCCTCCTTCGTCGCTTGTTGGGTTGCTCGTTGGGCTTGCTTATTGGCTTACAGATTGACGTGCTGGTCGAGTGGCTGGTCAGCGCGCGGCGCCGTGCGGTCCGTGGTGCTCAGGCGCTGCTGTCAACGCCGCCGTCAGCGCCGGTTCCACCGTCAGCGCTGCTGTCCGCGCCCAGGTCGGCTCCTCCGTCGCCGGGCAGTTGACCCTTGTCGGCGCCGCCGTCGGCACCGAGGTCGGCTCCGCCGTCACCCTCGGACCCTGCAGCGCCACCCGCACCGCCGTCCGCGCCGCCATCGGCGCCGGTGTCTGCACTGCCATCCGCGTCTGCACCTGCATCACCCTCAGTGTGGGTGCGTTCAGCAACGGTCGGAGCCGCACCCATGTTTTCGTCGCCGAGAGGAACATCCTTGCTCAACTCGTCGCCGACGCTGCCCAAAACATCGCTCATCTGGAACTCCCTTGAAAGTCAGGTCGGTTGCTGCTGTGGGGGATGTACCCGTCGTGGTGGCATTCATGCGCATGGCCAGCCGGGCCCAGGCATCCATGTTGCGTCAGCGCGCGACTCAGGGGGCCAGGTCGGGGAACCAAATACCGATCTCGCGCACCGCGGACTCCGAGGAATCTGAGCCGTGCACGATGTTCTCGGTCGGTCCGTGGCCCCAGTCCCGGCCAAAATCGCCACGAATGGAACCGGGCGCCGCCGCGGTCGGATCGGTCTTTCCAGCTAGGGAGCGGAAGCCCTCGATGCAGCGAACTCCCTCGATCACGATCGCGGTGACCGGGCCGCTGGACATGAAGTCGAGCAGTTCGCCGTAGAAGCCCTTCCCTTCGTGCTCGGCGTAGTGCTTGGCGAGGCGGTCGCGTTGTGGGGTCAGGATCGTCAGCGCGACCAGGGTGTACCCCTTGCCCTCGATCCGGCGGATCACTTCTCCGGTGAGACCGCGGGCAAAGGCGTCGGGCTTGACCAGGACCAGGGAGCGTTCACTCATGAAGGCAGCCTAGCCAGGGCAGGCGGCCACCGGGAACCGCCAAGGCCGGGCGTGCATGCGCGGATCAGCCGCTGCCAACGGATTCGTCGGTTGCCGCGGTGCGCTCGACAGTCAATCGGTCCATCTTTCGACCTTGGACGATCGAGACGACCCACAACCCGCCGAAGATCAGGCCGACGACGACCATCATCGGGACGATGAGCGCGTAGGCGAACGTCGCGAGCTGAGCGACCCAACCCAGCAGGATCCCGGCCCGCCGACGGGTCAACGCCGCGGCCACGATGCACAGCCCGACAAGCGCACAACCGAGCAGCAGGTGCATCCCAGCCGCCGAGTTGCCCGAGGAATCGGCCAGTGCCCGCGCTCCGACCGCCGCGAACAACACCACCGGCGCCTGGCTGCCCAGGACGAGCGCGGTGAGCCGGGTGGTCATCCGCCCCGGCCGCGATCCCGCCGACCGAGGTCGTCGTGCTCCGGGGGTCCCTCCCGCGTTGGATGATCTACCAGGCTGCGGCGCGGCTGTAGCTGACTGCGACACGTTCACTCCACCATTCTGGCGCTGGTCGACTGACATTCGGACAACCCCGGACAGTCGGGTTCGGAGAGCCCTGCAGCCGGGCTAGCCGAGCGCTCCCCGAGCGTCGGCGTCTTTGACATCCTGCCCCGCGCCGAACAGCAACCGCACGTCCGCAGCCGTCGTGACCGAACCGGTCACCACCACGCCCGAACCCGGCCCTGCCTCATCGGCCAAGGCGGCTGCTGCATCGACCGCATCTGGCAGATTCGGTACGACGCTGACCCGCTGGGGGCCGAAGATTTCCTGCGCGATCTCGGCCAGGCGGCGCGGGGGCATGGCCCGTGGCGAGGAACTGCGTGAGATGACCACGTCGTCAAACACGGGTTCCAACGCCTCGAGTATGCCGTGGGCGTCCTTGTCGGCCAGGATCCCCACCAGCCCGACGGTGCGGGTGAAGGCGAACGATTCAGCCAGGCTCGCCGCCAGCGACTTGGCTCCAGCCGGATTGTGCGCGGCATCGACCAGCACCGTTGGCGAACGCCGGATCACCTCGAGTCGACCCGGTGAGGTCACCGAAGCGAAAGCCTCCCGAACGACCGCCAGGTCTAAGGCCGTCACCGGCCCAGCCGCCGGCTGACCAGGTCCCCCGCGCCCAGCGTCCTCAGCAGTAAGAAACCATTCCACCGCTGCGAGTGCCAACGCGGCGTTGTGTGCTTGGTGGGCGCCGTACAGCGGAATAAAGACGTCAGGATAGTCGCCACCGAGACCGCGCAATGAGATGACTTGCCCACCGACCGCCTCCTGCCTGGTCAGCACCCCAAACTCGTGACCCTCGAACGCGATTCGGTTGTTGACCTGTTCGGCGCGGTCGAGCAGGATCTCGACCACTTCCATCTCTTGCATGCCGCTGACCGACCGGCTGCCAGGGGCGAGGATGCCGGCCTTCTCGGTAGCGATATCGGTCAAGGTGTCTCCCAGGTAGACCTGATGGTCCAAGCCGACCGGGGTGAGCACCGCGACCTGCGCATCGATGACGTTCGTGGCGTCCCAGGCACCGCCCATGCCCACCTCGACGACGGCGACGTCGACCGGGGCGTCGGCGAAGGCGGCGTACGCCAGCGCGACCAACAACTCGAAGTACGTCACAGACGGGTCACCAGCGGCTGCGGAGCGCTCGTCGACCATCCCCACAGCTGGCATCACCTCGTCATAGGCGTCCAGGAACGGCCCGATCCCAATCGGCTCCCCGCGAACCGCGATCCGCTCCCGCAGGTCGTGCAGATGCGGTGAGGTGAATTGACCGGTGGTGAGGCCGTGGTGCCGCAGCAACGTCTCGATCATCCGCGCCGTCGAGGTCTTCCCGTTCGTCCCGGTGATGTGGATCGATGCGAAATCCTGCTGTGGCGAACCGATAAGTTCGATGACCGCCTTGATCCGGTCCAGCGTCGGCACCAACTGGTGCTCAGGCGTCCGGGCCAGGATCTGCGTCTCAACAGCACGCAGCCGGGCGCGATCGGCGGCTCCGGCTCCACCCTCGCGCGAGGGTGGGGGCAGCGGGTTCACCGGATCTCGTCTCGGTGGTGACCAGGGTCGTCACGCTCGTCGTGTTCGTGTTCGTGGAAAAGAGCCTCGGCGACGGGACGGGACATCCAGATCAGATCCGGCATTTCGCCCTGCGGTTCCCGTTGGAGCACCGTGAACCCGTTCGAACGGGCGAAGTCGTGCGCCGAGGCGTTGCCGTCCAGGAATGAGATGTGTACTTCGCGCCCAACCGCACCGGCCCGGGACATCACCTCGCGCAGCAACCGACTCCCGACACCTCGACCCTGCGCCTCTGGAACCACATACAGCTTCCACAACGCCATCGATCGTTCGTGCGGACCGTAGCTGGCCATCCCGACAACGCGCCCGGCCAGCTCGGCAACCAGGGTCCGTCCACTGCGAATCGATGGGATCAGGGCCTGCTTGCTCCACCTCTTCTCCAGGAACAGCGCGACCAGGCCTTCCTCAAAGATGGAGTCGTACGTCGCGGGCCACGTCCGTTGACCGACCTCGACGACAGCACGCAGGTCCTCGCCGGTGGCCTGTCGCACGACCACGTCCTCGGGCAGGCTGACCTGGTCCGGTCCGGGCGGGCTCACAGCTTGGCCACCAGGAGCCGGACGGCGATGCCGTCACCGACGGTGGCACAGGTCCCCTGTCCAGCCGGTAGCGCGTCCAAGCTCGGAGCGGCAGCGAACTGGGTCGCCAACGTCTCTGTCACGATCAGGTCCTTGAACGCCAGCGCGGCAGCCCACACCACTTGGTCGCCCAGCACGGTCAGGCTGATCCGGTCGGCGACTTCCAGACCGGCCTCGCGACGGGCCTGCTGGACGGCACGCACCAGGTCTCGGGCGATGCCCTCCTGCGCCAACTCTTCGGTGACCGTGGTGTTCAGCAGCAGGAACCCGCCGGTCGGCAAGACCCCGACGGCCCGCCGTGCCCCGGCGCCAGCGGCCGCAAGCCCCTGCACGACGGTTTCCACGGTGTACTCGCCTTCCTGAAGGAGAAGGCCGCCGCTAATCACCGTGCCGTCGGGTTGCAGCGACCAGTCGCCGGACTTGCCGCCTCGGATTGCTTGCTGGACGTCCCTGCCAAGCCGCGGCCCGGCCACCCGGGCGTTGATCGTGAGTCGGCTG
>CAJDWS010000066.1_pt1 | contig 10638 bp, 8 predicted proteins | sample 7391661 | NCBI WGS metagenome assembly CAJDWS01 (sample SAMEA7055725, study PRJEB34461) | soil metagenome | biome: terrestrial ecosystem; feature: Peninsula; material: soil | place: Antarctica | collected 2016 | reverse complement strand
CTGGTCGCCGTGATCATGGCGCTCTTCGGGGCTCAGTGGATCCTGGCTATTTTCGGGTCCGCGTATTCTGAGGAAGCCGCCACCGTCCTGAAGTTGATGGTCTTAGCCGCCGTCGCGTTCGCGATCAAGGATCACTTCGTCGCGCTGCGACGGGTTCAGGAACGCACCGGTCCGGCAACCCTCTTCTTCCTTGGCTTCACGGTGTTCGAACTCTCTGCCGCAGCGCTGGGAGCTCACCTTGGTGGTCTGGTCCAAATGGTCACCTATTGGCTCGTGGCGATCGGCATCCAGGCCGTTGTCATGTGCGTCATCCTGTACCGCGAGGTGCTTTCCACCCGTGCAGCCTCCTCGACCGGCGTCGGACCCGTGCAGTCCGGTGCTTTGGTTGCACCTCCGTCGCCAATCGCAGAACCCGCGCTCTTGGGCTCGGGCGTTGTGGAGAACGAACACGTGAACATCAACCTTCGGACCGACAAGGAATCCCTTGAGCCGTCCGCCCAACCGCCGTCGCCGATGACCCGCACTGATAACACGTCCGCACCAGAACGGGGTGCAGACGTGCCGTCACGGTTGTCGGTGGTGGGCCTCGGCCCGCTGCTCGCCGCGATGGCGGCCGGCCTGCTGGTCTTCTCCATCGGGATCTGGCTCGGCCGGACGGGCAGTCCGATGGCCAGCCAGGTGGTCTACGTCATCGGGCTCATCGTGATGTTCCTCCCGGCGGCGCTGGCGGCGACGTTGCCAGGACTGCTGGACCACCACCGTCGCTGGGTCGTTTTGGCGCTTCTGCCCATGATGCAACTTTGCCGGGTGATCCAGCAGCCGACCCGGTTTGCCGACCACGACGAGTTTGCACACGCCACGAACCTTCGGCACCTGCTCGAACAAGACCACCTGTACACGGCCAACGCGATCTTGCCGGTGACGGCGTATTACCCCGGTCTCACCACGATCACCGGTGCCCTCCAGCAGCTGACCGGTCTTTCGCCGCACACCAGCGCACTCGTGGTGACCATGGCAGCCCGGGTCCTCCTGGCGGTGGCGATCTTCGGTCTGATCCGGACGCTGACCAAGTCGGAGCGAGCCGCCGCGGCAGGCGTGATCATCTACGCCTGCAGCCCGCAGATGCTGCTCTTCAACTCGCAGTACTCCTACCAGACGCTGGCGCTTCCGCTGGCGGTGCTGGCCGTTTACCTGGTCGCCCGCCGGATGTACGAAGGGCTCGGGGGTCTGCTTGTCCCCGTGGCGGTGGTGTTCGTGATGGCGATGACCCACCACCTGACCAGCGTGCTGGTGAGTGCCTTGTGGGTCGTTTGGCTGGTCTTGGTCGTGTTGCTGGGGCGGGGGGAGCGCAACTGGCCAGGCCGGGTGCGTGACCTCTTGGTGATGGTGGTGGCGACGGCCGCCGGAATCGTGACTTCGCTCTTGATCCCTGGGAACACCACGTTGAAGTACGTCGTGCAGGCGTTCCAGACCAGCGTCGCCGGCGCCAGCTCGCTGTTCGAACGGGGTGAGACCAAGACCTTGTTCGTCAACCCAGGCGGCGTGGCCAGCTCATGGTTTGAGCGTGGCTTGATGCTTGCCGCGGTGGCCATCACCGGCGTCTGCCTGCTGCTGGGCTGGTGGCGTGCACGAAGTTGGCTGCGTCATCGACGCAACCGGGCGCTGCCGGTGCTGTTGATCTTGGTTTCGATGCTCTTCGTGCTCCAGCCGCTTGGCCACCTGGCGCAGAGCACCGGAGAGATCGCCGACCGCTCGACAACGTTCGCGTTCATCGGTATCGCGTTCGTGGTGGGCTGGTGGCTCTGGCAGCGCGTCATGACACGGCGCATCGCCCTGTTCGCGACCGGGCTCGCGACAATCACCTTCCTTGGTGGGGTCATGCTCGGCAGTGGTCCGCTCGTCCAGCAGGTGCCCGGCCGGCATTGGGTGGGGGCTGACGCACGCAGTATTGACCGAAACAACGTCGCCGCCGTCGATTGGTTGACGGCGAACGCGTCGACCAAGGACAGCGTATTTGCCAATCGGATCGGCATGCTCATGGCGGCCGCCGACGGCGGATTCACGAGCGTGACGGAGATCGGCACGGGAACCGATGCCAGCGAGCTGCTGCTGAATCCGGCGGTCACCACCGAAGACTTCAAGCTCATCCGCACCTTGCCGGTGAACTACCTGATCTCCGATCTGCGGGACGCTACCACGATGCCGACGCTCGGCTTCTATGTGGCCGACGGGGAGTGGGGCCAGGAGCAGCGCAAGGCTCCGGTCCCGCGGTCCGCACTGCGCAAGTTCGATCGCGTTGCGGGCGCAAGCCGCGTTTACACGAATGGTCCGGTCACGGTCTATGAACTTGCCGGTGTTCGCGAACGGGGGAAGTGACATGGTTGCGACGACGCACAGTGCCTCACAACGGCGAAACCCTGGCGCCTTCCTGGACTCTTGGTTCTTCGTCCGGCTGGTGCTTTTGGGGCTCGCGATGACAGCTACGCTCACCCAGTTCTGGCCGCCGTTGACCCTGTTGTGGTGGTTGCTGGCGACGGCCGGCGTTGTGTCGGTGCTGCTGCGCCGGCCCGGGCGCGACGCGATCGACTGGATTGCTCGGGGGCTGGGCGTCGTGATCAGCAGCGTGATCCTGCTCGGGGTGGGATTGAACGCAATCACCATCCCGCTGGATTCACGCACCTGGGCACTGGGGTTCGGTGCGATCGGCGCACTCATCCTGATCGCGTCATATGTTGTTGACCGGCAGCGGGACAAGCAGCGGGTGCTGAGGGTCGCCCAGGCAGGGCGCAACGGATCCCCTGACGACTCGCTGGGGGGCCAACGCTCGGCCTCCCAGGACATGGTGAACGGCTGGCGTTCAATCGTCCGCCAACCCGTGCAGGCAGGCTGGATCCTGGTCGCCGCGTTGCTCGTGGTGAGTGCGGTCTCCATCGGCTGGGTCACTGAGCCACGGTTGACACCCGATCTGGAGCTGAGCCTCAGCGACCCCAAGGCGGCCTCCACCAAAGCCACCTCGGTCACGGTGACGGTCACGGCCCGAGAGCAGATCGACAACCTGTTACTGAAGGTGCAACCCGCCGGCGGCCCCGAGACTGCCGGTCAGCGATTCTCCATCGGGGCTGGTCAGAGCGTGGAACGGACGATCTCCCTGCCCGCAACGGGGGCGAGCCAGGTCATCTTGACCAGTCCTGGCAAGCCGGACCTGGCTCGAACGCTGACGATCAACCGATGAAAGCGGCTGCTGGCCCGCGGGTGTTGCACATCATCGCCGCGTTGGCTGAGGGCGGTGCGGAACGGCAACTCGAGCTGCTCGTGCGGGAGCAAGGACATGCCGCGAGCACCGTGGTGGCCCTGTACGACGGCGGGCCAGTGGCCGGTGCGCTTCGCCGGGACGGCTACGACGTCCGGGTACTGGGCATGGCGGGCTGGCGCAAAGCGTTGGCCTGGCCGCGGCTGGCTCGGTTGATGCGTGGACTGCGCCCTGACGTGGTGCACGTGCACCTGCTCGCCGCCCAGCTGTGGGGGATACCGGCGGCCCGCCTCGCCGGCGTACCGGTGGTGATCAGCTCGGAGCACTCGTTGAACGAGGCGATGATCGAGGGCCGGGACCACTCGCCCTGGTTGATCCGCCTGTATCGGCTGCTCGCGGCGTCGGCGACGCACACCATCGCCGTCTCGGACTCCACGCGCCGCAACCTGCAGCGGTGGGGCGTCGACCCGGCCAAAGTGTCCGTGATCGACAATGGCCTGGATTTCGCGGCGATGTCGTTCGACCCGACTGGGCGAGATCGGGTGCGCACAGAATTCGGGGTGGCCACCAACGCCGCGCTGGTGGGCGCGGTTGGGCGGCTGTACCCCTCCAAACGCTTCGACCGGTTGATCGCAGCGCTCGCGCCGACACTGGGACCCACCCGGAAGCTGCTGCTGGTCGGCGACGGTGAGGTGCGACAGTCGTTGATCAAGCAGGCCGCTGAGTTGGGGGTTGCTGATCATGTGCTGTTCGCCGGCGCGCGTTCGGACATGCGCGACCTGTACTCCGCGATGGATGTCATGGTCAGCCCCTCTCGTGATGAGACGTTCGGGATCGCGGTGGTCGAGGGCCGGGCGTGTGGGTTGCCGGTGGTCTTCGCGACGTGCCCGGCGATCACCGGTTTGGCCGAGCCGCTCGATGGTGCCTACCCTTTGGCGTTGGGGGACGGTGACGAGGAACTCGCTCAGATTCGCCGACAGGTGGATCACGCGCTGGAAGATCATGGATCGACGGGCACTCGACTGCCAACACCGCAGTCTCTCGTTGACCGGTACGCAATGAGCGGCACCGCGGACACCGTCGACGCGTTGTACCGAAGGCTATTGGGCGAGGTCTCGGACCGGCCTGGTTTGGTACGAACTCACCGTTCCGCGCGGCACACTGGGCGGCTCTAGGGGCGATCGTTCACAGGCAGGATTCAGGTGATCTCCAGGATCGCCCGAGGGCAGCCAATACGCTCGGGTGCAGCGATCCGTTCGCGCCCTACCTGGAATTCGAAGTCGGCCACAGCGCCACGAGCACAGTTGATTCGAGAGGTTGCGATGTTTTTTCGGCGTACTGTTGCCGTTGGTTCGCTTGCCATATTGGCTGGCGGTCTTGCTGCGTGCAACGGCCAACCAAGCCCGAACCAGTCATCATCGTCATTTTCATCCTCGAGTTCCGGTCCGACGGGTTCATCGAGTAGTGCGAGCGAAAAATCGCGCTTCGTGCAGGTGGACGGGCGCGATTTTGTGTACGGGGGCAAGCCGCTCAGGTTCACCGGCTTCAACATGTTCGACGCCGCCTCAAGCGAGCGCTGGCAGTGCGAGCCTCACCACGCACTCTCGCGCGATGAGCTGAAAGCGCAGTTCAAGGCGCTCAAGGACAAGTCCGGCGCCACGGTGATCCGGTTCTGGGCGTTCCAGCCGTATACCGATGGCGCGAAGGACTGGTCCGGCGTGGACCGGGTGATCTCGGTGGCCAAAGAACTGCAGATGCTGGTGATCCCCGTCTTCGAGGACGGGCCCGGGTACTGCACCGGCGCTCCGCAGGAGGGCGAGACGAAGGAGAAGTACGAAGGAGATACGTACTACGGCCAGGGCTACAAGAAGCCGTATGGAAAGAACGAATACAGCCTGCGTGACTACGCGCGGATGGTCGCGGAGCACTACAAGGACGAGCCGACGATCGCCGCCTGGATGATCGTCAACGAGGCGGAGACAAGGCAACGCGACGATGACGACAAATCCGTCCTGATTGAGATGGCCCGAGATGTCGCTCGGGTGATCAAGGACGTCGATCCGAATCACCTGGTGACGCTCGGCTCTCAAAGCAACGGGGCGATGGGAGTTTCGGGCCAGGATTTCAGGGATATCTACGGTCTTCCTGAGATGGACTACACGGAGGTGCACGACTGGGCCAGCTATGGCTCGGACACGGAAGCCATGCCGGGAGCCAACGCCGATGGTTCGCTGCCCGACCCCAACAGTGATCAATGCCGGGAGCGCGGCGCCAAACTGGCGTGCTCATTTGCAATCGCCAAGGACCTGAACAAGCCGATCGTCGTCGGCGAAATCGGGATCAAGGCGAAGACCCCGTCCTCGGTGCAACGCCGTGCCAAGCTCATCGGCGACAAGGCGGTTGCCGCCAAGGAGGCCGGTGCGGTCGGGTATCTGCTGTGGGAGGCTAGCGACGTGAACCGTGAGGGATATGGCATCAACCCACTCGGTAACGACCCGGTGTTCGAGCAACTCAAGCGCTTCTTCTAAGGGCTGGCTGCAACTCGCACGGAGGACCGGTCGATGTCGACCTGTACTGCGTGCAAGCACTGGGCATCAGCGTCCCGGGCGCCTGGCCCGTGATGATGACTAACGGCGAAGCGCTTCGCGCTTGACCCAGCCGTAGGCCGCAGTTCCCAGGAACAGCGCCACGCCGATGATGACCAGCCAAAAAAGGCCTTTGATCACAGCACCGGCGATGATGAACACGATCCATAGGACCAACAGGAATCCGAGCAGCTGAAGCACGTCTCCTCCTTATCTGCGCAGCGAAGCACACGGGGTTACCACGTGCCCCACGAGCACCTTCGCTGCGTCCGGCTGAGTGAAGCTTCCATGCTAGATCTACCGCTGGTGAGCCTGTCATGCCGGTGGCCACGAGGCGATCCCCACGAACCTGAGGCGGGTCACGGGCAGAATCTGGCCAAGAGTGTCGTGAGCACGTCGTCAGGATGTGGCATGGCGGCGATGTCCTCCCGGACCGTACGCACGCGGCGTCGCAGGTCGCTGTCGCCGAGGACGCCGTCCACCGCGGCGGCCACGGCGCCGGGCTTGGCGTCGTTCATCACGGCAAAGCCGAGTCCGAGTTCGGTGAGGCGGTCTGCGTTGTGGAATTGGTCGGCGCCTTGTGGGGTGATCACTTGTGGCACACCAGCGGCAAGGCAACCCAGCGTCGTGCCTGAGCCGCCGTGGTGAATTGCGACATCGACGTGGGTCAGCACGTGTGCTTGATCGAGGTACCGCTCGACCTGGACGTGGGTGGGCAGTTCGCTGAGCGCGGCAGGGTCGGACTCCGGCCCGGCGGCGACGAGCACCCGGGAGCACCGCGTCGCCGTTTCCAGGATGGAACGGCGCAGGATCTCAACGGCGCCGAAGGCGACTGTGCCCAAGGTCAGGTATGCGGTGCGCCCGGGTGCGTCGTCGATCAGCCACTCGGGCATCGTCGTTTTGGGATCGGACCAGGCGATCGATCGGATCGGGATCCGATCCGGGGAGTCCGGTGCGGCGGAGCCGCGCCATGACGGTGGGGTCGGGTCCAGCGTCGGCCCGCTGGGCGAGTCGGCCACGGACTGGAGCTTGCGCAGGAAAACGTCCGACTCAGCCAGGGCAAGTTTGAACCCGATGGCCGGGATCCCGGCCTGTGCTGCCGCGATCGCTGCACCCACGTTGGTTTCGTCGTGGATCACAAGGTCCGGACGACCTGCCTGGGCCCAGTCCGCCAGAAGCCTGGGGACGACATGTCGTGGCATGACGAGGCCGAATAACGCGATCGGCCAGGCGAACGGGTCGCTGGGGTCCTGGATCTCCGCCCTCGCCTCGCGTTCGGCATCGCCGAGCGTCATGCCTTCGGGAACGCCCTGAACGGCGCGACCGGGCAGCCGCTCGGCGAACAAGCTGCTCGCTGCGAAGCTGACCTCATGACCACCGGCGACGGCGGCTACAGCCAGTGGCACCAGCGGAAAAATGTGCCCATAGCCCGGAATAGCGCAGAAGGAGATTCGCATCTTCTGAGTGTGACTGTCCTGTGGCAGGAAGCACACCAGGGGGTGAGCTACGGGCCAACCGGGGTGGATCTCGGCGAGGCTCGAAGCGGATCAGTCCGCCCGGTCGGTCATGGGATGCGTCCCGCGACGAGAGGTGAAGATCAGCGAGGTCTCCGCGTGCAGGACGCCGGGCCGGCTGGTCAAGTGATCAAGGACGAAGTCGCGCAGGTCATGCGCGGAACGGCAGGCGACGTGAACGAAGAAGTCGTTTGTGCCGGAGACGTGATGCAAATTCGCGACTCCCGGCAGCCGTGGAACATCGTCGGTGAACCGTTCGATGTGGCTGCGTACGTGACCCCCGAACCGTACGGCGACCATCGCCTCGACGGGACGTCCGACGGCCGCGGGGTCGATGTCGGCGTGAATACCCCGCACGACGCCCCGCTCCCGCAGCAAGCGCACCCGGATCGAGCACGTCGATTCAGCGATGCCTGCTGCACGCGCGAGTTGAGCGTTGGAGGCCCGTCCGTCCTGCTCGAGCATCCGGACCAAGAGCCGGTCGACGTCGTCGATCGGGTGCTGATCTTCGCTGGGCTGGCGCGGCATGGTGGTTCCTCTCTGTGGACCCTCGAGGCACGATACGGCCACTCCGCTTCATGTGGATACTGCGATTCCATTGACGCACAGCCGCAGCATCTCCACAATCATCGTCATGAGTCGAAGAAACCATCGATAGAGTTGTGACCGGAATGTTCCAGTTCGACACCACAGCGGTCCATGCCGGTCGAGAGGATCTGGTTGCCCTCGGCGTCCACGTTCCGCCCATCGAGTTGTCCAGCACAGCCCCGGTGTTCGAGCTTGAGGCAGGTGGGGACGCCTACGAGCACCTGGCGAGCGGCGGCACGCTGCAACCCGGGCAGTCAACGGTGTACCAGCGGCTCTGGAATCCAACGGTGGCCCGGCTGGAGGACGCCGTCGCTCGCCTCGAGGGCGCCGAGCAGTCGGTGGCCTTCGCTTCGGGGATGGCGGCATTGAGCGCGGTGCTCCTGGCCGCCGTCCAGGAAGGTCGGCCTCATGTCGTCGCCGTGCGCCCGTTGTACGGCGGCACCGACCACGTCCTCGCGACGGGCCTGCTCGGCACGCAGGTGTCGTGGGCCGACGCGGATACCGTCCAAGAGCAGATCACCGATCGCACCGGTCTGGTCGTGGTGGAGTCTCCTGGCAACCCCACGCTCGATCTACTCGACATCCGTGACGTTGTTCGCCAGTCCGGTAAGACCCCCGTGCTGGTCGACAACACCTTCGCTACGCCGGTGCTGCAGCGTCCGTTGGAACTGGGTGCCACACTTGTGCTGCATTCGGCCACCAAATTCCTCGGCGGTCACGGTGACCTGCTCGCAGGGATCGTCGCTGCCGACGCGCTGTGGTCGGGTCGATTGCGATCGGTCCGGGCTCTGACCGGCGGCATCCTGCATCCTCTGGCCGCCTACTTGACACACCGCGGACTGCAGACCCTGGCGGTGCGGGTCAGGGCCCAGCAAGCCAGCGCCGGTGTCGTCGCTGCCTGGTTGGCCAGCCAGAGCCAGGTCGCCCGGGTGCACTATCCAGGTCTGCCAGGCTCCGACCCGCACCGGCTCGTGGGCAACCAGATGGCCGGCCCCGGCGCAATCCTCGCCTTCGACGTGGGGTCCTACGCCCAGGCCAAACGGGTCGCCGAGGGCTGTCGTTTGATCACCCATGCCGTATCGCTGGGCGGCGTGGATTCACTGATCCAGCACCCGGCCTCACTGACCCACCGCCCGGTGGCCGAGCACGCGCGACCCGCAGCGGGTGTGCTGCGACTCTCGGTTGGCCTGGAATCCCCGGACGACCTCATCGCCGACCTTGAGCAGGCCCTGCGCGTTTAGGCTGGCATTGATGCTTACCTTCGGGCATGGCCGACTGACCCGCGACCAACTCGCCGACCTGCTGGTGAACGCCGGGGTCGCCCGGGTGATCGACGTACGTCGGTTCCCGGGGAGCCGCGCCAACGCGGCCGCGGCACGGGACGCGATCCCGCAACTGGCGGTCGAACTCGATATCGAATACCGCTGGGATGAACGGCTGGGCGGCCGACGCACGCTGACGGCTGAACAGGACCGCGAATCACCCGACACCTGGTGGCGTGTCCGGGCGTTCCGCGCGTACGCCGGGTGGAGGAGGCCGGGGTGACCGTGCGGCATCTCATGCACGATGGCCGGGTCAACGAACATGCCCCGAGCGCGGGAGCGCGTCTGGGTAGCGACGGTTTGGTCGTGTGGGACGGCCCCCAATAACCCAACCTGCTGATGAGTGGCCGCCGCCGAGACAGGAATCAGTCGACGGGACGGAGTTTGGCGGTGAAGTGCCGCAGCACCTTGGGCTCAACCATGATCTCGTAACCCTTCACCTGCTCGGCACGCTGCTTGATCTCGCCAAGTGCTTCGGCGATGACATCCAGATGTGCCTGGGTGTAGACCCGCCGCGGGATCGCCAGTCGAGTGAACTCCAAAGGCGCCTGCTGCTGCTGACCGGTCTGCGGGTCGCGGTCCATCAGGAACGAACCGATGTCACAACTGCGAACCCCGGCCTCGATGTACAACTCGACAGCCAGCGCATGACCCGGGTACTGATACCAAGGGATATGCGGCAGCAGACGACCGGCATCGACGAAAACGGCGTGCCCGCCCGCCGGACGCTGATACGGGACGCCGTACTCATCCAGCCGCTCTGCCAGGTAGCGGGTTTGGCCCACCCGGTAGCGCAGGTAGTCCTCGTTCAGACCCTCGACCAGCCCGACCGCCATGGCGGCCAAGTCGCGCCCGGACAAGCCGCCGTACGTTACGTAGCCCTCACCCGAGATGACCAGTGACTTCACGTCCGGGACGTGGTCGCCCTCCTCGCGTACGCCCAGCAGTCCGCCCATGTTGGTGATCGCGTCCTTCTTCGCGCTCATCGTGAGGATGTCGGCATACGAGAAGAACTCGCGGGTGATCTCCAACGTGGACTTCTCCGCGTAGCCGGGTTCCCGTTCCTTGATGAAAAAGGCGTTCTCCGCGAAGCGCGCTGCGTCGACCACCAGCGGGATCTTGTGCCGCCCCGCGATCTCGGCGGTCTCTTTCATGTTTGCCATCGACACCGGCTGGCCGCCGACCGAGTTGTTGGTGACCGTCATGACGATGCCGGCGACGTTTTCGACGCCCTTTCCAGCGATCAGCCGCTGTAGGCCGGGCAGGTCCATGTTGCCTTTGAACGGCGCTTCGAGCTCGCAGTCCAGGCCCTCCGGGCAGACGCAGTCGATCGGGAGCCCGCCGGCCAGACTCACGTGTGCCCGAGTGGTGTCGAAGAA
>CAJDWS010000058.1_pt1 | contig 10660 bp, 11 predicted proteins | sample 7391661 | NCBI WGS metagenome assembly CAJDWS01 (sample SAMEA7055725, study PRJEB34461) | soil metagenome | biome: terrestrial ecosystem; feature: Peninsula; material: soil | place: Antarctica | collected 2016 | reverse complement strand
TAGCCGAGCAACTCGGCGGGCCAGATCTGAGCGTGGAACGTGATGTTGTCCTTGCCCTGGAAGTAGTACGAGCGGGCCGGACCGAGCTCATCACTGGCGCTCGGACTCCAGTACTCCCGCCACGCCTGCGGGTTCCCGCTGCGCCGGGCCCATTCGATCGAGGCGGACAGATAGCCGATGACCGCGTCGAACCACACGTAGAGGCGCTTGGGTTGGTCGGTCCAGCCCTCGATTGGGATCGGGATACCCCAGTCGATGTCGCGGGTCATCGCGCGCGGCTTGATGTCGGCGAGCAGGCCTTGGCTGAAGCGGATCACGTTGGGTCGCCACGTGCCGGACGCCTCGCGTTCATCGAGCCACGTCCGCAGGGCGTCGGCCAGCGCCGGCAAGTCGAGGAAGAAGTGTCGGGCCTGGACGAACTGCGGCGCCTCCCCGTTGATCTTGCTGCGCGGTTCGATGAGGTCGGTCGGGTCGAGCTGATTGCCGCAGGTATCGCACTGGTCACCCCGGGCATCCGGCGCGTTGCAGATCGGACAGGTGCCCTCGATGTATCGGTCCGGCAGGGTACGGCCCGTGCTGGGGCTGATCGCCGCCTGCGTGACCTGCTCGATCATGTACCCATTGGCGTGGTTGACCCGGAACAACTCCTGCACCACTGCGTAGTGGTTGCGGGTCGTGGTGCGGGTGAACAGGTCGTAGGACAAGCCGAGGTTGACCAGATCCTCCACGATGATCCGGTTGTTGGTATCGGCCAGCGCTCGCGGAGAGACGCCCGCCGCGTCGGCGGCGACCAGGATCGGTGTGCCGTGTTCGTCAGTGCCGCTGACCATCAGTACGTCGTGTCCAGCCATCCGCATGTACCGACTGAACACGTCGGCAGGCACGCCGAAACCGGCCACGTGACCGATGTGGCGAGGGCCGTTGGCGTACGGCCAGGCAACGGCGGACAAGACTCTGCTCATGCGCCGAATCCTAGTTCGCGGCGCACCAGTGCCGTGCGGACCGACGTCCGCTCAGGGCTGCTTGAAGACATCGTGGTCGCCGACTCGCCGCCATCGGCATCGGATTTCGTCATCGACGGTGATGAGTTCGAAGGTGGCTCGTCCGTCGTGGCTGGCGAAGGACCACGTCATCTCTAGGATTCCGGGGGCGCCACGGACGACCTTGACGCGCAAAGACTTGGGCCATGCTGCGCCGGGGTTGGCCACCCGTCCGTCACAGGCGGGGATGAACTTCTCGCGCAGGACACGTCGGAAGGCCGCCTGGTGCTCGGGTTTGAGCCTGCGATAGTCGCCGTCGAAAGCGGGGGTGGTCTCGAACTTCACGTCTGGTCGCGGGCCTCCAAGGCGCTCAGGTGCCCAAGGAGTGCGTCGCCGTCGTCATGTACGACGATTTGTGCGGCGGCGACGTGCTCGTCGACGTCGTGCTCGCGCTCCTGCCAGCGCTGCGACCAGAACCAGCGCTGGTCGGCTGAGATGGGAAGCGACGGACGAAGCTCCAGAACGCCGTCCTCGCGTTCGGTGATCTCCACCTGCGCGCCCGGTTCGTCCAGATGCAACCGCCGTCGTACCTCGGCGGGCAAGGCGACCACACCCCGTGCCTGCACCCCGACGTACCCGTGAAAGCTCATACCTCGATTTCACCGAATTGCGGTAAAGCGGCAAGACGGCCAAACCGTGAAACGGCCAAGTGCTGCCCGCGGCTCACAACGAAGCCGCGGGCAGCACTCAGGACAGACTGAGGAGTCGGGACGCTTACAGGTGCCGACGGGACGCGCGGAGGTCACCGTTGAGCGTGGAGATGACGTCCAAGGGGATCTCCTTGGGGCAGACCGCCGAACAGGATCCGATGTTCTGGCATCCGCCGAAGCCCTCAGCGTCATGCTGCTCCACCATGTTGACCACCCGCGACCAGCGTTCCGGCTGCCCCTGCGGGAGTTCGCCAAGGTGAGTGACCTTCGCGCCCAAGAACAGCATGGCCGAGGCGTTCGGGCACACCGCCACACAGGCACCGCACCCGATGCACGCCGCCGATTGGAAAGCCCGGTCGGCATTCTTCTTCGGGACCAGCTGGGTGTGCGCCTCCGGGGCCGACCCGGTGTTGGCCGAGATGAATCCGCCGGCCGCCATGATCCGGTCGAACGCCGTCCTGTCGACGACCAGGTCACGCAGCACCGGGAAGGCGGTGGCGCGCCACGGCTCGACCGTGATGGAGTCGCCGTCACTGAAGGACCGCATGTGCAACTGGCAGGCGGTGGTCACCTCCGGCCCGTGCGGAATACCGTTGATCACCACCCCACAGGTGCCGCAGATGCCCTCACGGCAGTCGCTGTCGAAGGCGACCGGCTCCTGACCCTTGGCGTTGAGGTCTTCGTTGAGGACGTCAAGCACCTCCAGGAAGGACATGTCCGGCGATACCTCGTCCAACTGGTAGGTGACCAGGTCACCCTTCGCCTTCGGGCCCGCCTGACGCCAGACGTTGAGGGTGATCTTCACTTGTAGCTCCGTTGCTTCAGCTCGATGAACTCGTACTCGAGGGTTTCCTTGTGCAGGACCGGCGGCGCGTTGTCCCCGGCGAACTCCCACGCCGCGACGTACAAGTAGTCGTCGTCATGCCGCAGCGCCTCGCCGTCCTCGGTTTGGCTCTCGGCGCGGAAGTGACCACCACAGGACTCGCGGCGATGCAAGGCGTCGATACACATCAACTCGCCCAGTTCGAGCAGATCAGCGACCCGTCCGGCCCTTTCCAACGACTGGTTGATCTGCTCGTTGCCGCCGAGCACCCGAAGGTCGGTCCAGAAGCTCTTCTTCAGCTCCCGGATCTTGTCGATCGCGGTCTTCAGACCCTTTTCGTCCCGTTCCATCCCGCAGTACTCCCACATGATGTGACCCAGCTCCTTGTGGAAGCTGTCCACGCTGCGGGTGCCGTTGCAGTTCAGGAAATGGTTGATCCGCGAGGTGACGTTGCTTCGGGCCTCGACAACCGCGGGGTGGTTTTCGTCCACCTTCGGGTACGGGCCGTTGGCAAGGTCGTCACGGATCGTGTTCGGCAGCACGAAGTACCCGTCCGAGAGACCCTGCATCAGTGCCGAGGCACCCAGCCGGTTCGCGCCGTGGTCGGAGAAGTTTGCCTCACCGGTGACGTACAGGCCCGGGATGGTCGACTCCAGGTTGTAGTCGACCCACAGGCCACCCATGGTGTAGTGCACCGCCGGGTAGATCCGCATCGGCGTTTTGTACGGGTCTTCCCCGGTGATCCGGGCGTACATGTCGAAGAGGTTGCCGTACTTCTCGGCGATCGTCTCTTGGCTCATCCGTTGGATCGCGTCGACGAAGTCCAAGTAGACCCCGCGGCGCGCCATCCGGGTCTGCCCGTCCGGGCCGGTCTCGGATATCTCCGGGCCGACCCCGCGGCCCTCGTCGCACATGTTTTTGGCTTGGCGGCTGGCGATGTCGCGTGGCACCAGGTTGCCGAACCCGGGGTAGATCCGCTCCAGGTAGTAGTCGCGGTCCTCCTCGGGGATCTGCCGCGGATCCTTGTCGCAGTCCTTTTGGTGTTTGGGCACCCAGATCCGGCCGTCATTGCGCAGCGACTCCGACATCAGCGTCAGCTTGGACTGATGTTCCCCCGAGATCGGGATGCAGGTCGGGTGGATCTGCGTATAACACGGGTTGCCGAAGTAGGCGCCCTTGCGGTGGGCCCGCCAGGTGGCCGTGACATTGCAGCCCATCGCATTCGTCGACAAGAAGTAGACGTTGCCGTAGCCGCCTGAGGCCAGGACCACGGCGTCGGCCAGATGGGTCTCGATCTCACCAGTGACCATGTCGCGCGCGATGATGCCGCGGGCCCGGCCATCGACGATGATCAGCTCGAGCATCTCGTGGCGGGCGAACATCTCCACGGTGTCGGCGGCGATCTGGCGCTCCAGTGCCTGGTAGGCGCCGATGAGCAACTGCTGACCGGTCTGGCCCCGGGCGTAGAAGGTTCGAGAGACCTGGACGCCGCCGAACGAGCGGTTGTCCAGCATCCCGCCGTACTCGCGAGCGAATGGCACACCCTGGGCGACGCACTGGTCGATGATCCGCACGCTGTTTTCAGCGAGGCGGTACACGTTGGACTCCCGAGACCGGTAGTCCCCGCCCTTGACGGTGTCGTAGAACAGCCGGTAGATCGAGTCGCCGTCCTCCTTGTAGTTCTTGGCGGCGTTGATCCCGCCTTGCGCGGCGATGGAGTGGGCGCGACGCGGGGAGTCCTGATAGCAGAACGCCTTCACGTTGTAGCCGGCTTCGCCGAGGGTGGCGGCGGCGGAGGCGCCGGCCAACCCGGTGCCCACCATGATGATGGAGAGCTTCCGCCGGTTCGCAGGGTTGACCAGCGCGTTCTCGAACTCTGCTCGGGTCCATTTGGTCTCGATCGGCCCCGCCGGGGCCTTGGTGTCCGCGATCGGCTCGCCCTCGAGGTAGAGCCCGTTGATGACCTTGTCCAACATGTGTCAACAGCCCTTACTTGATGGTGCCCGCGCCGAACAGGACGGCGAGTGGCGGGACGGCGAATCCGACGACGACAACAACGGCGAGCAGCGCTCCGGCTGCCTTGGACGTGCTGCGGGCCCGGGCTGTATCGGTGAAGCCGAGGCTCTGCATCGCGCTCCAGGTGCCGTGATGAATGTGCATGCCAAGGGCCACCAAGGCGATCAGGTAAATCGCCACCAGCCACCACACCTTGAAGGCCGCCACCAGCAACAGGTACGGGCTTTCCTGACCCTGAACCATGAGCTGAGACTCGCTGAAGTTGCCGTTGAAGTTGATCTTGGCGATCGTGAAGTGCAGCAGGTGGAAGATCACGAACAACAAGATGGTGATCCCGCCCCAGCGCATCCACCTCGATGAGATGGAGGCCCCGATGGCCGTTTTGACCCGGTACCGGTCTTTGCGGGCGCTGCTGGCGTGACTCCACAGGGAAAGACCGGCATACAGATGAGCAATGAGCGCCACGATCAGGGTCGCCCGGAACAGCCACAGGAATCCGGAATACGGAAGGATCGGCTCGAGCAGGGTCCGCAGGTGATGGGCGTAGGAGTCAAACGCCTCCTGGCCGCCCAACACTTTCAGGTTCCCGTACATGTGCGCGAGCACATAAAAAATGAAGTAGAGCCCTGAGACAGCCATCAGGATCTTCATCCCGACGCTAGACATGCTCGAGCTCCGTTGCGGTGTCAGTGTCGGAGTAGCCACGGGGGCAGTCTGCCTTCTTCTGGAAGTCAATACGGCTTAGGAAGCCCACCGTGACAAGAAAGACACCCATGTGACATGGGTCTCGTCAAGGTCGATGAGCAGGTGATCAGCCCCGGTCGAAGCCCACGACAGGGAGTCGCTCCCGGGCGCGGGCCTGCGGCCCGGACGCGATCGCATCAGGTCGGCTCAGTGGCCGTGCTCGGCGGCCTCGGCGGCATCCGCCTCGGCCTTGGTGGCGTGGACCGTGCCGTGTGGATGGTTGGGGGGGCCGTAGATCGAATACACCTTCAGCGGCGACGCCCCAACGTTCGTAATGTTGTGCCAGTGCCCGGCTGGGACCAGGATCACCCAGTCGTCCTCGACCTCTTTGACGTAGCTCAGATCGTTTTCAGCCAGTCCCATCTCGACCTTCGCGGTGCCGGCTTCGAGTCGAAGGAACTGGTCGACGTCCGGGTGCATCTCCAGACCGATGTCGTCCCCAGGCTCGATGCTCATCACGGTGACCTGAAGGTGCGTACCTGTCCACAGCGTCGTCCGGAACGTCGTGTTGTCCAGCGTTGCCGCTTCGATGTCGAAGACATGCGGCACGTGTCCTGGATCGGTCATGGCCTGCGGTCCTTTCGCGATGGGGCGTTGCTTCGATCGTAGGCGGCCAAGGTCAGCAGATGGGGTCGCAGACTGTACCCCCGACGAGAATTCGTCGGTGAGCGGTACGGCGCGGGGGCCCAGTGATGGCTCACCCTCCTCGGTGCGCCCGCCCTTGGCCGACACCACCACGGCGTACAGGTCGCGGCTGGACACCGCACTGGTCGCAGCCACGTCTCGGCAAGCGGCTTTGAGCCGAACGCCCTGCGCAACCAACCGGCGTACCCGCTCAACAGCCTCGATCTGCGACATCGGCACAGCCACCGCACCGCCGACCACCAGGGTGACCTCGCCGCGGACTGGTTCGGCAGCGACCTGCCGAGCCAACGCTCCCAGGGTGGCCCGGCGGACCTCCTCGTAGGTCTTGGTCAGCTCCCGGCACAACGCGGCGGGTCGGTCGGGTCCGAACGCCTCGGCAAGGTCGGCAAGGGTATCCGCCAAGCGGTGCGGTGCCTCGAACAACACCATCGTGCGGGGCTCGCCGACCAGCGCCGCGAACGTCCGGCGGCGTTCGGCCTGCTTGCGCGGTGCGAACCCTTCGAAACAGAACCTGTCGGTGGGCAACCCGCTGAGGGCCAACGCGGTGGTCACCGCACTCGGTCCGGGGACGCAGGTGACCCGGACCTCAGCGGCGATCGCGGCGCTCACCAGCCGGTAACCAGGGTCGGACACCGACGGCATCCCCGCGTCGGTGATCACCAGGACGCGGTGTCCGGCTTCCAACTCGCGCAGGAGGTCGCCGGTCCTGACCGACTCGTTGTGGTCGTGATAGCTGAGCACCCGGCCGCTCGGTACGACCGACAAGTCCGCACAGAGCCGTTTCAGGCGACGGGTATCCTCCGCGGCCACGACGTCGGCGCCAGCCAATTCGGTGCGCAGCCGTGGGGATGCGTCGGCGGGGTTGCCCAGCGGGGTGGCCGCCAGGACCAGCGTGCCGTGATCGCTTCGGTCGGCGTTCATGACCACATCGTCGCAGCCCGGACGGGCCGACCGAGCTGAGCGTGCGCCGTACCATGGGCGCCATGAGGCCCGCCGAACAGTTGCGTCTGCGGCTGATCGGCTACCAACCGCCGGACCGGTTCCTCGGGTGGCTGTTGCCGATCGTGGTCGCCGTCATCGGCGGCTTCCTCCGGTTCTGGCGTTTGGGGCAGCCGAACACCCTGGTCTTCGACGAGACCTATTATGTCAAGCAGGCGTATTCTCTGCTGACCTGGGGATACGAACGGCGAGTCCGAAACGAACTCACCGGCGAGAGCGTGACCCCCCACGCCGACCAGGTCTTCGCCTCTGGAACGCCGAACGTATTCGGCGGCGAGGCCGACTTCGTGGTTCACCCGCCGGTCGGTAAATGGGTTATCGCGGTGGGTGAGCAACTGTTCGGAGCGGACAACCCGTTCGGGTGGCGGTTCTCGGTGGCCCTGCTCGGGACACTGTCGATCCTGATGGTGGCGCGGGCGGCGCGACGGATGTTCGGTTCGACGCTGTTGGGGACCGTCGCGGGGCTGCTGCTGGCCTTCGAAGGACATCACTTTGTGCACAGCCGCACCGGGTTGCTCGACCTGATCGTGATGTTCTTCGCGCTCGGGGCGTTCTGCGCACTGCTGATCGACCGGGACGCCTCGCGGGACATCCTGGCTCGCCGGGTTGCCGCGCTCTGGGACACGTCGAGGACGACCGGCCGGTACGGCGACGACGGTGATCGGAGCCTGGCGGTGAACGACCCGCGGATGCGGTACGGGCCCCGACTTGGGGTCCGGCCGTGGCGGCTGGTGGCCGCAGTCAGCCTGGGGCTGTGCATCGGCACCAAATGGTCGGGGCTGTACTTCCTGGCCGTGTTCGCCCTGATGACGGTGTTGTGGGAGATCGGAGCGCGGCGGGCGGTCGGCGTACGTCGCCCGGTCGTCGGCACGTTGCTGCTCGACGCGCCCCAGGCTGCTTTGACCATCTTGCCGACGACGCTGGCCGTGTACCTGGCTGGGTGGATCGGGTGGTTTCGCACCGATGGTGGCTGGGACCGCTCGTGGGGGGCCAGCAACCCGGCCGACGGGCCGGCCGCGCTGGTCCCGGACGCGCTGCGCGGACTGTGGCATTACCACCAGCAGATGATGGACTTCCACGTCGGCCTGAACTCGCCGCACACCTACCAGTCGAACCCGTGGTCGTGGCTGTTGATGAGCCGGCCGACGTCGTTCTACTACGAGGGCCCGACCAACGGCGTCGACGGCTGCACGGTCGACAAGTGCAGCAAGGCGATCACGAACATCGGCACCGTCTCGATCTGGTGGGCCTGCATCGCTGCCATCTTCGTGCTGCTGTTCGCTTGGGGACTGCGCCGTGATTGGCGCGCCGGCGCGGTCCTGGCCGGGTTGGTCGCCGGGTACCTGCCGTGGTTCGTCTTCCAATCCCGCACGATCTACACGTTCTACGCGGTGGCCTTCGTGCCGTGGGTGGTGCTTGCGGTGACGTTCCTACTCGGCGTCGTGATCGGGCCGCCGTCGGCGACGAGCATCCGGCGGCGCCGCGGGCTGATCTGGGCCGGGGCGTACGTCGTGTTGACCGTGGCGATGTTCATCTTCTGGTATCCGCTCTGGACTGCCGAGGTGATCCCGTACGAGCAGTGGAGCTGGCGAATGTGGTTCCCCTCCTGGATCTAGGGGCGGTGCGGCGCTCCCGGACTGCGCGCTGGCAAAACCGCGACGGGCCGCTCTGGTCACCAGGTGGGCCGACACCGGCACCGTCAGCATCTGGAAGAACAGGACGAGCAGGAGCATGCTCCACTCGGGCACGGACCGGAGCCGCAGCCCGACGCCGAGCAAGGTCAGCAGTAATCCCAACATCTGCGGCTTGGCTGCGGCGTGCTGGCGGGCGAAGATGTCCGCCAAGCGCAGCAACCCGATCGCGGTCGTCAACGACATCACGGCGCCGACGGCGATGATCACCAGGCCCGCGACGTCCACCAGCTCACTCCAGCTCATTGCGGCCCCCCGGATGAGCGATCGACAGGATCAGCCGATCCGCCCGCATCTGGTGTCGGCCGCTCAACTGCCGGGGACTCGTTCTCGGCCAGGACCGCGTCAGGAAGTGCCGCCCCTTGAGGGTCCATGTCGGTCGGCACAAACCGAACCACCGCCACGGAGCCGACAAAACCCAACAGCGACAACGACACCAGGATCGGCAGGGTCGTCGTATGCCGGGCCAGCGCAGCCTCCGCTCCCAACGCGCAGACCAGGACCGTGATCATCACCTCCGAGGCAATGGCCCGGTCCAACACGCTCGGACCGCGCACGATCCGAACCAGCGTCAGCAGCCCGGCCAGTCCGAGCACCACAACGATGAACCCGGTCACCACAGACTCGATCACGTGACCTCCTCGGTGAACAGCGCACGAAGCAGACGCCGTTCCTGGCCGAGCACCCTGGTCACGGCGCTCTGAACGTCTTGGGCTGTCGGCACGTCGAACAGGTGCAGCCGCAACAGCCCGGTATCCGGATCCAGGTCGACAACCAGGGAGCCTGGGACCAGCGAGGTCAGCTCAGCGGTCAAGGTCCGCGGCAGATCTTGGGTGGCGCGCAGCTGCACGTCGACGAATCGGCCCACCGGGACCCTCCACCAAATGACCGACATCCACGCCACCTGCAGGCTGGCCTTGACGACATCCGCCAGGAACCTGACCACCAGCGTCACCAAAGCCAACGGCCGCAACCGCAGCTCGAACACCGCCGGGGGGAAGGGCACCACCGCCATGATCAAGCTCGCCAGGATCAGGCCCGTCGCAATATTTCCGACGGTCAGGTCGCGCCAGAGCATCACCCACACCACCGTCAAGAACACCCGGGTGCCAACCCGCCACCGGATCATCGTCGCAGCCCACCTCGCTGCCCACACGCCAGACGTCGGCGCCACCCGCGTCGGTGTTCCGGGCGCGCTCACGGCACACCCGCGGGGAAGACTGCCGAGATGTACGGCGCCCGCTCGCGCAGGTCGGTGGCTGCGCGGTCGGTGAACGCGTAGAGCGGGCCGGCCACCAGCGTCAGTGCCGTACTCACCACGACGAGCCCAATGGTCGGCGCGATCAGCGACCGCGGCACCGCGGCGGTCGGCACAAGCGTCGCTGCGGTCGATGCTGTCAATGCCCTCGATGCCGTGATCGATGCTGGTGGCCCCGTTGAGGTGACGATCGACTCGCTCAATTCGGCCTGCGCGTCGCCGCCGGACGGACGCCAGAACGCCTTGGACCAGACCCGGCTCACGGCGTACAGGGTGAGCAGGCTGGTCGCCAGCGATCCCGCGATCAGCAGATACGCCAGCGGGGTCCCCCGGTCGACGCCCGCCTGCATGAGTCCGACCTTGCCCAGGAACCCCGAGAACGGGGGGATCCCGGCCAGGTTCATCGCCGGCACGAAGAACAGGATGGCGATCACGGGTGCGACGCGGGCCAGACCCCCGAGCTGGGCCAACGACGTCGATCCACCTCGGCGTTCCATCAGCCCCACCACCAGGAACAACGCGGTCTGGACGATGATGTGGTGCGCGACGTAGAAGATCGTTGCGCTCAGCCCGCGGTCACTGGACAGCGCGATGCCAAACAGCATGTAGCCGATGTGGCTGACCAGGGTGAAGGACAACAGCCGTTTCACGTCGTCCTGGGCCAGCGAACTGACGATCCCGACCAGCATCGTCAGCAACGCCGCCCACATCAGGATGTCGTCCAACGCTCCCCCGGGAAAGAGCAATGTCTGGGTTCGGATGATCGCGTACACGCCCACCTTGGTGAGCAGCCC
>CAJDWS010000079.1_pt1 | contig 10738 bp, 11 predicted proteins | sample 7391661 | NCBI WGS metagenome assembly CAJDWS01 (sample SAMEA7055725, study PRJEB34461) | soil metagenome | biome: terrestrial ecosystem; feature: Peninsula; material: soil | place: Antarctica | collected 2016 | reverse complement strand
ATGAATTCCGGGATCAGCCCGAACTTCATCAAGTCTTCCGGCATCACCTCGGTGAAGTATTCGACAGATTGCTTCGGCGCGTGCAGTGGGGCACCGAAACCGAGCCCGCTGCGCCCCGCCCGGGACTCGATGATCTTCTCCAGTCCAGCGAACGCACCCCCGACAATGAACAGCACGTTCGTGGTGTCAATTTGGATGAATTCCTGGTGCGGATGCTTGCGACCACCCTGCGGAGGGACACTCGCCGTCGTACCCTCCAGAATCTTCAATAAGGCCTGCTGGACGCCTTCGCCGGAACGGCACATTGAGCATCCGCGCCAGGGTCTGCGCGAGGTACGTCTTGCCACAGCCGGTCGGCCCGATCAGCAGGATGTTCGACTTGGCAATATCAACTTGTTCCGCAGCGTTGTCGCGGCTCTTACGCACGCCTTCGCCAAACGATCCGGCCTGAATCCGCTTGTAGTGGTTGTACACAGCGACGGCCAAGGCTCGTTTCGCGGGGTCTTGGCCGATCACGAATTGTTGCAGGAAGTCGAAGATCTCACGCGGCTTCGGTAGCTCATCGAGCCCCAACTCAGAAGCTTCGGCGAGTTCTTCCTCGATGATCTCGTTGCACAGATCGATGCACTCGTCGCAGATGTACACGCCGGGGCCCGCGATGAGCTTCTTGACCTGCTTTTGGCTCTTTCCGCAAAACGAACACTTCAGCAGATCGCCCCCATCCCCTAAGCGAGCCATGCAGTGACCTTCCCTCTCGACGATTGCCCCCGGACCTCGTATCGTCGCGCTGCCCGGCCACAGTGCCCGACGTCTTCGCTCGACCGTACCGAGCCGGTGACTGCGGACCTTCTCATTAGACCCTGATGTCGCCCCGCTCGCACGCCCTGTCCGCTAAGGGCGGACAGGGATCAACCGATGGTCGAGGGTGCAACCTCCGTCTCTCCATCGGCCCAATCGGGCCTTCGATGAAAGAAATTCCGCTCATAAGAGCCACCAGCCACCGGTTGATCACCGGTGGCTTCGGCAGGGCCGCGGATAGCCCGCTACTGCTGCGCCGAGGCTTTGCGGCTGACCAGAATCTCGTCGATGAGGCCATACTCAATGGCCTCCGCAGCGGACAGAATCTTGTCGCGTTCGATGTCCTCGTTGACCTGCTCCGGCGTCCGCCCGCAGTGGTGGGACAACGTCTCTTCCAGCCAGGTGCGCATCCGGAAGACCTCGTTTGCCTGGATCTCGATGTCGCTGGCCTGGCCATAGTCACCACCAGCGAGCGCCGGCTGATGAATCAACATGCGGCTGTTCGGCAAGGCATACCGCTTGCCCTTGGCGCCGGCGGCGAGCAGCACTGCGGCTGCCGATGCCGCTTGACCCACCACGAACGTCTGAACGTCCGGTCGGACGAACTGCATCGTGTCGTAGATCGCCGTCATGGCCGTGAACGAACCACCGGGTGAGTTGATGTACATGACGATGTCACGGTCGGGATCTTGGCTTTCCAGGACGATGAGCTGGGCGATGATGTCGTCCGCCGAGGCGTCGTCAACCTGGACACCGAGGAAGATGATGCGGTCCTCGAACATCTTGGTGTAAGGATCGGTGCGCTTCATCCCGTAGGAGGTGCGCTCCTCAAACTGCGGCAAGATGTACCGGGCTGTCGGCGCCGCGCTGGCGGCGACACCGCTGGGCTGACCGCCGTACGGGTTCAGGATCATGTGCGGGCTCCAGGTCTGTGCTGGGTGGTCGGCGAGGACATGGGAAAAGGGGGCGTCAGCTCTCTTGCGAACCATTCGGACCGCCCGCGGTGCCCCCGGAGCCGGGGGTCTGGCGCGCGTTCTGGTAGACGTGATCCACGAAGCCGTATTCCTTGGCCTCCTGGGCGCCGAACCATCTGTCGCGGTCGGAGTCCTTGGTGATCTGCTCGACGGTCTGCTCGGTGTGCGCGGCGATCAGTTCAGCCATCTGACGCTTGATAAACAGCATCTGCTCGGCCTGGATCTTGATGTCGGTCGCCGTGCCACCGATACCGCCCAGCGGCTGGTGCATCAGGATCCGGGCATGCGGGGTCGCGTAACGCTTCCCTTTGGTCCCGGCGGACAACAAGAACTGCCCCATGCTGGCGGCCATGCCCATGGCCACGGTAGCCACGTCGCAAGGAACCCAGTTCATGGTGTCGTAGATGGCCATGCCAGCCGAGATGGACCCGCCCGGGGAGTTGATGTAGAGCCAGATGTCGCGATCTGGATCCTCGGCCGCTAGCAGAAGCATCTGCGCGCAGATGGCATTGGCGTTGTCATCCCGCACATCCGAGCCCAGGAAGATAATCCGTTCCTTGAGCAGACGCTGGTAGATGTGGTCGTCCAGCGCGGCCGGCTGGTTTTGGCCGGCCGCGACGATCTCCCTGTGGCTCACCTTGTCTCCATCTTTCGAAGCCTCGTCCGACGGCCGCTGCGTTCATTCGCAGGACCAACCGGCCGGATGTTTCGTGTCACTGGAGGCTAACGCGCGTCTTGCCCCGTCCCATTCCGGGACCGGACGTTGTTCGCCCTGAGCGCATTCCCCGGCCGCCCGGAAGGTGGCCCGTCGGGATCAGCTTTCCGGCGCCTCGCGCGGTTCGATCGAAGACTCCTTGAGCGCAGCGTCCGCGGCGTCATCCAGCGCGGCTTCCGCCGACGCACCGTCGGCAGGAATCGCACGCTCGGAGGCCTGAGCCGTCTCGATCTCGCTCTCCTCGGCGACTTCTTCGAGCACAACCTCAGCGTCGATCACGGACTCGTCAGCCGCGATCACCTCGGTGTCGTCGGTGTCTTCGAAACCGCCGGCGGCAGACGCGTCGTCGAGGTCGCCGCTGGTTTGGCCGATCTCCTCGCCATCCTCAGCGGCCACCAGGCGCTTGAGGTCGATCGGCTCACCGTTGGAGTCCTTGACCGCGACCTCCTCCAAGATGGTCGCCAGCGCCTTGCGCCGGGCTACCTCGGCGGCGAGCGACGGGACGCCGTTCTGCTCATCCAGCGCCCTGGCGAACTCGCTAGGGTCAAGGCCGTACTGCTGCGCGCTGACCACCATGAACTCGATGAGTTCCTGTTGGGTGATCTCGACGTCGCGCTGCTCGGCAATGGTGTCGAGCAAGATCCGCGACTTCAGCCCCTGGCGGCTTTGCTCTTCCACCTCGGCACGGTGTTCGTCGTCGTCGAGCCGCTGCTCACCCTCAAGATGCCCGTGCACCTCGGCGTCGACCGCACCATCGGGCAGTGGAATATCGATCTGCTCGAGCAACAACGCCAACAGTGCGTCGCGAGCCGCGACTCCCTGCTCGAACGACTTCGCCGTCGCTGCCTGGGTTCGCAGGTCTGCGCGCAGCTCGTCAAGCGTGTCGAATTCGGAGGCGAGCTGAGCGAAGTCATCGTCCAGCTCTGGCAGGTCACGCTCTTTGACGTTGTGCAGCGTCACCGTGATGGCGGCCTCCTCGCCTTCCCGATCGCCTCCGGCCAGCGGCGCCGTGAACGCCTTGTCCTCGCCCGGGCTCATCCCGACCAGCGCCTCGTCCATGCCCGCGAGCATGGAGCCGGAGCCGATCTCGTACGAGACGCCCTTGACGTCGTCGATCTCATTGCCGTCGATCTGGCCAAGCAAGTCAATGGTGACGAAGTCGCCATCCTGCGCCGCACGTTCAACGCCGCTGAGGGTGCCAAAACGCTGTTGCAAATCGGTCAGACGCTCCTGGGCGGCCTCGTCGACGGCACCCTCATCGACCGCCGCCACCTCAACCGTCATGGCGGCGAAGTCGGGCAATTCAAGCGTGGGCCGCACGTCGAGCTCGGCGGTGAAGATCAATTGGTCAGCGTCTGCCATGGGCATCTGGGTGATGTCCACCTCCGGCTGTCCCATTGGCCGCAACTCGTTGGCTTCGACGGCCTGACCGTAGAGCTCAGGTAGAGCGTGGTTGATGGCTTCCTCGAGCACGGCGGGGCGACCGACCCGCTGCTCGATCAGCCTGGTCGGCACCTTGCCAGGGCGGAACCCGGGGACAGCGATCTGTGAAGCGATCGCCTTGAATGCCTCGTCGAGGTAGGGCTTGAACTCGACGGAGGGGACCTCGACGGTGAGCTTGACTCGTGTCGGGGAAAGGGTCTCGACGGCACTATTCACGGTGCGGACTCCAGCTGGGAGAGTGGATGACATGGCGTGTACGCCGCGTGGTCGGCGCGGAGGCCGTCCCACCTCAGGATACTTTTGGTCATGCTACCGGCTGGCGTGGTTCGCGCCGAACCGACGTCGGCACGCAGATCCCAGCTTGCCACCCGTCGGTACCAACCCGACCACAGGCGCCGGAGTCTGTTCGAGCGGGCGACGAGAATCGAACTCGCGTAGCCAGTTTGGAAGACTGGGGCTCTACCATTGAGCTACGCCCGCGGCGATGCGGCGGGCGTACCAGCCGCGATCATCGGCGAGTCTACCCGGCTCGCACGGGTCCGGCTTCTCGCTCCGAGCACCGCAACCATCGTGGCGGCAGCTACCAGAGCGCTCCGGAATCGTCAGCCGTCGGGGCCGGTGGCTCGGTCACCTGGTCCGGGCTCAGGTGCAGGTTGCCTGGCCAGGTCCTGAGGATCGGTCCGAGGGTCGACCGGCGCGCCGGACACGTACGCCGCCCGGGCGAGGGTGTTACTCGCGACGGAGGACACGATCAACAGAGCGCCGAGTGTCACGAAAACCTTGGCCAGGTCTAACACGCTGAACCCAGAGACGGTCAGGCGGTGCAGGTAGGCCGCCAGGACGATCAACGGTAAACCCATGCCGGTGGCCGGGCTGAGCACGTTGATCCTCGCGTACGCGTCGCGCTCCCTGAGCATCGCCGCTGCGCTGAGCAACACCAGCAGGGCTCCTGCGATGCACAGGGCCGGAATCAGCACGGCAAGGATCGTGTTCATCGACGTGCCCATCGGAAGGTCGATCGACTGGCTGCTCGACTGTTCATCGTTGCCCTCGGGTCAGAATGCGAGCCAGGGCCACGGTCGCCAGGATGCCCAGCAATGACGCCAACAGGGCAGCATCGACCGCGGCGGCGGACTGGGTGATCATCCCCAACATCACCAGGATGGCGACCGCGCAGAAGTACAGCAGGTCCCCCACGACGGCACGGCTTGCGCCGTCGGACGCGGTGGCCAGACGCACCAGTGCCACCAAGACCGTGACGCCGACCAGGCCGGTGGCGACCCAGAGCCCGGCGATCACTTGGACGCCCTCAGTCCGTTGGCTCCACGCGTGACCAGCAGGAGGCGACGCTCCATGTCGCGCAACCCCGCCAGCGTCTCCTGCCGGCTCCGACCGAACATGTCGTGCACGAACAGGGTCGGCGGGCTCTGTGCCGTTGCCGCCGCCGTACCCAGCACCAACGTGCCGGGGGTGATCGTGATCGAGGAGGACATGGCGGTGATCTCCAGGTCGCTGCGGCAACGCAGCGGCAGTTCCACGATGGAGGGGGTGGAACCGGTCCCGAGCCCAAGTGCTGCGGCGGCTACCCGCAGCGACCCGGCTACCACCTCCGCGAGGATGAACGCGACGTAGCTGGCGGCGTACCAGATCCGTATCACGGCAGCACCGCCGTCACGTAGGCCGAGGGGTCCAGCAGCCCGGCGGCAGCGGACTCGGCGAACGGCCAAAGCACCCCGGCGGCCAAGAACATGACGATCGAGACGACGAGCATGACCGTTCCCGGCGCCGCCAGCCGGCCCGAGACCACGACGTGCTCGGGCAGCGCGACGGATTTCCCCCGGCCAGTGTGCGCGTCGTCGGGCCGGTACCGTTCCAGCGGCGGCCCCCAGAAGACGTCCGCCCACAACCGCTGCAGCGCCATCAGCGACGCCAGAGAGGCGGCGACGATCGCGCCGATCAAGAGCCACGAAAGCCAGCCGGCCGCCCCGGCGGCACCGAGCATCAGCCCGACCTTCCCCCACACACCTGAGGTCGGCGGCAGACCGACCAGCGAGAACAATCCAAGCGCGAAAACGATCGTCACCAGCCGGTCGCGACGCATCAGGCCGTTTAGTCGGTCGAACCGCCCGGTTCCGTAGGTGTGCTCGATCGCGCCCGCGGACAGCAGCAGCGCCGCCATCGTGACGACGTGGTGGGCCAGGTAGAAGATGCCCGCGGCCAGGGAGAGCCCGGTGAACACGACCAAGCCGACCAGGATGTGACCCACCCCACTGATCATCTGAAAGGCAAGCGCTGAACGGATCCGGCGTTCACCGATGGTGGAGATCGCCCCCACCACCATCGTCAGGACCGCAACCCCCGCGAGCACCCACACCCAGGGAGCCGGCTGGCCGCCGTACACCATCGCGTACACACGGTAGATCGCATACAAGGCGACCTTTGTGTGCAGGCCCGCGAACAACGCCATCACCCCGGCCGAGGTCTGCGGGTAGGTGCGCGGCAACCAGCCGTGCACCGGCACCATGGCGCCTTTGATGGCCAGCGCCAACAGCACGACCGAGATCGCCAGGCCCGCCCGTGGGTCGTGCACGGCCCGTCCGGCCAAAGCAGCCAGGTTGACCGTCCCGGTGACCCCGTAGACGAAGCCGACACCGATCACGAGGATCGTGCTGGTCAGAAGGTTCACCAGCAGGAACAACCGGCCGATCCCGAGCCGGCGCCAGCTGCCCGTCACGGCGATCAACGCGTACGACGGCAGCAGCATGACCTCGATGAACACGAACAGGTTGAACAGATCCCCGGTCAACAGCGCGCCATTGACCCCAGCGGTCAGCATCAGCGCCAAAGGGGTGAGGAACCGGTACCGGTCCTCCCCTGTGATGCTCAAGAACCAGGCGCACACGGCGGTCGAGCTGCCCGTCACGATCAGCATCACAGCAGTCAACGGGTCGGACACGAACGGGATTGCCACGCCTGGTACGAAGCCGCCCACGTGATGTGCGAGCACCGGGGTCTGCCGGTGCTCCAGCAGCAGGACGACGCCCAGCGCGCCCGACATCGCGGGTAGCCCGATCAGCAGGATCCGGTCGAGCAGCCGATGGCGCAGCACCACGGTCAGTCCGGCGGCCAGTAACGGTACGACGGCGAACAGCGGCAACCAGGCTGCGGTCATCGATCGTGCACCTCCCCCGTGGGTGGCATGACGTACGTGTCGTCGTTGTGGCCGAGGACGGCGAACATCAGCATCAGCACGGTCACCGCCAAGGTGATCACGATGGCGGTGAGGACGAATGCCTGCGGTAGCGGGTCGGCCATCGCATCGGCGCCGACGCGGTCGGACAAGGGTTCCCCGCGCCAGGCGGGCACGCCCGCGGTCAGCAGCACGAAGTTCGCTGCGTGGCTGAGCAGGCCAAACCCGAACACGATTCGCACCATGCTGCGCTGCAGCACGAGGTAGGTCCCCCCTGCGGCCAGGACGGCGACGGTCGCGGCCAGGATCATCGACCCAGCTCTCTGGGACGCCGCCCGGAGGCGATGAACCTGGTCCGCGCCCCGACCCGGGGCGGCCGTTCTCCGCGCACCGTGTCCAGCGGCCCGGACAGCTCCCCCTCGACGGACTCGTCGGCGCGTTCCCGGGTGCCCTCCCCGCCCGGCGACTCACCGCTGGCCGCAGAGGTTCCGAGCAGGTTGAAGGTCACCATGACCAGGCCGAGCACGGCGGCGTACACCCCGGCATCGAAGACCATCGAACTGGAGACCTGGATCGCGCCGAGGTAAACGTGCAACGGTTGCAGGAACGATCCTGCTGCGGCGAGCCCCCACAGGCCGGTCAGGGTCGCGGTCAGCACGCCGCCGCCGATGAAGAAGAGCGGCAGTCGCGGTGGACCGATCTGCCGATCGGTCGAGGTGGACAGATACACCAATCCGACGATCGCGGACCCGACCAGAGCGGCGATGAACCCACCACCGGGCTCATTGTGCCCACGAAGGAAAATGACAGCCGACAACAGGATCAGGACCGGAATAACGACCCGCAGCATGAGCTGCAACGGCACCGCGTTGCTCCACGCGGTGGTGATGGCCCGGTCTGCGGTGCTGCCCGGCGCCCGCAGGTCCGGTCGAGGCAGCAGCACCCGATGACGATCGTGCTGCGCGTCGGGGTCCAGCTGGCCGTGCCGGAGGGTGGAGACCACAGCCACGATCGCGACCCCGGCCATGCCCAGGACCGCTAGCTCACCAAGGGTGTCCAGCGCACGGAACTCGACGAGGATGACGTTGACGATGTTGTTCCCACCGGTCACTGGCGTCGCCTGGGTGATGTAGTACCCGGCGACCTCCGATCGTCCACGCCCGGCGTTCAGGAACAGCGTTCCGAGCCCAGCCGCGACGCCGACCGCGACGGCCAACGCCCCGGTCCGCAGTCGGCGGATCGGATTCGCGAGTCTGGAAGGCCCGAAGGTCAACGGCAGTTTTTGCAGCACGAGCATGATCACGATGATGGTCAGCGACTCGACCAGCAGTTGCGTCAACGCGACATCTGGGGCACCCAGCGCCAAGATTTGCACGGTGGCCAAAATGCCGACCGCCGACAGCGAGACCGTGGCCGCCAGACGCGAATTGGACCGGCACACGGAGATCACCGCCGCGCTGATCAAGACCAACAGCAGCACATCGATGGGACGGGACAGACCATCGGGGGTAGCCGGAGGCCCGGTGGCGCGCGCAAGGACGAACACCCCGGACGCGAGCACGCCGACGAGCGCCATGAGGAGTGCGCTCAGGTGCCGCGAGGGATGATCGACACCGACGGCGCGGACCAACACGCCACCAGCTCGACGCAGCGCCGCTTCGACGATCGCGAGCACCTGCGCGCCGCCTCGAGAAAACGAATCGCGTTCCAGCCGCTTCCACAGCACCCGTCGACGGGCGATCACCACTCCCCCGAGCGCGAAGATCGCTACCGTGGCGACCAGCTCGGGAGACACCCCGTGCCAAAGCGTCAAGGACGGTTCGTCGACCGTCGTCCCCCGTGCTGCCTCGGCCGCACGCTGTACGAGCGGCGCCAGCGAAGGAGCCATCAGGCCCAGCGGTAGGCCGAGCACAATCGGCAGCGCCGCCGGCCAGAGCAGCGCACGCTCCGGCGGGTGCACTGGGCGTGGGTCGGTGCCGTCGACGAAGGCCCCGAACACGATCTTCGTGCAGTACGCGAAGGTCAGGACACTGGCCGCGGCGGCCACCAGCATGGCCGCCGGACCGAACCAGACCGGCCCCGACGCCTCGCGCAGCGCTGTCAAGAGGGACTCCTTGGAGACGAACCCGAGCAGCGGCGGAATCCCCGCCATCGACGCGCAACCGAGCACTGTGACCGCAAAGCTGCCAGGCATCGCTCGACCAAGTGCCGGCAGCCGGCGCAGGTCACCCCGACTTGAAGAGGGCATGGGCGATGGTGTGCAGCACGGCGGCGCTCAGAGCCGCCGGGGTGCCTACCCCGATGCTCGCCACGATCAGCCCGAGCTGACTCACTGTGGAGTACGCCATCAGCTTCTTTAGGTCCCGCTGCTGCAGCGCGAACCAGGCGCCGAGTGCCGCGGTGAACAGCCCGCCGATGATCAGCACTACGTTCCACAGTGGCACTGCGGCGAACACGGGCGAGAACCGCAACAACACGAAGATCCCGGCCTTCACGACGGCGGCGGCGTGCAGGTAGGCGCTGACAGGAGTGGCCGCCGCCATCGCGTCCGGCAGCCAAAGGTGGAAGGGGAACTGCGCAGACTTAGTAAATCCGGCGATCAGCACCAGCGCAGCGGTCACTGTGGCGAACCCGGGGTCATCCCGCCAGGTCGGCGAAGCCAACGCGGCACTCAGGGAGGTCGTACCTGTGCGGGTCACGATGACCGCGACGGCGGCCAGCAACGCCAGGCCCCCGATGAAGGTGATCAGCAAGGTGCGCATCGAGGCGGACTCACCGGCATGCCCCGACCGGGCGATCAGCAGGAACGAGGACAGCGAGGTCAGCTCCCAGCAGATGAACAGCAGCACCAGGTCATCTGCGAGCACCAAAGCGACCATCGAGAACGTGAACGCGGTCATCACCAGGTAGAAGCTGAGCTGCGAGCCCGAGCCGAGATAGCGGGTCGAGTAGGCGAAGACCACCGCCCCGATGAGCAAGGCGATCAGGGCGAAGACGACCCCCAATCCGTCGGCACGCAGCGCGAAGTTCACCCCTAGCGCTGGCACCCAGGCCGCCGACCAGGCCGGCCGGTCGCCGGCCAGCACGCCAGTCACAACCGGCCAGAGCGCGGCCGTGGCCAGCAGGTACGCCCCTGCCAGCGGCCATCCGGCGGACCGGCCCAGGCGGGCATTGCACACCGGAGCGAACGGCACCGACGCGGCCAGGACGGCCAGCGCGGCGATCATGTTCACGACGAGGCTCCGGACCGCAAGCCAGGCCTGAGCAGAGTCGTCCTCACGCCTCGATCAAGCCAACGCGGATCGCGTATCGCGTCAGTTCCAGACGGTCCTTCAGCCCCAGCTTGGCCAAGAGATTCGCCCGGTGCCGCTCGACCGTCTTCGGGCTGATGAATAACAGCTGGGCGATCTCCTTGCCGGCGTGCCCCTCGGCGATCAGCTTCAGCACTTCCTCCTCACGAGGCGTCAGCAGGGACGCCTCGTCATCGGGATCCGATCCTCGATTCAAGAACTCGCGAATCAGGGTGCTGATGGCACCTGGATACAGGAACGGCTCACCACGCAGGGCTGCCCGGCACGCGGTGATCAAATCCCGATCCGCGACCGATTTATGGACGTA
>CAJDWS010000091.1_pt1 | contig 10766 bp, 7 predicted proteins | sample 7391661 | NCBI WGS metagenome assembly CAJDWS01 (sample SAMEA7055725, study PRJEB34461) | soil metagenome | biome: terrestrial ecosystem; feature: Peninsula; material: soil | place: Antarctica | collected 2016 | reverse complement strand
ATGATGGTGGGCAAGGGTTGGGTCCAGGGCGTCGTCCTGGTGATGGTCTTCGGTTTCTTCGTCATGGGCGTCCTCGCTGTACGCACGTACACCGATTCCATGCCGCAACCCGCGAAGGTGGTCAGCAACACGGGAGAGACCGTGTTCACCAGCGAAGACATCACGGCGGGGCAGGTGATCTTCCAGTCACGAGGCCTCATGGAGTACGGCTCGATCCTGGGCCACGGGGGATACCTCGGACAGGACTTCACGGCGGAGTACCTGCGCAACGCCACGATCTTCACGGACAAGCAGATCCGCGACAGCGGCGCGCAGGACCCCCAAGCCCTCACCGTTGCGGAGTGGCGCACCAACCGGTACGACGACACCACCGGCGTGCTCACCTTCACTGACAACCAGGTCGGTGCGTTCGCCTCAGCAAAGAACTACTACGCCAACTTCTTCGGCCAGGACTCGACCGAGCACGGGCTCAAGCCGATGCTGCTGACCGACCCGCAGCAAATCCACGAGTTGACCGCATTCTTCGCCTGGACTGCCTGGGCTTCAGCCGCCGAGCGACCCGGCTTTGACTACTCCTACACCAACAACTGGCCGATGGAACCGCGCGTCGACAACGGCCCCACGGCGGACATGCTCGTCTGGTCCGGCTTGTCGCTCATCGTGCTCATCGGCGGGACCGGTGCGCTGTTCGCGCTCTATGGCAGGTGGAGCCAACGGATCGGTTGGCATTCGGAGGAGGCTCCGAGCATCGCGTTCAAGCAGCCCGGGACGGTCGGGCTCACCCGGGGGCAACGTGCCACGGCCTGGTTCTTCTTCGTCATCGCCTTGCTCTTCCTCATCCAAACCCTCGTCGGCGCGGCGGCCGAGCACTACCGGGCCGACATGCTCTCATTCTTCGGCCTGGACCTAGCCAGACTGCTTCCGTTCAACCTCGCTCGGACCTGGCACCTGCAACTGTCGCTCTTCTGGACGGCTGCAGCGTTCCTCGCTGCAGGCATCTTCCTCACCCCGATGATCGCCGGGCGCGAGCCGAAGCACCAAGACAAACTGGCCTACATCTTGCTCGGTGCCGTCGCCTTCGTGGTCTTCGGATCGCTCACGGCGGAGGCGCTCTCGATCCACGGCGTCGAATGGGCTACAGGGCCGTTCTTCGCGCAGCAATGGGAGTACATCGACCTCCCCCGCTTCTTCCAGGCGTTGCTGACGGCCGGCCTCTTCATCTGGATCATCATCATCTACCGAGGGATCCGAGGCCGGCTCAATCGTGAGTCGAAGGGCAACATGCCGTGGCTCTTCTTCTTCTCCGCCCTGACGATCCCCGCTTTCTACGCGGTCGGCCTCCTGGCGACCAGTGAGACGCACCTGTCGGTCGCGGAGTTCTGGCGTTTCTGGGTGGTGCACCTCTGGGTCGAGGACTTCTTGGAACTCTTCACCACCGTGATGGTCGCCTACATCTTCGTGATGCTTGGGGTCGTTCGGGAGAAGATCGCCCTCGGGATCATCTTCTTGGATGTCATCTTGTACTCCGCAGGCGGCGTCATCGGCACGATGCACCACCTCTACTTCTCCGGCACGCCGGTCGAGCACATGGCGCTCGGGGCCTTCTTCTCCGCTGCGGAGGTCATCCCGCTCACCTTCTTGACCGTTGAAGCCTGGGCCTTCATGCAACTCGGCTCACGGCAGGAAGCGAAGTCATCCGCGCCCTTCCCCCACCGCTGGGCGGTCATGTTCCTCGTAGCAGTCGGGTTCTGGAACTTCCTTGGAGCGGGCATCTTCGGCTTCCTCATCAACCTGCCCATCGTCAGCTACTACGAAATCGGCACAGCGCTGACGGCCAACCACGCGCATGCGGCGATGATGGGCGTCTACGGCATGCTCGCCGTCGGGTTGGCCATGTTTGCCCTTCGGTACCTCATCCCACCGGACAAGTGGCCCGAAAAGTGGGCGCGAGTCTCCTTCTGGAGCCTCAACATTGGGCTGGCCTGGATGGTGTTCGCCACCCTCCTGCCGCTCGGCGTCGTCCAGCTCTACCATTCGGTCGGCAGCGGCTACCATGAGGCGCGCTCGATCTCGTTCCTCACCAGGGACTTCAACGCGTTGCTCGAGTGGGGCCGGCTACCAGGTGATGTCATCTTCATCGCCGGCGGCGTCCTCCCGTTCCTGTGGATCACCTGGTTGGGCATCCGCAACTACCGGCAATGCAAGATTGTCGACGAACTGCCCGAGGACGTCCTGTTTACTGAAATCCAACCCTCCGGGAAGAAGTAGGTTGGCTCTTCGACAAGATGGGTCAGCGCTCGGCCACCCGGTCAGCGCGGTGGCGGACGGGAAACTTCGTTTATCACAGCGATCAAGACGCCTGGAAGTGCCATGAGGACCAATGGCTCTGGCCGGCCTCCTTCGATCCGGACAAGCGGGTCATTCGGTATGCCGGCCAGCACGCCATCTGCGGGCGCTGTCCTGCCAAGCAGGACTGCTCTCCGACCCCGGGTCCACGTGAGTTGACCCGGCAGGTCGACCCATGGCCGTTCTCCGATGCGGGACGTTTCCACCGGGGAATCGCGCTGTGCGTCGGAGTGATCGCCACCTTCATGCCAACCGCGATGCTGCTTGGGGCACGTGGCCTCGCCGACGTCATCGTGCTCATGACAACGATCGTCGTGGCCGTTATCGCGACGGTGCCACTGGGGAAGCACCTGTGGCAGACGCCTCGCAACTTCCCCGAACACGTGCGCGTCGACGCATCCAGCGATGCTCCCGGCGTCGCCGAGTGCGGCTCCGATGCGATCGTGGCGCCAATCGATGTCCTGGTGGATCGCTACTCGACCCGCTGGTCCAGCGACCGGCGCCGGGTGGATCTGCCCAAGCCAACTCGACGAGAGTGACCTCAATGCCAGGCTGGATCGCCCCCGTTCTCGCGATCATCGTGATCGCCGCCGCGATCATTGCGACGTCGATCAAGGTCATTCCCGAATACGAACGCGGCATCGTCTTCCGGCTCGGCAAACTACGCCCCGTCTACCAGCCCGGCCTGCACCTACTTCCGCCCGGCCTGTGGCAGCTCCAACGGGTCGATCTCCGTGTCGTCACGCTGACCATCCCACCCCAGGAAGTCATCACCAAGGACAACGTCCCGGCTCGAGTCAACGCGGTCGTACTGTTCAACGTCGTCGACCCGGAGGCCGCGATCATGCGGGTGGAGAACTACGCGATCGCCACTTCCCAGATTGCTCAGACGACGTTGCGATCGGTCCTTGGCCGAGCGGATCTCGACACGATCTTGGCTCACCGTGATGCCCTGAACCACGACCTGCGCGAGATCATCGAGATCCAGACCAAGCCGTGGGGGGTCGACGTATCCGTCGTCGAAATTAAGGACGTTGAGATCCCCGAGCAGATGCAGCGGGCGATGGCCCGTGAAGCGGAAGCTGAGCGGGAGCGGCGTGCCAAGATCATCAATGCCCGCGGTGAACTCCAGGCCTCCAAAGAGCTGAAGGAAGCAGCCGACGTCCTCTCGCAGAGCCCCGCCTCGCTGCAACTGCGATATCTGCAGACCCTGCTCGAGCTCGGCGCCGACCAGAACTCGACAGTTGTCTTCCCGCTCCCGATGGACATCATCGGCCCACTCCTGCACCGCGTCGCGCCGGCCAACCCGGCGGATGTGCCCGAGGGTCCACCGACCCACCACTGAGCCAGACCCATGGATCGTCGGCCACGTCGATGACGACGAGGGTCGTGTCGCCTCGCCCGCGTGCCGAGATCCACGGAGGGGCCGAGATCCGGGTACCGCGTGCTGCGACCGCTCAGGCGTCCGGATTGGCCGTCTCGAGATTGCCGGACACCGGCAGCACGACCTCGTTGTGACGCAGGAACCACGGCCTCCACGGAGGGTCGAAGCGCGCGAACCGGGGCGCTCCGATGATCTCAAGCCCAGCCTGTTGCACGGCACCGCGCAGTTCCGCCAACTGCTCCTGGTAGATCCGCTCCGACCAGCGTCCGGTGAAGGCTCTGGCAGCGGCCACCTGGGCGGGGATCTCCCGAACCTTGACACGGGGGTCAGCCGGTGTCGGCAGCGTGTCGATCGAGAATTCGGCCGGCATCACAAAAGCGACCACCTGTCGAGCGGGATCGGCCCCAGACGCCTGGACGACCGGCGAGGTCATCGCGATCGGTGTCGAGGCCTGCTCCTGCACGACCGGCGCCGTCATCGTGACTTTGCCTCGCGTGCTGTTGCGGCCCCCGATGAAGGCCGCCAATACCCCAAAGGCCTGGTTTCCGGCCTTGGTGAACGAACTATCCACCTCAACCTCGGCCACCAGATGCGCAGCGTAGCGACGGACCTCGAACCCAGGGAACCGCTTCAGGACGTCGAACCGCTGCAGCTCACTCATACCACCAGCTTGACACCCCCGCAGCCGCACCGATGACGACGCTCTGGGTCCCTCCTGCGGCCCGACTGGGACCAACAACGAGCGGTCGGTGACTCCAAAGGCGACGGAGGGACTGTTCCCAACTTCGGGAGGTAAACGCAAAGAACACCGATCGGCGTACCTGCTGATCGGTGCTCCCGTGCATCGCGACAACAGCGCGCCTGGAGGGATTCGAACCCCCAACCTTCTGATCCGTAGTCAGATGCTCTATCCGTTGAGCCACAGGCGCAAGCGTCGACATACTCCCGTGCGGGCTATCGGTCGTCGCGACGTCGTCAAATGCTACCGGCACCTGGCCCTCGTACGAAATCAGTTCCAGGGGCGACTCGCCTCGAACTGCTGCGCACCCATTGACAGTCCGGCTGACGCACGTCGGCACCACCCAGCGCAGGCCGCGACGGTATCACCAGGTTCTGCGCCGCCCAGGCCCCCGGTCACCCGGGTCACCTTGTACGGTGGTTGCAGTGATCACGTCGCGGTTGGTGCCATCGTCGCAGCCTCCCTCGCAGGAGCCTCCTCTGGTCTCTGGTGCCCAGGTTTCCTAGGCTGGGCCTGAAACCAACTTCCATGCGTGACCCCGAAATCCAAGCACCTGAAGGGACGGCCACAACACATGACCGAAACCACCACCACGAACATCCCAACTGAGGGCGGCACGACACACGCCAATTTGGCCGCTTGGGTCAACGAGGTCGCAGCACTGGTGACCCCGGACAAGGTCGTCTGGGTTGACGGATCCGAGGAGGAAAACGAGCGACTCTCAGAAGAACTCGTCGCTGGAGGCACCTTCGAACGTCTGGATGACAGCAAGAAGAAGCACAGTTTCTGGTGCAAGTCCGACCCGAGTGACGTCGCACGGGTCGAGGACAAGACCTTCATCTGCTCTGAAAAGAAGGAAGGCGCCGGGTTCACGAACAACTGGATGGCGCCTGCCGAGATGAAGGAGCTCATGACGGGCCTTTACCGCGGTTGCATGAAGGGCCGCACGATGTACGTCATTCCCTTCGTGATGGGTCACCTCGAGGCCGACGAACCGAAGTACGGCGTCGAGCTCACCGACTCCGGGTACGTCGTTGTCAACATGCGGATCATGGCGCGCGTCGGTTCCAACGTGCTCAAGCAGATGGAAAAGACTGACGCGGACTGGGTCAAGTGCCTCCACTCGGTGGGCGCGCCGCTTGCGGACGGCGAGCAGGATGTGCCGTGGCCGTGCAACAACACCAAGTACATCTCACACTTCCCGGAAACCCGTGAGGTCTGGAGCTTCGGCTCCGGGTACGGCGGCAACGCGCTCCTGGGCAAGAAGTGCTACGCGCTGCGCATCGCCTCGGTGATCGCCCATGACGAGGGCTGGATGGCCGAGCACATGCTGATCCTCAAGCTGACCAGCCCTGAGGGCAAGGCGTACTACATTGCTGGGGCCTTCCCGAGCGCCTGTGGGAAGACGAACCTGGCCATGCTCGAGCCGACGATCGACGGCTGGAAGGCCGAGATGGTTGGCGACGACATCAGCTGGATGCGGTTCGGCGAGGACGGCCGCCTCTACGCGGTCAACCCCGAGGCCGGTCTGTTCGGCGTTGCGCCCGGCACCGGCAAGTCGACGAACAACAACGCGATGCTCACCATCGAGCGCGGCAACAGCGTGTTCACCAACGTCGCCAAGACCGACGATGGCGACGTCTGGTGGGAAGGCATGACTGAGGAGATCCCGGACCACTTGATCGACTGGAAGGGTCGGCAGTGGACACCGAAGAGCGAGGAGAAGGCCTCGCACCCGAACGCCCGGTTCACCACTCCGGCCAAGCAGTGCCCGATCCTCGCCGCCGAGTACGACGAGCCGAACGGCGTGCCGATCGACGTCTTCCTGTTTGGTGGTCGTCGAGCCACGACCGTGCCGCTGGTCTACGAATCACGTGACTGGAACCACGGCACGTACGTCGCGACCTGCCTGTCGTCCGAGACCACGGCGGCAGCCGCCGGTGCGGTCGGCGTCGTGCGCCGCGACCCGATGGCCATGCTGCCGTTCATCGGCTACAACGCCGGTGAGTACGTCAAGCACTGGATTGACATCGGCAAGCGCGAAGGCGCCCAACTGCCGCGGATCTACCAGGTGAACTGGTTCCGCAAGGACGAGGACGGCCACTGGTTGTGGCCGGGCTTCGGCGACAACGCCCGCGTTCTGAAGTGGATCATCGGCCGGCTCGAGGGCAAGGTGGACGCCGTCGACTCCCCGATCGGCCTGCTGCCCAAGGCGGAGGACATCGACGTCTCGGGTCTGGACATGCCCTTGGAGGACGTCCAGAAGGCAGTCGCGTACGACCCCGAGGCTTGGAAGAAGGAGCTTCCGCTGATCGAGGAATGGCTCGAGAAGTTCGGCGACCAGCTCCCGGCGGAAATCCGTGCCGAGTTCGACAAGGTCAAGCAGGCAGTCGAAGCCTGATCAGTTCATAGCGATCGAGGGGCTCGGGCCGAAACGGCCCGGGCCCCTTGCCATGCTGTTGGCGAGCCAGGTGGGGGTACGAACCATCCTGTGCAGGTCGGTCAACACCACAAAGCCCCTGGACCCTGCGGGGTCCAGGATCCAGGGACAACCCGGCGTCGCACGACACCGTCCGGCGGAGGCGGAGGGATTTGAACCCTCGATGGGGTATAACCCCCAAACCCGCTTAGCAGGCGGGCGCCATAGACCGGACTAGGCGACGCCTCCCCACTACGGCGTCGCACAAATGCACGAAGCCGGAGCGACAATAGGATACCGGGCGCCGTGGGCGCCAGACAAAACGACTGAGCTTCGGCACCGGCGATTGCAGACTCAGGCAATCCACAAGCTCCGCTGAGAGCATCACATCAGCGATCGCGATCTGCCGTGCACAGCTTCCCCTTGGGGGCACAATAAACCCGACGTGCCGCTACGGCACTGGTGAGGGGACTGGATGAGCTACCTGCCTGACGATGGATCGAAACGCCGTCGCCACATGCCGATTGGCGCTACCCAGACACCGACCCGCACGGCGGCGCGGCAACAGCCACCCCAGGGTCTCGGCCGGTTCTTCGGACTCACGACACTCGGCACCTTCCTGCCGGGTTCGGGCCTGCTGCTCTCCGGCCGCCGCAAGTCTGGTGGCATCCTGCTCTCCCTGTTCGTGCTCGCCGTCCTCGGGATCGCTGGTTTCCTCTACTGGTACGGCGTCCGCGACGGCACCCTGTACATCGCGGTCCGTCCTCGTCTGGTGCTGGCACTCGTGATCGGGGTAGCGCTGGGCGTGATGGTGGTCGCGGCATCGGTCATCGCCACCGGATGGATCAACCGAGCCCGACCGGGCAGTCTGGCCAAGAGCATGTCGATGTCGATGTTTATCGGGCTCATGTGCGCGCTGCTCATTGCCCCCACCGCGCTGGCCGGGCGCTATGCCCTCATCTCGCGAGACGCCGTCACCAAGATCTTCAATGTCGATGGCCGCAAGCATCGCGACCCCACTCGCATGCAGGAACTGGCCAAACCAGACGCGTTGCAGAACATCCCCCAGATCACCGTGCTGCTGCTCGGCACTGACGCGTACCCGAACCGGCCGGGTATCCGGACCGACTCAATGATGGTCGCCAGCATCGATACCAAGACCGGCGACACCGTCCTGTTCGGCATTCCGCGAAACCTCAACGGCTGGCAGATCCGGCCCACCAGCCCGATGGCAAGCGCCTTCCCCAACGGGACCCGTTGCGGCGCCGATTGCTGGCTGACGAATTACTGGCGCACCGTCGACGACTACGCCAAGGCTCACCCGGAGAAGTTCGCCGGCGACACGAAACCGGCGCTCACCGAACTGACCAACGTCATCGACGACTTCCTTGGCCTTCAGATCGATAACACGGTCATCGTTGACATTCGAGGGTTCAGCGAGCTCATCGATGCGATCGGCGGAGTCGATATCACCGCGAAAGAGCGACTGCCAAGGGGTGGCAAGCTGAACGAGGCGGGTCAGATTATCCCGGGCAGCATCACCGGTTGGATCGAACCCGGTCAACAACACATGGATGGGTACACCGCCATGTGGTACACGCGCTCCCGGGTGACCACTGACGACTTCAGCCGAATGCGTCGCCAGCGCTGCATGCTGGCCGCTCTGGCCCGTCAGGTGAACCCGACGACGCTGCTGACGAAACTGCCTGGGATTCTGGACGCCGCGCAAAACAACATCGATACCGATATCGACATGAGCCAACTCGGGCTGTGGTCGGAACTGGGCTCTCGGGTCCAAAAGGGCACGATCCGAAGCCTGCCGTTCACTTACAAGATCTTCGATAACAGCAACCCGAACCACGCTTGGGTTCATGCGTACGTACGGCACGCCATCGACCCGCAGGCCAACCCGCAGCCGAGCACCGATGGCCGTGGCCAGCCATGGCCGACGACGCCCAGCACTTCTTCGACCAGTGGCCCAACGACGTCGGCGACCACAGGACAAAAAGCTCAGCCCGGTGCATCCAGCAGCACCACAGATGAGGAGGGCGTCGTCAACGTCGACGACGCTTGCTAGGAAACACGGTCGGCCTACTCGTCAAATGTGAGGCGCAGCCTTGCTGGCGATGTGCTGCCTGCAAACGTGCCCCGACACGCAACGAGGCCCCCGCAACAGGTGTCGGGGGCCTCGTCCAGCTAGCGTCCAAGAGACGCTGCCACAAGCTTTATCGAAGGGTTGGTGTCGCTTCTGACGGAGGGGTCAGAGCGGACGTACTGCGTCCGCCTGCGGACCCTTCGGGCCCTGCGTGACCTCGAATTCCACGCGCTGCGCTTCGTCCAGCGAACGGTATCCGCCGGACTGAATCGCCGAGTAATGCACAAAGACGTCGGGGCCACCGTCGTCTTGTGCGATGAAGCCGAAGCCCTTTTCAGCGTTGAACCACTTCACGGTGCCCTGTGCCATGGGAAAAACAACTTTCTTCTTGACTGACCACCGGGTCCACACTGCGCGAATCCCGGGGTCGCAGTACGATCCCCGATCGGGGCGACGCCATCGACGCCATCCCAAGAACACGCCAAACAGAAAGGCCGCCCGGGGGGCGGCGATCCGACGTACCACGGAACTGCACCTGCAACCAGAATCACCGTAGCACGAAGAAGCAGTGGCGACACAAGGATTCTCGACCGCACAAGGCGACATAACAGCAGGTAGACGCCATGAACATCGGTAATGCACCACTGCGCTGACACCAACACTCGGCCAAGCCTTGTAGGTGCGCTGGCTCCCTACCTGCAACCACACGATGTGCGGTGCATGATTTCCGGACTCAACCGCAGCGTCTGCGGCGGCACCGAAGGATCCTCGAGCCGGCGTCGGAGCATCTGGATCGCTCTGGCCCCGATCGCAAAGCAGGGCTGGGCCACCGTCGTCAGCCGTGGTTCGAACACGTCCCCCCAGGGAAACTCATCGAAAGCGACCAGCGCCAGGTCGTCGGGTACCCGCAAGTCAGCTTCGCGCAGGGCCCGCAGGGCGCCAACAGTCATGCTGTCCGAGGCGGAGAAAACCGCCGTCGGCCGGTCGGGCCTGGCCAGCAGCTCCGCCATCGCGCGCCGTCCACCAGCCTCGCTCGAACCCCCAGGCACCATCAGAGACACGTCAATCTCAACCGTGCGGTGCCGATGCGCGCGCAGGTAGCCGGCGCAGCGCTCTTCGGTCGTGCTGAGTCCCTCCAGCCCGGTGATCATTGCGATCCGGGTGTGCCCCCGCTGGATGAGGTGGTCGACGATAGCGGCCGAGCTGGTCTCGTTCTCCACTCCAACTTGGTCGGCTTGGACGTTCTGAATCCGATCGACGATGACGAATGGGATCGGATGCTCGCGCAACAGCCGCAGGGTGGTTTCCTGCCAGCCCGGAGCCGGACTGATCACCAGTCCGGCGATGTGGTGGGCCAAGAGGTTGGCCACCGCCCGCTCCTCGTGCACGCTGTCCTCGGCGGTGTCGGCCACCAGCAGTTGCAGGTTCCACCGGCGGGCTTCCTCCTGGAAGCCGGCGACGAGCTCGGGCCAGTACGTGGTTGACAGTGAGGATATGGCCAGCCCGATCGTGGTCGTCGAGCCCGCGGCCAGTGATCGAGCGACCGGACGATGCGTGAAACCCAGCCGCTCCATCGCCTCCAGGACGATCTGCCGAGTGGCCGACGCCACCGGGCGGGTGCCGTTGACGACATGGGAGACCGTGCTGACCGAGACACCGGCAGCTCGCGCAACCATCGTCATCGTGACGCTTCCGGCCACTGGGTCCCCTCCTCTGTTCAGCGACGGCTCCCGCGCGCTTGGTCCGCCGCCATTCAACCCTCTCAGCGGCCGGGTTGGGGGCG
>CAJDWS010000077.1_pt1 | contig 10994 bp, 12 predicted proteins | sample 7391661 | NCBI WGS metagenome assembly CAJDWS01 (sample SAMEA7055725, study PRJEB34461) | soil metagenome | biome: terrestrial ecosystem; feature: Peninsula; material: soil | place: Antarctica | collected 2016 | reverse complement strand
CAGTACGCCCGGCTCGACGAAGCGCACATCCGCAGCGGTGGCGATCAGGTGATCTTTGCGGTGCAGACGCGTCGGCGTGAAGCGATGGCCGCGCATCCGCATCAACTGGCCTTCCTACGCCGGACCGGTCGCGGCGGGCAGCGCCTCGTCTCGACCACGCAGATGCTGGACACGGCGCCAGATGTGGCGTTGGCGGCCAGGCCGGTCTGGCTGATGAGCCCATTCGTGGTGGCCGCTGCGCTGCCGGCAAGGGCGTGCTTCGACTTGACCATCGTCCTGGACGCGGGCCGCTTGGAGGTTCCGGAGGCGTTGGGTGCTGTGCTGCGAGGCCGTTCGGTCGCTGCGTTCGGGGACCTCCGCCGGCTGGGCCCGGAGCCCTTTTCAGTGGTCGCCGACGCCCCCGCCGGCGCAGCGCATCGTCGCCGAGGGCAGGACACGCCGCTGAGCCTGCTCGCCGCCCTGGGGACGTTCCTGCCGACCAAGACACTGCGTTGGCATCATCGGTGCACCGACGAGCGGCTGGTCGCCTTCGCCAATCAGCGCTGGTACGGCGGGTCGCTGATCACCGTGCCGGGATGTGCCCGTCAGACGCCGGTAGAAATCCTGGACGCTCCGGTCGAGGAGTTCCTGGAGCGGGTCGTGCACGTGGTGCGCCGGCAGCAGGTCCGCCGGCCCAATGAATCGTTCGGGGTGCTGGTCGTGGACCGGGAGGCTGCGCAGCGGCTTCGGCTGGCGCTGCGCGACTCGCTGGCCAACGAGCTTGACGCCCTGTCGGTGGCCGTGTTCGAGGGGCTGGAGCGCGGTGACGGTGGACAGGGTGCGGCGTTCACGATCCGTGATCCGTGGGGATTCCAGGGAATCAGCCGGGATCGAGTGTTGGTGGTGCTTGGCCCTCTCGGTTCAGAAAGCAGCGGTCAGGAGGGCATGCCCTCGGTAGCCGCCCTGACCGTGGCGCTGACGGCCGCCCGAAAGGGCTTGACGCTGATGTTGCCCTCGGAGTATCGGGAGCAGGCCGCTTCCCGATGGGACAGCCCAGCGGCCGATGTTGTTCGTGACTTCGTAGATTCGGTGAGCCCGGTCGGGCCGATGGGCCCGCAACCGGGTGTCTGCGCGCAGGATGCGCTGCTGACCGAACTCGCGCAGCGACTGACACATGAAGGGCTAACGGTCCATCAGGGCTACGGCTGCGGCGCCCACGAGTTGGACATCGCCGTCGAAGATCCGCACCGATCAGGGTCGATGCTGGTTGCCGTCGATTCCGACGGCCGGCGTGCCCTGACGTGGCGCAGCGTACGGGAGCGGGATCGGCTCTGGCCTCAGCAGTTGACTCGGGCCGGGTGGGACCATGTCCGGGTGTGGGGCACCGACGTCTTCCGCGACCCTGCTCGTGATGTTGCCCGGATCGCCGATGCGGTCCGCGCCGCGCAGACCCGGACGAGCTGGTCGGGACGCGAGTGAGCGGCGACCTCACCAGCTCGCACGACGCTGGCAACCCCCTCGCGACGGGGCGGGTACGTCGACTCGGGCGTCGCCGGGTGCGCTGGCAGCCGGCGGACACCTCGGACGGGCCAGCCGGCTACGGGCTGGACGAGCCGAACGCGCAGAGCACCGCCGAAGTCGGCCGCGACGCGTGGCTGACCGCGCAGCGACCGCCCCACTGGGAGTAAGGCGAGCCGGTTCAGCGACGAGCGCGCAACTCGTCGCGAATCTCCTGCAGCAGCAAGACCTCCTCCGAGGGCGCCTGCGGCTCGGGCTCCACTCCGCGCTTGCGCCGGTCAGCGAGCTTGTTCATCGGGACGACGAACACGAAGTACACCACTGCGGCCGTCAGTAGGAACACGATCAGCGCGTTGAGGATCGTGGCGAGGTCGACGAAGGTCGCCGCTTGCAAATCTCCGCCGCGTAGGGAAAAGCCCCAGCCGTCGACCGAAGCGCCTGGCAGCGCATTGAGAACCGGAGTGATGATCGCGGAGACAAAAACGTCCACGACCTTCTGGAAAGCCACACCGATCACGACCGCAATAGCAAGGTCAATGACATTGCCGCGCATGATGAAATCTTTGAAACCCTTGAGCATGACGATCCTTACGGTGCGGTCGGTGACATGGTCTTTTCGCTAACGTAGCGTGCTGCTCAGGCGAAGCCCGGCAGGCTGCTCCGTTTGGTGCTCAGTTGCCGGTTGGCTTTCCAGCGACCAATGGACGCCTCAACCTCGTTGCCGGATGACCAGGTGCACCCCACCGGGTTGACCGGTGCCGACCGCAGCCTGGACGACAACCCCCACCGTGCTGGCCGGAACTGCCAACAGCACGCCGCTCCCGGCCGCAGTGCCTACATCCCAACGGTCCGACTCGGGGCGCGCGTCGACGGCCAGCACTACCAGGTCGGTGGCAATGCGCGCCCCGTCGAGCGCCCGGATCACGTCCACTCGATCGCCCGCGTGCAGGAGCCCAACGACTCCCGCATCGGCCACCGGCACGTGGACAGCCCGGCTCCCGGCGCCCAGATGGGCGAGGGGACCGGCTGGCACCAGGCGAGTCGCGGTCACCGGTTCACCAGCTGCGAGCGGAGTCGCCAGCCGCTGACCGACCGCCACTGCGGGGTCCGCGAGCCCTCCAGCGCCGGCCATCGCTGGATCGACCGATTGGGTTCGCACGTCGTCGGCGCGCACCGCGGCCCCAGCGTCCAGGTCCCGGGCGGCTACCAGGACCGGCACCCCGATCGGCGCCGCCGGCAACACCGCCCCGACCGCGACCCAGGTGGCCAAACCCACCGACGCGGCGGCGGCCAACCGGCGCACCCGCACCGTACGGCGCATCGCGACCCGTGACCTGCCCCGCCCCGGCGGCTTGCGACCTGATCGCGACCCCGGCCACCCGCCGGACAGGCGTGGGCGCCGGATCATGACGGCAAGGTGAATGGCAGCGAGTTGCCGTCCAGGGCCCGCCGGCACCGGCAGGTGGCCGCGCTATCGCCTGGGTCAGCCGGCAGCGCCTGCACCGTCGCGTGCACCAGCGCCTTGAACGCCGGCATATTCGCTGCAAACATCTCCAGGACCCGCGCATGCGTGACCGCGTCATCCGGTCCCACCCCAGCGTCCAAGTCGGTCACCATCGCCAGGGCCGTGTAACACATGGCCAATTCCCTGGCCACGATCGCCTCGGGCATCCCGGTCATGCCGACGATGGTGCCCCCGGCCTGGCGGTTCGCGGCGGCTTCGGCCCTGGTGGAGAACCGCGGTCCGTTGATGACGACGAGCGTGCCGTGGGCGGACAGCGCAACCCCTGCGGCCCGCGCGGCCTCGATAGTGACATCGCGACCGATCGGGCAGTACGGGTCGGCGAAGGACGTGTGCACCACGGCTCCCGCTCCCGCAGCCGCACCTTCCCCGTCGTCCACATCGTCGAACTCATCGTCGAACTCGCGGTCGAACTGGAGGTCGAACACGGTGTGGGCGCGGCCCCAGGTGCGGTCGATGATCTGATCAGGGATCACGACCGTGCCCGGTCCCTGCTCGGGGTCCAGCGACCCGACGGCGCATGGCGCGAGGACCTGGCGCACCCCGACCGCGCGAAGCGCCCAAAGGTTGGCTCGATAGTCGATCCGGTGGGGTGGGATCCGGTGCCCCTGACCGTGCCGGGCCAGGAAGGCCACCGTGTGATCACCGACCACGCCGATCACCAGCTCGTCGCTGGGCGGCCCGAACGGCGTATGCACCGTCACCGGCTGCACCTCCTTCAGGAAGGAGTAGAAGCCGGACCCGCCGATCACGCCGACGTCCGCGCGCAGCTCAGGACGGCTAACCGTCGTCTGGTTCATGGGCCGACCCTACGGCGCAGGTAGTGGTTTCGACAGCGTGATCGGCGCCATGCACGACACGCAGGGTGCGGGCGCCGGACCCAACGGGCTGTGGACGACGCAGGTGCTTACGTCATCTTGACGAGGCTGACCCCGATGAGCCGCTCGGTTTGGATGAGCCGCTCGGTTTGGATGAGCCGCTCGAACCGGAGGAACCGCTCGAATCACTGGAACCCGACGAACCGCTGGAACCTGACGACGAACCGTTCGAGCCCGTCGACGTTGCCGGGGCCGTGCTCGAGGGAGCGGATTCGGGCGATGTTGGGTTGGTCGGCGCCGACGAGCGGCCCGATCGGTCGGACCGGGAGTCCGTGCGGTAGAACCCGGACCCCTTGAACACCACCCCGACGGCGCTGAACAGCTTGCGTAGCCGACCCTGACACTGTGGGCATTCGGTCAGCGAGTCGTCAGTGAACGATTGCACGATTTCGAAGCGATGATCGCAGTCGGTGCAAGCGTAAGCATAGGTGGGCATCAGATGGCCGTGATCCTTCCGGCGCTGGCGTGGTGAGGTGCTGGCAAGTTTACGTCGCCGGTGGTGGTCCTAGATCCATCGGTTGGGCCCGGCTCGCCAGCGCCGCCAGGCGCGACTCTCTCGCGCCCAATGGCCTTGTGCGTGTGATCGCTTCGGCGGCGCACTCATCCGGTTGAGCCCGCTCCATCCAGCCAGTCGGCCGCGTTCGTCGACGGCATGCATTCGTCCCTCAGTCTGCGTCCGGGTGCCGATGGTGGCCACCACCAGCAGGTGATCGCCGCGACGCAGCACGGTTTGCGGGTCGGGGACGAAGGTGCGACCGTCCCGAACCACCATCGTGACCTCTGCGCCAGGTGGCAACCGCAGCTCGAACACCTCGATGCCGTGAAGCCGCGATGTCGGCCCGATCCGGACGTCAAGCAGGTCAGCACCGAGTTCCTCCAGCGGAGTCGCCTCGACTTCGAGGTTGACTGCCCGTTCCGAATCGGTGACTTTCAGCGCGGCCGCGACCCGCGGCAGCAGCGGCGCCTGCACCAGGGTGAACACCACGACCAGGACGAAGACCAAGTTGAACAGCCAGCTGATGTTCGGGACGCCGACCAGCAGCGGGACCGTGGCCAGCACGATCGGCACCGCCCCGCGCAGGCCCGCCCAGGACAAGAACGCCTGTTCCCGCCACGACAGCCCGAACCAGACGGTCGACAACGCCACCGAGATGGGCCGGGCCACCCACAACAACGCGCTGCCCAACACCACGGCCGGCAGCAGTTGGGGGAGCAATTGGCTCGGCGAGACGAGCAAGCCGAGCATGACGAACAACCCGATCTGCGCCAGCCACCCGGTGGCCTGGGCAAACCCCCGGTACGCCGCCCGATGCGGCAGGTGAGAATTGCCGAGCACCAGCGCGGCGAGATACACGGCGATGAACCCGGAGGTGTTCAGCATCGACGCAGCGCCGTACGCGAAGACGACCCAGCCGACGACCCCGAGCGGAAAGAGGCCTGAAGAGGCGCTGGCCATTCGGCGCATGAACCGGGAGCCGACGTACCCGACGGCCAGGCCGATCAGCGACCCGCCGATCAGCTCGCCGGCGATCGTCAAAGCCAACAGCCACAACGGGACAGCACCTGCATCGGTGCCGGCGGCCTGGTGCGATAGCGCCACGGTGAGCAGCACCACCGGAGCGTCGTTGAATCCAGACTCGGCTTCGAGCATGCCGCTGAGCCGGGGCGGCAGCGGCACCCGGCGCAGCACCGAGAACACCGCCGCGGCATCGGTTGAGGACAAGATGGCGCCGAGCAGGAGCGCGATGTTCCAGGTCACCGGCAGGACCAGCTTTGCGGCTACGGCCACCACAGCCACCGAGACGACCACGCCGACGGTCGACAGCATCGCAGCCGGGACCACGGAACCCTTGATCTCGTGCCACGACGTGGTCAGGCCACCTTCGGTGAGAATCAGGATGAGCGCGAGGTAGCCCAGGACGCGCGACAGGCCCATCGACTCGAACGCGATGCCGAAGCCAACCTCACCGAGTGCCACCCCGATGAACAGGTACAACAGCAGCGAGGGCAACCCGGAGCGGACCGCGAGCCGGACCGCGGCGACGGCGAGGATGAGCACAGCTGTGCCCAGCGTCAGGATCGGGCCGAGCTCCTCAACCGTCATGGGATACCGGTGTGCGCCACAGCCCACCGTCCCTTTCCCGTCCGGTCGTCAACGCCCTGCTGACCCCACCGACCGGGTAATGGCTGAACATTGACCGAATGCCGGCTGAACTCGACATGCGCGCTCCGGACGTCGCAGCCGTTAATCGGCTCAGTGTTCCAGCTCAGCCGCGATCGACGCCAACGACGTCCAGGCTTGTCCAGCCACGCCCGGGAGTCACGACCGCGCTCACCCGGACATCATGGGCCTCGCGGGGCAGCTGGGGTTGGTTCGCCATCAGCAGCGCCTCGTCGTCGTACACGAGCGCCGCCACCGGGACGCCCGCAGCCACCCTGGCCAACGCCCGGTCATAGCTACCCCCACCCTGACCGAGCCTGGTGCCGGCCCGGTCCACCGCCAGCGCGGGAACCACCACCAGCCCGGCCACGGCGATGAGCTGCGGTCCAGCAAGCGTCCCGGGCCGTGCGTCCGGCCCGAGCACGCGCCACGCCAGATCCAGGTCGGGCAGCAACTCGGGGACCAGGACCGTCCGGTGGCGGCGGACCAGCTCGTGCAGCAGAACGGTGGTCGGCGGTTCGGTCGGCAATGCCCGGTACGCCGCGACGACGCCAAGGTCAGCGGCGGTCGCGTCGAGGCCGGGATCGGTAAACAACGGATGGGCCAGGACGTGATCTGCCAGGGCCCGGCCGATGGCCATACGGGCGGTCGGTGCCCCCGAACTCGTCGACCGTTCCCGGCGAGCTGCTCGAATCCGACGACGCCACGCCTGCTTCTGCGTCGGGCTGTCCATGCCGCGCGCTACCCCGTTCGCCGTTCACCTGTCCTGAGTCTGGCTCCAGTCTGCCTGCGGCTATCGTGCTCCTGAGATGGCGGCCCGTGCTGTGCCGCACCCCTGCCGAAGGTGTTCCCGTGATACCGGTCACTGACTATCTGCACCAGGTGCTCGCGCTGGCCCGGCCCCTGCCGCCCCGCCTCGTACCGATCACCGACGCGTTGGGCTGCGTGCTGGCCGAGGACCTGGTCGGCACGTTCGGGTTGCCCGGCTTCGACAACTCGGCAATGGACGGGTACGCCGTGCGGGCCAATGAGGTCGCCGAAGCGTCCCCGCAGATGCCGGTCAGCCTGCCGGTCGTCGCCGACATCCCCGCCGGTGACACCCGGCGGCACACGATGTCAGTCGGCCAGGCTATGCGGATCATGACCGGCGCGCCGATCCCCCAGGGGGCCGACACCATCGTTCCCGTCGAACTGACCGACGGGGGGACCACGACGGTGCAGATCCGGGCGTCGGCCCGACCGGGGCAGCACGTCCGTACCGCGGGGGAGGACATCGCGGCCGGGGCGGTCGTGCTCCCAGCCGGGACGCGGATCGGCCCCCGTCAACTCGCCCTCGCCGCATCGGCCGGCGCAGGAGGAGCCGTCGTCCACCCGCTCCCGAGGGTCGCCGTCATGTCCACCGGCGACGAACTCGTCCAGGCCGGGACCGTCCCCGACTTCGGTCAGGTCATCGACAGCAACGCTCCGATGCTGGTGGCGGCGATCCGCGAAGCCGGATTCGCCGCGATCCCGGTGACCGGCGTTCGAGACACACCCGAGCAGGTGCTTGCGGCGTTGCGCGAGGTGGTCGACGCAGACGCAGAGCCGGTGGACGCTGTCGTCACCACCGGTGGGGTGAGCATGGGTGCGTACGACGCCGTGAAAGAGGCCCTGTTGACGCTCGGGACAGTGACGTTCACGCAGGTGGCGATGCAGCCGGGTAAACCTCAGGGTGTCGGGGTGGTCGGCGAACGTCAGGTGCCGGTCTTCACGTTGCCGGGCAACCCGGTGAGTGCGTTGGTCTCCTTCGAGGTGTTCGTCGCTCCAGCGCTGCGAGTGATGGCAGGACGGCCAACGTTCGAAAGGCCGATGCAGCCGGCGATCGCGGCGCACGATTTTGGTTCACCGCCTGACAAAATGCAGTTCAACCGGGTCGTGGTCGACCGGTCGAGCGACGGCGACGGCGACGGGGCGATCAGATCCGGGGTCACCGGAAGTGCTTCGCACGATCCGCGGCCCCCGTGGCGGGACGTGATCCGGCGACCACCCTCGGTGCGGCTGGCTGGTGTCGGTCAGGGCTCGCACATGTTCGGCGGGCTCGCTGAGGCCGATGCGCTGGCCGTCATCCCGGTAGCGGTCACGAGCGTCGCCGCTGGTGACGCGCTGACGTGTCTGCCCTTGCCGGGTGGGTGGTGGGGGTGAGCGACTCGAGGAGGGCTCCTGGCGAGCTGACGCACCTGAGATCTGACGGCAGCGCACACATGGTCGATGTGAGCGCGAAGCCGGTCACGACCCGGACCGCCTCGGCGGCCGGTCGGGTGCTGCTGTCCGCCGCCGCGGTCGCGGCGCTGCGAGAGGGCACGGTGCCCAAGGGCGACGCGCTGTCCGTGGCCCGGATCGCTGGGATCCAGGCCGTCAAGCGGACTCCCGAGCTGATCCCGCTGGCCCACCCGATCGCCGTCCACGCAGTGTCGGTCGATCTGCGCGTCGTCGAAGCAGGTGTAGAGATCGTGACGACGGTGCGGACCGCTGACCGGACTGGTATCGAGATGGAGGCGTTGACCGGGGTGTGCGGCGCCGCTCTGGCCATGGTCGACATGATCAAGGCGGTCGATCGCGCTGCCCGAATCACCGACGTCCGGGTGGTCGCCAAGTCCGGCGGACGATCCGGCGACTGGACGGAAAGGGACCTGGGTGACACCGGCCACTGACGATCGGCGGCAGGCCGTGGTGATCACCTGCTCGGACCGGGCGGCCGCGGGCGTGTACGCCGACCGCGGCGGCGAGTTCCTGGTGCAGGCTTTGCGGGCGGCGGGCTGGTCCTGCGAGGGGTCGGTCGTCGTACCCGATGGAGAGGCGGTGGCCGCAGCACTTGCGAACGCGCTCGCGCTGGGGCCGGACCTGATCCTGACCACCGGCGGCACCGGGCTTGGGCCCCGAGACCTGACCCCCGAGGTCACCAAGCCGCTGCTGCGGGCGGAACTGCCGGGAATCGCGGAGGCGATCCGATCGGCCGGGGTGGCGGCCGGCGTACCCAGAGACGGTTGGGCCGTGCTCGAACCCGTGCTGCCGCACGCTGTCGACCAGCTTGCTGGTGGCAGCCACTGATGTCTGGGCTGTGGCCGAGTCTCCTGACGGCGCGGGACACCAGCGGCCTGACCATCCGATTGCGTGGGCTACGCGCCAGGGACCGCATCGAGTGGGAGGAACTGCAGGGGGCGAACCGAGCGTGGCTCGCCCCCTGGGAGGCCACCAGCCCCTACCCGCACCATCAGCTGCGGTTTCGCCAGTTGGTCCGCTACTACGACGCCGAGGCGGCGGCGGGCCGGATGCAACCGTTCGTGATCGAGACCGGAGACGGACTGGTCGGGGGAGACGGACTGGTCGGGCAGATGCATCTGTTCGGGATCAGCTGGGGCTCGCTGCGGGGCGCGGCGGCTGGCTATTGGGTGGCCAGAGAGCTGGCAGGGCGAGGGATCGCGCCGTTGGCCCTGGCCGCCACGGTCGACCATGCCATGTACGGTCTTGGGTTGCATCGGATCGAAGTCAACGTGCGCCCAGAGAACGTGGCCAGCATCGCGGTGGTGCGGAAGCTGGCGTTCCGTGAGGAGGGTCTGCGGCAGCGGTACCTGCACATCGATGGCAGGTGGCAAGATCATCGTTCGTTCGCACTGACCGCAGAGGATCTGGCGGGATCGTCGTTGGTGGCCCGCTACAACCGGCGTTGACTCGGACCGCTGCGCGGAAGCGCCCAGAGTTACATCGCTGTAAGTCTTTCTCCGACACACCGAGACGGCTCCGCCACCCGCCCGCCGCGGCCCCATACCGTGCTGGTGTGTCGGCCAGCAGCTTCATCCTCGTCGTCGTTATCGCCATTTGGGCGGCGTACTTGCTGTTGTATGTCACCCGTCGGCGCGAACATCTCGCCACCGCCCGGTCCGTCGACCGATTCTCCGCGCACATGCGCGTGCTGCAGCGTCGCGCTGGCTCGTCGCGTACGCCGGCTGCGCGCACCTCATCGGTGTCCCTGGTCCGAGCGGCCCCCACGACATCGCCGTACGACGGGCAAGCCAAGCACCACACCGCGACCCGAACCCACCTGCTTCACCCTGCGACACCGCCGCGATCCGCGAGGCCGGCGCAGGAGGCGCCTCGCCAGGTCGCGGCGGTGGGTATCAGCCGTGGGTTCGCGCTGCTGGGTCGGCTTACCTCAGTGCCCGAGGCGAAGGTCCGCCAGGTGGCGTCGCTGACCGGGGCGGTAGGGATGACGTTCACGCTGCTGGGCGCCGTGTTTGGCCTGGTCAGCTGGGGGTGGTTCGTCGTTTCACTCGTCGCGGTGATCGCGGTGTTGATGTGGTCCCGATCACGGGCTACGGCGGCTCGGGCGGTCATGACGCGGCGGGGAGCATCGCTGCGAGTGGCCCATGGGCTAGGCGACGCGTTCATGAATGACGTACCTGGCGCAGCCAGCGACGTCGATCTGGTCTCGAGCGGCCTATCGCACGATGCGCGTCGTCCGTCGCGCGATGACGTGTACGACTTCACGCAGGTGCACAGCGCTCCGGCCGCCCGGACCGGATCGGGTTCTGGGGATCGCGACCCCGGGCTAGGTGCCGGCCTCGGGGCGTTGGACCCGCTGGGCGCCACACCTGGGTGGGCGCCGGTGCCGGTGCCGCTGCCGACCTATGCGATGAAGGCGCGCGCGGAGCACCCGCTGCCGACACCGCTGGACGTGCCCGTGCCAATCGAGATCGACGACGAGTTCGACCTGTGGCAGCGGACCACCAGAGCCCAACGGGCGGCTGTCAACGGCTGATTCCCGCGGGGCTTGGCGATTACGGACAGGCGTGCCGGGTTTGCTAGGCTTCGGTACCGCTAGGGGCTGTGGCGCAGTTGGTAGCGCGTCTCGTTCGCAATGAGAAGGTCAGGGGTTCGAATCCCCTCAGCTCCACCAAAA
>CAJDWS010000057.1_pt2 | contig 11063 bp, 9 predicted proteins | sample 7391661 | NCBI WGS metagenome assembly CAJDWS01 (sample SAMEA7055725, study PRJEB34461) | soil metagenome | biome: terrestrial ecosystem; feature: Peninsula; material: soil | place: Antarctica | collected 2016 | reverse complement strand
TGAGCAAGTCCGATCCTGGCATCGTCGTCCCCAGGGTTTTCCTGCAGCGCCTTCCGGTACGCCGACTCAGCACCGGCCAAGTCGCCCTTCTCGATCGCCTCGAAGGCTTCCTGATGCAGCGGTGGCAACGGCGGCGGCTCAGCGAGATCGTCCTGGCCTGTGTCGGGCGCGGTCGTCACCCTGCCGGTCACCCCGTGCTCAGTCGCGACCCGCAGCAGTTCATCCACCACCGGCCTGATCTGCTCTGGGGCGGACACGCCGGCAAACATCGGCAACGGCTGACCGGCCACCAAACCGATCGTCATCGGGATCTGCTGGACCTGGAACGCGCTGGCGATGCCGGGACTGGTCTCCACGTCGACCTCGACGACTTGCAGGCGTCCGTCCATCTGCTCGGCCACAGCGACCGCGGAGTCGATCGCGCCACGGGTCTCGGGGTGCTGACTCGACCAGAGCACGACCAGGGCCGCCACCTCACGCGTGCCCATCACGATGTCCTGGAAGGCGGCGTCGCTGCCCTGCACGAGCAGGCCGCCCGAGCCGCCAGCGCTCGGTCCAGCCTCACCAGGAACGCTCTGTCCGCCACCGGTATTCGAAAGCGAACCGGCTCGTGGTGAGGTTGCCGGGGTGCGGCTGGCCAGCGCGGAGAGGTCCACGGCACCCCGCAGGGCACCAGATGGGGTGGGTGGTTGCGTCATGACGGCATTCTCCTGCATTGCGTGCCCTGAGGTGAAACGCGGCACCGCCGAGCGAGCTCGGCCCCTTTAGAACCGCGCCGGCTCGCGGTAGACACCCCACTCGCCTCGCAGCGCGTCGCAGATCTCGCCCATGGTCGCCTCGGCGCGAACCGCATCGAGCATGGCCGGGATCATGTTGCCCTCGGTCCGACTGACCTCGAGCATGTGAAGCAGCGCGGCGTCGACAGCCGCGTGGTCGCGTTGTGACTTACGGTCGGCCAGCTCGCTGACCTGGTCTCGCTCGACCTGATGGCTGACCCGCATGACCTCCAGCTCGGCGGACAGCGACTCAGTCAGGCAGTTCACCCCGACGACCCGCTTGGTGCCTTGCTCGACCGCCAGTTGATACTGGAAGGCGGCGTCGGCCATGTGCATCGAGAACCAGCCCTCCTCGATGCCACGCAAGATCCCGGACGTCATCGGACCGATCGGGTGGATGGCCACGCCATCGGCATCGCGCTCGCGGCCATGCTCCCCGAGCTCCCTGATCTGGGCGAAGATCGCCTCGGCCTCAGCCTCCATCTTGTCGGTGAGTGCCTCGACGTACCAGCTCCCACCCAGCGGATCGGCGACGTTGGCGATACCCGTCTCCTCCATCAGCACCTGTTGGGTCCGCAACGCTACCTCGGCGGCCTGGTCGGTGGGCAGTGCGAAGGTCTCGTCCAGAGAGTTCGTGTGCAGCGAGTTTGTGCCGCCGAGCACCGCGGCGAGCGCCTCGACAGCTGTCCGTACGACGTTGTTCAGCGGCTGCTGAGCAGTCAGCGACACTCCCGCCGTCTGGGTGTGGAACCGCATCCACTGGGCCTTCTCGCTGGTGGCGCCGTACACGTCGCGCATCCAGCGAGCCCAGATCCGGCGGGCGGCGCGGAACTTGGCGATTTCTTCGAAGAAGTCGATGTGACTGTCGAAGAAGAAGCTCAGTCCGGGAGCAAAGACATTGACGTCCATGCCTCGGGAAAGGCCGAGTTCGACGTAGCCGAAGCCGTCCGCGAGGGTGAACGCCAATTCCTGTATGGCCGTCGAACCGGCCTCCCGGATGTGGTAACCAGAGACCGACAACGGCTTGTAATCGGGAATGTTCTGCGTGCAGAACTCCATCAGGTCACCGATCAGGCGCAGGTGCGGTTCGGGGGCGAACAGCCACTCCTTCTGCGCGATGTACTCCTTGAAAATGTCTGTCTGCAACGTGCCGTTGAGTGTCTTGAAGTCCACGCCCTGCCGCTCGGCGGCGACCAGGTACATGCAGAACGCCGGCACTGCTGGGCCGCTGATGGTCATCGACGTTGTGACGTCGTCCAGCGGGATCTCGGAGAAGAGGGTTTCCATGTCCAGCGCGGAGTCGATGGCCACGCCGCAGTGGCCAACCTCGCCCAGGCTCATCGGATCGCTGCTGTCACGCCCCATCAGCGTCGGCATGTCGAAAGCCACCGACAGGCCACCGCCACCGCGGCCGAGGATCATCTTGTACCGGGCGTTTGTCTGCTTGGCATTGCCGAACCCTGCGAACTGCCGGATGGTCCACGCGCGCCCCCGGTAACCGGATGCGTACAGGCCTCGGGTGTAAGGGAATTCACCTGGCCAGCCGATTCGCTTGAAGTTCGGGTCGGCTGCCTCCTGCTCAGGAGTGGGGCCGTAGACCGGATCCACCTCCATGAAGGACAGCGTGGTGAAGTCCTTGTTGGCGATCTGACCCTTGGCGACGGCGGCATCGAAGCGCTGCTGCCACCGGTCCCGGCCGGAAGCCGACGTCGTGGTCTGGGAGGACTGCTCGCTCGGCTTGTCGATCGTCGTCATACAACGAAGGTACTAGGACGTCCTAGTATTTGAAAGAGCTAGGGCGGACCGGTGCGCCGAGCCGCCAGCGCCGTCGACCAGTGGTCTGACCGCGTTCACTGCCCGTTGAAGTCGCCTGCGGATCGGCGGATCTTCTCCAGCAAGCGATACAACTCGGCCTGCTCTTCATCCTCTAGGCAATCCAATCCGAACCCATCCCCCACCAGCAGCACTGTCGCCTGCTCGACCACCGCCCGACCCTGTGCGGTAATGGCCGCCAGGGTGCCACGGCCATCCTCGGGGTTGGGCATCCGATGAACGAAGCCCTGTGCTTCCAGCCGCTGCACGGTATGGGTGACGCTGGTCGGATGGACCATCAACCGCTCGCCCAGCTTGCTCATCGATAGCCGCCCCTCACGGGAGAAGCTGAGCAATACCAGCGCCTCATACCGGGAGAACGTCAAGCCGAGCGCGGCTAGCATACGGTCGTAGCGGGTCAATAGCAATTGCTGAACCCGCATGATCGAGGTCGCACTGGCCATCGCCTGCGACGCTGCTTCGGTCCCCCAGGTGCGTTCCCACAACCGCGCCGCCCGACGAATCGGGTCGAAGGAAAACGCGACGCGGGAGCTCACCCGAACGACTGTAGCCATCCGTGGAGCTGCGAGGAGTCCCACGACCCGCGGGGGCCTGCGGGGATCAGGAGCCGGCGACCCGATTGGCGCTCGTCGCGGCGTCGGTACGCCGGGCCAGTTCGCGTTCGATCCTTGCGACCTTGCCGTCCAACTCGCCGGTACGCCCGGGCCGCAAGTCTGCTTTGAGCACCAACGACACGCGTGGGCTGTGTCGGCCGACCGCTTCGGTGCATGCCTTGATCACGCCCAGACACTCATCCCATTCACCCTCCAAGGTGGTGAACATGGCGTCGGTGTGATGTGGCAGCCCAGAGGCTCGCACGACCTCGATGGCGTCGGCCACCGCACGGTGCACCGATCCATCCTCATCGGCGATCGCCGGGGCCACCGAGAAGGCGAAGAGCATCTGTCCTCCAGTCATCAGACGATCTGCGGCGGGGCTGATCGAAACGAGCAACCGGTGTGGCTACAACGCTGACAAGACCTCGTCGGCCGCGGCGTACGGATCGATCCGGCCGTCGACGACTGCGCCCGCCATGTCTTTGATGTTGTGGCCCTCGCTAAGGTCACCCATCCGCTCGCGGAGCACTGCGAGTGTGATCGACTCGATCTCGTCGGCCGCCCGGCGACGTCGGCGGCGATGCAACTCGCCGTGCTCGCTCATCCAGGCATGGTGGGCATCGATGGCTTCCAGGAGCTCATCGATCCCCTGGAAGTCTGAGGCCACCGTCTTCATGACCGGTGGCCGCCACAGATCCTTCTGCCCGGAGCGGTCGCCGAGGGAGATCATGTGCCGAATATCGCGGACCGTGGCATCGGCGCCATCGCGGTCCGCCTTGTTGACCACGAAGATGTCTCCGATCTCCAGGATGCCGGCCTTGGCAGCCTGAATCCCGTCGCCCATCCCAGGTGCCAGCAACACGATCGTGGTGTCAGCCATCCCGACGATCTCGACCTCACTCTGCCCGACGCCGACCGTCTCGACCAAGACAATGTCGCATCCGGCCGCGTCCAGGACCCGCAGCGCTTGCGGGGTCGACCAGGACAGCCCGCCCAGGTGCCCGCGTGAGGCCATCGACCGGATGTAGACCTCTGGGTCCAACGCGTGATCCTGCATCCGGACCCGGTCCCCAAGCAGGGCCCCGCCGGAGAAGGGGGAGGAGGGGTCGACCGCTAGGACGCCGATTCGCTTGCCCTGCTTGCGAAAACCGGCCACCAGAGCGTTCGTGGATGTCGACTTGCCGACCCCGGGGCTGCCGGTGATACCGATGATGTGCGCGTTGCCGGTGTGCGGGGCCAACGCTGCCATGATTTCCCGCAATGCTGGACTGGCGTCCTCGACCAGGGAGATCAGTCTGGCCACAGCGCGCGGTGAGCCGGCGCGCGCGGCTTCCACCAGCGTAGGTACGTCCACAGAACGCCTCGACATCGATCGCCCTTTCGTGCTGGCGGGATTCTTCGGATCGCCGGCGGTGGCCGGCGCCTTGTGCGGGACACGCGCAAGGTGCGGGACGCCGTCGCCGGAGCCCCGCACCTGCCGTGCTGTCGGTTAGGCCTTCGGTACCCGAACGATCAGGGCATCACCCTGTCCGCCGCCGCCGCACAGAGCAGCCACGCCGATCCCGCCGCCGCGCCGCTTCAGTTCGAGGGCAAGGTGAAGCGTGATCCGGGCGCCGGACATGCCAACCGGGTGACCCATCGCGATGGCTCCACCGTTGACGTTGACCTTGTCTTCGTCCACACCGAGCATCTTGGCCGCCGCCAGACCGACCGCGGCGAATGCTTCGTTGATCTCATACAGGTCAAGCGAGGTTGGGTCGATGCCCTCCTTCTCGCAGGCCTTCTTGATCGCCAGCGCAGGCTGCTGCTGAAGGCAGGAGTCGTCCGGTCCGGCGACCATGCCGTGGGCGCCGATCTCGGCCAACCAGGTCAGACCCATCGACTCGGCCTTCTCGCGGCTCATCACCACGACCGCGCAGGCGCCGTCGCTGATCTGGGATGCGGAGCCAGCCGTGATGGTGCCTTCCTTGCTGAACGCTGGGCGGAGTTTGCTCAACGTCTGCGCCGTCGTCTCTGCGCGCACGCCCTCATCGGTCTTGAACTCCACTGGGTCACCCTTGCGCTGAGGCAGCATGACCGGGACCATCTCTTCGTCGAACTTGCCGTCGGCGCCGGCCTTCGCTGCCAACTGATGGCTACGGGCAGAGTAGGCGTCCTGCTCCTCGCGGGTGAACGCGGCGCCACCCTTGTTTGCGGACTCAGTGAGGTTGCCCATGCCCTGGTTCGTGAAGATGTCCCACAGACCGTCGTAGTCCATGTGGTCCTTCAACTTGACGTCGCCGTACTTGAACCCGGCCCGACTCTTGGGCAGCAAGTGCGGAGCGTTCGTCATCGACTCCTGTCCACCGGCCACGACGATGTCGCACTCCCCGACACGGATCAACTGGTCGGCCAGCGCGATGGCGTCCATCCCGGACAGGCACACCTTGTTGATGGTCAGTGCGGGGACGGACATGGGGATCCCGGCATTCACGGCTGCCTGGCGGGAGGGCATCTGCCCAGCCCCGGCCTGCAGCACCTGGCCCATGATGACGTAGTCGACCTGGTCGGGTGCGACGCCAGCCTTCTCCAGGGCACCCTTGATCGCCACGCCTCCAAGATCGGAGGCGGACATGTCTTTCAGCGAGCCCATCAATCGGCCCATCGGAGTACGGGCTCCGGCAACGATTACCGTGGTCATGCGGTCGCTCATCTGATCTGCCTCCAACTCGTCGGCGGAAGTTCGTCCGGCTGATGCATTCACAATAGTCAGCGGGACGGGGCTGGCGGCAGGTTGTCGCCTGGGCGCTCGTCGTGCGAGCTCGTGGGCCTGGTGATCGGCTGCTTCGGCCGTTCGCCGACACCCTGTGGACCACCGGACTCCCCTAGGCTGCGTTCATGACGATGGCTGGACTGTTCACCCATATCGACCATGTCGGCATCGCCGTTCCAAACCTCGACGAGGCCATCGCCCTCTACGAGCAGAAGTACGGCATGCGTATGGCGCACCGCGAAACCAACGAAGAACAAGGCGTCGAAGAGGCCATGATGGCGGTCGGCGACTCCACTTCTCACATCCAGTTGCTAGCGCCACTGAACGAGAAGTCCACGATCGCGAAGTTCCTGGACCGCAACGGGCCGGGCATGCAGCAGATGGCCTACCGCGTGAAGGACATCGACGAGGTCTGTGCCACGCTGCGCGAGCGCGGCGTCCGTTTGCTGTACGACCAACCCAAGCGCGGCACCTCGAACAGCCGGGTGAACTTCGTGCACCCCAAAGACGCTGGCGGTGTGCTTGTCGAGCTCGTGGAGCCCAACGAGGGTGCGCAGCACTAAAGCCATAGGTCGCTGCAGGCCACACTGCGTCGTCAGCCGGTGCGTGCCGACGCGCCCCTGCGGTGAGGTAATTCACCACCAGAACCCTGCGCGGCCCCGAAACGGTCCGCAAGTATCCAGATAGCCGCAGGTGGGGTCGTTTCCCTTGATCGGTAGGTGTCCTTGGCAGCTACCGGCGCCGTTACAGTCTGAGCGCAAGGAGAGATCATGCACGTACTACGCGAAGCCATCATGTCAGGCAATCGCGACGAGGGCAGCTACGCAAACATGGAGGTCCCGGAGAGCTTCCGGGCAGTCGTCGTCCGCAAGGACGAGATGGAAATGTTCAAGGATGTCCCGAGCCGGGACAAGGACCCCCGCAAGAGCCTGCACCTTGACGAGGTCCCGGTGCCAGAACTGGCTCCCGGTGAGGCGCTGGTCGCGGTGATGGCGAGCTCGGTCAACTACAACACGGTGTGGACCTCGATCTTCGAACCGGTGCCGACTTTCGGCTTCCTGGAGCGGTACGGTCGGCTTTCACCGTGGTCAAAGCGGCACGACCTGCCCTACCACATCGTCGGATCAGACCTTGCGGGCGTCGTCCTGCGTACCGGTCCCGGTGTGCACCTGTGGAAGCCTGGACAGGAATGCGTCGCCCACTGCCTCAGTGTCGAGCTGGAACACCACGATGGTCACAACGACACCATGCTCGACCCCGAACAGCGGATCTGGGGCTTCGAGACGAACTTCGGCGGCATGGCCGAGTTGGCCATCGTCAAGGCGAACCAGCTCATGCCAAAACCCGCCCACCTGACCTGGGAAGAAGCAGCCGCTCCCGGTCTGGTCAACTCCACTGCCTACCGCCAGCTGATTTCGAAGAACGGCGCCGGCATGAAGCTCGGCGACCGGGTCCTGATCTGGGGTGCCTCCGGAGGCCTGGGCTCGTACGCAACCCAGATGTGCCTGGCCGGTGGCGGAGCGCCGGTGTGCGTGGTGTCGAGCCCGGACAAGGCGGAGATCTGCCGCAGGATGGGCGCCGAGATGATCATTGACCGCCGGGAGGCGGGCTATAAGTTCTGGAAGGACGAGACGACCCAGGACCCCAAGGAATGGCGGCGTCTCGGTGCGGACATCCGCAAGCAGACCGGCGGCTCCGACATCGATATCGTCTTCGAGCACCCCGGCCGCGAGACCTTCGGCGCCTCGGTGTTTGTGACCCGCAAGGGCGGCATCATCACCACCTGCGCGTCAACCTCCGGGTACATGCACGAGTACGACAACCGGTACCTCTGGATGAACCTCAAGCGGATCATCAGCTCGCACTTCGCGAACTACCGCGAGGCCTGGGAAGCCAACAGCCTGATCAAGCGTGGGCTGACCTATCCGACGCTGAGCAAGACCTACGCCATGAAGGACGTCGGTCAGGCGGCGCTCGACGTCCACCGCAACGTCCACCAGGGCAAGGTCGGGGTGCTGTGCTTGGCTCCTGAAGAGGGTCTGGGCGTGACCGACCCGCAGATGCGCGCGGAGCACATCGACAAGATCAACCGGTTCCGCAACCTCTAAGCCGTTTCACCGCGCCCACGGCAGGGCCGCTACGCCGCTTCGGGCGGTGGGCGGCCGGCCGTGGGTGAAGCTTTGCCCCAAGCGCAACGGACAAGGCATGGCAGTGGCCTACGCGTTCAGCCGCCCAGGCAGTCAGCCGTCGTCGTCGTGGGAATCGTCCTGGCCAACGTTCCTGCGCGCCGCCGACGAGAGCGGTCGCACCGCCGCTTGCTCTTCTCGCAGTGGCCCGGACCAGCTCGTCGGCAACGGCCCGAACCCTGGACGTACGGCGTTCACAATCTCATCCAGCGCCCGCCGCACATGGGTCTCCCCCACCCACAGGTGCTTCGCACCCTCCACGCAGACGACCTGGGCCTGGGGAATCGCCGCCAAGCGTTCCCGCGCCTGGTGCGGCGGCAGGTAGGTGTCGAACTCCGGCACCAGCGCGAGCACCGGCTTGCCCCCCTGTGCCCAGGCCTGCAGATGATCGGGCTGGCTGTACCGAAGCGGCGGACTGAGCAGAATGGCACCTTCGACCGTCGGGTCTTGGCCGTGCATGAGGACAAGGTCTGTACCGAAGGACCAGCCCACCAGCCACACATGTGGCAGATCGTTGAGCTCGGCGTACTGGATGGCCGCGGCGACGTCGTACCGTTCCCGGTCGGCGTAGTCGAATTCCCCCTGCGAAGCTCCACGGCCTGACTCGGTCCCGCGGGTGTTGAACCGCACGATGGCCAGGTCCGCGAGGGCTGGCAGTCGGAACGCAGCCTTCTTGTACAGGTGGCTGTCCATGAACCCGCCATGGGTGGGCAGCGGGTGCAGCGTGATCAGGGTGGCCACCGGTGGCCGGTCAAGCGGCCGCGCCAGTTCACCGACCAGGGTGAGCCCGTCTGCGGTATGCAACTCGATGTCCTGGCGTCGAGCTGGCAGGATGCTCCTGGCCCGGATCGGTGCCGACTCGTTGATCTGGTCCGCGTCACTGCTCATCGGCGCTCGCAACTCCTGTCCTAGACCCCTGGCGCCGTCGTGGTCGAGGACACGCCACGGCCACGGCCCCGATCATTGTGCCGGAGGCCGTGGCCGGGTGCATCATCGGGTCGGCGTCGAGGCCGACCGTCATGCTGTTGGTTGCCTTGTTTGCTCTTGCCTTGGCTTACTTGCTGGCGTACGTACGGAACCCGCGGCCGGTCTTGCGCCCCAGGTAGCCGGCGGTGACCATGTGCTCCAGCATCGGCGCCGGGGCAAACCCGCGATCACGGAATTCCATGTACAGCTCACGCTGGATGGCCAACGACACATCGAGACCGACAACGTCCAGCAGCTCGAACGGACCCATCGGATACCCACACCCGGACTTCATCGCGGTGTCGATGTCGTCGCTGCTCGCGTAGTGCGCCTCGAGCATCTTGATCGCGTTGTTCAGGTAGGGGAAGAGCAAGGCGTTGACGATGAAGCCGGCCCGGTCGCTGCACAGGACGTCGACCTTGCCGATCTTCTTGCACAGGTCACGAGCAGTCAGCACGACGTCCTGGCTGGTCGACACTGTGGTTACGATCTCGACCAGCTTCATCACGTTCGCCGGGTTGAAGAAGTGCATCCCGACGACGTCTTGCGGCCGCTTGGTGACCGCGGCGATCTGGATGACCGGCAACGAGGAGGTCGTCGTGGCTAGCACGCAACCCGGCTTGCAGACCTCATCGAGGTTTTCGAACACCGCTTGCTTCAGACCGAGTTCTTCAGCGATCGCCTCGACCACGATGTCGACGTCGGCCAGGTCATCATAGGTAGCCGATGGGCGCGACAATGCCATTGCGGCGTCACGCTTCTCCTCGGTGAGCCGGCCCCGCTGCACCTGGCGCTCCAGTGACTTCAGCAGCTTGCCCTGGGAAGTCTCCGCCTTCTCCTTCGACCGGGCGATGAACGTCGTCTCGTAGCCAGCCTTGACGAACACCTCGACGATACCCATGGCCATGGTGCCGTTACCGATGACACCGACCGTCTTGATGTCGCGTAGCTGGTCGGCGCCTGCACCTTCCTTGGGGGTCAGCGCGTCGGCAACGACCTTGCCCGAGCCTCGGCTTTCGTAGGTGTAAAAGCCTCGGCCGCTCTTTCGGCCCACCAGGCCGGCCGCCATCATGTGCTTCAGGATCGGAGCGGGAGCGTGCAACTTGTCGCGGTCTTGGTGGTACATGGTGTCCAAGATCGCGTACGTCGTGTCCAGGCCGATCAGGTCGACCAGTGCCAAAGGACCCATCGGCAGGCCGCAGCCGTAGCGCATCGCCGCATCCAGGTCCTCGCGGGAGGCGAACTTGGCCTCGTACATCGACACCGCATTGTTGAGGTAACCAAACAGCAGCGAGTTCGCGATGAACCCGGCTCGGTCGCCCACGGCGACAGGCTCCTTGCCCAAGCGCTCGACCAGTGCGCGAATATCGTCGAGGACGCCTTCTCCGGTGATGACGGTGCTGATCACTTCGACCAGGTTCTGCACCGGCGCGGGGTTGAAGAAGTGCAGCCCCACCAGTCGCTTGGCGTGCTGGGTGGAGACCGCCAAATCGGTCACCGACAGGCTGGAGGTATTCGTCGCCAGCAGCGCATCGTCCCCGATAATCTCATCGAGCTGGTTGAAGATCTTCCGCTTCAGCTCAGGGTCCTCTGGGACCGCCTCGATGATCAGGTCACACGGGGCTGCGTCGTTGAGTTGCTCGGTGAACGTAATCCGGGCAAGCATCGCCGTTTGGTCCTCTTCGGTCATCTTGCCGCGCGACACTGCCCGCGACGTCGAGGACTCGAGGATGCCCTTGGCCCGTTCCAGACCTGACGCGTCGGCTTCTACACCGATCACGTCAAACCCTGCCCGAGCAAACACTTCGGCGATCCCAGCACCCATCGTGCCAAGGCCCACCACACCGATCTTCTTAAATTCACGCGCCATAAGGCTCACTCTGTCAAACGTGGCAACGGTGTGGGACCCGCATGAAAGCGACCCAGGTCACACCGCCTACCTCACGGTAGGGTG
>CAJDWS010000245.1_pt1 | contig 11148 bp, 10 predicted proteins | sample 7391661 | NCBI WGS metagenome assembly CAJDWS01 (sample SAMEA7055725, study PRJEB34461) | soil metagenome | biome: terrestrial ecosystem; feature: Peninsula; material: soil | place: Antarctica | collected 2016 | reverse complement strand
GGGTCAGCCGACCGCTACTTCACTGCACCCATCGACAGCCCCTGGACCAGCTTGTCCTGGGCAGCAAACCCGGCCAGCAACACCGGCAGAGACACGATCAGCGACGCAGCACAGACCTTGGCCAGGAACAGGCCCTGGCTGGTCACGAACCCGGTCAGGAACACTGGCGCGGTCTGGGCCACAGTGCCGGTGAGGACCCTGGCGAAAAGCAACTCATTCCAGCTGAAGATGAAACAGATCAGCGCCGCCGAGGCCAGGCCTGGCATCACCACCGGAGCGACGACATCCTTGAGCGTCCGCACCAGCCCGGCGCCGTCGACTTGCGCAGCCTCAAGCATCTCCACAGGAACTTCGGCCAGGAAGCTGCGCAGCATCCATACCGCGATCGGCAGGTTCATCGAGGTGTACAGCAGGACCAGCAGCCAGATGTTGTCCAGAAGGTGCACCGCCTGCGCGAACAAGTAGATCGGCAGCAGCCCCGCCACCACCGGCATGAACTTGGTCGACAAAAAGAAGAACAGGACGTCGGTCCACTTCTGGATCGGCCTGATCGATAGCGCGTACGCCGCTGGGAAGGCCAGCAGCAGCACCAGCAGGGTGGAAACCACGCTGGCGGTCACCGAATTGAGCAGGGAAGGCCACGGGTTGGTGCCGAAGAAACTCTCATATCCGTCGAACACCAGTGAGGCGAAGAACGACGGCGGATTGGTGGCCGCATCCGCCTCGCGGTGGAAGGAGGTCAGCACCATCCACAGCACGGGCGCCAAGAAGATGAGCCCGACGATCCATGCGGACACGCCCACGATCATTGAGCTGCGCTTTGGCTTGGGCTGGTGAATCTCTTGCCCGTTGTACGTCGTGACCGTCTTCATCGCTGATCCTCCCGGAAGATGCTGAACACGGTCCGAAGCGCGAACGTGGCCAGGATGATCGTGCCGATGACCACGATGACCCCGGCGGCGGAAGCGCGGCCGTAGTCGTGCGCGGTATAGAAGGTCTGGTAAATGAAGTACGGCAGGTTCGCCGTGCCGAGACCGCCGGAGGTGATCGTGAAGACGTGGTCGAAGTTCTGGACGACGTTGATGGCTCCCAGCAGCGCGGCGAGTTCGATGAACTGGCGCAGGTGCGGCAACGTCATGTTCGTGAAGATCTGGAAAGCGCTGGCGCCGTCGATGCGGGCGGCCTCCACGACATCAAGGGGTCGGGACTGCAGGCCGGCCAGCAGGATCAGCATCATGAACGGCGTCCACTGCCAGACGATCGCGATGATGACGGCCCACAGTGGGTTTTGGCTGATCCAGTCGGGCTGCACTGCCCCATCCCCGAAAATGCCCCGCAACAACCCGTTGAACAGCCCGTATTCGGGATTGTAGAGCGCGTGTTTCCACAACAGGGCGGCGGCAACCGGGACGATCAGGAACGGGGTGATCATCATCGTCCGGACGATCCCCCGGCCCGGAAACTTCTGGTCCAACAGCAGGGCGATACCCAATCCGAGCAGCAGGCTGATCACGACGACAGCCGTGGTCAGCAGGATCGTCACCAGGATCGCCTCACGGGCGTTGACGTCGGTGAAGACCTTGCCGAAGTTCGTCAATCCGGCGAACCCGATGTCGTCGGGGTAGTAGGCGTTCCATCGCATCAGCGAGATGACGATGGTCGCCAGGAACGGCAGTTGGGTCATCAAGACAACGAAGATCAACGCTGGCAGGAGCGGCATCCGTCGTGTCCAGGCGTCGCTCCTTCGGGCAGCAGGCCGCCGGGTGTTCGTCTCCGGACGGGTCGCGGTCGCGGTGCTCACTTGCTGCCTCGCATTCGGTAGGTGCCGGCGACGTCCTCGGCGATCTGCTGACCTCGATCGAGCGCCTCGCCCACGGTCATCTGTCCGGCGATCGCTGCGCTGACGTCTTGGCTGACCTGGGTGCCCAGATCCGGGAACTCGGGGATGTCGACGAACTGGATCCCGAGCGCCGGCCTGGGCTGCACCCCGGGGTTGGCCGGGTCGGCGGCAGCGATGGCGTCGCGCGTCGGCTTGGCGAAGGCGCCGGCCTCCCTCAGATAGTCGGGGTTCGTGTACGTCGACTCCCGCTTTCCGGCCGGGACTCTGGACCAACCCAGCGTCGTTCCGACGAGATTCTCGTACTCCTTACTCGAGGCCCACGAGATGAAGGTCCAGGCGTCGTCCTTCCGCGTGCTGGCCTCTTGGATAGCCCACGCCCACGAGTACAGCCAGCCGGAATGCTTCGTCTTGACCACCGGTGCCGCGACGTACCCGAACTTGCCTTTGGTGGGGCTGGTCTCGGCTTCCAGTGACCCGGCCGCCGAGGTGGCGTCGTACCACATGGCCGTCTTGCCGTTCACGAGGTTGTTCAGACACTCGGTGAACCCGGCCTGTGGGGCACCCTTCTCTCCGTACGCGCGGACCAGGTCGACGTAGAACTGCACCGCTTCTTTGAATGGCGGCGCGTTGACCTCGGCCTGCCAGTCCGCCGTGAACCAGGTGCCGCCGAAGGTGTTCACCACCGTGGTCATCGGAGCGATCACCTGACCCCACCCAGGCTGGCCGCGCAAGCAGATGCCCGCCATGTCGGGTCGAATGCCATCGACCCTCTTGGCGATGGCGGCGACCTCTTGCCAGGTCGGCTTGTCAGGCATCGTGATGCCGGCCTGCTCCATCACGTCCTTGCGGTACATCAGGAAGCTCGACTCGCCGTAGAACGGTTGGCCGTAGACCTTCCCCTCATGGCTCAGCGAGACGACCATCGGCCGGAGCAGGTCGGGCTCGTCGAACGTCGAGTCCTTGGCGATGTACTCATCCAGCGGCGCAACCCACTTCGCGCCCGCGTAGATCGGGATCTCGAAGTTGCTCAGCGATGCCACGTCGTACTGACCGGCCTGCGCGGAGAACTCCTGGCTGATCTTGTCGCGAACATCGTTTTCGGGCAGCGCTGTAAAGTTGACCTCGATGCCGGTCTGCTTCGTGAAGTGCTCGGCGGTGAGTTTCTGCAGATCGACCATCTGCGGGTTATTGACCATCAGCACGTTGATCCCGCCATCGGCCCCGCCTGCGGTACCGCTGACCAGCACCGTCCACGCACGTCGAGTCAAGGGGGAACTCCCTTCGAAGAGGGCCAGCCCGCTGCGGCGGATGAGCTTTGGTGCGCTCATCGTGAGAACGCTCGAAGTCAAGTGACCGCAGAGCCCCGCTGTCAATCGCTGGGGATCGCAATCTGATTGCGACTCATCAGAGCTCCGGCACCTGGGCCCATCTGCTGTAGCGCTGTTGTCTGTTGCTGGGCCAGCGCCAATCAGATCATCAGATTTCGTGAGGACCATGACCGCGACTGAAGCTAGCCGCTCCTTCGCGGCCCTCTGAGATGAAGCCGAGTCGATGAGGACTTCGCGGCCGATGTCCTTGCCGCTCGTGAGTCGGTCATCTCGCAGGCTGCGGGCCGCAGCGAGTTCCTCCGTCGTGTACTCGACACGCTGCTGGTTGAGCCGTACGACGTGACGACGGCGCAAGCTCACGGCAGGCTGCTCGCGCATGTGCATCGCGAGGGAGCCAAGCGGGGTGCACACGATCTGATCATCGCCGCGGACAGCCGGCCTGTGCGCTCAGCGGACCAGTGCGCGAAGCGTCCCCCACAGGATCGCCAGGTCACCCCACGGGCTCACCGAGTCGACGTACTCGGCATACACCTGGCTCTTTCGTGGGAGCAGGACCTCGCGGTAATACCGCTCTGGATCGCTTTGAGCAGCCAGCAGAACCGCCTCGTCACGAAACTCGATGCTGGCGGGATCGGTGATCCCCGGGCGGACCGAAAGAATCCTCTCGCGCCGATCGGCAGGCCACAAAGCCACGTAGTGCGGCACTTCGGGGCGCGGACCGACCAGGCTCATCTGACCGACCAACACGTTCAAGAGCTGTGGGAGTTCGTCGAGCTTGGTGTCACGCAAGACGGCACCCACGCGAGTGACTCTGGCGTCACCGGCCGCGGTGATCGCGGCGCCGGTGGCTCCTGCGGTCATCGTGCGGAACTTGAGGATCTCAAAGGGCCGCCCGTGTCGGCCCACCCGGACCTGCCTGAACAACACCGGGCCGGGGCTGTCGGCCTTGACCGCGGCGGCGATGACTGCCTGGACCGGACTGCTGGCGACTAGACCGAGCGCCGCGACCACCATGTCGATGAGCCGTTTCAGCAGCCTGTTCACGGGGTCAACAGGGCACGCGTCGCGGCGATCACGCGGTCGACCTGTTCATCGGTCAGCGCCGAGGACAGGGGCAGGCTGACCGCCCCCGCGAACGCGGCCTCGGCCGCTGGGAACGCCGCCTCGACCAGCCGGTATCGGTCCCGCCAGTATGGGTGCCGGTGTAACGGGATGAAATGGACGCTGCAACCGATCGCATGGCGCAAACCCATCTCGTCGATGAACGTGTCGCGGTTGATCGGCGCGTCCGGGGTCAGTCGCATCACGTACAGATGCCAGGCGTGGGTATCGCTGCGACGCGCCGTTGCCGGTCGGCGTACCGGCAGGTCGGCAAAGGCTTCGTTGTAGCGGGCCGCGATAGCAGATCGCCGGTCCCGCATCGCCGCTGCTCGGGCCAGTTGGACGCGGCCCATGGCCGCCGCCGGATCGGTCAGGTTGTACTTGTAGCCTGGCGCAATGCCGAGTAGCGGTCGAACACGTCCCGGCTGATGCCGTGCAGCCGCATCATCCTGACCCGCTGGGCGAGGTCCTCGTCATGGGTCAGCACCATGCCGCCTTCGCCGGTGGTCATGGTCTTGGTGGCATAGAAGCTGAACACCACGGCATCGCTGGCGCCAAGACCGACTGGCACGCCCCCGGAGACCGCCGGGAAGCAGTGCGCGGCATCCTCGACGACGGCAAGGCCGTGCTCGGCGGCGAGCGCCTCCAGGCCGCCGCGATCCACCGGCAACCCGGCGAAGTGAACCGGGACGATGGCTCGGGTACGGTCCGTCAGTGCAGCGGCGGCAGCCCGAAGGTCGAGGTTGAGCGTGTCGGCGTCGACGTCGACGATGACTGGTTCGGCGCCCAGATAGCGGACCACCTCAGCTGTCGCGGTGAACGTCCAGGTGGGGTTCGGCGCCCAGATAGCGGACCACCTCAGCTGTCGCGGTGAACGTCCAGGTGGGCACGATGACCTCATCACCCGGACCGATACCGCAGGCCTCGAGGGCCAGGTGCAGACCAGCGGTGGCGGAGTTCAGTGCGACGGCGTGCAAAGGCCTGGTCGCGGCGTGTCCATCGTGTCCATCGTGTCCGGCGTGTCCGGACGGACCCCGCATCGATCGCAGGTATGCCGCGAATTCGGTTTCGAAGGCTGCCGCCCGGGGCCCGGTGGTCAACCAGCCCGAGCGCAGTGCCTCGACGACAGCCTCGATCTCGGCCTCACCGATGTCGGGCGCGGCGAATGGCAGGAACGCCAACTCTGTTGCCGCTTCACCGGCCGGGGGGGACACAGCCGTCACGATACCCGCGCCCATCCGACGCCCGAGCACGGCGACGCTGCGCAACCTTGGGCAACCGCGGGGGTAGGTTCGGTGGGATCGGCCACCCATCACCGAAGAAGGATGAGGCACTGTGCGGTTCGGTCTGCTGACCCAGTGGTATGACCCCGAACCCGGCCCCGCTGCCCTGCCTGGCGTCCTGGCCCGCGGGCTCTCGTCGCGCGGGCATGACGTCCACATCGTCACCGGGTTCCCGAACTACCCCACCGGGAGGGTCGCCGATGGCTACCACATCCGGCGCCGGCTGGTCGAACACCTCGATGGGGTCACCGTCACCCGTGTCGGTCTGTATCCAAGCCACGATGCCTCGTTCGCCCGCCGGTCCCTGAACTACGCCTCCTTCGGCGCAAGCGCCCTGGTGAACGGGCTGACCTCGATGCGCGGACTGGACGCCTTATGGGTCAACTACTCCCCCATCACGGTCGCCCCCGCGATGTGGGCGGCCAAGGCGGCGTACGGCGTACCGCTGGTGGTGCATGTCGGCGACCTGTGGCCGGACACGCTGACCGCTGGTGGGTTCGCTCCTTCCGGCCCGGTCGGGCGGGCGCTCGATGCCACCCTGCACGGCTGGTGTCACGCCATGTATGCGTCCGCTGCCGTCGTCTCCTACATCTCCCCCGGCGTCCGCGACGTGCTGCGTGCCCGCGGGGTGCCCGACAGCAAACTCGTCTACGCGCCGATGTGGGCGGATGAATCGACGTTCGCTCCGATCGAGCCACTCGAACAGGACCGGCTCAGCCTGCGCGGCGATCTCGGGTACAGCGCGGACGACGTGGTCGTCCTGTACGCCGGGGCGCTCGGCGAGGCTCAAGGCCTGACAACGTTGCTCGACGCGGTGGCTCGCGTGCCTGCGGACCTCGGGCTCAAGGTCCTGATCGCTGGGTCGGGAGTGGCGCAGGGTGCGCTGCAGTCCCAGGCTGGGCAACACGGCTTGCTCGATGACGGCCGGGTGCGCTTCCTGGGCCGGGTGCCACAGTCCGACATGCCCAAGCTCATGTCGACGGCAGACGCTTGTTACGTCGGCCTGCGGGCCGACCCGCTCTCGAAACTGACCATGCCGAGCAAGACGCAAGCCACCCTAGCCTGCGCGAAAGCACTGGTCGTGGCGGCCGACGGTGACGTCCAGGAGGTGGTCCGGGACTCCGGCGCCGGGGTGGCCGTCGACTCCGGCGACGTGCCCGGCCTGGCGGCTGCCCTACAGGCCACCCTGGCTCGGGGGCGTGGCGGTCTGCGGGCGGATGGCGCTCGCGGGCGAGACTATTACCAGGCCACCTTCAGCGTGGCTCACGGAGTCCGGCGTACTGAACAGCTGCTCATGGCTGCGGCTCGGACTCGAACTCGCGTTGGGAGGTTTGGCCGATGAACGACGCAGTTGCCTCACCGAGCGTCGATGGAGCGACGGTCGCGATCACCGGCGGCACCGGGTCGTTCGGTTCGACCATGGTCAGACAATTGCTGGCTCGCGGCGTGGGTCGGGTGCACGTGCTCTCTCGTGACGAGGCCAAGCAGGACGACATGCGCCGAGCGGTGGCCGACGCACGAGTGAAGTTCTTCGTCGGCGATGTGCGCGACCGGGAAAGCGTGCTGTCGGCGTTCACAGGCGCCGACTTCGTGTTCCACGCGGCGGCGCTCAAGCAGGTGCCTTCGTGCGAGTTCTTCCCGCAACAGGCGGTGTTGACCAATGTCAACGGCAGCCACAACGTGATCGAGGCGGCCGCGGCCCGCGGCGTCCGTACGGTGGTGTGCCTGTCTACCGATAAGGCGGTCTACCCGGTCAACGCGATGGGCATGAGCAAGGCGCTGATGGAGAAGACTGCGCAGGCCTTCGCCCGGAACAACCCGGACTCGGCGACCACGGTGTGCATCACGCGGTACGGCAACGTGATGTACTCCCGCGGTTCGGTGATCCCGTTGTTCGCCGAGCAAGCCATCGCCGGCCAACCACTGACGATCACCGAACCGACGATGACCCGGTTCCTGATGTCGCTGGCCGAGTCGGTGGAGCTGGTCAACTACGCGTTCCTGCACGCCCAGCCCGGTGACCTCTTCGTCCGCAAGGCACCGGCCAGCACGGTCGAGGTGCTGGCTCGCGCGACGGCGGCACCCGGCACGGGGAGAAGCTGCACGAGACGCTGCTGTCCCGCGAGGAACGGGTCAAGGCCATCGATGAGGGTGACTACTTCCGGGTGCCCTTGGATGCCCGGTCGCTGGCCTATGAGCTGTACTACGAGGAGGGCGATCAGGGCGTGGCCGAGCTGACCGACTACACCTCCGAAAACACCGAGCGCCTCGACCTGGCAGCCACCCGGGCGCTGCTCGAGACGCTGCCGGAATTGCGTGAGCTGGCCGGTTTGGGCACCTCCGGGGGAAGCGCATGAAGGTCGTGGTCACCGGCGCGGACGGGTTCTTCGGCTGGCACCTGCGCGCGTTGCTGCTGACGGTGCCGGATTGCCAGGTCGTGCCGATCGGGCGGACGCAGTGGACACCGCAGGGGTTGACGCGCGCGGTGACCGACGCGGACGTGGTGTTTCACCTGGCCGGGATCAACCGAGGTAGCGAGTACGACGTGGAGCACGGCAACGTCGTGCTGGCTGATCAGCTTGTCCAGGCGTTGACCACCGCGGGCGCCGGGTTGAAGGCGCCGCCGCCGGTCGTGGTGTCCGCGGGGAGCGCCCAGGCCGCTCTGGATGTGCCGTACGGGCGTGGCAAACGGATCGCCGCCGAGCAGTTGGCGCAGTGGGCGGTGTCAGCCGGGGCGGTGGCGGCCGACGTACGGTTTCCGGGATTGTTCGGTGAGCACGGGCGGCCGGCGTACAACTCGTTCGTGGCGACGTTCGCCGATCAGGTGGCCCGCGGACAAACACCCGCGGTGGCCGGGGATCGGGAGTTGCCGTTGCTGCACGTGCACGACGCAGCCCAGATCCTCCTAGATGTATCACGTCAGCGACCCAACGAGAGCGTCGAGGTCGCCGCGGAACCGGTCCGGATCTCGCAGGTGGCCCAGCTCTTGCAGGGGTACCACGCGACGTACGGCGCAGCCCGCGGTGGGGGCGACATCCCGATCCTTGGCTGCCCGTTCGAGGTGGCCCTGTTCAACACCTATCGGGCCGCGCTGTGGGCGCATCGTCCGGTCATCCCGCTCACGCCCAGGTCGGACGAGCGCGGCACGCTCGTGGAATCGGTGCGGGTGCACGGCGGCCCCGGCCAGTCGTTCGTGTCCACGACCCGGCCGGGCTTCGTGCGCGGAGAGCACTTCCACTTCCGCAAGATCGAACGCTTCCAAGTGGTGCACGGCACCGGCCGGATCCGGCTGCGCAAGCTGTTCGACCCCCTCACCGCGGTGCAAACCTACGACGTGACCGGCGACGAACCGTGCGCGATCGACATGCCGACGTTGTGGACCCACTCGATCGAGAACATCGGCCGGAGCGACCTGACCACGCTCTTTTGGACCAACGAACTGTTCGATCCCCAGGATCCGGACACCTACCCGCGCCCGGTCGAACAGGTGGACCCGTGACAGCGCCGAGCCTCGAGCCGTCGCCCGACATCATCCTGACCCGGATGCGCCCCGCAGACGTCCCGGCGCTGGCGGCCATGCACCGCCGAGCGTTTGGCGGCTTCTTCCTCGCTCAGCTCGGTGAGCCGTTTCTGCGCGAGTTCTACCGGGGGTTCTTGAGCGATTCGAGTTCGATCACCGTCGTCGGCCGCGATGGCGGTGCCGACGGAGCATTGCTTGGCGTAGCGGTCGGAACGCTGGCCTCGGAATCGTTCTATGGCCGGTTGCTGCGTCGACGGTGGCACCGATTCGCGGTGGCCGGGGCGCGGGCGGCGATCCGCGACCCGCGGGTGGTAGGACGGCTGATCCAAGCGGTCCGGTTCCGGGGAGACACCCCGCCGGGACTGGACGCGGCGCTGTTCGCTTCGATGTGCGTCGAACCCGCGGCGGCCGGGCGAGGGGTCGGGCACCTGCTGGCGAACGGCTGGGCCGACGAGGCGACCAGGCTCGGCGCCGAGCGTGGCTATTTGACGACCGATCGCGACGACAACGATGCCGTCAACCGGTTCCACGCACGACACGGTTGGCACATCGAATCGCAGTACCAGACCCCGCAAGGACGCCGAATGAACCGATACGTCATCGAGCTGCCGCGACCAGGCGACACCGGCCCGAGCATTGAGGTGGCCCCAGAATGAGCCTCGACCAGACCGGTCCCCCTCCCACGGCAGACGCCACCACGCGCATCGGGACGCCAACTGGGACGCCCACCACGACGGTGATGACGATCCTGGGCACCCGACCGGAGCTGATTCGGCTGTCCCGGGTGATCGCCAGGCTCGACGCCACCCCCGGCGTACGCCACCTGCTCGTGCACACCGGGCAAAACTACGACTACGAGCTCAACGGGATTTTCTTTGACGACCTGGGGATCCGCGAGCCGGACCATTACCTGGGAGTGGACACCTCCACGCTGGGCCACGTCTTGGGCGGAACGCTGATCAAGACCGAGGCCCTGCTGATGGCCCAACGCCCGGATGCGGTCCTGATCCTGGGCGACACGAACAGCGCGATCGCCGCCCTGATGGCCAAAAGAATGCGCATCCCCGTTTACCACATGGAGGCCGGCAACCGCTGTTTCGATGAGAACGTCCCGGAGGAGACCAACCGCCGGATGGTCGACCACGTGGCCGACATCAACCTCGTCTACACCGAACATGCCCGGCGCAACCTGCTCGCCGAGGGCCTGCACCCGCGCCGGATCCTGCTGACCGGTTCACCGATGCGTGAGGTGCTCGACCACCAGCGCCCCCAGATTGAATCCAGCACCGTCCTGACCGACCTTTGCCTGGAGTCCGGCGGGTTCCTGCTGGTCAGCGTCCACCGTGAGGAGAACGTCGACGCTCCCGCCAGATTGTCCGCCGTGCTGGACTGCCTCGAACGGGTGCACGCCGAGTTCGACCTGCCAGTGCTCGTCTCCACCCATCCCCGGACCCGCAAACGCCTGCAACAGCTCCTGCACGACACCGGCCGTACGCCGGCCGCAGGCGTGGTGTGGCATGCTCCGCTGGGCTTTTCCGACTACCTGCGACTGCAGCTCGAGGCACGTTGCACGCTCTCGGACAGCGGCACGATCAGTGAAGAATCGGCGATCCTGGGATTTCCCGCGGTGACGTTGCGGGACTCGATCGAGCGTCCGGAGGCGCTGGACACCGGCGCGATGGTGATGACCGGCTTGGATCCGGACAACGTGGTGGAAGCCATCACGACGGTGCTGGCCGACCACGAGTCCGGGATAGCGCCGCCGGTCCCCGCCGAGTACGACGTCGCCAACTGCTCACAACGGGCGGTCCGGGCCATCCTGTCCACCCATCGCCGACATGAACAGTGGTCCGGCCTGCGCGGGTGAGACACCCCGACGAAGCGGTGCACAGACCTCCCGCGGTGGCGCCACGCAAGCATGGGCGATGGCCTCAGAGCCGCTCCCCTACGCTGCGCCCATGGTGTCTTCGCCGCTGACCGTGACTCCCGAGCCGAGGGAAACCTGCGGGTGAGCGCGGACGACCTCGACGCCGCGCTGGAGGACTTGATGGATACCCGCAACCAGATGACCCGGTC
>CAJDWS010000108.1_pt1 | contig 11343 bp, 10 predicted proteins | sample 7391661 | NCBI WGS metagenome assembly CAJDWS01 (sample SAMEA7055725, study PRJEB34461) | soil metagenome | biome: terrestrial ecosystem; feature: Peninsula; material: soil | place: Antarctica | collected 2016 | reverse complement strand
GGCAGCGAGTCGACCTCGATAGCAGTCCGCTCGAGTGGCCCCTCGCACATCCACTGTTCGTCGCACTTGATCTCGCCCAAGACGTCGGCCGCGGCCGGGAGATCCTCGATGCATGGACACTCGACGATCGGTGGACCCGTGTCTGGTGACCAGCGGCGTCGAGATGTCGGCGTTCGTCGACGTCATGTGGAAGCTCTTCGAGGACCTCGTCACAGCAGCCCTGATGGACGGTTGTCCTGAGGTAGCGAGGTGGCCTTGAAGCCCTGCATGATGTCGAAGTCCACGCAGATCGGGGTGTGGCCGATGTGCAGGTCAACCGGTCCGGTCATCGACGCCGAAGGAAGCTTGTGATGAATCAGCCGCGGGACCGGGGGCCGGAGGGCGATCGAGTCCACGACGTGCCGATCAACGATCCGTGGCGGCTCTGGGGGCCCTACCAGGCCGGTCGGCAATGGGGCACGGTCCGGGAGGACTACTCGGCCGACGGGGATGCCTGGACTTCGTTCCCCTTCGATCAGGCGCACGCCCGGGCCTACCGCTGGGGGGAGGACGGCATCGGCGGCCTGTGCGACTCGCACGGCTTCCTGCACCTCGCTGTCGCGTTGTGGAACGGCCACGACGATCGGCTCAAGGAGCGCTGGTTCGGGCTGACGAACCCCCAGGGCAATCACGGGGAGGACGTCAAGGAGTATTGGTGGCCCTTGGATGCCACCCCGACGCACTCGTACGGCTCGCTGCGCTACCGATACCCGCAGGCCGCATTCCCGTACGCCGAGTTGGTGGCCAAGAATGCGCAGCGAGGCAAGGACCAGGGCGAATACGAGCTTGCCCACACTGGAGTGCTCGACGGTGACCGCTTCTTCGACGTCGTGATCACCCATGCCAAGGCGTCCGCGGAGGACGTGCTGTTTACGGTCACGGCGACCAATCACGGGCCGGACCCGGCGCTGTTGCACCTCGTGCCGCAGCTGTGGTTCCGCAACACCTGGAGCTGGGGTCGCGACGAACGCCGTCCGTCGATCGAGCTGGTCCGGGAGACGGGTCACGACGGGGTCCGGCTGGTGGCCCGGCACGCCTTCCTGGGCACCTACCAGCTTGACGCCGAGGCAAACCAGGCCCCCGGCGGTATCGGTCCAGAGCTATTGGCTTGCGACAACGAAACCGATTTCGTCGGGCTATACGGCGCGCAGGGCAATCACACGCCGTACCCGAAGAACGGGGTCGACGCGGCGATCGTGCACGGAGACCGGTCGCGGACGAACCCGCAGGGCAGCGGCACGAAGGCAGCGTTGCACTACACGTTCGACGCGATCCCGCCCGGCGGTAGCGTCACCACCCGGGTACGGTTGCGCCGCATCGACGCCGACGCCGACGCCGACGCCGACGCCGACGATGGCCTCGACGACGGGAAACAGCGGCATGGACTGCCCACTGCGGCCGGTGGCTCCGCGCCGACCGAGCCGCCGTTCGGCCCGTCGTACGACGAGGTACTGTCTCGCCGCCGCGCCGAGGCGGATGCGCTGTACGCCGGGGTGATCCCGCCGGGGACCTCGCCGGACGACGCCCTGGTCGCCCGTCGGGCGTTCGCCGGGCTGCTCTGGGGCAAGCAGGCCTACCGGTACACGGTGCGGGAGTGGTTGGACGGCGACCCTGCCGGCCCGGCGCCACCGCCGCAACGGGAGCGCCCGGAGCCAGCCGCCCGGAACACCGCGTGGACCCATCTCGAACTGGCCGACGTCATGTCGATGCCCGACGACTGGGAGTACCCGTGGTTCGCCGCCTGGGACCTGGCCTTCCATTGCGTGGCACTGGCTCACGTCGACGCCGCCTTCGCCAAAGACCAGCTGCTGCTGTTGTGCCGGGAGTGGGCGCAGCACCCGACCGGCCAGCTCCCGGCGTACGAGTGGTCCTTCTCCGACGTCAACCCACCGGTGCACGCCTGGGCTGCCTGGCAGGTGTACCAGGTCGATGGGGCACGCGACCGGGCGTTCCTCGGCCAGATCCAATCGAAACTGCTGCTCAACAACGGGTGGTGGGTGAACCAGAAGGACCTCGACGGCACCGACCTGTTCGGCGGCGGGTTTCTCGGGATGGACAACATCTCCGTGTTCGACCGCTCCCGCGATGTCCCGCCCGGTGGCCGGCTGGAGCAGTCCGACGCAACGAGTTGGGTCGCGTTCTCGTTCCTGTGGCAGCTGCGGATCTCGTTGGAACTGGCCCGCCACGACGCCGCGTGGAGCGAGCTGCCCTCGACGTTCCTGGAGAGGTTCCTGGCCATCGCAGAGGCGAGCGAGGAGTTCGGCAGTCACGGGGTGAACCTGTGGGACGAGGCCGACGCGTTCTTTTATGACGTTCTGATCGACGGGCAGGGGGTGGCCGCGCCGGTCCGGGTGCGTTCGTACGTCGGGTTGGTGCCGCTGCTGGCGGTCGGGCTCACCCCGGCCTGGGCCTCCGCGGAACTCGCCGGCTACGCACTGCGGCGCGGCTGGCTGGAGGAGCACCGGCCCGACCTGCTGGCCCGCCGGGTCATCGTGCACGACGACGTGACGACACCTGGCGCAACACCCCATGAGATGGCAGACCGCCCCGCAGACGGCACGCTGAGCCTGGTCGGGGCGCACCGCCGGACCCAGCTGCTCACCCGGATGCTCGACGAGGGCGAATTCCTGTCTCGGTACGGGCTGCGGTCGCTGTCCGCGGCGTACCGGGATGAGACAGCGGTGCCGGTGGGCGGACATGTCATGGAGATCCAATACACCCCCGGCGAGTCGGCCTCCGCGCTGTTCGGCGGCAATTCGAACTGGCGTGGGCCGCTGTGGATGCCGATCAACGTGCTGCTCGTCGATGCGCTCCGGACCTACGCCGCGGGAGCCGGGCGGCAGGTGCAGGTCGAGTTGCCGACCGGATCCGGGCGTCTGCTCGGGCTCGCCCAGGTGGCCGACGACCTGACGGAGCGCCTGCTCGACTTGTTCCGCCCGTCCGGACCGACCGGGCGCAGACCGAGCCAACCGGCCGACCACCCGGATACCGCTGCCTGGAACGTGCACCCGACCTTCAGTGAGTTTTTCCACGGCGACACCGGGGCCGGCCTCGGTGCCAGTCACCAGACCGGCTGGACCGCCCTGGTCGCCCATCTCATCTGCACCAAAAAGACCACACCGTGACCAACCGCGCCGCGCTCGAGGTGCGTGGAGACCGTACGGGGCAAACCGGACCGGGCAGCAAGGTCACCCGAGGAGTTCGCGTTTGCGGTCCTCCCATCGCAGGTAGACCTTCGCCATCTCGGTTTCCAGGAAAGCGAACAGTTCCTCGCTGAGCCACAGGCGCTGCCCGGCGTGGGAGCCCCGTCCACCGACGGCCTGGAGGCCCTCGTGCATCAGTGCCTTGGTTGTGCCCAGGATTTTGTCGCGGTTGAGCATGATGCCGTACCAGTCGTCGGCGAGCAGGGCATGGACGGTACGGCGTCCACCAGGCTCACGCTCCTTACGGGTGACACCGGCGTGCACCAGGTACGTCGTCGCTGCGGAGACTGCGGCGGGGCTGACCGACAGCGCGGTGCCGATCTGCTCAGCGGTCATGCGGCCGTCTTCATCGGCCAGCAGCAGGGCCAGCACGCGGGCTGCGATCCGGGGCATGCCAGCCGCTTCGTAGAGCACCCCCAAGTGCTCGACGAATTCGGCGACGCGCCTCTCGTCCCGACTTGCCATCCGGGCCACCTCCTTCGACGTGTCGAGCCTAACCGATATCGCAGTTTCTTGAATCTTTCGAACATCGTGAAACCGGCGTAGCGTCGAGACATGGTGAACGTCATCGAAACCTCCAACCTCACCAAGTCCTTCGGCACGACCCGTGCCCTGGACGGGCTGGACCTTGAGGTCGCCCAGGGCGAAGTTCACGGGTTCCTGGGACCCAACGGCGCAGGGAAGTCGACGACCATCCGCATCCTGCTCGGCCTGCTGCGCGCTGACGGCGGTGCGGCGACCCTGCTCGGTGGTGATCCCTGGAGGGACGTGGAGGCGTTGCACAAGCGGCTCTCCTACGTGCCCGGAGACGTCGCCTTGTGGCCGAACCTGACCGGTGGTGAGGTGATCGACCTGCTGGGGCAGCTGCGCGGCGGCCTCAACGAGGCACGTCGCAAGGAGTTGCTTGAGCGCTTCGACTTGGACCCCACGAAAAAGGGCCGAGCCTACTCCAAAGGCAACCGGCAGAAGGTGGCTCTGGTCGCGGCGCTGGCCTCGGACGTCGAGTTGCTCTTGCTGGACGAGCCGACCTCCGGGCTGGACCCCTTGATGGAGAGCGTCTTTCGTGACTACGCCCGCGGCATGCAGGACCAGGGCCGCACGATCCTGCTGTCGAGCCACATCCTCAGCGAGGTCGAAGCCCTTTCGGACCGCGTGAGCATCATCCGAGCCGGTCGGATCGTCGAGACCGGGTCGCTGGCCAAAATGCGTCACCTCCGCACGACCAGGATCGAGGCCGACCTCGACCGCGTCCCCGTCGGTCTTGCTGCGCTGCCGGGGGTGTCAAGCCTGGAGCAGACCGACCGCCACGTCCGGTTCCACGTTGACGCTGAGCACCTCAGCGATGCCGTGGCAGCACTGGGAGCCGCCGGCCTGCGATCGCTCACCAGCGCGCCGCCGACCCTGGAGGAACTCTTCCTGAGTAAGTACGAGGCGGCCCCTGGGGATCATGACCAGGTCGAGCAGCAGGCGGGGGCGAGCTCGAGATGACGGGGCTGACCGGCACGGGACGGCTGCTGCGGCTGGCATGGCGTCGCGATCGGATCATGATCGCCATCACCGTCGGAGGCGTCTTCGTCCTGGTGTGGTCGTCGATCATCGCCCTCAAGGGCGTCTATCCAGAACGGGCCCAGGTCATCGCCATGAATGAGGCTGCCAACGCCTCGTCCGCAGTCGTGTCGATGTACGGCAAGGTCCACGACGTCACGTCGATCGGCGGCATCGGGACGGCGAAGCTCTTGATGATCTTGCTCATCGCGCTGGCCCTCCTGGTGATCGCCATCATTCGCAGGCATACTCGCGCCGAAGAGGAGTCTGGACGGTTCGAGTTGCTCGGCGCGACCGTCATGGGACGCCGTGCGCCGCTGGCTGCGGCTGTGCTGCTGGCGACGGTGACCTCCCTCGTGACCGGCATCGTGACCGCGGTCGGCATCATCGCGGGCGGATTCCCGGCAGGCGGTGCCTGGATGCTCGGCGCAGCGGTGGCCTCGGTGGGCCTGGCCTGGACCGGCATCACCGCCGTCGCCGTACAGGTCAGTGCGAGCAATCGGACCTGCGGTGCCTTCGCCTTCGGCGCTCTCGCGCTCGCCTTCGTCCTGCGGATGATCGGCGACCTCACGGACGGAACCCCTGCGGGTGCCCTCAGCTGGCTCTCGCCGATCGGATGGGCGCAGCAGACGCGGCCCTTCGAGGGTGAGCGGTGGTGGGTGCTCGTGCTCCCCGTGCTGTTCTTCGTCGCGGCCCTGGTCCTCGCGGACCGGCTTCGCGCGTCCCGCGACCAGGCCGGTGGCTTGCTGGTGCAGCGCCGTGGGCCTGCGCGCGGGCGGCTCGGCACCGTCGGCCAGCTTGCGTGGCGGCTGCAGAGTGGCTCAGTCCTGGGGTGGGCGGTCTCGTTCGTGCTGATCGGCATCATGCTCGGCACCATCATCGGAACGCTCGGCGGGCTGGTGACCAGTGGTGCCACCGACATGCTCCGCAGCATGGGCGGGGCAGGCACCATGGACGACCTGTACATCAGCACCTTCGGGGCATTCATGGCGCTGGCCGCGGCAGCCTTCGGCGTCGCGTCCACGCTGCGGATGCGCGCCGAGGAGACTGCGGCACACCTCGAGCCCATCCTCGCGACGCGCACCACCCGACATGGCTTCCTGGCTGCCCACTCGGGGATCGCGCTGGCGTGCAGCGCCGCGATGCTCGCCTCCGAAGGCCTGGCGCTGGCCATCGTTCGCAGCGCCACCGGTACGTCGAACGGCTTCTGGCGTGATGTCTGGCCCTCGGTCATCCAGATCCCGGCGGTCTGGGTGGTGATCGGCCTGACGATGCTGCTGTTCGCCTGGGTGCCGCGGCTCAGCTATCTCGGATGGGCACTGCTGGCGGCGATCGTTGTGCTCGGCGAGTTCGGCGCGCTGCTCAAATTGCCGGCCTGGGTCCAGGAGCTGTCCCCGTTCGCCCACACGCCGAAGCTCCCGACCGAAGCCTTCCAGGCGGCGCCGATCGCAGCGCTCCTCGCGATCGCGGTCATCCTGGTCGCCCTCTCGGTGGTCGGTTTCCGCCGCCGCGACCTCACCCCCGGCTAGGCCGGGTCCAACGCGAAGCGGCGACGGCACACTGTCGGCGGCCCACATTTCATCTCATACGTCGAGATCGTGAGTCCACATCCCACCCTGGCCGATTTCAGATCGCGGTACGAGCGGTCCATGCCCTGATCAGAAGGGTCAGACTGAGGCATTGTGAGTAGCACCGTGACCACCCGCCCTTCCGCTGTCGACGTTGAGGCGGCCTTCGTGCGCCTACGCGGGATCGTCACCGAGACCCCGTTGCGCCGCAACGTCCGGCTTTCCGAAGCCACCGGCGCCGACGTGTGGGTCAAGCGTGAGGATCAGCAGCCGGTACGTTCGTACAAAATTCGCGGCGCCTACAACCTGATCGCCCAACTGCCCGAGTCGGCTCACGACTTCGCTGTGGTGTGCGCCAGCGCCGGCAACCACGCTCAAGGATTCGCGTACGCCTGCGCGCGTCTCGGTTACGAGGGCCGCGTCTACGTCCCACGGACCACGCCGCGCCAAAAGCGCGACCGCATCCTGGCCTTCGGCGAAGGTCACATCGAGATCATTGTCGGCGGGGACACCTACGACGAGGCAGCCACCGCCTCGATCCTGGACGCCGACCGCACCGGAGCAACGCTCGTGCCGGCCTTCAACCATCCGGACACCATCGCCGGCCAAGGCACCCTCGCGGTCGAGATCGTCGACCAACTCGGCCACGCCCCGGATCTGCTGGTGCTGCCCGTCGGCGGTGGAGGAATGCTGGCTGGTTGCGCCACCTGGCTGCGCGCCCGGCATCCGAAGGTCCGGCTCGTCGGCGCGGAGCCGGCGGGGGCCGCGTCGATGGCCGCCGCGCTCACCGCCGGAGAGCCCTTCGACCTCGACGACATCGAGACCTTCATCGACGGCGCCGCGGTCCGCCGCGTGGGGGATCTGACGTTCGAGATCGCCCGCGACTGCGGGCTCGAGCTCGTCTCCGTCGACGAGGGCCGGATCTGCACTGAGATCCTCGACCTTTACCAAGTCGATGGCGTCATCGCCGAGCCGGCGGGGGCTCTCAGCTCCGCCGCTCTGCTCGACAAGATCAAGGTCACGTCGGGTCAAGAAGTCGTGGTTGTCCTCTCCGGCGGCAACAACGACGTCTCGCGGTACGCCGAGATCGTCGAGCGTTCGCTGGTCAACCTGGGCCGCAAACACTACTTCCTGGTCAACTTCCCGCAGGAACCCGGTGCGCTGCGCCGATTCCTCGAAGAGATCCTCGGCCCCGACGACGACATCGCGCTGTTTGAGTACGTCAAACGGTCCAACCGCGAGACCGGGCCTGCCCTGGTCGGCATCGAACTCGGCCGCAAGGAAGACCTGGAAGGCCTGCTGTTACGCATGGACGCCTCCAACATGGTCGTCGAACGCATCGCCCCGGACAGCCCCCTGCACCGATTCCTGGTCTGAGGATGAGCAACGCGTACGTCTTGACGTTTTCCTGCACCAACATGCCCGGCATCGTCGCCGCGGTCACCAACACGCTGGTACAACTTGGCTGCGACATCACCGACGGTCAGCAGTTCGACGACCGGCTCTCCGGCCGTTTCTTCAGCCGAGCTCTCCGGCCGTTTCTTCAGCCGAATCCGCTTCGAAGCGCTGCGCGCAGACCTCGGCGAAGACGGCTTCCGCCAGGGACTCACCCCGGTGCTCACCTCGTTCGGTGCCGACTTTCACGTCCGGGACGCCGACCGGCTCGGTCGCGTGCTCATCCTGGTCAGTCAGTCCGATCACTGCCTGGTCGATCTGCTGTACCGGCAGCGGATCGGGGAGCTGCCGATGGAGGTGCTCGCCGTCATCGCCAACCACCCGCGCGAGACGTACGGTGACCTCGGCGGTGCACCGTTTCACCATCTGCCGGTGACGCCGGAGACGAAGGTCGCCCAGGAGGCCGACATCTGGCGGATCGTGCAAGAGACCCAGCCTGATCTTGTGATCTTGGCACGGTACATGCAGATCTTGTCCGACGATCTGGCGGCCAAACTCGCCGGCCGGTGCATCAACATCCACCACTCGTTCCTGCCGGGGTTCAAGGGCGCCAAGCCCTACCACCAGGCGTACGAGCGCGGGGTCAAGCTGATCGGCGCCACCGCCCACTACGTGACGGCCGATCTCGACGAAGGCCCGATCATCGCCCAGGACGTCGAACGGGTCACGCACCGGGACCTGCCGGACGCCCTGATCCGCAAGGGCCGTGACATCGAACGACGGGTGCTCGCCTCGGCGGTCCGTGCCCACCTGGAAGACCGGGTCATGCTGCGCGGACGGACCACGATCGTCTTCTCGGCCTGACCCCGGCCTGACCTCCAACACGCAGTCGGCAGCGCCGATCCGACTCCTCAGGCGGGGTGGGCGACCCGTCGCAGTCGGCCGGCCGTCTCGGCCAGCGCGACGAGTTCGTCGGCGCCTTGCCGGATCCGGGCTTCGAGGGCGAAGGTCGGCATGTCGTGAGGTAGCCAATCGCTGCGGTTCGCGTCAACAGCGGTGGGTACGACGAGCGCCCGCAGCGTGGCCAGGTACGGCCGCATCACGTGATCCAGCACCAGGCCGTGCCGTTCGGACCCACCGGCCAGGCCCATCAGCGTCGGCACGCCGGCCAGTGTCCCCCGCGGCACCTGGTCCAAGAACGCCTTGAAGAGCGCCGAGTACGACGCGTTATGGACCGGGCTGACCGCGATCAACACGTCGGCCCGCTCGACCACGGCCACCGCCCGAGCCGCCTCCGCTTGCGGGACACAATCGAGCAGACCCAGTCCCACGTCGCCGGCAAAATCGGCCAGCGCGAGATGGTCCACGTGCAGATGCAGTCCTTCGTGGGCGGCCTGCGAAGCGACCCGCTGCGCGGTCCACGCAGACAACCGGGAGGCCAATGAGCCGGCTGCGGCGCCCGCGTCGATCACCGCCAGTCGAGCCGTCGCCGACGTCACGTGAGTCAACGCCACTTCACGGTCTTCACGCTTCGTCGAGGCTGGCGAGCTCGGCGCGCAACTGAGCCTCGGACGGTGACTGCACCGGGAAGAACGTCGACTCCCGCAGGCGTCGCGACGTCGGGCTGGCCGCGATGTACCCGGCGCCACCAGCCACCGCCGACTCGACCCGTGCCGCATCTCCCACCAGTGTCGATGCGTCCAGTCGCACGGCCAGCAACTCCCGCAACTGTGCCGCGGACGAGGTCACCAACGGCAGAGCCCACCAACGCCGGGTCAGGTCGTCGACGCGCCGCAGGACCTCCTGGACCGAGGGCCGTAACCCCTCCAGGCCAGGCCGTCCCAGTCGCTCGTCGGCTTCGACGGCCGCCCGGCGAGCGACCCCGAGGGCCAACGCCGTCTGCAGGATCAGGAAGGTCGGCCGGAACCCGGCGGCGAAGGTGGCGAAATCGTGCGAGAGCACCGCGTCGTCCTGCACCACGACGTCCTCCAACTGGGTCATCCCGGACGCTGTCGCGTCGAGGGCCAGCAGCCCGGTGGCTGGATGGATCCGTACGCCCGGGTCGTCGCGAGTGATCCGGACCACCAGTCGGCGTCCATCATCGACCGCCACCGGAAGCACGATGATGGCGCCTGGGACCAGGTTCGAGGCCCAGGGGATCCGGCCGCTGATCAGCAGGTGTCCATCGTCGACCCGCCCGGTCACCCCGAGCGGTTCCAGCCCCGCCAACGCTTTCATGCCGGTGGCCATCGCGGTCACACCGATCAGTTCCGCGCCACGCAACGCGGCCAACGCGGCGTCGTTACCGGGCGTCCTTCGCCCGCGAGCCAGGTATTCGATCGTCATCCGATGAGCCCAGGTGACGAACGCACTGGTCAAGCATTCGGAAGCGAGGTCATCGAGGATCTCGCCCATAGTCCGGATCGCGTCGACCTCGTCGCGGCCGTCGAGCAGCTCGGTGGTCCCGAGGTCGAGCAGGTCGCGCTCGGCGAGCAGGCTCAAGGTGGCCCGCGGGTCGGCCCGGCTCAGATCGACGTCCCGGACCCTGTGGGCCACCCGGTCGATCACCTCGTCCAGCGCGGGCCGGTACGCCGTCGCCGTCGTCGTACTTGTCACGGCAGGTTCACTGCGCTGGCGCTGAGCGAGAACAGCCGGTCGAATGGGGTGTCCACCGCGCCACGGGCCCGCGTCACCGCAGCCTCGTCCGGAGCGTTGTACAGACACAAGCACTTGGCCATGTCTTCACGCACGTAGGTGCGCAGGAAAGCAACCTCCGGCACGTCGGCGTACCGGGGGGACTTCTCCTTCTTGCGGGCCAGGTAGGTGTCCATGTCGAGGCCTTGCGGCAAGTCCCACTCGACCAGATAGCCGGCCTGCGGGCGGGTGGCCTTGATGTCCTCCAGGTCGGCCCCGACCAGCCGCACCGGGAACGGGCCGGTGATTTCGCTCGTCCCGGCGATGGTTGTGCCGCGCAACTCAGCGGCGAATCCCCGGCCGTCCAGCGCCTGCACGACGACGTACACGCGGCTGCCGTCCCAGGTGACCTCGGATTCGATGACCTCGGCGCCGGCGCGCCCAGCGCGGACCGAGACCTCGTCGATCAGGGCAAGGGCGGCGTCCGGCGATGGCTTGGCCGGGACAAGCTCGACAAGGGTGAGACCTGCAGCGGGCATGCGAACTCCTTGGAGTTTCGGTTTGGGCATCGCTTTGGACATGGTCCGGGCGATCCGGATGGACCTGGCGCACACCGGAACCGGGGCCGACGTCCGGATGGCTCACGACAGTGAAGGCCAGAAGACTCCATTATGGATCACATAATCACATGTTGAGATTTCACGTGCCGACGTTTGCACCGATGCCGCCTCGCCGCCCACCGTGAGGGTCGCGTCTGGACGGGAGCTGTTGGCGCTGCGACCCGTTCAGCGAGTCATCCCCCTTCTGGAGCAGAAAGAGGTGCCCGCCATCAACCCGCTGACGGACACACCGCTCGTACAGCTCACCGCCGTCACCGTCGGCTACGCCGCGCACCCGGTCCTGGAAGGTCTCGACCTGCAGCTGCCGCGCGGGTCCTGTTTGGCCGTACTCGGCGGCAG
>CAJDWS010000097.1_pt1 | contig 11498 bp, 11 predicted proteins | sample 7391661 | NCBI WGS metagenome assembly CAJDWS01 (sample SAMEA7055725, study PRJEB34461) | soil metagenome | biome: terrestrial ecosystem; feature: Peninsula; material: soil | place: Antarctica | collected 2016 | reverse complement strand
CGTGGATCCGCGGGTCACCTGCAAGAACTGCACCGGGGCTACCGGGCGGAACGTGCCTACCTGGCCCAGTTCCAGCGCGAAGCGCCGATGCTGTGCGGCGACCGCGCCCAGGTGTTGCTCGATTTGGTTGTCCTGCACGGATGGAACGGTGGTGGGCGGCAACAGGGTCAGGTGCGTGCGGATCCGCTCAGCTTGAACGTCGCCGGCGGCGCGGCGAGCCGCCTGCAGGAAGCTGGCATGCGGTTCAGGGATTCCGACCGCCACTCCGATCGTTGGCATCAGGACGGTTCGAAGGCTCGGGGTACCGTCGCGTTCAACTCAGTACCGAGCGGCCAGGAACCCGACGCGGTCATACACGCGGCGCAGGGTGGCCTGCGCGATCGGGCGGACCTGGTCGGCCCCGTCGGCCAAGATCCGGTCGAGTTCGGCGGGATCGCTGAGGTAGGCCAACGTCCGCTCACGGTACGGCGTTGCTATCGCGAGCACGACCTCCGCCAGATCCTTCTTGAGCACCCCGTACCCCTTCCCCTCGTAGTCCGCCTCGAGTTGGGTGATGTCGCGGCCGTCCAGCGCGCTGTAGATGCGCAGCAGGTTGGCGATGCCGGGGCTGGTCGACTCGTCATAGCGGATCTCCCGGCCGGTGTCGGTAACCGCCGACATGATCCGTTTGCGCAGCACCTTAGGTTCATCCAGCAGGGTCAGCGCCCCAGCCGGCGCGGTCTTGCTCATTTTTGCCGTCGGCTGGGCGAGGTCTTGGATCTTCGCGGTCCCGCGGACGATGTGCGGCTCGGGGACCACCAGGGTCTGGCCGTAGCGGACATTGAACCGCTGGGCCAGGTTGCGGGTGAGCTCAAGGTGTTGGCGCTGGTCCTCCCCCACCGGCACCTTCGCCGCGTCGTACAGCAGGATGTCGGCGGCCATCAGGATCGGGTAGGTGAACAGGCCGACATTCGTACCTTCCGAACCAACCTTCGCGGACTTGTCCTTGAACTGCGTCATCCGGCCCGCCTCGCCGTAGCCGGTCAGGCACGACAAGATCCAGGTGAGTTCGGCGTGTTGGGCGACATGGCTCTGCACGAAGACGGCCGAACGCGCCGGGTCGATACCGCCGGCCAAGTATTGCGCCGCAGTCGCACGCGTCCGCGACCGAAGCACCTCAGGTGGCATCCCGACGGTCATCGCGTGCATGTCCACGACGCAGTAAATGGCCTCGAACTCGTCCTGCATCCGTACCCAGTTGACCAACGCACCAAGGTAGTTCCCCAAGTGCAGGGAGTCTTGCGTCGGCTGCATGCCGGAGAAAAGACGCGGCCTGGTGGTTCCGGTGTCGCTGGACATGGCCGCCATTCTCGCACCCTCGGGTTGGCTGCCCCGACCGGTGGGGGCCCAGCGCCCGCACCGGTAAGACCAGCCGTGGCGCACAGGTCGTTCGTGCAGCGTGCAGGCTCGAGGTTCAGCGGGCGGCGATCACCACGAGTGCGCTGATTGGGACCCGACGGACCGGTGCGACGGCCTCGAGCGCCGGTCGAGCCCATCTCGGGGCCACCGAGTGGTAGCCGGTCCGACCTTGGACAGCGTGGCCTTGGCCCCGGGACGGATGTGGACGGTGACTCGTGCCCCACTCCCGTTTGCTGCATCGAGCCGCACCGAGACCTGCCCGGACGCACTGGTAAAGAGGCCACCCACGGGTAGCGCCCGGTCGTAATCCTTGGCCGCGGGCGCACCACCGACCCGGACCGGCGGGGTGGCGTCGAGTTCCAGGCTGCCCGCCGCGCCGGCCAGGCGTGGGTCGGTGCGCAGGATCCGCAGCCCAGGTCGGGCAGCCAACGACGTCCGCGGCGCGGCGGCATCGCGACCCGTAGCCGTGCGGTACTCGGTGGGATCGCCACCGACGATGTCCCCGCGCCGAGGGCCCGAATGGCGGTTGGATCGAGACCGAGGTGGTCCAGGTGGACGACGTTGAGGTTGCCCTGGCCGTACCCGGACGAGGAGTAGCCCATGACATCGAAGAGATCGTCGTACTCGCGTACCGCACAGCCTCCCGCCCAACGGCCCGCGAGGTACCGGCCGTCTTGAACGCCGGCGCAGGTTACGGAGCTGGCGTGGCCCAAGCCCAAGTTGTGACCCAGTTCGTGCGCCAGCAAGGAAGGCACAGTGTTCGTGATGAACACCGTGCCGCCGCCGGAGGCCGAGCGGCCAGCTGAATCGGACACACTCGGTTGGCCCTGGGTGCCGAACCCGTACCCGCAGCCGGCCGTCGCCGCGCGCGTCGCAGGAACCACAATCACCAGGTGCCGGCCCTGGTCGCCGGAGCCGCGGAAGTGGGCGGCTGCCTGTGCCCAAAGGGCCTTACCGTCTGCGCACGGATGCGCCGAGCGATACCACCCCACCGTGGCGCTCACTTCGAACCGCACGGCTCCCCTGGTCTGCTCCGACCAGTACGACGACGCGGCCGCCAGTTGGGCTCGGACTGCTTCCGGGGTCAACTCGCCAGCGTCGTGGATCCCTCGGGGGAGCACCAATGCGAGGTCGACGGGGCGGGCTGGCCTGGTGCGGGCCTGCGAAGTCCGCACCATCCCAGCGCCTAGGCAGACCGCGACAACGGCCCACAACACCAGAACGACCAGGGGCACCGTCATGCTCGTGCTGCGGGAGGCGGTCGAACGCATCCCAACCAAGGAGGTCCAGCGCATAGGAGATTCCCGCGAGCCGGCGACCGGCCGCAACCGGTCGAAGCAGGGCCCCCAGCGGGTAGCCAGCGCGAGCGAGGGCCGTCCAGAGGTTCCCGGACCGCTCCCCTATCGGTGAAATCAATTGCCAGATAAGGCAATCCGCAGGATTACCAATCCCATTCAAGAGCGTAAAAGCCAGGTGCGGGGTGCTCGACGTCCAGTCGCAGCATGCTGGCAGGCGTCTTCAGCGGCGACGTCGTCCGCTCCCCCTGCGGGCTGGTGAACACCGAGTCCGCGGTGCGCGGGAAAGCCGTCGGGTGGAACCGCACCTCCATCGTGATCCGCTCGGCCGGCCGAGCCAACCCGCGCCCCAACTGCACCTGAGGTACGCCGATTCGGACCGACTCCATGGCGTGCTCGGTCGTGATGGTCTCACCGCGGCGCAACGGACGGTCGAAACACAGTTCGGCAGCCACGGCAGGGATGACCCGCAGCTCATGGACCCGGCACAGTCGACAGTTCGACCGGGCTTGCACGTAGGGGATCGCTTCTCGGTCATCCGGGGTGTACCACACCGCGAATCGGTCCACGCCGTCCCGGTCGGCGCGCAACACCTGTCGAACGACGTGCAGCCCGGCGGTGCGGTCGGCATGGACCTCGGCCGTGTCGTGCAGGCTGACCCGCTGCAGGTCGTCGGCCAGGCTGAGATCGAGCCGCGCCAACACGTCCAGGACGGCCTGTCGTGGGGGCGGGAACTCGGGCCCGATCACCTCCTGCACCCAATCTGGTTGTGGCCCCGGCCCGCGCAGCCGGGCGAGCAGAAACCCTCGAGGCACGTTCAACACGTGCTCGAGCTGCGACAACGCCGCCAACGAGGTCGTTCGCTCGGGGCGGCTGCGTCCGGATTGCCAATACGACAACGTGGTGACACTCAGTGGGCACCCGCGCTGGGACAGCTGCGCACGAAGCGTTTCCAGCGGCATGCCGCGCGTCGTGATCAGCGACCGCAGGGTCGTCGCGAACTCGTCGTCCGTCGTCGTCCCTGAGCACATCCTCAAGAATTTAGCGTGTCGCGGGTGCTGCGGTGATCGAACCTCGACGATCGGTCAGAGTGCGTCGAGGATCGCGTTCAGCGTGCGGCTGGGCCGCATCGCTGCAGACACCTTGACCGGGTCCGGACGGTAGTATCCGCCCAGGTCGACCGGTTGGCCCTGCACAGCGATGAGCTCTTCGTTGATCTGCTGCTCTTTGGCGGCCAGGTCCGCCGCGACCGCGGAGAATCGCTCTCGTAGTTGCGCGTCGGATTCCTGCGCGGCCAGCGCTTGGGCCCAGTACAGCGCCAGGTAGAAGTGGCTGCCTCGGTTATCGATCTGGCCGACCCGACGCGCCGGGGACCTGTTGTTGTCCAGGAACTTGGCGATGGCCGCGTCGAGCGTCTCGGCCAAGACCTGGGCCTTCGCATTCTCAAACTTCGAGGCCAGGTGCTCCAGCGACGCACCGAGCGCGGAGAATTCTCCAAGAGAGTCCCACCGCAGGTAGTTCTCCTTGATGAACTGCTGGACATGCTTTGGGGCGGACCCGCCAGCACCGGTTTCGAACAGCCCGCCACCGTTCAGCAGCGGCACAATCGACAACATCTTGGCACTTGTGCCCAGCTCGAGGATCGGGAACAGGTCGGTGAGGTAATCGCGCAGGACGTTCCCCGTGACCGAAATCGTGTCTTCCCCCTTGCGGATCCGCTCGAGGCAATACCGCACCGCCGCAACCGGCGCCAAGATCTTGAGCTCCAGGCCAGCAGTGTCGTCATCCAAGAGGTAGGCCTTTACCTTCTCGATCACATTGGCGTCGTGGGCGCGCATCTCGTCAAGGTAAAAGACCGCAGGCGAACCGGTGGCACGGGCCCGGGTGACGGCCAGCTTGACCCAGTCCTGGATCGGAATGTCCTTGGCGCGCGACATCCGCCAGATGTCTCCGGCCTCAACCTGGTGACTCATCAGCGTTGTGCCGTCGGCGTCGACGACGTTGACCGTCCCGTCTGAGGGGATTTCGAACGTCGTCGGGTGCGAGCCGTATTCCTCGGCTTTCTGCGCCATCAGGCCGACGTTGGGGACCGAACCCATCGTTGCCGGGTCGAGCGCGCCGTGCTGCTTGCAGTTCTCGATGACCTCGGCGTACAGGGGCGCGTAGCAGCGGTCCGGAATCATGGCCAGCGTTTCCTGCTGCGCGCCGTCGGCGTTCCACATCTGGCCCGAATCCCGGATCACGACGGGCATCGAGGCATCGACGATGACGTCGTTCGGGGCGTGCAGATTCGTGATGCCCTTGTCGGAATCGACCATGGCCAGTGCGGGACGAGTGCCGTAGGTGGCCGCAATGTCGGCCTCGATGGCTGCCTTCTGATCTTCCGGCAGGGTCTCGATGGCGTGGTAGAGGCTGCCCAGCCCGAGGTTTGAGTTGACCCCCGCCGACTTCAGCGCCTCGCCATGGGCGGCGTACACATCCTCAAAGAACACTTGGACGGCATGTCCGAACATGACCGGGTCGGACACTTTCATCATGGTGGCCTTCAGGTGCAACGACAGCAACAAGCCCTCGGCCTGCGCAACCCCGATTTGCTCGGCGTAAAACGCTCGCAACGCCGTCTTGCTCATGAACGTGGCGTCCAAGATCTCGCCAGCGGTGGCGCACAGGCCGTCCTTGAGCACCCGCGTCGAGCCATCTGCGCTCACTAACTCGATCCGGAAGCCCTTGGTTGCGGCGTCTCCATCGGCGACGACGACCGACTGCTCGTTGCCGTAGAAGTCCCCGTGGCTCATGTGCACGACCCGGGCCTTGTTGTCGGCGGTCCAGGCTCCCAGTCGGTGCGGGTGCTTCTTCGCGAACTCCTTGACGGACAGCGGCGCCCGACGATCGGAGTTGCCTTCGCGAAGTACTGGGTTGACCGCTGAGCCGAGCACCTTTGCGTACGTCGCCTGGATCGCCTGCTCGTCCTCGTTGACCGGCTCTTCTGGGTAATCCGGCAGGTCATACCCCTGCCCTTGAAGCTCTTTGATCGCGGCCTTGAGTTGGGGGAGGGAAGCGCTGATGTTGGGCAACTTGATGATGTTCGCTTCAGATCTGTGGGTCAGCTCGCCGAGCGCCGCCAGATTGTCCTCGACGCGCTGCTCGGGCGCCAGGCGCTGCGGGAAGCCGGCGAGGATCCGTCCGGTCAGGGAGATGTCGCTGGTGACGACCTCAACCCCGGTCCCGTCGGTGAACGCCTGGACGATCGGCAGGAACGAGTAGGTGGCCAGCGCCGGGGCCTCGTCGATCTGGGTCCAGACAATCTGGTGCGTCATGATCTCTCCTGCAGGATCGAAGGTATTGGAACGCCAGAACCTTTCGTGGGTCAGACGCTACTGCGCAATCCCCGTTGCGGTCAGGGGTGGGATCGACCGTCGAAGTATGTATCTTGACATCAAGATACATACTTCGACATCAAGATATCAACCCAGGGCATGGGAGTACGCGACGTGTGCGGGGCTCATGACCATTCGTGCCGTCCGTCGGACCAGGAAGAATCCTGGCGAGGAGTCGACCCCAGGCATGTGGCTGCGAAGATGGGGGTATGGCCGCCACTGCCTATCCACACATCATCTTCGCCACCGGTCCCGACGTCATCACCAAAGAACTGCTCCACGAAGTACTGGCCGAGGCCTATCCGCACGGGACGGTCTCGGACGCGCCGTTGAAGTCGGTGCTGCAACTCGGCGAGTACGCCTTTACCTTCTGGTTCGACGACGAGGCTGATGGCCTCGCGCAGCGATACGCCGGGTACCTACCCGAAGGCGCCCGCCGGCGCCGGCTGGTCACGTGCACGACGATGATCGACTTCTCCGGGGGGGCGGATCCTGAGCAGGCGCACCGCGACGACGCCGAACGGATCGTCGCCGAATTAGCCGAGCTCGACGGAGTGTGGGTGTTCAGCGAAGCGTCGAAGCGTTTCGTCGCCTTCGATTACGGGCCGCCCCCGGTGCCAGTGCAGACGATGCCCGAGCCGGCCGATCCGTCCGTCCAGGTGGCGTCGGAAGTACCGGCAGCAGTGCACATCGACGAGGCCGTCACCCCAGACATGCCGCCCACTCCTGCCCTGGAGCCTGCCGAGGTGATCGAACCAGCAGCACCGGAGCCGGAGCCCGAGCCGGCCATCACCGACCAGGCGATCGAACCGGCCGTCGAGTCTGGCTGGTCACCGACGTCGGCCCTGGAGCAGCCGGCCCCCGCGAAACCGGCGGCCGACGCCGCGGCCGACGCCGACGCCGACGACCAGGAAAAGTCTCGCTTCTTCAAGAGAGTCTTTCAGCGCAAGAACCCATAGCAGACCTGCGTGCCTCGATCCTGCGTCGACACGTGTGGTGAGCATGAGCACTCACGCGCTCGGTGAACACGATAAGACTGTGGGTGCTTCGTTCCTCGGCGTGGCTCGGCTGAGGTCGACCGCGCCACGAATACCCCTGGGGATTTCACCATGTCCGATCACTCGCATCTTCCTCCGCTCAGGCAGCGGCTCGCCGCCGAGGCGATGGGCACCTTCTGGCTCGTCTTCGGCGGCTGTGGCTCGGCGATCTTCGCCGCTCACGTGCTGTCGAAGGACCCGACCCCCGTCAACCTCGGCATCGGCTTCGTCGGTGTCGCGCTCGCGTTCGGTCTCACGGTGCTCACCATGGCCTACGCGGTCGGTCACGTATCGGGTGGCCACTTCAACCCGGCCGTCACCATCGGCGTGGCTACGGCCAAGCGGTTCGCCTGGAAGGACGTCCCGGCGTACGTCGTGACCCAGGTCCTGGCAGGTCTGCTCGCGGGCACGGCACTCTTCGCCATCGCGTCCGGCAAGGCCGGTTTCGACGCGTCGAAGGGGTTCGCCGCAAACGGATACGGCACGGGCTCACCCGACGGTTACGGTCTGGGCGCGGCCTTCCTCGCCGAACTCATCCTGACAGCGTTCTTCGTCTACATCATTTTGGGATCCACCGATGACCGGGCACCGAAAGGTTTCGCGCCGATCGCCATCGGCCTGGGCCTCACCGTGATCCACCTCATCGCGATCCCGATCACCAACACCTCGGTGAACCCCGCGCGCACCACAGCGGTCGCGTTCTTCAAAGGCGGTGACGCAGTCACTCAGCAATGGCTGTTCTGGGTTGCCCCGATCCTGGGCGCGATCATCGCCGGCTTGACGTACGCCGTCCTGACCGGCGTTCGCCGCGCCGACAAGGAGCTGGCGGGGATGCCGCGGGACGACTGATTCGCTGACTCACAGGCGCAGGGTCACGGCTGGTAGCGTCGAAACGACCTGCATCAACCGATCGTCGAAGGGTCCTGACGTGAGCCATACCCCCGTGAAGGTCGCCGTCACCGGCGCCGCCGGCCAGATCGGCTACAGCCTCCTCTTCCGCATCGCCAGCGGTGCGCTGCTTGGACCGGACACCCCCGTCGAGCTGCGCTTGCTCGAGATCACGCCGGCCTTGAAGGCTCTGGAGGGCGTGGTCATGGAACTCGACGACTGCGCCTTCCCAACCCTGGCGAAGGTAGAAATCGGCGACGACGCCAGCAAGGTGTTCGACGGCGTGAACCTGGCTCTGCTGGTCGGCGCCCGGCCGCGCAGCAAGGGGATGGAACGTGGCGACCTGCTCGAGGCCAATGGAGCGATCTTCACAGTCCAGGGCAAGGCGCTCAACGAGGTCGCCGCCTCCGACGTCCGGATCGGCGTGACCGGAAACCCGGCCAACACCAACGCCCTGATCGCGATGAGCAACGCCGCGGACATCCCGAAGGAGCGGTTCACCGCGTTGACCCGGCTGGACCACAACCGGGCGATCTCGCAACTGGCCGCCAAGCTCGGGGTTCCGGTCACCGAGATCACGAAGATGACGATCTGGGGCAACCACTCGGCCACCCAGTACCCGGACCTGTTCAACGCACAGGTGTCCGGCAAGAATGCGGCCGAAGAGGTCGGTGACCAGCAGTGGCTGGAGGACTACTTCATCCCGACCGTTGCCACGCGCGGTGCGGCGATCATCGAGGCACGCGGGGCATCATCCGCGGCCTCAGCGGCCTCTGCCACCATCGACGCGGCCCGCGACTGGCTGACCGGCTCTGCTGAGGGTGACTGGGTCTCGATGGCCGTTGTCTCTGACGGCTCGTACGGCGTGCAGGAGGGGATCATCAGTTCCTTCCCGGTGACGACCAAGAACGGCGACTGGGACATCGTGCAAGGCCTGGACATCAACGACTTCAGCCGGGCCAGGATCGATGCCACTGTGGCCGAGTTGGTCGAGGAGCGCGACGCGGTCAAGGAACTCGGCCTGATCGGCTAGCGCCCGCTGAAACCTCAGGTGTGACGAGCACACCGGCCAGAACGTACGCAGCGCCGCCGCCCAGCTGGGCGGCGGCGTTCAGCGTCGCCGGCGATCTCGGCGTTCCCGGCGCGCCCGCAACTCCAGGCGCTCCCGGCGAATCAACACAACCGCGACGACCACCAGCGCCGTGTCCAGGACCGCCAGCGGTCGCCAATCCGTCCGGCGTAGCGTCAACAGCACGGCCCCAGCCACGTTCACTGCCAGCGTCACCTGAATGACCAGGTCGAATGCGATCGAACGCACCGCCAAGGCGCCGACTGGCCGGTCACGCAGCAGAAACCGCAACAGCGCCCAGGCTGCGAAGCCCGAGGCCATCAGCAGTCCCCCGACCAGCCCACGGTCGGCGATGACGAACACCGCGAGTCCGGCGAGCGACAGCAGCGCCCCGACCCACCACAGGCCCAGCTTCGGCAGCCGCCGTTCCATGTCAGACTCGCCCGATCAACGTGTAGCAGCCAGCAGCTCAGCGGCCCTGACGACGTTCGTCAGCAACATCGCGCGGGTCATCGGACCCACCCCGCCGGGATTGGGGGCCACCCAGCCGGCCACGTCTGCGACGTCCGCGGCCACGTCGCCGGCGATCTTGCCACTCACTCGGGAAACGCCGACATCTAGGACGGCGGCCCCCGGCTTCACCATCGCGGCCGTGATCAGTCCTGGTACGCCGGCCGCCGCCACGACGATGTCCGCGTGCCGCAGGTGCTCAACGAGGTCACGAGTACCCGTGTGGCAGCACGTGACGGTCGCATTCTCCGATTTCCGGGTCAAGATGAGGCCAAGTGGACGGCCGACGGTAAGGCCCCGACCGACCACCACGACGTTCGCACCCGCGATCGGGACGTCGTGCCGACGCAACAACTCGACGACGCCGACCGGAGTGCACGGTAGCGGCGCGGGTTCGTTCATCACCAGGCACCCGAGATTGAACGGGTGCAGCCCGTCGACGTCCTTGCCTGGATCGACCCGGTTGCACCAGGAAGGCGGTGCAGTCCCGGTCAGCGTTGAGTTCGTCGATGACGGCCTCCACCTGCGCCTGGGTAGCAGTGGCCGGCAGATCTCGACGGATACTGGTGATCCCGATCTGCGCGCAGTCGCGGTGCTTGGCGCCGACGTACCAGGAACTGGCCGGATCCTGGCCGACCAGCACGGTCCCAAGCCCCGGGACCATCCCCCGGGATGCCAACGCGCTCACTCGCTGCGCCAGCTCGGCCTTGATCGCCGCCAATGTCGCCTTGCCGTCCAGAATGCGTGCGCTCACCCATCGATCTTGTCACGGGCGACGGAGGGACCCTGGCCGCATCCGCGCCAGTTCAGCTCGCCGCTGCGGGACCAGCCAGTACTGCGGATGCGGCACATTCACGAATGCGGCGGCTCGCCGGCACCTGCTCGGGCAGTCTCACCCACTGCCAGATCAGCACGGCCACCATTGCCACGACCACGGCGGCCAGCAGCAGCCGCCCCCTCACTGCGCCCTGCCGGGGCGGCCGGTCAGGCTTGCGCGGTTTGCCGTGTACGCCGCCGCGAACGTCACCGTGATCCCGGTCAACAACCAGGGGGTGACCAGGGCTCGAGTCGAGATGTCGGCCAGGTCGAGCGCAACCGACCCGGACAGCTGACCGGTCAGGACGCACAGCATGGTCACCAGCACGCCAAGATGGCCAACCGACAGGGCGCTCGCGGCGACGTACACCACGCCGGCCACCCCGCCGAGGTAGCCCCACCAAGGCAGGTCAGGGATGAGCCACGGCGCCTGGTCGTCGCCGATGACCATGCCGAACACCACCAGCCCGGTCAGTGCCACCAGCCCCCAGGTGAAGTTGATCCAGCTTGTCGCCACCACGTTCCGACCCAGCTTGTCGCCACCACGTTCCGACTGGCCACGGCCACCCGTCCGTTCGTGGCGGCCGACACGGCCACCGCGGCGCCACCGATCACGGCCGCGACGAGTGGAAGCAGCGCCAGCCCCGATCCACCGATTCGGTCGCCGACCCCGACTGCGACGCCGGCCAAGGCGGCGGCCCCGGCGATGACCCGAAGCGCCGACCACGGCACCACACCGCCCGGCCCGAGCCCGAACCGGTCGATCAGCAAGGCGGCCACGGTCTGGCCCGCGACAGCGCCGACGGTGAACAACGCCACGCCCACAACCGGGATGCTCAACCCGGACATGCTCACGAACGTCGCACCGAAAAGGCCTCCGAAGAACGCCCACCACGGCAGCCGACCCCGCTGATAGGCCCGGTAGGCACCAACCAGGCCGGCCCGGGGACCGGGCAGCGCGAACGAAGCGGTCAAGATCAACCAACCAGTCGCGAAGTTCCACAATGCAGCCTGGTACGGCTGCCCCGTACTGGCGGCGTAGGCACCGGTCGCTCGGCCTTGCACCGCCAGGCAGAGCCCGCCGACCAGCGCGGCACCCATCCAGAGC
>CAJDWS010000073.1_pt1 | contig 11512 bp, 13 predicted proteins | sample 7391661 | NCBI WGS metagenome assembly CAJDWS01 (sample SAMEA7055725, study PRJEB34461) | soil metagenome | biome: terrestrial ecosystem; feature: Peninsula; material: soil | place: Antarctica | collected 2016 | reverse complement strand
GAAGGATCGTTCCCGGTCAGCGCACCGCGAGTACCGTGTGGTGGTGCCGGGTCCAGTCCTCGGTGAGATCGCGTCAGCGATCCACGTACGCCACATCCAGACACCTCTCGTCGCCGCCAGACCTGTCACTCGAGCCAATTGCGTCGTCGGCGGGTGGGCTCACATGGAGTTCCAAAAACACGACGTGATTCCTGTCTTCCCGGAAGGCAAGGAACACGCGGGCTCCAGATCCTATGAACCGGACGGAACCCCTGGAGGGCGGACTTGAAGATTCTCGAGCCAAGTGACGAGGTTCGGTCCGTCGTTCGCCTTCCGGCTCCGCTTAACGCTGGGTGGACGTCTTCGAGGAGACCAACGTGGCCCGCATTCACGGCCTTCGCGAGAGCGCAGATCGTGCCGGGCGTCGGGTTTGAGCTGGACACCAGTTGGCAGGGCGCGCGGAGGCCTACGCTGCAGGCATGAGCATCGAAGTCCCTCTCGCCGAGCTCGCGGAGGCCATTGAGGCCCATCCGTTCGCCTATCTGCTCACCATCAGCGAGGGGGAGCGTGTGCATGTCGTCGCCGTCGACGCGGTGGTCGATGGCGACCGGCTTCGCGTGGCCCAGTTGGGCAGCCGCACGCTGACTAACAGCGAGCAGCGGGCCTCGGTGACGTTGCTGTGGCCACCGGCCCAGAGCGGCGGTTACTCCTTGATCGTGGACGGCACGGCGGAGCGTTCGGGCGATGGCGTAAGGGTGAGCCCGTCTCGTGCCGTCCTGCACCGTCCGGCGGCTGGGTCCGGCGAGCAGATGCCCGGCGGCGACGCGTGTGGCTCCGACTGTGTGGAACTGCCGACGGGCTGAGGCCCTTACAGCCCCGCAGGCTCGATTGGTCCTCTGCGCGGGCCGTGTGGCCAGCACGGGAACGATCGCCCCTGACCCAGACCAGTTGGCCGGTGCCCACCGAGAGCGAAGGACCTCGACAACGAGGTCTATCGTTTGTATCGCGTTACGATACGCGATACATTGATCGGGTGATCGTCAGCTTCCGACACAAGGGCCTGGAGGAGCTGTACCGCGACGGCACCAAGAAGGGCGTGCGAGCCGACCACGTTCCCAAACTGCTCCGGATCCTCTCGACGCTGGACGTGGCCGAAGGCCCCGACGATCTCGCGATCCCCTCGTTTCGGACCCACCGGCTCAAAGGCAACCTGGCCGGTCACTGGTCGATCTGGGTGAACGGGAACTGTCGGATCACGTTCCGGTTCATCGACTCGGATGTCGAGCTGGTCGACTATCAGGACTACCACTGAGCAGGGAAGGAGAGCCCCATGATGAAGAACCCGGTCCACCCCGGTGAGATCCTGCGTGAGGACGTGCTTGCCGAGCTCAGCCTCAGTGTTAGCGAGGCCGCGTCACGGCTCGGCATTTCGCGCGTCACGCTGAGCCGCGTGCTTCACGGACATGCCCGGATCAGTTCCAACCTCGCCGTCCGGCTCGAAGAGGCCGGCGTGGGCACCGCACGCGCGTGGCTGGCTATGCAGGCCGCCTACGACCTCGCCCGCGAACGAGCCGCAGGCACCCCCAAGGTCCGACCGCTCGAACCGGTCTCCTAAACACCAGCAGCACCGCAACGCACCTGCCGCAGCGGACGGATTGCGGGATCGGCCAGAGCAGGGCATCAGGTTAGCGACACTCGTGCCGTGTCCTCGTCCGAGGGCCGGTTGAGGCGTGCTTGCGACATCTACTTGCGACATCGGACAGGAGAGCGGGACGGGAAGAGCAACGGGCGGCGCGGGGACGTATAGGACCGATTGATCTCGACGTGCGGCAATTCCACGACCCAGGGAGCCGCAGGCCCCAGTTGTAGCGGGAGTATGAGACGCGATACGCGTACTCGGCGACACCGGCCAGGTCCGATCTGCGGCGGGTGTGCGCTTCAACCCCTGGTCGATGCTGACGCACAGCTCGAGTGGCAAGGATGTCCACGTCGGCGTCCACGAGAAGCTCGGGGTTGGACGTTGGGTTAGCAACGCCGAGCCTGGACACCGTGAGCGCGAGGACGAGAGTCCCCTGTTGCCCCGCGGTGGGCCCCCGCGGTGGGCCCCCTGCCCCGCTGGACCTGTCACGTGGTGTCGGCATTCTCCGTGACGAGGTTGACCTGGTCCCACCCAACCTGAGCACCACCACGGCCCAGACTCAGGATCAGTGTCAACGCGCACACACCATCGAAGTGGATCAGCGTCGAGGCTCGACGACACTGCTTCGCCGTGGGTCAGAACGAATTGATCAGTCCGATCACGCCGACAGCGATAATGGCAATGGCCGAGATGATGAGCATGACAGTGAACGGGAGCCCGTCCTTGACCCGCGGATCGGTCTGGGTTCGAGTGAGGTAGATCGTCGAGATCGCGACTCCCATGAGGAATATGGCGTTCAGGATGCCCGCGAGGATCACGAGCGCAAGCGGCGAGGACACGACGGTACCGAGGGTCCCCCAAGCGATCGGCAACACGACCATGATGATGCGCATCCATCGGTCGCGTTGCTGCTGGTTGCTCCAGTCGAAGGCGCCGAAGACGGCCAGCGTGTTGGCGACTTGACGCCCGAGGCTGGGGACGTTGGCGATGATCGTTTTGAACAGCGCCAGACCCGCTCCAACGAGGAAGATGACCGCGCCCCACTCCCCGATCGTGGAGGAGAAGATGCTGGAGATCGTCGACATGACCGCGTTGCCCTCGGGGATCTTGTTCTGCGGGTGCAGAACGGCCGCGCCGAGAATGTAGAACGCCGCCGTCGAGATCGTGTAGATGACCCAGGCCACCCAGCAGTCGACTTTCATCACCGAGATCCAGCCACGGGCTCGCCGCGCCCAATCCTCGGAGTCGTCGTTCGCGCCGGTCCAACTCGCGTAGCCCTTCTCGACACACCAGTACGTGTAGGCCGTTACCTCACCGGCGCCGACGCCGGTCAGGCCAAACATGCTCAACGCGACGCCCATCGATCCGAGAGCGACGTTGAACCGCATGCCATCGGCCACGTCGCCGAGGCCCCAAGCGAACTGGGTGCCCTGGATGAGGAAGACGATGGTGACGGCGATGGCCGTCACGAGGAAGACCAGAACAGTGGAGATGCTCTCGACCACGACGTATCGGTTGGTCAGGTGAATGGCGATCGCGACAACCACCAGGATCGCTACCCAGATACCGATCGACGCCGGTGACAAGGGAGCCCCGACGATCGGGAACAACGCCGAGAAGGCGAATGCGGCTGCGCTGATGACCCCCGCCTGGCTGGTCATGAACTGGACGAACATGAGCAGCACCAGCCACGCCATCCAGCCCCTCTTGGCGATCCGGGGTGGTACCTGGTCGTAGCCGGACACGGCCACTTGACCGGTTGAGATCGACCACCTGGCCAGCTCGATCTGTACCCACACCTTGACGAACGTCGATACGAACACCAGCCACAGCAGCATGAAGCCGACCGTGGCTCCGAGCGTGGTCGCGGTGAGCAACTCACCGGAGCCGACAACCGCGGCGGAGGTGATCATGCCGGGGCCGAGGAACTTCAGCTTCCCGCGAAATGTGGTGGGCGGGTCCTGGACTTCGTCGGGGTCGAGCGCGTATGGATCGATGAGGCTAGCGGTGTCCACGACAGGCTCGCGCGAGTGCGATGACATTGGGCATGTCCCCTCTGGTGTCGTCCGGCGCTCATCGTAGAGCCGAGGTTTCCCTCGTTGGTAGAGGTGGGGATAGCCGATCGCTGCGGACGATTCACGCCGCTCAACGCTCGAACAGCGAGCCGATCTGTGGGATGCGCCGTTCGTACTCAGCGAGTAACGCTCGAGCCACCGCCACCGAATCGACCAGAGGGTGCAAGGCGAACGCTTCGATGGCCAAGGAACGGCATCGTTCGCGAGCGGCCGCGATCGTGAGCTCTTCGACAGCTTTCACCTGAGTCGCGAGGCCGAGCATGTGTCCGGTCAGCGGGGCGCTGTGAACGGGGACTGGACCCCCGGCGTCCACGGCACACACCGTCTCGACGACGGCGTCGGCCGGCAGACCAGGCACCGCCGTACCATTGCGCACATTGAGGATCAGCGTCGAGCGCTCGCCTTGAGCGATGGCCGCCATGATGGCCAGCGCAACCTGTTCGTAGCCGCCGCTGCCAAGGTCCGAATCATCGCGGGCCTCCTGCGTCGTTCTGGTCTCGGCCATGTACGTCGCCTCGCGTGTCGCACTGGCTGCTCGCCAAAGCGCCAGGGCCCGATCCGGTCGGGAGCGAACGTCGTCGTAGAACCGTTGCTGTTGGGCCAAAAGAAACTCTCCGCGGGTCTGCGGGGCGCCACGGATCTCGGCGATCGCGTCACGGGTGAAGTAGTAGTAGTAGAGGTACTCGTTCGGAATGGCACCCAGGGTCTGGATCCACTCCGGCCCGAACAGACGGCCTTCCTCGATGCCACAGAGTGCGCTGGTTGAGGCCAGGAGGTCTGGCAGCAGGTCCCGACCGTCATGCTTCAGCCCGCGCAGCCAGCCCAGATGATTCAGGCCCACGTAATCCATGGCGCAGTCAGCCAACGGGACGCCAAGCGCTCCGGCGGCGCGTCTGCCAAGTCCGATGGGGGAGTCACAGATACCCATCACCCGATCCCCGAGCACGGTCTGCATGGCCTGGGTGATCATGCCGGCTGGGTTGGTGAAGTTGATGAACCAAGCGTGTGGCGCAACGGCCGCGACACGCTCGGCGATGTCCAGCGCGACCGGGATGGTACGCAGTCCATACGCGAGCCCACCAGCCCCGGTGGTTTCTTGGCCGAGGACCCCGAGCTCAAGGGCGACGCGTTCATCGCACGTGCGACCAGCAAGCCCGCCGACCCGAATTGCGGAGAATACGAAGTCTGCTCCGCGCAGCGCCTCGTCAAGATCGGCGGTGGCCCTGATCGCAGGCCGCGGTGCATCGATGACGGCGCTGCTCGAAACGCCGGCTGCCCTAAGAGGCAACTGCTCGAGGACCTGCCGCATCGCTGCCAGCCGGTGGGCGTCGGTGTCGAACAGTGCCACCTCCTCAACGCGCAGCCCGTGCCGGTCACCCAGCAACGCGCCGTACACCAAGGGAACCCGGAATCCACCGCCACCGAGCAGGGCTAGCTTCATGCGAGGAGCACCTCCGTGCCTCGTGCGGCGCGTTCGCTCAGGTTGACCAGGTTCGCGTCCGCGTTGGAATGAGCTACCTGACAGCGACACCGTCGCAGACCCGCAAGGTGCCGCACGCAGGCTGCTTGTCTCGGCCCGCGCTCACGATGACGTCGTTCACCACGTGGATGATGGCCCGCTTCGTCTCCTGGCGATTGGGGTCGAACATCCCGCCGTCCGGGGCCACGACAGCAACTCGTGGGAAGGCGCATTACAACCGCACCTGCTGCACAGCGTCCTGGGTCAGATAGCCCAGGAGCGCTCGGTGCACACGCCGTGGTGCGTCGCGCAGCAAGATCATCGTGATCCGATCGTCTTCCCGCAGCTCATGCAAGATCCTCAGCGCTTGGTCAGAACCGCAATCGAAGGCACGCGTAGCCGGCGGGCGACCAGGACGCTCTCTGCCGATGTCCACCAGACCAGGCCACCTTCGCCTACAAAGCTCACGACCCGAGCAGGGTCTGCCTCCCTCGCACGGGTCTGAAGCCACCAGCGTACTGATGCCTTGAATCAGGGGAGCGTCTTCATGTCGTGGGCCTGCTTTAAGCAGGCACTGTGCGCAGATGACTTGAATCGTGCAATGGCGGATCGGCACCATAGGTCCTGTGGCCGCCACCTTCGACCCACTCGCGCATCTGCGGAGTCCGGATGCGCCCGAATACGATGTCTTTCTTCAGGGAATCGTGTTTCTCGACATCATCTTCACTGGGTTGCACGCGATGCCTGGAGGCGGCGAGGAGGTCTGGGCCGATGGGATGGGATCGTGCCCCGGCGGGATCGCGAATCTGGCGGTGGCCTCCTCCCGGCTCGGCCTAAGGACCTCACTCGGTGCTGCATTCGGAGACGATGACTACGGCGAGTTCTGCTGGCGCACCTTGGCCGAACAGGAGCATGTCGATCTGAGCCAGTCAAAGCGGTACACCGGTTGGCATTCCCCCGTGACAGTGTCGATCGCGGTAGAGCATGACCGGAGCATGATCACCCACGGGCACGACGCACCCGAGTGCGCTACGACGATGATCGGCCGTCCTCCGCGGAGCCGGGCCGTGCTCACGGAGCTTCATCCCGGGGTCACGCTGGCCGACACCTGGGCGGCGCAGGCCCGTGATGATGGCGCCCTGCTGTTCGCCGATGTGGGCTACGACCAGACCGGGAGGTGGGATGGCGGCGTTCTGGATCAACTCACGATGTGCCACGCCTTCCTGCCGAACTCCGTCGAAGCGATGGCCTACACCTCCACCGAGACGCCTCAGGACGCCCTCTATGCGCTCGCTGACCGGGTGCCGTTGGCCGTCGTGACGAATGGGCCGTACGGCGCGCTTGCGATCGACTCCGCAACCGGTGAAGAGGCTCATGTCCCTGCGCTGCGGATTGCGGCGATCGACCCCACCGGCGCCGGGGATGTGTTTGGGGCAGCCATGACGCTTGGGACGCTGGCCAGCTGGTCACTGGAGAACCGGCTCGCCTTCGCGGCGCTGTGCTCTGCGCTCGCCGTCCAGCAGGTCGGCGGATCACTTGCCGCTCCAGGATGGGGCGATATCGCCGAGTGGTGGCACCAGGTGCGGGACGGCTCGGCGATCCCCGACGCCTACCGCAGCTCCGTGCAGCGTCGGTACACCTTCTTGCAGGAGATCGTGCCGGACACGCCGCCCGGCGCCGTTCATCGTGCCGCCGCGACCATCGCACGGCGATCCGATGCTTAACGAGCACTGATGAACGAGCACTGATGAACGAAATGTTTCACGTGAAACATGAATGCGAACGGCCGGGATCCAGCGCACCCACCTGGAGATGGAGGCCCCGGACCCCCTCCTGCCCGGGGCCGCCAAGCCCTTGTTGGCGTCCGGAACCCGGACTAGCCGCGAGCTCTCCTCTCGAAGACTCGCCTCGCCAGCGCCTTTTCGCCCCAGGGGGCCGTTCAGCTGGCATGAGACCCCGCGCGCGCCGTCTGGCGCCTTCGTCCGTCTCCGTCTGCCTCATCGCTGGAACGGGATGAGTGCTACAAGATCATCCCGTGACGTGCGTCACATTTAAATCACGTACGGTTGCGCCGCGGCGACAGCCTGCGCGCCGTACCCCCCGCCGAAAAGCACGGCGTGCAGCAGGAGGGGATGCACTTGGTGAAGCCGCACGCGATCCCGCCAGCCATCGGCCAGGGGCGCCACCTCGTTATATGCCGCGACAACGTCGGATAGATGAGGGCAGCCGAACAGCGCAAGCATGGCGAGGTCGCTCTCTCGGTGTCCGCCATGAGCAGCTGGATCAATGAGCACGACGCCGTCCGGTGTCCACATCACGTTGCCGGACCACAGATCGCCGTGCAGTCGAGCCGGCCGTTCCGCAGTATCGAACGCGCCTGTGGCGACTTGTTCGCCGAGGTGTCGAAGGACAGCCTCCCCGTGTGAGGGCAGACTGTCGCGGCTACGTGCCAGGAGAAGCAGCGGCTCCAGGCGTTGCTCGGTCCAGAAGGCTCCCCACCCGGCACCGGCGGGCCGAGTCCGGGTCAACAGTGGCAGTGGTTCACTCAGCGGCCCCAGGAAGCCGTCGCCAGCCCACTGCGGGGGCGGTGAACCAAAGCCCAGTGCGCCGGCGTCATGCGTGTGGGCCAACCGGGCGCCGAATTCGCGGGCTGCACCGACCGTAGCGGGCACTGAAGACAGGTGACGCAACAACAGCGTGTCGTCATCGACAGCCAACACCTGCGCGGTCGGTACGCCGTCCTCCACCTCGCCAAGCCAGCGCAGGCAGGCTGCCTCCCAACGCAGATAACGCTGCGGCGCGTGCCGTCTGGACTTGGTGAAGGTGCGCACACCTGACCCCCTCCAGCAAAACGACACGGGCACAACTGCCCGTGTCGTCTTGCGTCAAACGGTGTTCATGCGGTGTTCAGGCCGAGGGGCCTTCATCGCGGCGTTGGTTTTCCTCGCCACTGGTGTCGTCGGTTTCCGGGTCCGTCACCGCCGTGTCGGCGCTATCCGTAGGTGGCATACCGTCGTTGGTGAGGTCGACCACCCCGACCTCCGCCATGCCAACGTCGGGAGTCTCGGCCGGGTCCATCACCGGAACCTGGTCTCCTGCCGCGCTGGCTGCGGCCTGCGCCGAAGTGCCAAAGACATCGGCGTCGCCAATCTGGGTCGACGCATCGGCCCGGTCGGGATCGTAGGTAGAGACCCGGCCGGACGCTGGAGCCACATAGGGGTCGGCCAGCGGGCGAGCCCACGGGTCGTCTTGTTCACGGTCTCGACGGGACAGATATGCAGCGACGGCACCGGCGACGACGACCACGCCGAGAGCGGCCAGCAGGTTACCGACCAGACCGCCACCAACCACGCCCGATTTCTTGGGCTTGATCGTGGCTTCACCTTTGAGAACCATCGCCGCGTCAGCCGACCGATGCTTGGCTTCCTCCGTCGCGGATGCGACCGACTTCGCCAAACGTGGCAGGTTCTCCTCGAGCATGTCGCGCGCCTCGCCCACCCGGTCCATCGCCGCATGGCGGACTGCCTCGGCGCGCGGCCCTGCCGCGTCCCGAGCTGCTTCGACGTGCGGCGCCACGGCTTCGCGTGCGGCTTCGACGCGGGGTGCGACGGCTTCGCGTGCGGCCTCAACCCGAGGTCCGACAGCATCGAGAGCTGCTTCGACGCGGGGTGCGACGGCTTCGCGTGCGGCCTCGACGCGCGGCCCAACAGCGTGCCGGGCGGCCTCGATCCGTGGACCGACGGATTCGGCGGCCGAGTGGCGCGCAGCCGCAGCGTAGTCGGCCGCAACAGGGCCGTACTTCGCCACCAGCGCCGAGGGTGAGTGCAGCGTACGGGAACCGGTGTCCACCTCGAACCCGGTGATCACCGGAATCGTGATCAGCGCCTCGTCATTGACTTTGTCGACCGCGACCATTTGGGCCATTTTGCAATTCCTGCGCACATCGTCCTCCTTCGATGAAAACAACAGCTCTCCCCCATCCTGCCCCGCGCGATGCGCAGCCACCACGTTAGGGCCTCAAGCGTGGCCCGCGGCAGGGATATCTGCTGCGGGGTGAGGGGTCTGTCGCGCATGAAAGGATGAAGCCATGAACGTGACGTTGCACACGAACCGCGGGGACATCAACGTGACCCTCTTCCCCGACCAGGCACCGAAGACTGTTGACAATTTCGTCGGGTTGGCCGGCGGCACCAAGGAGTATCAGGACGATGCTGGCCGAACCAGCCCCACGCCGTACTACGACGGTCTGGTCTTCCACCGGATCATCCCCGGCTTCATGATCCAGGGAGGCTGCCCGCTTGGCGAAGGTACCGGCGGTCCCGGTTACACCTTCAACGACGAGATCAGCCCCGACAAGAACTTCACCAAGCCGTACATGCTCGCCATGGCCAACGCCGGGGTGCGGGGCGGCAAGGGCACGAACGGGTCCCAGTTCTTCGTCACCGTCGGACCCGCCACCTGGCTGCAGGGCAAGCACACGATCTTTGGCGAGGTATCCGATCAGCCGAGCCGTTCGGTCGTCGATGTCATCGCCGGCGTGCAGACCGGCCGGAACGATCGGCCGGCCCAGGACGTCGTGATCGAAAGGGTCACGGTCAACGACTAAGCGCGCCAACCCGCCGACGCCGCGGCCTGTCGGGCACGAGTTGCCTGCCGGCCGCGGCGTTGTCGGGTGCGAACAGAGGGACGAGTAGTTCACATGGATCAGCCGAACGCACCGTTGCCGACCGGCGCGCCGCCGACCTGTCCAAGACACCCCGAACGCATCACGTTTCTGCGATGCCAACGCTGCGGCCGGCCGGCCTGCCCGGATTGCCAGCGTCCGGCACCGGTCGGATTCCACTGCGTGGATTGCCTGAGGGAGTCGCGGCGCTCCGCCCCGATGGCGCGCACCGTCGTCGGAGGCGTGGCCACAGACCGACCGAAGGTCACCTACGCGCTGATTGCCACGTGCGTGGCCGTCTATGCGCTCCAACTGCTGATCCCCGGCCTGACCGACCGACTGGACTTCACGCCGTACCTTGGTCGCAGTGAGCCGTGGCGGTTGCTGACCGCGACATTTTTGCATGACAACCGGTCGGCCACGCACATCCTCTTCAACATGTTCGCCCTGTGGCAGATCGGGCAGTTTCTTGAACCGGTGCTGGGCAAGCTGCGTTTCCTGGCCCTCTACCTGATCAGCGCACTGGGTGGGTCGGTGACGTATCTCCTACTGGCCAGCCCGCCGGTGTCGCCGATCGAGCGGCTGGACAGCACTTGGCTGATCGGCACCGTGGGCGCCTCGGGAGCGGTCTTCGGCTTGTTCGCCGCACTCCTTGGCCTGGCGCGCAGGTTGCGAGTCTCTCAAACCGGTTTGCTGGTGCTGCTGGCGATCAATATGGCGCTGCCGTTCTTCTACCCGAACATCGCCTGGCAGGCGCACCTTGGCGGTTTTGCCACCGGCCTGTTGGTGGTGGCGATTCTGCTGGCCACGCGGCGTCGCGTTCTGGCGCGCTGGCAATGGCCGGCGTTGACCCTCTTGGTGACGGTCCTGGTCGGGCTCGCCGTCATCAAATACGCCGCCACAGATGATGACTACCTGCGCGCCCCCCGACCCGTCATTTCGGAGTTCGCCGTGTCCAGCGTGTCGACGCCGGCGACGATGTCTGGGTTGGAAACTGCATGAATGACGACCATGTAACTACAACAACGTAAGTCATTCACAACTGGGGATAACTCTGTGGATGACCCCGGACGAGCACGTCGCCAGCGACGAACCCAGATCGACAGCGGCCGAGCAGGTGTCTTCGGACGGCTCAGCGGCACAAACCGAGCGGAGGTCGCAACGCGTGCTGTGCCGTGGACGGCGGCGTTGGCAGGCTTATCCACAGTTGTGGATAAGCCTGGGGAATGGTGTGCTCGTTCTCACAAGCCTGCAACCCAGCCCGACCGTTGTTCGACGACGGGGCAGTCACAAGAGCGCCGATTCGTATGCTCCAGTACCCGGCTTGTCGGGCGGCTAGCGCCAATTGGTGGTCATGAGGAAGCCCGCAATCACCAGACTGAAGCCGATCGCCAAGTTCCAGTTCCCGATCGCGGCGATCGGGAACACTCCCTGCGTGAGGTAGAACGCCACGATCCACAGCAGGCCAAGGATCATCAGGGCAACCATGACCGGCACGTACCAGCCAGGGTTTGGGGTCATGTTGCGCGCCGGTCGTTCGCCGGGAGCGGGCCGATCGGCACGAACCTTGCGAGCGCGTCCTCGGGACTCGGGCAACTCAGCTCCTTGGTCATCATCCATCGTCGGCTGCAAGCTTAGAGCCGCCCGGTGCAAACCGTCTGGATCCGAACCGGTGGGCCGCGCTGCAGATGAAGGTT
>CAJDWS010000127.1_pt1 | contig 11797 bp, 9 predicted proteins | sample 7391661 | NCBI WGS metagenome assembly CAJDWS01 (sample SAMEA7055725, study PRJEB34461) | soil metagenome | biome: terrestrial ecosystem; feature: Peninsula; material: soil | place: Antarctica | collected 2016 | reverse complement strand
AACGACAGCTCAGAACGCGCTGCAAACCTGATCAGTGACGCCTACCGGGGCACGATTTAGCCGGTGCCAGAGCGTTCGGACTCGGTCGCCGGGCGGATGACCATGCGGGTCCAGGCGCCGACGTAGATGCGATCAGCGGCATCGACCTCCATCTTGCGGCCGACAGCGATCGGATCGACCGGCAACGGATCACCTGCCGTACCGACGTACGTGCCGTTGGCCGAACCCAGGTCCTCGATCCACCAGCGCCGTCCGTCAGAGGTGAACTGCGCGTGCCGCCGGGAGACCCCGGTGTCGGCGCCGCAGTCCACGTCCGGATGCACGTTGCGGGTCGCCGAGGGGCGTCCGACCAGCATGTTCCGGCCACGAACCGGCGCGATATCGGGCACGTCGGGGGAGGGGCAGTCCTGATCGCTGCGCTGCACGGCGTACCACTCCGGATCGATCCAGACTTCGACGACCCAGTCCGGCGTGGTGTCCCGCGACGGTGGCCGGTACTGCGGTCGGCGCCGTGGCTCACTGTGGGGCGCCGGGGGTGCCGAGGGTGTTGGGGAGTCGCTCGCCGCCGTCTTGACGACAGGCATCGGGATCGGTTCGACCTGGGGCGCTGCGATTGTGGGGATCGGCAGGGCCTCGACGCCCGTCTCGACGACAGGCATCGGGATCGCGATGGGTCCGGTCGCAGGCCCCGGTCCGGGGATGGGATCAGGTTCCGGCTCGGACTCTGGTGCGGGTACGTCAACGGGGGCGTCCAGGTCGAGACTCGATGGCACCGGTTTGACCCCACCCATCGGCGGTGTGCCGGTGGTGAAGTCATACCCGCAGGCTTCGCAGAACAGGTCTTCGACGTCGTTGGTCAAGCCACAGTGCGGGCAGGGCCGGGTGGCTGGCGTCGAGCTTGAGCCGGGGGCGCTAGCCGCAGCCTGCTCCGACGGAGGTGTCGCGGGCGGCACCGGCTGTCCCGGCTCCACCGAGGCTTCCGCCGAGCCGATCCGAGCTCCCGTGGGGGCACCGCTGTCGGCATCGCCGTGCATGGGCGCCCCGCAGGTGTCGCAGTAATCGATCGCAGCACTCTGATGGCCCTGCGGGCACACCGAGGTCACTTGCGCACCCGCACGGTCTTGGTCGAGGCGGTGTCGAGTTCCATTTCGTCGAGCCTGTTGATGTGACGGCGCAATCGGACGGTACCCGTCGCGGCGTCCTCGATGTCGACGACGCGCCGTAACCTGCCGGTCGCGGCCTCGTCGCCGGTCTGCGCCGCCAATTGCACCGCCCGACCGAGCTTGCTAGTGGCCGTCGCGTCGTCTCCGATGGACTTCGCGGCCAGACCCTGCTGGATCGCGGACGCCAGCTCGGTCTGCCCGGTGTAGTGCGCCACCTCCGGGCTGATCCGGGCGGTGAGCAGGCCGTCGGCCGACCATTTAGCCTTCACCAGACCCTGAGCCAGCACCTCGTCACCGACGGCCAGCTGGACCCGCGCAGCCAGCTGTTCGGCGCCGACCGCCTTGGCGGGCAGCCGGACCGCGACGTGGTACTCGCGGGTTTCATCGGACCAGGAGCCGGTCGGATAGGCGCCGGTCAACGCATTGACCTCTTGTCGCCGGGCGGTCAGGTCTTCCAGGGTTGGAGCGACCTGGCGAACGAAGAGGACCTGTGCGCCCTGTGGCGCCCATACCCGCAGGCTCGCGTCGGCCAAACCTCGGGACATTGAGGTGCGCATCATTGACGCGAACTCCGCGGGCATGTCGTCCCAGCGACGGATGAGGTCGACGGAGCCGAGCAGCGCCTGGGCGATCCTTCGGACCTCACCCACCTGCCAGGCCGCCCCCAGACCCCGACAGTCGCACTGAAACCGGCCTCGGACCGCCTCGATGGCCCGGTCCAGCTGCATCGGCGTCTCGTGTTGATTCTCCCCGTCGGTCAGCAGGATCACGTGCCGCTTGGTCAGGCTCGGCACCGAGTCGAAGAGCTGCCCCGCGGCGATCAGCCAGGTGCCCATCGCCGTACCGCCGTCTGGATACAACTGGGTGAGCGCCTGCTTGGCTTCAAGCCTGGTCTGCGTTGACATCCGCACCATCGCCGCGTGGTATCCGTCCGGATAGCACAATCTGGCCTCGTGGTCGCCGGCCACAATCGCAAAAAACACCCCGTCCACGATCTGGTCGAGCGCGGCCGCCGCGGCGTACTGCGCGGCCCTGACCCCCTCGTGCTCCATCGAGCCCGACGTATCGACCACGATGACCTCGCCGGCGTCGCCGCCACCGGAGCGGCCCACCGTCCCAGCGCCGCGACAGGTCATCGACACGATGGAGTGCACGTCGGTGCCACCGTCGGGCAGGTGCTCGTTTTGATGAACCTGGGCGGTGAACTCAGCCATGCACAGCATCCTCGTGTTCGGGTCGCGCCGCGGCGACGTGCGGTCCGTCAACGGGTACGCCGACCCGAGCGACGACGGCGGTGATGTTGTCGTGACCACCCTGTTGCTTAGCCCAACGGATCAGCCCCTGCGCCAGTGCCAACGGGTCGGCCTCCACCGCAATGCCGCCCCCGGCGCCGCCCCCGGTGACCTCATCGGTGACCTGGCGCAGGACTGCGGCCAAGGCGACGGCCTCGGACGCGTAGTTCCACAGGCCATCGGAACACAGCAGCAGCCAACCGGGACCGGGCGGTGCCAGTGAGTTCGAGCTGGGGGTGTGGTCAGGCGCGTCGGCACCGAGCCAGCGAGTGATGGCGTGCGCGTGCGGACCTGATTCGGCGGCGGCACGGTCACGACCGGAGCGGATCTGCTCCTGAGCGAAGGAATCGTCCACCGTGAGCAGCGTCGGGCCGGCGTCGTCCGGCATCCAGTACGCGCGGCTGTCGCCAACCGATCCGACAACGAAGAGATCTTCCTCGATGATGGCGGCCAGGAAGGTGCAGGCCGGAAGACTCCCACTGGCGTCGACCTCGGTTGCGGACTGCCTTGACGTCTCGGCCAGTTCCGCGGTCACCATGTCCGTGATCTCGCGAACCGCGTCGATCGCGGCGTCGGCTGCCGCCTCGATGCGGGCGGTCAGTGCCGCCTCGCGGGCTGAGGCCACCCCAAGGCCCTGCGCCCTGGAGGAGGACAATACGTCGGCTGCGGCCTGTGCGGCAGCCAGACTGGTCTGTGCGGAACGCATCGCGGTGGTCACGCCGTCGCAGACCACGAGCGCGGCTCGGCTCGGGTGGTTCGGGTCGACCCGCAGCGCCATGGCGTCCTGGTTCTCCGCATGCCGCAGCCCGCGGTCGGACACCCCCGCCAGCCAGGGGGCCGGCGCCGATGTCACGTGGTCGCGGGGGGCAGGGCGTCCGGCCCCGCACTGGGAGCAGTAGCCGTCCGCGTCATACGCTTCGCCACACTCGGCGCAGGTGCCGAAGTCCTGGGTGGGGGCCGGCGGGGTCACCGGGATCGGACGCAGTTGCGAGACATCGCCATCCAGCACCATCATCGAGCCCCGGGTTGCCGGCATCGGGCCCTGCGCAGGAGCTGGCCCCGCGGTGGTGTCCGGTTCGGGTGTCGCCTCACGTCCCGCCTCACGTCCCGCCTCTGGTGCGGAGTTCGAGCTTATTGCCGGATCCGCTCCCGGGTCTGCGGCGGGGTCATCGTCGTCGCCGGGCGGCTGATCCCGGGATACCGAGGGTCGCTCGGGCAGTGGTGGGGGCGCCGTCATGAACAAGCCGGGCCCGATCGAATTGCCACACGACGGGCAGGACGGCGCATCGGCGCCGGGCAGCCCCCCACCGCATCGTGGACAGGTCAGTACGGCCGGCGGGACCAGTCGAGCGGGCTCGCCGCCGGCAAAGGTGGGGTCGGCATTGGTCATGTCAGGCTCCAAGGACGGACGGCATTGGCACGGTCGATGAGGGTGAACCGCTCCGATGATTCAGCGGTGAGATCGGCGAGTTCGCGGTAGGAGCGCTCCAGCGCGGCGCGCAACGTCAGCGACGTGGCCCGGACACCCCCGATACGAATCTGCGCGGCGTTGCCGTTGGTGACCACGTGCCGCAGAGCGCGGTCGTACACGCCGATGCTGAAGGCGAGCCGCTGGCGTGGGTCGAGCGTGACGCCGCGGACGTCGCTGATCGCATCGGCCAAGTCGGTCAACGTCCCGCGTTGATTCATCAGGCCGGCCCGAACCCACCGCGCCTGTGGGTGTGCCCGGCTCGCGGACGGCACCGCGTCCAGCACATTGATCGCGCCGGTCACGTCACTTTGGGCCACCCTGGCCCGGGCAATCCCGAACGCTGCCGGAGCGATGTACCCGGCATCGGTGCGCAGACAGGTGAGGTACTCGGCTTCGGCGAGTGCCGGTTGACCGGCGAGTTCCGCAGCCAGGGCGAGCGCTAGCCGGGGTGCGATCTCACCGGGCACCTGGTCCCGCACCGCACCGAAGTATTCCTGCGCCGCGTCCGGGTCTTGACGGGCCAGTGCGTCGCGGCCGAGCATCCAGGCTGCCCGCCAGTCCCACGGATCGGCTTTGAGCATCGCCGAGGTGGCATTGACCAGCAGATCGGGTCGCTCGGCGGCCAGCGCACAGCGGGCCTGCTCGAGCCACACCTCGGGTGTGCCCTGCGGGGCGTTGGCCAGTTCGTCGTACCGGTTCAACGGTTCACGCGCGCCGACCATGGACACCCAGTCGACCATCGGGTCGTGGTCGTCCGGCTTCAGCACCGGCAGTTCCCGCCAGGTCAGCGTCTCGGTCACCACTGCGGGCGGGTCGAAGAACTGCGAGTGGGCGCTTTGGGTTGCGGCCCCCGCTCCGTCGCGCCCGAACACGACCTGGCGCAGCACACCCACCATCTGCGCCCGCAACTCCTCCACGGACAGGAACCGGTCATCCGGGTCCTCGGCGCACGCTTTGGCGACCAGCCGGTAGAACGCGTCGTGGCTGGTGAACGCCGGCACCTGTGAGGTCGGCGGCAGCGACGTGGCGTACTCCTTCTGATACCCGCGAAACTCGAACGTGAGCACCGCGAGTGTCCGGCCGACCGTGAAGATGTCGGAAGCGACGGACGGTCCGAGTTCGGAGACCTCAGGGGCCTGGTAGCCGACCGTGCCGTAGATCGGGGACTCCGTGTCGTCGGCCCGGCGGACCCCGCCCAGGTCGATCAGCTTGACCGCGTCGCCGACCTGGATCAGGTTGTCCGGCTTGAAATCGCAGTAGATCAGACCGATTTCGTGCAGATAGGTGAACGCCGGCAGGACTTCCAGCACGTACGCAAATGCTCGACCTGGGCGAGCACCCGCTGCTCGGCGACCGCGGCGGCCAGCGCGTCGGCGTCCCCGGCATTGAGCAGACCCTTGAGCACCACCCAGCGACCCGAGACATTCTTGTCGCGCGCCAGATAGATCCACCCCAGGCCGCCGTGCGCGAGTGCCCCGGCGACTTCGTACTGACCGGCTACCAGGTCGCCCGGCTGCAGCTTGGGGGTGAAATTGTACGGCGCCCGGCATTGCGGGCAATAGCCCTGCGTCCGTCCGCGCGACGACTGTGCCGCCGACGGACCGTCGGCGAGGTCGCCAAGGTCGGCGAGATCGGTCCCGCCTTTCGAACGTCCCACCGGCGCGTCACAGTTCGGGCAGACCCGCCGCCGTTCGGGAACCTCGGGGTGCTTCAAGACGGCGGTCATCGGGTCGACGGGATCGACCGGCGGGACGTGGGTCAAACCCATCCCGAGCCGGGAGCCCTGCGTCCGGCGGTTGGCCCGGACCCGGCGTCGGGCCGCCGCCGCGCGCAGCTGCGTGGCGCCCAACCCGCCGCGGCTCCCGCGCGCGTTGGGGGCGGGGGTCAGCTGAGCGGGATGATCCGTGCCGACCGCCAGCGCCGTGCTGTTCGGGGACGCGGCGGACCGGTCTACACCGAGGCCAACGAAGGCAGCTGCGGGCAGCGGTGGGGGCCCGGCCTCGCCAGGCTGGGGCGAGCCGCAGACGGTGCAGTATTCGTCCTCATAGACGCCGATGCATCCGGGTTCCACGCAGTTCATCGAGTCACCCCTGAAGGTCCGGCCGAGGCCGACACCTGGGCCGACGCAGGTCCGCCGAGGGCGTGCAGATAGGCGTCGGCGGCGGCCAACAGGGCCCGTGCGTGATGCAGATCGGCCGGTACGACGGCCAGGGCGGCCTGCGCCCGCTTCGCCAGCGGCCCCACGTCGTCGCGAACCCGCTGCTGCGCGTCCGCCACGGTCGCGTTCAGCGACTGGGCCCGCTGCCCCAGGTCGGCGCGGGCCTCCAGCGCCGATCCGTACGCGCCGCGTGCTTGCTCTAAAGCCCTGCCCACGAGCGACAACCGCTCAAGGTAGGCGGCCAGCGCGCCCGGCTCGCCGGGCACCTCCCCGAGCGCGGTGACATCGGGGATGCCGAGGGTGGGCGCCGGCGATACGGCGGCACGGGCCCGCTGCGCCAACGCCAGCACTGCCTGCCCTTCGGCCTGCAGTTGGTCTCGTCGGCTCTTGGCGCGTTCGTGGTCGCCGCGGGCCTGGTCGCGTCTCGAGGCTGCCACAATGAGGTCTCGTTCCGCGGTGGCCGCGGCCACTTCGAGGGGCGGGACGAGGCCCCCGACGTCGGCTCCACGCCGCGCGCGTTCGGCGACGTCGGTCAGCCGCTCGTCGAGCTCGGTCAGGCTGGCCTGCGCTGAGTGGCGATGATCGAGCGGGATGAGCCTCACCTGGTCTCGGATGCGCTCCACTTGTTGACGCAGGTCCTGCAGCCGGTTCGCAAGATCGGGCTCGGCGCCGTCGAGACGCAGTCTGGCCCGCAACGACCCGGCCAGGGAGTCGGACAGACGACAGGCCTCCGGCAACGTGACCGCCATGCCGTGGCCCTCCTTCGAGCCCTGGCTCGACTGTTCCATCCGGCCCCAGATGAGCGTCACGACCTGGCGACGTCCCGCCTCCTGGACCCGGCCGGAGTCCCACGCGGCCATCAGCAGATCGTGCCGGTCGGCCACCGACTTCCACAACGTCATCGACAGGAGTACGTCGCCGGTCAGGGCAGCGCCGTCGGATGAGTCGAGGGCGGCCCGGTCGAGGGTATCGAGCTCAGCCTTGCGCCGGTCACGCCATTGGCCGAGCTCACCGAGGTAGTGCATGAGCCGCTCCGGGGCGACGTCTTGGCCGAGCCCTCCGGGTGCTTGCGGAGCGACCGCGTACCGGGTGGGCGCCCCCGGGTTGATGTTCATGACGGCCTCCTCACCGGTATTCCTGCAGTCTTCTGCCAATGCCCATCCAGGCGAACGTGGCGGCCAACAAGCCGGCAGCCAGTGCGCCCCCGGAACCGATCAGCGCCGGGCGGCCGACCGCGCCATCCAAGGTGTTCGCGGCTTGGCTGGATGCCGTGGCAGCGGCGTCGAACCATTCCGACAGCGCGGTGTCGCCGGCTCGAAGCTGCTCGATCCGGCGGCTGGGGCTGTCGGCGGTGATGAGCTCGGCGTGGGCCGCTTGATAGTCCGCCCAAGCTCGGTCGATTGGCGCTGGTGGGTTGGTCTTCACCTGCGGCTGTGCTCCGGAGGCGAGCCTCAACTGCCGGCTGATCTGCGCCGCTTGTGTGGTCCACGCGGACTGGGCCGCGCGCGGGTCCCCGCCTGGGAGCAAGCCGCCCAGCTCTGCCCGCCGCAGGTCGTGCACCTTGGTCGTCAGTGACTGCGTCGATCTCGCTTGCGCGACCGCGTCATTAGCGCCGTCTCCGATCAGCAAGCCCGGGTTGACCGCCAGGAGCGTCAGTCCCGCGGTGATCACCCCCGCGGCAGCCAGCCCTGGGTTGATGATCCGATGCGTCTTTCGAGCCAGCCACCAGGATGCGAGGGCGAGCCCCAGGGTGCTCAGACCGCCGACCACCAGGACCGACGGCCGCCCCCAAGCCCGGGTGGTGACTCCGGCTCCGTCGGTGAGCCGGTCCAGGTTTGCCGTCGCGACCGTGGCCAGGGGGGTCAGGACGGCGCTGCTCGCCTGCCCACCGAGCTGTTCGTAGTCGCGCGCCGCTTTGGTCGTGGACGCCGCCGGCGCCAACAGACTCTCCGCCAGCGCAGCCTGGTAGGACGTGAGCCCGCGCACCGAGCTGATCAGCTCCGGCGAAGCCGTCGCCGAACTGGCGGCCGCGACCACCTCCGCGGCGCTGGTACCCAGGGCCGCGGTGACGCGGGTCCGTTGGGCGTCGAGTTCGCTGGATCCGGCCGGCCTTGCCGCGATGACGCGCTCGGCCATGATCTGACCGGCGGCAAGGTCGGCGCGACCGAACTCGTGTTGTGCAGCAACCACATGCCGCTGCTGCTCGATCACCGACGACGCGGGCACTTCGTAGCCACTGACGCCGATCAACCCGCTGGCTGCGATGCCGGTCAGGGCACAGGCGATCGGCGCCGCGGCGCGCAGCCTGCGCAGTTGGCTGGGCATCCGCGAGCCCTGTACCGCGGTTTGGGCGCCGGTAGCTGCCAAGGCGGAGCCGGCTGGGCGCGCGCTCCCCGCAGGCAGGGGTGCGGGCACCCCGCTCGAATGGGCAAGCGTGGCAGGTGATCCGGGACCGGCGGCTCCCGCGGCGGCTCCGCGCCCAGCCTGTGCGCTCACGTCGACTCCTGGCGGTCTTCGGGCACCTGGTTCGTCGTTTCTTCTTCTGTTGAGTCCGTGGCCGTCGTCGAGGACACTTCGTCCGGGCGATCCTCCAGGTCGACCACCTCGAGTGTGCGCAACTCCTGCAGGGTCGGGTCTTGCGTGTCCCGCAGTCGCCAGGCATGGTGACTGATCGCCGATTCTAATGTGTTTCGAGCAAAACGTCCGTTACCGAAGGTCTCGGTCCGTGGAGTTGCGGCCAGGATCTCTGCGAACCGGGTCAAGGCCTGTGCAGAGAAGTCGTAGTCGTTCTTGGCGGCCAGGGCGACCAAGATCTCAGTGACCTCGTCGTCGGTGTAGTCGGCGAACGTGATCGTGGTGCGGAAGCGGCTGGCCAGACCAGGATTGCTGTCGATCCAACGCGTCATTGGGGCGGGGTATCCAGCGACGATGATGACGAGGTCGTCGCGGTGATCCTCCATCTCCTTGACCAGCGTGTCGACCGCCTCCTGGCTGTACTGATCGCCCATCAGCGCGTAGGCCTCGTCGATGAACAGGACGCCGCCAAGCGCAGACCGGACGACGTCGCTGGTCTTGGTTGCGGTTTGGCCGAGATATCCGGCGACGAGTTCGCCTCGATCCACCTCGACCAACTGCCCCTTGGCCAGCAACCCCAGTGCCCGGTAAATGCCCCCGACCAGCCGGGCCACCGTCGTCTTTCCGGTGCCCGGGTTGCCGACGAAGACCAAGTGCCGGGTCAGCGTGGCTGCCTTCAGGCCGGCCTTGGATCGGATCGCCTCCATTTTCAGCAGGGCCACCTGCCGGTGGACCTCGCGTTTGACGTCGGCCAGTCCGATCAGGTCATCGAGTTCGGCGAGGAGTTCCTGCAGACTTGGCTCCGGTTCTGCTGGCTCCTCTGGCGCCGCGACGTCCTCTTCTGCCTCGGCTACCTCGGGATCCGGCATCTGGTAGGCCGACGGGAGATCGCTGAGCTGGTCCACCTCCGCTGGTGGTGTGGGGATCTGCTCCCGGTCGCCGCCGAGCATTGGCCTGCGCAGCAGGTCTCGGGTGGCCTGCTGCAGGGCGGACAGTTGGGCGAGGACGTCGTTGCCACGGCCGGTGGCCGCCTGGATCTGGCTGCTGCGATCGATAGCACCCAAGTCGAAGGATGATCCGCGACCTAGCCCGCCAGGCACGGTGTCCGGCGGTAGCGCCGACGCCGGCACGGGCGCATACGACGACCCGCCCACTCCCGCGATCTGGGCTGCCCCAGTGACGGTCGCCTTGCCGACGGCTGCTGCACCCGCCCCCTGAACGGTGCAGGCGCTCGTCGCGACGTCCGCGAGCGCATGAGCGTAGCCACCGGCGGCCGGTGACCCATCGGCGACCAGCGCGGCCAGCAGTGTCGTCGGCCCGGCGGCATATCGGCGACCCCGGGGTGCGGCCGCAAAGAACTCAGCCGGTTGCGCGTCGACAGCCTGCGCCCAGTACCGGTGCACCTGACTTGGCCCTGCCTGTTCGAGCACAGCCGCGGACAACGCCAGTCCCTCGTGTCGTGCGGCTGATCCGTCCTGCCCGGCCTGTGTCGCAACCCGCGTGAGCGCGTCCAGCGCGTCACGCAGTGGCGAGTGGGGGCTCTGCTGGCCGGTCATGAGTGTCCTGCCTATCGGATTTCGTACAACACACCAGGTTTGATGGCTCGGTCGGGGCCCAGACGGATCACCCGCCCTCCGGCGGGCGCAACGGCGTGACCGGCACGTCAGCACCGAGGGTGAGCGCCGGGGTACTTGGCGGCCCGAACTTCTCGGCGAGGAACCGCCCGTGCGCGACCAGCGCGATCGCGTCGTCCCGGCACACGGCGTCAAACACCTCGTCCATGGTCTGGCCGAGCAGATCGAGCTGATCCACCAGCACCATCAACGACGTCTTGCCGCCGTCGACCGGCCGACTGTCGGCGAACCTGCGAGGCAGTCGTAGGTAGCCGCCGACCGCCTCAGGAAGGTAGTCCGTGGCCGTGGCCATCACCGAGTACGCCAGCGGGCTACCAGCGCCGAGCGCGTCGAGTCGCGGAATGGTGTCCCGGATCGCCGCGGTCACCCGGTGCACCCGCGCGACCACGACAGAGGGTACGCCGCCGCTGGTCATCGACGCATCGGTGCGCTCCAGCGCAGCGTGTAGGTCGTCGGCGGTCGGGGGGGCGGGCAGGATCAGCCGCTCGGCGCTCTTCGCTGCCTCGTCGCCGCCTCGGCCGCCCAGCCAGGCCCAGAAGTCTGCCAGTGCCATCGGCGCCTCACGCGGTCCCGCGCGCCGGGTTCAGGGCCCGGCCGGAGTCGTCGGCTCTCATAACCGGCCGGTCGTGCCGATGTCCAGCGAGCCAGCCTGGATCCGGGTGTCGGTGCGCTGCACCCGTTCCAGATAGGTCCGGGATTTGGCGACCTCGCCCTCCAGGGTGCCGATGGTCTGGGCCATGGTGTCCAGGGCCTGGACCCGGAAGGTGTCGATGGCGTCCATCGTGTCGTAGATGTTCTGGAACGCCGCCTGCAGTTGCGGCAACCCCAGGGATGCCGACGCCGCCTGCTCCTGGATCTTGATGGAGTTGTCTTTGAGCATCTGGCTGGATCGTTCGATCAGCGCCGAGGTGGTGGTGTTGAGCGCGGTGATCTGCTCGAGCACGAGCTTCTGGTTGTTTAATGCCTGGGCGATGATGATCGCGGTTCGCAGGGCCGAGACCGTGGTCGTGGTGGCCCGGTCGACCCCCTTGATCAGCTCGATGTTGTTCTTGATGATGATGTCGATCGCCAGATAGTTCTGGATCGAGACGGCCAGCTGGGTGAGCAGGTCCTGGTGTTTTTGGCGGACGTAGAAAAGCACGTCCTCCCGCATCGATTTGGCCTTCTCGGGGTCAGTCATATCGAGCTCGGCGATCTGTTCCGAGAGTTTTGCGTCAAGGTGTTCGGCGATGTAGATGTACTGGTTGATGCGGCCCATCGAGGTCCACAGGTTTTGTTTCTCCAAGTTAAGCGCCGCGTTGTCTTTCGCGAGCTCGTCCTGGCCGTTGCGCAGTGCGTGCAGGATCCCGTCCAGATGACTCTGCGCCGACTCGTAGCGGTGAAAGTAGTCGGTCAGGCGGTCACCAAACGGAATGATCCCGAGGATCTTCTTCGGCACGCTGGCCCCCTTGGGGTCCAGGTTTTGCACCGTGTGGCGTAATTCGACCAACGTCTTGGCCACGTTC
>CAJDWS010000049.1_pt1 | contig 11933 bp, 10 predicted proteins | sample 7391661 | NCBI WGS metagenome assembly CAJDWS01 (sample SAMEA7055725, study PRJEB34461) | soil metagenome | biome: terrestrial ecosystem; feature: Peninsula; material: soil | place: Antarctica | collected 2016 | reverse complement strand
TCACTGCAAAGACACGTTCCTGAATGTCGCTGCGGTGGATTCGGATCGACCCACCGCCCAGTTCGTTGCCGTTGAGCACCAGGTCGTACGCATACGCCAACGCAGACCCCGGGTCGGTGTCGAACGTGTCCAGGAACTCGGTCTTCGGCGAGGTGAACGCGTGGTGCACAGCGGTCCAGGCGCCAGCACCGACCGCGACGTCACCGGCGGCCACGGCCTCTGAGACCGGCTCGAACAATGGGGCGTCGCACACCCACAGAAACGCCCAGGCAGCCTCGTCGATCAACCCACATCGGCGCCCGATCTCCAACCGAGCGGCACCGAGCAGCGCCCGTGAGGGTTTGACTGCTCCGGCGGAGAAGAACACGCAGTCTCCCGGGGCAGCGCCGACGTGCGCAGCCAAACCTGCCCGATCGTCCTCTGAGAGGTTTTTGGCCACCGGCCCGCCCAGCGAGCCGTCCGGGGCGACGAGCACGTAGGCCAGGCCTTTGGCCCCGCGTTGCTTGGCCCAGTCCTGCCACGCATCAAGTTGCTTGCGCGGCTGACCGGCCCCGCCCGGCATGACGACCGCACCGACGTACGCCGCGTTGGCGGGTTGGAACAGCTTGAACGGGGTGTCCTTGAAGAACTCTCGACACTCCACCAACTCGTTGCCGAACCGCAGGTCCGGCTTGTCGGTCCCGTACCGGGCCATCGCCTGCGCATACGACATCCGAGGAAATGGGGCGCCTAGCTCCACCCCGATCAGCTGCCAGATCTCGGTGACGATCGCTTCGCCGAGTTCCATCACATCGTCTTGCGTGACGAAGCTCATCTCGATATCGAGTTGGGTGAACTCAGGCTGCCGGTCGGCCCGGAAGTCCTCGTCGCGGTAGCACCGAGCGATCTGGTAATAGCGTTCCATGCCGGCCACCATGAGCAACTGCTTGAACAGTTGCGGGCTCTGCGGCAGTGCGTACCAGGATCCAGGGGCAAGACGCGCGGGCACCAAGAAGTCACGGGCGCCCTCAGGGGTTGACCGGGTCAGCGTAGGGGTTTCGATCTCGACGAAGTCGCGCTGCTCCAGCACCCTCCGGGCTGCCGCGTTGACCTTGGAACGCAGCCGGATGGCCGCGCCAGTGGACCGCGCGCCCGGGCGGCGTAAGTCCAGGTAGCGGTGCTTGAGGCGCGCCTCCTCACCGACCGTGACCCGCTCATCGATCTGGAACGGTAAGGTCGCGGCCGCGGACAGCACCTCGATCCGCTCGGCGACGACCTCGATCTCACCGGTGGGCAGGTCAGCGTTGGCGTTGCCCTCAGGTCGCGCCCGGACCGTCCCGCTGATCAGCACGCAGTATTCGCTGCGCAGGTCGTCAGCGCCCCCCTGCGTGAGCACCTCGTCCCGAACGACGACCTGTACAACGCCTGAGGAATCCCGCAGGTCCAGGAACGCGACGCCGCCGTGGTCACGCCGCCGGGCGACCCATCCGGTCAGCGTGACCGAGTCGCCGGCATGGTGCGCCCGCAACGTACCGGCGGGGTGGGTTCGTAACACGGCGTGGTCCTTTGGGTTGTCCGGTGAGCCGCCACGATTGTACGGGCGGGCGCGCAGTCCCCGACCAAGTCAAGACCTCGTGGCCTTGACCGCAGAGTCCGGCCTCGGCGGGCCATCACGTCCTGGGCTGCTCAGCTCAAGCGTTCCAGCAGCCAGTTGTCCATCCGGGCAAAGACGCGGGCCCGCACCGGCGGCGCGGAAAGGAACAGGTCGTGCAGCCCGCCGGAGACCATCACCGTTGTCACGTCCGTCCCCAACGAGGGCGCCCACTGCATCATGTGATGCACGTCGAGCACGGTGTCGGTGGTCATCGCCTCAGGTGCCCATTTCGTCAAACCCAGCCGACTGGCGTCGGAATGGAGCACCAGAATCGGTAGGTCCAGGGCCAGACCCCGGTGCAATCGAGCCTGCGCCCGGCGGATCGCGGCGATCCAGGCCATGTGCACCGGCGCGCCCTTCATCGGCTTCCATTGCAGGTTGTACCTCCACTCGCCGCGATAGTCGACGTGCAAAGACTCGCCGTACGCCGGGCTGATTGTGTGCGGCAGCACCACCTGCGGAAGCCCTCGGGCAGCGCCGCGGATCAGCCACGTGCCGACATTTCGCATCATCCACGATTCGGCCAGGTCCAGCCACGGACTGTTCAAGATGAGCGCCTCGGGCTCCACCGTGCCGCGCCGGCTGGCCAGCCACAACGGTGCGATCAGTCCGCCCGTGGAGTGACCGAGGACGACCAGCCGGGCATGACCGTCGGTCTTGGTGATGAGCGCGGCGGCGGCATCCAATTCCTCGTAGTACTCGCGCAGGTCGGTGGTGTAGTACGGCACCGCATCGGGACGCAACGAGCGGCCGTAGTGCCGTAGATCCAGCGCGTAGAAGTCATAGCCCAGTCCGGCGAAGTGCTCGGCCACATGCGTCTGAAAGAAATAGTCGATCCAGCCGTGCAAATACAGCACCGCACCTCGGGAGTTTTGCGGGGCGCGATGCCGCACCAGCGTGGCAACGAGGTCTCCGGCCAGCGGGATCGTGCGCGCCGTATAGCCCGGGCCGAGGTGATCCTCGATGGTCAACGTGTCAGTCATGACGACTCCCTCAGGCCTGTTGGCGGCGGCGCGGTCAGGTTACACCGGTGAGCACGCCCTGATCCGACGGCTCAGCCCGGGCGAGCCGGCAGCCTAACCCCGGTACGCCGGGTGCTGCGGCCAGGGGGTGTCATATCCCCGCAATGTGGTCCAGTCCCGCGCACGGGCGGCATGAGCAGCCAGGACGCCCACGATGGCGGAGGCGTTGTTGAGGCCTCCGGTCAACACCGCGGCATGTGCCTCATCGAGGTCGATCCAGCCGGCCGGCATGCCCAGTTCTTCCCCGGTCCGTTTGTGCCGCTGCGGCTCGGGAACGTCGCTGAGGTCGCGAGCCAGGTAAATGCGAATCGCTTCGCTCATGGCACCGGGTGAGGGATAGAAGTCCAACAGCACGTCCCAACGCGCCGCCACCAGGTCGGCTTCCTCGGCCAATTCCCGAGCGGCCGCCTGCCAGGGGGGTTCACCCTCGACGTCCAACAAGCCCGCCGGCAGCTCCCACTCGGTCGTGGCGACCGGGTGCCGATACTGCTTGACCAGATACAACTGCTCGCCGGAGCCACGGTGCTGTCGGTGCCCGCTGTCCCCGCTGACCGGATCCGGATGCGGCCGCAGCGCAAGGACGGCCACCGCGCCGGGGTGTCCTAGATACTCCCGCTTGACCGTCCCGGCCGCGCCAAGGTCCACATGGTCGCGCTGCACGTCCCAAATCAGTCCGTGGTAGCGGACTTCCCGCTGCTGAACCGGTCGCGAACCCAGGTCGTCGCCGAGTTCGCCAGCTGTTACCACGCGAGCGGACAGGCTCATGACACCCCGGCCGCGGTGACGGACTCCGCGTCGGACTCCGCGTCGGCCTCCAAGTCGGACGCGGCGTCGGACGGGGATCCGGACAGCGTCAGTGCGCGGCGACGTGCCAGTGCCGCCCCGACAAGACCGGCAAACAACGGGTGGGCCCGATCCGGCCGGGACAAGAACTCGGGGTGGGCTTGCGTCGCCACGTAGTAGGGGTGCACGGTCGCCGGTAACTCGATGAATTCCACGAGGCTGCCATCCGGCGACGTACCGCTGAAGACCAACCCCGCCGCCTCGAGTCGCTCTCGGTAACTGTTATTGACTTCGTAGCGGTGCCGGTGCCGCTCATCGACGTGCTGGACGCCGTACGTCGTCGCGATGACCGAGCCTGGGAGCAACTCGGCCGGATACGAGCCGAGCCGCATCGTCCCTCCCAGGTCGCCTTCGCCGTCGACGATCGACTGCTGTTCGCCCATCGTGGCCACGACCGGATTCGGCGCCTTCGGGTCGAACTCCGAGGATGAGGCGTCCGGGATGCCGGCCACCTCTCGGGCGTACTCGATGACCATGCACTGCAACCCCAAACAGATCCCCAGGGTGGGGACCTGATTGGTACGCGCCCAGGTCAGCGCCCCGACCTTCCCTTCGATGCCGCGCACCCCGAACCCGCCGGGCACCAGCACGCCATCGACCCCCTCGAGCGCAACTTGTGCACCGTGTGGGCTCTGACAGGCGTCGGAGGCGACCCAGCGAACCTTCACCCGTGCGTCGTGCTGGAATCCGGCGGCACGCAGCGCCTCGGTCACCGATAGATAGGCGTCGGGGAGGTCGATGTACTTGCCGACCAACGCAATCTCGACCTCGTGGCAGGGCTGGTGAATCCGCCGCAGCAGCCGATCCCAGGCGGTCCAGTCGACGTCGCGGAACGGTAGCGCGAGGCGGCGAACGACGTACGCGTCCAAGCCTTCCCCGTGAATGACCTTGGGAATGTCATAGATGCTCGGTGCATCGACACAGGCAACGACGCCGTCTTCCTCCACATCGCAGGCCAGGGCGATCTTGCGTTTCAGAGCGGGAGGGATCGCTCGGTCAGCGCGCAGCACGATGGCATCGGGTTGCAGACCGAGTTGGCGCAGCGCCGCCACCGAGTGCTGGGTGGGTTTGGTCTTCAGTTCACCGCTGGGCACCAGATAGGGCACCAGCGAAACGTGCAGGAAGAAGCAGTTGTCCCGACCCAGGTCGTGGCGCACCTGACGAGCAGCCTCGAGGAAGGGCAGCGACTCGATGTCGCCGACGGTCCCGCCGATCTCGGTGATGATGACCTGGGGCGCCGGGCTGGCCTGGGCCTGTTCCCGCATCCGCTCCTTGATCTCGTTCGTGATGTGCGGAATGACCTGGACGGTGTCGCCCAGATACTGCCCCCGACGTTCCTTGGCAATGACCTGGCTGTAGATCTGACCGGTCGTGACGTTCGCCTGCGCGGACAGCGGCACGTCCAGGAATCGTTCGTAGTGGCCGATGTCCAGGTCGGTCTCGGCCCCGTCGTCAGTGACGAACACCTCACCATGCTGGAACGGGTTCATGGTCCCGGGGTCGACGTTGAGGTACGGGTCGAGCTTTTGCATGGTCACGCGCAGCCCCCGCGCGCGCAGCAAGAATCCCAGGCTTGAGGCGGTTAGGCCTTTGCCGAGCGAGGAGGCAACGCCCCCGGTGACAAATATGTGCTTCGTACCCACCACGGGCTTGAACTCTACGTCATGAACCTTCGGGAGCCGCGACCGTCTCGCGTGTCCGCCGGGCGGTGGACAGCAACTCCCTGGCGTGCTCGATGGCGACATCGCTGTCAGCGGACCCGGCCATCATCCGGGCCAGTTCGCGCAGCCTGCCGTCTTCATCCAGGACGCTCAGGTCACTGGTCGTCACCTCAGCGCCATCCGTCCCCTGGCCAACAGCATCGGCGGGGCTCGACTTGCGGATCGTGATGTGCCGGTCGGCATACGCCGCGACTTGTGCCAAGTGGGTGACGACGACGACCTGGGTGTGCTGGGCCAATGAGGCCAGCCGGGCACCGATGGCTAAGGCCGCAGCCCCGCCGACACCCGCATCGACCTCGTCGAATACGAATGTGGTCAGTGACTCTCCCGCATCCTCATCCGTTGAACCCGCCAGCTGAGTGACCACCTCAATCGCAAGCATGACCCGAGAGAGTTCACCCCCGGAGGCCGCCTTGGCCACAGTGCGAGGCAGGGTGCCGGGATTGGCTGCCAACTTGATCTCGACGTCGTCCACCCCGTGCGGACCGAACCGCTGCGGGTGGTCACGGCCGGGCAGCCGCAGTCCGGGCTCCCCCTGCGGTGCCGGCACCTGCGTGACGTCTACCTCGACCACCGCCTGCGGCATGGCCAATTGCGCCAGTTCGGCAGCGATGCCATGCGCAAGCCGCGTGGCGGCCTCCTGTCGGGCGTGGCTCAGCTCGGCGGCAGCCGTCCCGAGCGCGTCGTTCAGCGAGCAGAGACGGTGCTGTGCGTCCTCGATGCGGTCAGCCACCGACTCCAGTTGGTCCAATCGGGTCGCCGCCTGCGCGCCCCAAGCCAGCGCCGCGTCGACGCTTCCCCCGTACGCGCGGCACAGCCGGGTCAGGTCGGCTCTGCGCTGCTGCACCCAGGCCAACCGGTTCGGATCGCCCTCGACCTGGTCCAGGTAGCCCGCCACCTCGGTCCCGACGTCGGTGGCGAGGTAAGCCAGTTCGGCGACTCGTTCGCTCAGGCCGGCCAGCGCAGGGTCGTGCTGGGCCGCCTGTGACAGCGTCGACCTGGCCAGCGCGAGCAGTTCTGCCGCGCCGGGCCCGGTGGCGGCTGGATCGGGAAGTCCTGCGCCGTATCCCCCGTCATACCCCGTGCCGAATCCCCCGCTGGTTCCCCCGCTGATTCCCCCGCTCAGTCCGAGCGTGTCGCCGGCGAGCAGCGCGTGCGCCCGCACCGCCGCGGCCCGCAGCGTGTCGACGTACGCCAGGCGCTCCTCCTCCTGCGCCAGGGTGACATCTTCCCCGGACTTGGGATCCAGCGCCTCGAGCGCTTCGAGCCCGGCGCGCAATACGGTGCCCTGCACTAGCCGATCACGGTCCAGCTCCTCCAAGCGGGCAAGCTCTGCGCGGACCTGGACGGCCTCGTCATACCGGGTGTGGTACACCCGAACGGCTGCCCGCAAGCTCGTTCCGCCGAACCCGTCGAGCAGGCTGCGGTGCTGGTCAGCGCGTCGCAGACGCCACTGATCGGCCTGGCCATGCACGGCGACGAGCTGGTGCCCCACATCAGCCAGGACTGACAGCGGTGCCTGACGCCCTCCGACGTACGCCTTGGATCGGCCGCCAGCGCCGACGGTTCGCGCCAGCAGCAGGCCGTCTTCAGTGTCACCGCCAGCCTCGGCTGCCCTGACGATGGCGGGGTGTTCTGCGGGCAGGTCCACCGACCCCTCGACCACGACCGCGGCAGCGCCCGCGCGGACCAATGAGCTATCGCCGCGGGCCCCCAGCAGCAAGCCCAGCCCGTTGACCACCATGGTCTTACCCGCGCCGGTCTCACCGGTGAGCACGTTGAGTCCGTCAGTAAACTCGATCAGCGCGTCATCAATGACGCCAAGGTTGCGGATCCTCAGGTCGCGCAGCCGGCCGCGCCGCGGTGGCCGATCGTGAGCTTGCCCGGTCACTCGAGCATCCGCCGGGCGGCAGCCCCCCGCCACCCCTCGACCGGGAGGTGGAACTTTTTCACGATGCGATCGGTGAAAGGCTCCTTGGTCAACCGGACCAGGCGCACCGGCACCGGGCTGCGGACCACCTCGACCCGCGCGCCCACGGGTAACTCCAGCGGTCGGGCGCCGTCGCACCACATGACGCCGCAGTCCTGCACCCCTGGGACCAGTTCGATGGCCACGTGCGAGTCCTTGCCGACGACCACCGGCCTGGCGAACAAGGCGTGCGCCGAAATAGGCACGATCAGCAGCGCTTGCACGTCGGGCCACATCACCGGACCGCCGGCCGAGAACGCGTACGCGGTCGAGCCGGTCGGAGTGGCGACGATGACACCGTCACACCCCCATGTCGACAGGGGCCGACCTTCGATTTCGACATTGAGCTCGATCATCCGCTCCCGGGCCGCCTTCTCGACGGTCACCTCGTTCAACGCCCAGCTACGCGCTAGTTCACAGTCCCCGGAGCTGGCAACAACGTCGAGCGTCATCCGGTCCTCGACCAGGTAGTCAGCAGCCACAATCCGTTCCACGGTGCGGGACAGGTCGGCCCGGTCAGCCTCGGCGAGGAAACCGATGTGGCCGAAGTTGACCCCCAACAGCGGCACACCGCTGCCTCGAGAGAGCTCAGCGCCGCGCAGGATGGTGCCATCACCGCCGAGCACAAAGACGAGCTCGCAGCCACGCGCGGGATGCTCCGGATCTGCCGCCACGATGTTTTCGCCGAGTTCTTGGTAGTGCCGTACCTGGTCGTCGGGGACGGCCACTTGGACACCCGCGTGGGCCAGCATGTCGGCGACGGTGCGGGTGTGTACCTGCAGGTCCGCGCGGCTGCTGTGGGCCAGCAACAACACTCGCCGGTCCGCGCCGGTCACGGCGGCATACGGTCCGGACTCTCCCTCTCGGCTGCTGCCCACACCCGAGATCGTACGGTGTCGCCCCCCAGAACTCGTGGACCGGGTGGAATCAGCCACAGCAGGTATTCCTGGTTCCCAGCTCCGCCCGGCAGTGGGCTGCGCACCACGTCCGCGACCCCCCAACCGCAAGCGATGGCTGCGTCGGCGACGCCGGTGACGGCCCGAGCGCGTTCTGCCGCCAGGCCGACCACGCCAGAGCGCCCCAACCGATCCCGGCCCACCTCGAACTGCGGCTTGACCAGGAGGATCGCTTGCCCCGATGGGCGGCACATGCCTCGTAACACCGACATGACCATGGTGAGTGAAATGAAGCTGAGGTCGGCAACGACGACATCAAAGAGCCCCCCGACCTGATTCGGGCCGACGTCCCGCAGGTTCGTTCCGCATCGGTCGACGACCCGAGGGTCAAGTCGAAGTCGCCGATCGAGTTGTCCGTGACCGACGTCCAAGGCGACGACCTCACCGGCTCCTCGTTCAAGCAAGGCCTGCGTGAACCCCCCAGCGGACGCGCCAGCATCGAGACACCGGGAGCCCGATACCGCGGCAGCGGCCGCTGGCCAGGTCTTGAGTGCGTGAGCGAGCTTGCGATAGCCACGGCCTACCTCGCCGACGCTGTCCGCCATCGCAGCTCCGAGGCGAAACCGAACGGATTGACCGGGCGTCACCGGGGTGGCGGCCCGGACCGCCCTGATCCCGTCCACCTCGACGGCACCAGCCTTGAGCAACTCCTGAGCCTGACCGCGGGACCTGGCCAGGCCGCGGTCCACCAGGGCACGATCGAGTCGGATGACCAATCGGTCGGGCCGGTCAGGTATGTCAGCCACCCTCCCGGCCGCTCTGAGCCATCCGGTCGGTCAACATCTGGTGCAGGCGTTCACCCTCAGCAAGGCGATGCGTCAAGTCCTCTGCGGGCACCGCCTCCAGACGAGCCACCGCCTCATCGATCCTGGCGTCGATCTCGGCCTCAGTCCACGTCTCGATCCCGGCCTCGAACGTGGCATCGGCTGGAGCGTCGCTGACCGAAGCCGGTGCACGCTCGCCAGTCACCGCGTCAACTCTCCAACGCATCGCCGTCTTCGCCCCCCAACCAGTCACCGACCCGACGCCATTCGTCCGCGTCGATGCCCAGCGCCGCCGGGGACACCCCGTTCCTCGCATCCCGCACCGTCCACAGCAACGACACGACCGCGCGCAGCCGAGTGTTCGGACAACCTCCATCGCGCAGCGTGAGCCGCTCGCCCTCCCGGTAGGACGCGTACGCCTCCGAGCAGGTGGCCGTTACCGCCTCATCTTCAGTACAGACGCTGGGTTCGATGTAGGTGCGGAGCAGCTCGCGCAGATCGACAGCGAGGTAGGTGGGCCGTGCCGACTCGTCCGCGGCGGCCAAGTCGTCGACGTGGTGGACGCCAGTGGTGACCATCAGGCTCGGCATCCCGGCCCGGTTGGCGCCGACGATGTCAGTATCGAGGCGGTCCCCGATCGCAAGCGTCTGCTCCACACCGGTGCCCAGTCGGGCGGCACACAGCTCGTACAGCGGCGTCTGAGGTTTGCCCACCGCGATGGGTTCGATGGCGACCGCCGCTCGGACCGCTGCGACGAGCGAACCGTTGCCAGGTGCGATGCCTCGGTTCGTAGGCAGGGTGCTGTCCAGGTTGGTCGCCACCCAGGTCGCGCCCCGCTGAATTGCGTACGCGGCCTCCGCCAAGTCACGCCAGGACACCTCGGGACCGTATCCCTGCAGGACAGCCACTTGGTCGGCCTGGTCTGGGGGCGTCGTGTCCCCTCTGCGCACCGGCCGCAAGCCTGCCTCAACGAGCGCTACGGCGACCCCTTCGCCACCGATCGCGAGTACCGGGCAATCAGGCGCAAACCGCTGCGCGAGGTACGCCGCCCCCGCCATCGAGCTGTTGATCACGCTTGCATCAGGCGCGTCCAAGCCAAGGTCGCGCAACTGCGCTGCAACGATGGACGGCTGACGGCCGGCGTTGTTCGTGGCATAGACGATGGCCACGCCTGCCTCACGTACCGCCTCAAGTGCCTGCACGGCATGCGGGATGGCCTCATGAGAGCGGTAGACGACGCCGTCCAGATCGCACACGATGCCGCGGAATCGATTGTGGAGCGGCCCGCTCACGGCGACGCCTCGCCAGCGCCCGCGTCGAGACCGACGGACGCTTCGTCCTGGTCCACGTGCTCGCCCAGCTCCTGGTCCTCGTCCTCGTCCTGCAGCAGATCGATCATGATCACGCCATCGAGTTCGTCGAGGCGTTCGGCGGCATCGGTGACGAGGTCGGTGTCCGCGGTGACGGCGTGCCCGAACCACTGCCGCGCGGCATCGCGGTCACCGGTTGCCAGCAGGGCTTCGGCATAGGCGTAGAATAACCTCGGCGCCCACGGCTGAGTGTTACCGGGATCCAACTGTGGAATCTTGAGTGCGATGACCGCGGCGCTCGGCTGGCCTAGGTCGCGCCGAATGCCCGAGACCACGATCCGCAACTCGACCTGCTCCGCGACGCTGAGGGTCCGGACCTCGGGTGAGCCGGCGAGCTCGATGGCCCGTTCCGGCCGTCCGAGTCCACGCTCCACATCCACCATCATCGGCAGCAGATGGTGGCTGCCGGAGACTCTTCGGGCTGTGCGGAACTCGCTCAGGGCCGTCGTCCAGTCTGCTTCCCGATAGGCCACGAGACCGCGGGCCTCACGGACCGCGGCAATCCGTCCGGCACGGCGCACCGCAGCCTCCGCGTGCGTCTTGGCAGCCTCCAAGTCGGTGTCCATCAGCTGCCCGACCATGACCAAATGCCGACTGACGCCGAAGGCGTTGTCTTTGCTCAGCGTGCGCAGCTCACGCCGAACCGCTGCGTCCAACTCTCGTCCGGTGACCGAGTCGGGAACTTCGGGTTCTACAAACGCAGGACGTCGCGGTCCGGTCCGGTCGCGTTCACCTCGTTCGGGCCCCTGCGAGGACCGTTGCGAGGGTCTCCCCTCGCGTCTGCCCGGGCCGCCATCACGGCGCTCCGGTCTGCCCGATCGATCCCGGTCGGTGCTCCGACGGGCAGCCTCACCGGTTCGTGCGACCGTCGGTCGTGGGCCAGACCGTCCCGCCTGTCGCGGTCCGCCCCCTGGGGTACTCCCTGGAGCCCGAACAACACCCCTATCGGCTTGTTGCCATCGGCTTTGGCCTGGTTGCTGCTCTGAAGGCTCGCGTCGAGGCGGCCGTCCTGCGCCCGCCTCTTCACCCCCACGTCCTCGCTGCGCACCAGGCCCCGCACCTGGGTCCGCTCCTCGACGGGGGCCGCCGCCGCCCCGATGGCCTGCGCGAGCGTTTCGTCCTGCGTCTTCGCGAGCTGGCGAATCCCCCCGCGGCCGCTTCGTCCGTGCGCCTTGGGAGCGGTCCCTCTCACGACCAGTTGGTGACGTCCCGTCGACGGCGTCCCCCTGGTCGGGCTGGCTGCTTGCATCTGCCTCCTTCGGAGAAGCTGACTCAGCGTCCCGTCCGGTGGCCTTGGACCATCTCGAAAGTGGTACGTCGGACACCGTCGGCTCCCTCGTTTGCGACAAATCTCAGGGCAATCATGGCCAGCTTCTCATGGCGACTGTGGCAGCGCTGACGGCACATGGTTCAGGCACGAGCCCGCCAGGTACTCATAGAAAGGGTGTGGTGTGTCCCTCTAAAGGGGGACAGCAAAACGCTCCACCCCCAACCAGGAAACCCACACAAGGGGGGTTCCCACAGGTTAGGAGTGAAGCGTTTCACCCAACCACCACAAAGGGGTTGTCCGGCGGTGTCCTACTCTCCCACACCGTCACCAGTGCAGTACCATCGGCGCTGAAGGGCTTAGCTTCCGGGTTCGGAATGGGACCGGG
>CAJDWS010000054.1_pt1 | contig 12078 bp, 11 predicted proteins | sample 7391661 | NCBI WGS metagenome assembly CAJDWS01 (sample SAMEA7055725, study PRJEB34461) | soil metagenome | biome: terrestrial ecosystem; feature: Peninsula; material: soil | place: Antarctica | collected 2016 | reverse complement strand
CCGTCGCACCGCACCGCCGCGCTGCTCGAACCCGTTATCGCGGAGCTTGTCACGATCAGCTCGGCGGTCTCCACGCTGATGGACGAACTGCGTCCCGACATCTTGGAACAGGGGTTGTCCACGGCGATCACCGAGTTGGCGCGCTGGCACCTGCCGGCTGCGAGCGTGCGCATCGACCTGGGGGACGCCGCGAACTTGCCCGCTTCGGTCGAGGTAGCGGCGTACCGGATCGTGCGAGCGGCGCTCGTGCAGGCCACCGGCCGGGCCACCATGCGGACGGTGTCGGTGCGGGCGCTGGCTCGGCCCGGGCAGGGGCTGGACCTGACCGTCGTCGATGACGGCGCGGGGTCGGTCGATGACGGCGCTTTCGGCGGCGAGCTCTCAGCCATGCGGACCTGGGCCGAAGAGGTCGGCGGCCGGCTGACGGTGCTCAGCTCACAGACCGGGACACGGGTGGCGGCGACGTTGCCGCTGCCATGAACGCCGAGGAGTTCATGGGCAGCGGCTGCTCGAACTGGTTTGCCGACCGCGCCAGTTGACGCAGCACCGTCGGTAGGCGTTGGACCCTGACCGGCAGGATCATCGGCGGCGACGCCTAAGTCGACGACCTGTTCGACCAGTTGGCCGCTGACCTGGGGTTGCCGTCAGATCCGTAGCTGAGGTTGCTATCGGTGGTTTGCTCCGCGGAACCAGCTGAATCCTGACGAAAAAGACGCTTTTGCGGCGTACAGTGGCGCGGGTGAACTCCTTCCGGATGCGTGAGGCAGCGGCTTTGCTCGGCGTCAGCGATGAGACGGCTCCCGAAAGGTCGTCGAGGGGGCGGAGCTGGCCCGGTTCGCCAAAGAGCTCGCCGAGTCCGTCGACCAGGAGGCGAAGTCGATGACGCGCGCGTCTGCACGCAACCGGTTCACCGGCCTGGTCACCAACGTGATCAAGGACGCGGTGATGACGCAGGTGGAGTTGCAGGCCGGACCGTTCCGCGTTGTTTCGCTGATCAGCCGGGAAGCCGCTGATGAACTCGAGCTTGCCCCGGGTGTCCTGGCCGTCGCTTCGATCAAGGCCACCAACGTAGTCATTGAGGTGCCCCGATGACGGGCCAGGGTCGGCTCGACTTCGGACGCTGGACGCGGTTGGCGAGCGTGCTGGCCAGTCTCTTGGTCGTGGCGTTGCCGCTGGCCGCATGCTCCGGCGGGGGATCTGCAGACTCCTCGCGCAAACTGACCGTCTACGCCGCCGCGTCGCTCAAAGAGGTGTTCACGCAACTGGCTCGGGACTTCGAGGGGACACATCCGGGCAGCAGCGTGGTGCTCTCCTTCGGCCCGAGTTCGGGGCTGGCGCGCCAGATCACCGAGGGGGCTCCGGCGGACGTGTTCGCCTCGGCCGACGCTGCAACGATGGCGACGGTGAAGGACCAGATGCAGGAGCAGCCGCAAGTCTTCGCCCAGAACACGCTCACCATTGCGCTGCCGTCGAACCGCCCGCCGCTGGTGCGGTCCGTGGCCGACCTGGCCCGACCGGAGGTGAAGGTCGCCCTGTGCGCACCAAAGGTGCCCTGCGGCGTCGTGGCGGCGCGAGTCCTGGCCGCAGCCGGGCTGACGGTTCGTCCGGTGACGCGTGAGGTGGATGTGAAGGCCGTGCTCACGAAAGTGACGCTCGGCGAGGTCGACGCCGGTTTGGTGTACCGCACCGATGTGCGCGCAGCCGGCGACAAGGTCCGCGAGGTGCCTTTGCCGGTGACTCCGGAGAGTATGACGCCGTATCCGATCGCGGTGCTGAAAAGGTCGCAGGTCGCTGATCTGGCCCGAGACTTCGCAGAATCGGTGCGCTCCGCGGAAGGCGAGAAGGCGTTGACCGAGGCGGGATTCGCGGTTCCTTGATGCGCAACCTCCCCCGAGGTCGCAGGACGACGTTCAGGCGAGGGGAGACACCGCCTCGGGAGCCGGCGCCGTGGCTATTGGTCGTGCCTGCCACGGTTGCTGTCGGATTGCTTCTGGTGCCGTTGTCTGCCTTGCTGGTGCGGGCACCCTGGGCGGACTTGGGGCGGATCCTGGGTCGGGGCGAGGTGCTCGACGCACTGTGGCTCTCCCTTGGGACTGCGACCGCAGCGACCGCGCTGTCGCTAGTCGTGGGCGTGCCGTTGGCCTGGTTCCTGGCTCGGGCCACCGCGCCGTGGGTCCCGTTGCTGCGCTCGCTGGTGACGTTGCCGCTGGTGTTGCCCCCGGTGGTCGGCGGGGTGGCACTGCTGTTGGCTTTCGGGCGAAACGGCCTCGTGGGACGGTATCTGGACGCCTGGTTCGGGGCGACCGTCCCGTTCACGACAGCGGCGGTGGTCCTCGCCGAGACGTTTGTGGCGATGCCGTTTCTGGTGATCACGGTCCAAGGAGCGTTCGCCTCCGTCGACCAAGGTTTTGAGGAGGCAGCCGCGACGCTGGGGGCGTCCCGGCTGCGGACGCTACGAATGGTGACGCTGCCGTTGATGGGTCCATCGCTGCTGGCCGGTGCGGTGCTCTGCTGGGCTCGCGCGCTCGGTGAGTTCGGCGCCACCATCACCTTCGCCGGCAACCTGCCGGGGGTGACGCAGACGATGCCGTTGGCGGTGTATGTGGCCATGGAAAGCGATCCCGACGCCGCGATCGCGCTGTCGTTGGTGATGTTGCTGGTGTCCACGGTTGTGCTGTTCGGGCTGCGTGGTCGTTGGCTGCCCGGGGCAAGGTCCATGCAGTGAAACAGCCCAGACAGCAGGGCTTACGCCGTGGACTCCTCGTTGCCGGCGTGGTGCGGCGGGGGTCGTTCCAACTGCAGGTGAGCACGAGCGTCGCCCCGGGTGAGGTCCTGGTGGTACTGGGCCCCAACGGCGCCGGCAAATCGACGCTGCTGCGGGTTGTCGCAGGTCTGGTCCCATTGGCTGAGGGGGAGGTGTCGCTCGGCGGCCGGTGCCTGGACGGCCCCGACGCGTTGAACGCGAGGGGCAGGGAAGGTCGTGCGCAGCTCAGCTGGGTGGATGTCCACGAACGGCGGGTCGGCTATGTGTTCCAGGAGTACCGGCTCTTCCCGCACCTGGACGTGACAGACAATGTCGCCTTTCCTCTGCGGGTGCGTGGCCTCCGTCGTCGAGCCGCGCGGGCTTCGGCCGGATACTGGCTGGAACGCATGGACCTGAGCAGGGTAGCCACCGCCCGCCCCGCGGACCTCTCCGGTGGCCAGGCTCAGCGGGTCGCTCTGGCCCGCGCCCTGGCCGCCGACCCGGACGTTGTGCTGCTCGATGAGCCGCTGGCCGCACTCGATTCCCGCACCCGGATCACCGTCCGTCAGGAGTTGCGCGCGCATCTTTCCGCTCTGGAGGTACCGGTCCTGCTGGTCACCCACGATCCCGTCGACGCCTTGACGTTAGGGCACCGGTTGCTGGTCATCGAGGGTGGGCAGGTGGTCCAAGAGGGCACGCCGGCCGTGGTGGCCGCTCGCCCCGCTACGGAGTACGTCGCCAGGCTTGTTGGGCTCAACCTGTTCACCGGCCGGATGCGCCCGGACCGACGAACTGTCGACCTCGAAGGCGGCGGGGTGCTGATCGTCTCCGGGGGTGAGCCGGTGGCCTCCGGCGACGTCGCGCTGGTGGCGCTCAACCCAGCAGCGATCACGGTGAGCTTGGAACGACCGGTACAGGGCAGCCCGCGGAACGTCTGGTCCGGTGTGGTGCAGGCCATCGAGCCGCTGACCGATCGGATCCGATTGCAGGTGGCTGGCCCGCCAGATGCGCTCGTCGACGTCACCTCAGCGGCGGTCGCCGAACTCGGGTTGATCGAGGGCTCCCGCGTGTGGCTTTCAGCCAAGGCCACCGAAACGGTCGTCTACCCTCACGGCGGCTAGCGGTAGTTGGTGAACTGTACGGCGACGTCCAGGTCGGCGCTCTTGAGCAGGGTGATCACAGCCTGAAGGTCGTCCTTGCTTTTGCTGCTCACCCGCAGTTCGTCGCCTTGAATCTGGGCCTTGATCGTCTTGGGGAACTCGTCGCGGATCATCTTGCCGATCTTCTTGGCGTTCTCCTGCGACAGGCCTTCCTTGAGAGCGCTCTCCAGCCGGTACTCCTTGCCGGAAGGCCGCGGCTTGCCATCGCCGGTGTCCAGCGACTTCAGGGAGACGCCTCGCTTGACCAGCTTGGTTTGGAAAACGTCCAGCACGGCAAGGCAGCGTTCTTCGCTGTTGGCCTTCATCAGCACTTTCTCGCCGCTGAACTCGATCGAGGCGCCAACTCCTCTGAAGTCGTACCGCTGCCCGATCTCCTTCTGAGACTGGTTGAGCGCGTTGGCGACCTCCTGCTTGTCGACCTTGCTGACGACGTCGAACGATGCGTCGGCCATGGGGATTCGTCGCTTTCGTCGAGGGGAGTGCGGGACAGGCTGGCTAGGGTTCGGTGCGTCAGGGTGCGCCATCGACCGGTGATCCACCGCTTGAGCACGGTCCGTGGTCCGGATGCCGCATGCCACCACACGACCACTGGATGGGCCCAACGGCGTTCCCTTGTCCAGACAATAGCTACCGAAAGAGGATGCGATCGCCTTCGTGCTGTCGATCAACGCCTGCCGGGCATCGCGGACCGCAGCGTGTCTGTGACGCCTACGGCGGTCGCCGATCGTGCAATGCTTCACCATCGAGCACCCTGGCTCGGGTGCGGCGTCAAACGAAGAGGGTGCGGAGCAGCATCATCAGCCACGCACGTTCAGGGCTGGCATCGAGTCGCCGACGAGCATCATGACGAGCTGCGATCGGCTCAGGTGGTGGTCCACACCGAAACGGAGGTCGGATGCACGTCACCTGGGATGGTTTCCTTCATGCTTTACCTGGGCCTCACTTCGTCTCGGCCGCTGGCGCGCTGGCCGGCTCCGTCTTGCTCGCGGCGCTCCAAGGGGCGCCGGCGAGCGCTACGACCATTGCATCCGCACAAGACAGCCCGGCTGCGTCCCGAGGACCATCGGCAGCCAGAGGGGCCAGCGCGAAAGGTCCGCGGCTGCCGCTGGGCCGCCCCGACGTGCCAGAAGTACGTCGCGTCAAGGCCCTGGCCAAAGGACTGACCTGGACGACGGTACGACGGGGCGTGAAGCCCGCGACGCCGGCGAGCATCCCCACAACCGCGCGGGGACCCTGGAGCGTCAATATCGTGACGATCGATCCGCGGACCGCCCGGGGACGGTTGGAGGTTTCGGCCGGCGCCGATCTGCGTCGCACCGAACGTACTTCGGTGCTGGCGCGCTCCACCAAAGCCATTGTCGCGGTGAACGGCGGGTTCTTCGCGCACACAGCGTCCAAAGAGGCACCCGGAGACCCGATTGGGCTCGGCGTCCTGCGCGGCACGCTCACGAGCGAACCGCTGCGAGGATCAGCCGCGGTGGGCATGACGATCGACAACCGGACCAAGCGACTGGATATCTCCGCGTTCACCTGGTCCGCCACCGTGCAAGCCGGGACCGCCTCACCGATCGTCGTGCACGGCGTCAACCGTTTACCGGCGTCGGGCTGGACCTGCCTGCTGACGCCGAATCAAGACGGCAGTCCACCTCCGGTAGCGGATACCGAGTCGGGCGGGCCACCCGCAACGCCGACTGACTCGCGCAACCTGGGGACCTGCCATGGCCAGGGAGAGCTCATCCGGTTCACCGGGCACTGGGGCGCACACACCCCGGCTGGTCCCGGGGCCGAGGTCATCGTCGACCGCGCCGGATGTCTGGTGCGCACCCGCAGCCTGCGGGGTGGGCCGTTGTCCCCCGGGCACGTGTCGTACCAGGCGACCGGCACAGCGGCCAGGAGACTCCTGGATCTTGCCGGCACTGGCTGTCTGAGCTACCGCCAGCGTTTGCTCAACGCACGAGGCGAAACAGTCCAGCTGAACCCATCGACGTATGCCGTCAACGGCCGGCAGGTCCTGGTGCGTGACGGACGTATCGTCGAGACGCGAGCTGGTCGCGGATTTGCAGGTCGCAACCCCCGGACCATCGTGGGCCGAACCGCAGGAGGGACGATCGCTCTGGTCACGATTGACGGCCGCCGGACGACCAGTGTCGGGGCCTCCTTGGCCGAGGCGGCCAAGGTCGCTAAGTCCATCGGCCTGGTGGAGGCGGTCAATCTGGACGGCGGAGGATCGACGACGCTGGTTGTGCACGGCAAGGTCGTCAACCAGGTGAGCGGGAAGACCGAACGGGCGGTCGGCGACGCCCTGGTGTACCGGCCAAGCTGAGGCTGCCCGGTCGTGGGCGGCGCAACCCTGAGGGAGTTGGAGCGGGCCGGAGCATCGCGGTCTTCGGTGAGGGACAGCGCCTGTTCCGATTGGAGATGCCCGGTGACGCCTTGCTAGGCTGAGGGACGCTACGGCAGGTTGCCCGAGCGGCCAATGGGAGCGGACTGTAAATCCGTCGCGAAAGCTTCGAAGGTTCGAATCCTTCACCTGCCACCAGGCGTATGAAGGGCCTCTGACAAGGCGTTTGCCGGTCGGAGGCCCTTCCTCGTCGTCGTGAGCCTGTCACCGTGATGGAACAGGACGTGCAGACCTTGACGGGAGCGTCCGGAGTACTGCGAGTCTGTAAGGACGACTGCGGCAGTGAGCTGGAGGACTGACGGATGATCACAGTGAGCAGTGAACTTGCCAGGTGGCTGGCTGACTTCCAGCCGACTGAGCAGGACCTCGACCTGGCTGACCGAGCGTTGCTCGACACCGTTGCGGTGACGATCGCGGCCCGCGAAGAAGCGATCAATGCACTCGCCGCTTTGCTCTCGCAGGCTGGCCGATGGGCCGTGGTCGGCCACATTCTTGACTACGACGACCTGCACGTAGAGTCCACCACCCACATCAGCACGGTCTGCATCCCTGTAGCGCTTGCCCTCGGGGGTGGTCCGCGCGACTACCTTGCCGGCGCGGGTGTGATGGCCAGGCTGGGGATGGCCCTCGGCTGGCGACACTACGACGCAGGCTGGCATGCGACGGCCACGACGGGGGTCATTGCGGCGGCGGGGGTCGCTGCGAGCTGCCTAGGGCTCTCACCCGATCAGACGAGCAACGCGTTCAGCTTGGCCGTCTCGTCCTCCAGCGGCGTCCAGCGGGCGTTCGGCAGCGACGCCAAATCGCTCCAAGTCGGGATCGCAGCCCAGGCAGGGGTGCAGGCTGCGCGACTGGCGGCGGCCGGTGCCAGCGCCAATCCCCTTGCCGTCGAGCAGTGGCTGAGCCTGGTCGGCGCTCCTGAGCCCGACCTCGCGGCCCTTGGCGCGCCGACCCCGGCCGTGCCGGGTGGGCTAGCCATCAAGATGTTCCCGTGTTGTTACGCCCTGCAACGTCCGATCGCCGTGGTGCGGGAGCTCCGCGGCAACCTTGACCCGGCTGCCATCGAGCGGATCGTGCTGACCACCCCAGCCTTGACCGTCGTACCATTGAATCAACACCATCCGACAACTGGGTTAGAGGGCAAGTTCAGTCTGGAGTACGCCGTCGCCGCGGCGATTCTGGACGATTACCCCGGGTTCGCCACCTTCAGTGACGCTGGCGTGCGGCGGTGTGAGGCGACCGAGCTTCAGGAAAGGTTGCAGGTCGTGCTGACTGATGATCCGGGGCGCGACCTGTTGGCTGGGGAGTGCGACGTCGCCATCGACGGTCCGTCCGGGACGGTGCGGGCGAGCCTGGCGACCCCGCCGGGGGCCTCGGCACGTCCTCCGACGGAGGAGGAACTCGCAGGCAAGGTCGCCACCTGCCTGGAGGGGACCGGGCTCACCGCGAGCGACATCACCTGGGACAGCGCGGCCGGGCTGCTTCGCGACACGCTCCCGCTCTCAGGGTAGGGACGGGGTCTGCTCCGATGCCGGCTCGGCGGTCACCACGGTCCCGGCGAGCCGGTCGTGCAGGCCCCTGCCGGAGTCTCGGGCGCACAGCCACACCATGATCCCGATCAGCGGATAGATGACGGCGGTTGCCGCGAGGATCAGCGGATCGCCGTCCTCGAGCCCGCCGTCGCTGGCACCGATTGCGACGACGTGGCCGATCTGCCAGGGCAGGCTGATCTTGACCAGGTTGCGGATCAGCGCCGCTGGGTACGTGGCCTGGTCACCGTCGATCGTTTGGACCCTCAGTCGTTCGGCGCGCTTGCCCCAGGTGGCGCGAGCTGCCGTTGACTCGGCCCGAGCCGCCCACGCCGCGGCGATCAGCGGCGAGACGAAGCTGAGCCCAATCACTGCCGGCCGGGAGGAGCCGATTCCGGCCTGATTGAGCCAGATGCCCGCCGGAAGTGTGGCGAGCGCCACGCCAAAGTAGCCGACAGCGTCCCGAGCGTAGGCCCGGCACCGAGGCCAGAACAGGGAGTGCACCTGGCTGAGGGTACGCGTCCGGGTCAGCACCCGGTATGGACTCATCGCGCGCGGCCCCGACGACGCGAGGCAGACTGGCCGTCGTGAGCGAGGCCATCGACGACCTGGGCGCGACCATGACCGTGCCGGAGTGCCCGAGCCGTGTCATCAGCTTGGTTCCTTCATTGACCGAGGCGGTGGCGGTTTCTGTCCCGGGAGTCTTGATCGGCGTCACCGACTGGTGCACGCATCCGGGCGACCTCGAGGCTCAGGGTGTGATTCGCCTCGGCGGCACCAAAAACCCGAACCTCGACGCGATCGCCGACCTCGCGGCCGACCTGGTGATCGCCAACGAGGAGGAGAACCGAACGGCCGATCTGGCGGAATTGCGTCGACGCGGCGTCCCGGTGTATGTCACTGACATCCGAACCGTCGACCAGGCGCTGAGCAGCATCGATCGGCTGCTGCGGCTGTTCGAGTCGGGGGCGGTCGACCTGACCTGGCTGGACGCCGCGCAGGCTGCTTGGGCCGACCCACCTCGGCTCCCCACCGGCCCGAACGGCCGACTGCCCGCCGCGCTTGTGCCGATCTGGCGCCGCCCCTGGATGGCGCTGGGCAGTGACACGTATGCCGGTGACGTGTTACGACGGTTAGGCGTTGACAATATCTTGTCAGAAAGTCTGGAGCGCTACCCTCGATTCAACCCAAGTGACCCAGCGTTGGCGAGTGTCGACTTCGTGGTGTTGCCGGATGAGCCGTATGCGTTTAGCGCGACCGACGGGCCGGAAGCGTTCCCGCAATGGCCCTTCGCGCTCGTCGACGGCCGTAGCCTGACCTGGTACGGCCCGGCGATGACCGAGGCGCCGCAACGGCTCGCTGCGGCGTTGGCCGCCGCACGTCGCCTCGAGTAGCGAGTCGGCGAGCCCTTCCCCGCAGGAGTCAGGCATGAACCGCAAGTACACCACCGACGAACTGCTCGTCAGCCGCGACGGCGCCGTCGTCGAGGTGATGTTCAACCGGCCGCACCGGCACAATGCGTTCACCACCGCCATGTATGACGGCCTGCAGGAGTTGCTGGAAGAACTCGCGGCGGACCCGTCGGCTCGCGTCGTGCTGATGCGTGGAGCCGGCTCGGTGGCCTTCGCTGCAGGCAATGACATCAGCGAGTTCGCGGGGATGACCACCGGCCGTGAGGCCGTGGTGTACGAAACGCGGGTTCGAGACATGCTGGCGCACTTAGCGCATCTGCCACAGGTCACCGTCGCCGTCATCGACGGGTTGTGCGTGGGTGGCGGCTTGGCCGTTGCGACGTACTGCGACCTGCGGATGTGCACCGCACACTCACGCTTCGGGTACCCCATCGCGAGGACCCTTGGAAACGCGCTGTCACGCCCGCTGCTGGAGCGGTGCGTCCACGTCTTCGGTGAACCGCTGTCTCGGGAGATGCTGCTGGCCAGCCGAATGGTTGACGCCCACCGAGCGTACGGCGTGGGGGCGGTCATGCACGTCGCATCAACCGCGCACGAGCTGGACCGTGAGCTGCAGGTCGTGGTCTCGGGGCTGCTCCAGGCTGCTCCGCTGACGCTCCAAGCCACCAAGCAGCAGTTGTGCGAAATCACCGCGCCGGGCGGAGACCCCGAGCACGACGACCGGTTGCTGGAGAAGGTGTACGCCTCGGACGGGTTCCATGAGGGAGTTCGTGCTTTCTTGGCGAAGGACACCCCGAACTTCACTGGTTGAGGGTCGATAGTGGAGTTATGACGCATCGCAGCTACGACATCCTGCCCGACCCCGGTCGCAACCGCATTCGGTTCAAGGCGCGCGGATATGACGTCACCACAAACCCCTTCCTGAACCGCGGCACCGCGTTCAGCTACGCCGAGCGCAAGGCACTCGGTCTAGCCGGGTTGCTCCCCACCGGCGTGATGTCCATGGAGGCCCAGCTTCAGCGGACCTACGCGCAGTATCGCGACAAGACCAACGACCTGGCCAAGTACGCTCACCTGTCCAGCCTGCGGGACCGCAACGAGGTGCTCTTCTACCGGCTGCTCTCCGAACATCTCGATGAGATGCTCCCGATCGTTTACACCCCCACCATCGGTGAGGCGATCCAACGGTTCAGTCACTGGTACGCAAGGCCGCATGGGGTCTTCTTGTCGATCGATAATCCGAACGGCATCGAACAGGCCCTGCTGAACTACGGCCTGGACGCCGAGGATGTCGACCTGCTCGTGGTGACCGACTCCGAGGGCATCCTCGGCATCGGCGACCAAGGCGTGGGCGGCATCCAGATCGCGATTGGCAAGCTGAGCGTCTATACCGCGGCCGCCGGCATCCACCCCCGCCGCGGTATCCCCATCGTGCTTGATGTGGGTACAGACAATCTCGCGCTGCTCAACGACAAGCTCTACCTGGGGGAGCGGCACGCACGCGTCCGCGGCGAGCGGTACGACGCGTTCATCGAGCTGTTCGTGCAGACTGCCACGCGGCTCTTCCCACACGCGATGCTGCATTGGGAAGACTTCGGCGCGAGCAACGCCCACCGGATCCTGCAGATCTATCGGGACCGTTGCTGCACATTCAACGACGACGTCCAGGGCACCGCAGCCATCGTGTTGGCGGCGGCCATCTCGGCATCGAGGGCGGCCGGGATCCGCGCCCGCGACCAGCGCATCGTGATCCACGGTGCGGGGACCGCCGGGGTGGGCATCGCCGACGTGATCCGTGACGAGATGATCCGACAGGGCCTGACCCTGCAGGAAGCCAACGCCCGGTTCTGGTGCCTGGGCAGTCGAGGCCTGATCGTCGAGGGGATGCGGATGCGGCCGTTCCAAGAGCCGTACGCCCGGCCAGCAGAGGAGGTGCACGCGTGGACGAGCGCCGGCGCCGATCAGATCAGCCTTGCCGAGACGGTGCGACACGTCCACCCGACGATGCTGATCGGCACCTCGGCCCAACGGGGTGCGTTCAGTGAGGAGATCGTTCGGGACATGGCGGCGCACACCACGCGGCCGATCATCATGCCGCTGTCGAATCCCACTCGCAAGTGCGAGGCAATTCCCAGCGACCTTTTGACCTGGACAGACGGCCTGGCGTTGATCGCCACGGGATCACCATTCGAGCCGGTGGACTTCGAGGACGTGACGTACCACATAGCTCAGGCGAACAATGCGCTGGTCTTCCCAGGTCTTGGCCTGGGCGTGGCGGTCTGCCGAGCGACTCGGATTAGTGACGGGATGATCGCGGCGGCAGTCCGCGGGGTAGCCTCGCTTGTCGAGGCACGATCGCCGGGGGAGGCGCTGCTGCCATCGATCGATCAGCTACGGATCGTGTCCGGGACAGTCGCGCTGGCGGTGGTCGAGGCTGCCGCTGAGGAGGGTTTGGCCACCGTCGAACTGACCGATCCGGTCCAGCAAGTCTTCGAGACCATGTGGACGCCGACGTATCCGGAGATCCTCGTCGATTGAGCCCATCGATCGCCTCGAGCGACGCGAAGAATGCCATGCGCAATGTGCTCTGCGAGAGCATGAAAGGGGGCTCAATGAGCACATCGGGCTGCTGTCCGCGGGTATCGTGCAACCGCCGGGATGACCGGCGACCACCGCGATGAAGGATGCCCGCGTGAGCGCACCCACCCCCTCCCGCACCGCTGGCTGCACCGACATGCTCACCCGCACGGAACGTCTCGACCGACTCCCGTTCACCTCAGCGCACGGCCGGCTGCTGGTCGGCTCCGGCGTTGGTTGGGCGCTGGACGCCATG
>CAJDWS010000099.1_pt1 | contig 12426 bp, 15 predicted proteins | sample 7391661 | NCBI WGS metagenome assembly CAJDWS01 (sample SAMEA7055725, study PRJEB34461) | soil metagenome | biome: terrestrial ecosystem; feature: Peninsula; material: soil | place: Antarctica | collected 2016 | reverse complement strand
CGCCGCTCAGCAGCCGTGCTGGCTCGCGGGCCCACCGGCCTAGGCTGCCGTGACTTCCGCGACATTCACGACTCCCGAGGTGACGAGGGTCAGCTGACCACCCAGCTCCGCGTACGACAACACGGGCGTGCGCGGAACAGTCGACTCGACCAACCGTCGTACCGGCAGGCGCAACGGCTGCGCGCACACCAGGACCGGGGGCTGTCCCGAGCGCTCGGCCAACTGGGCGACCCGGGCCACCTCGACGGCGACCCGTTCGGCCAGCAGCGGGTCCAGCATCAGATAGCTGCCACCCTCACCCACCCGCAGATGCTCCAGCAGACGCTGCTCCAGGAGCGGGTCGAATGTGATCACGGCCAGCCGGCTGTCGACGGCGTGGCTACTCGCGATGGCCGGGCCCAGCGCAGCCCGAGAGGCCTCCAGCAGCGAGTCGGGGTCCTGGGCGCTGCGGGCGCGCATCGACATCGCTTCGAAGATCCGGACCAGGTCGCGGATGCAGACCCGTTCGGTCAGGAGCCCCTGCAGCACCCGCTGCACCTCACCGAGGCTGAGCGGCTGCGGGGCCAGTTCCTCCACGACGGCGGGATGCGTCGACTTGACCATGTCGACCAGCATCCTGACGTCCTCACGGCTGAGCAGCGCGGCCGCGTGCGTCCGGACCACCTCCGCCATGTGGGTGGTGACCACCGAGGACCGGTCCACCACGGTGGCGCTGGCCAAGGCGACGTGCTCGCGCAGTTCGGCCGGCACCCATTTGGCATCCAGGCCGAAGACCGGTTCCTTGGTCGCCATACCGGGCAGAGTGTCCAACTCGTCGCCGATAGCCAACACCATGCCGGCCGGAGCTTCGCCACGGGCCACTTCGACACCATGGACGCGGATCGCGTAGGTCCGCGGCGGCAGGTCCAAGTTGTCCCGGGTACGCACCAGTGGGACCACGATGCCGATCTCTTGGGCCAACTTGCGGCGCAGCGCCCGGACCCGATCCAGCAGGTCGCCACCGGATGACGCGTCCACCATGTCGATCAGGTCGTAGGCGAGTTCGAGCTCGAGCGGTTCGACCCGCATGTCCTGCGCGATGGCCAGCGGGCTGTCCTTCTGCGGTTGGGTCGGCAGCGGCTCGGGGTCTGGCGTGCTCGCTTCTTGGGCCGCCACCCTCTTGGGCAGCCGTTGGGCGATGATCAGCGCGGCCGCCCCGATGATCAGGAAGGGCAGCTTGGGCAGTCCCGGCACCAGGGCCAGGAACAGGACCGCACCGCCGGCCATCTGGATGGCCTCACGCTGACGACCGAATTGGGACATCAGGTCGCTGCCCATATCGTTCTCGGTGGTCGCCCGGGTCACGATCAGACCGGTGGAGATCGACAGCAACAACGCCGGAATCTGGGACACCAGGCCGTCCCCGACCGAGAGCAGCGAGTACGTCGCGATCGCTTCATCCACGGACATGCCCCGCTGGAGCACCCCGATGATGAAGCCGCCGACGAGGTTGATGATGGTGATGACGATGGCCGCGATCGCGTCGCCCTTGACGAACTTGCTCGCGCCGTCCATCGCGCCGTAGAAGTCGGCTTCGGAGGCGACCTCCTTGCGTCGCCGCCGCGCTTCGACCTCGTCGATCAGGCCTGAGTTGAGGTCGGCGTCAACGGCCATCTGCTTGCCGGGCATCGCGTCAAGGGTGAACCGAGCCGCGACCTCGGCCACGCGGCCGGTACCATTGGTGATCACCACGAACTGCACGACGAGCAAAATGATGAAGATGACCAGCCCGACGACGAGGGAACCCCCGACCACGAACTGACCAAAGGCTTCGATCACTTTGCCGGCGAAACCGTCCAGGAGCACCAGTCGGGTGGCGCTGATGTTCATGGCCAACCTGAACAGCGTCGCGATCAGCAGCAGCGATGGGAAGACCGCGAAATCCAGCGGCTTGGTAACGTTCAAGCTGACCAGCATGATCAGCACCGACAACGCGATAACGAAGCGATCGGGACCCCGACCTGACCCAGTCTGGACTGCTTCACGAGACCTCACGGACGAATGCCTCGGCCACCGGGAGGGCGGCTCGCTGACGCTGCTCTCATCGGCCGCGCCGGCAGTGATCTGAGTGGCCGAACACGCCGTCAGGCAGCCGAATCAGCCACCGGGATCTTGAGTGCTTCGTCGGAAAGATCTTGCGGCGCTTCCCCATTCAAGCCGGGGTAGCTGATCGGGCTGTCGTGAGTGCCAGCCTTCGTGCCGCGCTGCTCCAGGTGGAACACGAACGCCAGGACATGCGCTATCGCGTCGTACAGTTCGATCGGGATGCAGGTTCCCACCCCGCACAGCTTGTACAAGGTCCGTGCCACAATGACATCTCGCACCATGGGTACGTCATGAGCTTGCGCCTCTTGACGGATCCGTGCGGCGAGGTGACCGGCGCCCTTCGCGACAACTTCGGGGGCTCCCCCACCCGGGACATACTTCAGGGCCACTGCGACGTGCGCCGGGTTGACCATCACCACGCTCGCCTCACCGACCGCCGCCATCATCCGACGTCGACCGACTTCGCGCTGGCGCCCCTTCATGGCTGCCTTCATGTACGGGTCACCCTCGGATTGCTTGTTTTCCTTCTTGATCTCTTCCTTGGTCATTTTCAGCGACTTCTCGACCCGTCGTCGTTCGACCAGGTAGTCCAGCGCCGCGATCACCAGGCCGACCATCGCGGTCACCCGCAACAAGTTCATTGCGGCGCCGCCTCCGACGTCCACGATGGCCCCGATGGACCAGGACCCCGAGATGGTGATCCCCTCCAGAGCGCCACGCATCACTTGGTAGGCCACCAAACCGAACACCGCGAATTTCAGCATGGTCTTGGCGAACGTCCAGGCGGCCTGCTGCCCGAACATTCGTTTGAGCCCCGGCCCGGGATTCAGCTTCTTCCAGCGCAGCTTGAGCGTTTGGCGTAGATGCTCATTCCACCTTGGACGACGTGGCCTAGCGTGCCCAAGGCCATGCATCCGAGCACCAGTGGAGCGGCCACCCACAGCGCGCCGAGCATCCCCTCCCGCAACACTTCGGTCAGCACCGTGACGTCAGGGGTGTCCGCGATCGAACGCACCTGACCGATCATCCGGACGAAGTGGTCGTGCAGCCGGCCGACCACGGCAGGGCCCACCAGGACGAAGACCACGATGGTCAACCACGCCGACAGGTCCGGCGTCCGCGGGATGTTTCCTTCCTGTTTGGCTTCCTTACGCCGTTTGCCGGTCGGCTTTTCGGTCTTCTGAGACTTGTCCTCGGCCATGCCTCACCCCCCCAGGAATCCCGCGATGGGTTCGACCTGCCCGATCACCCGGTCGACGATGCCGCCGACCGCGGCGGGCAGCAGCGCCACGGCAAACGAAGCCAACGCCACTGTGAGGGCGGTCTTCACCGGGAAGCTGAGCTGAAAGATGTTCAGGCTCGGCACTGCGCGGCTGACCATCCCCATCGCCAGATCGGCGCAGAACAACACGACCACGACCGGGCCGCAGATCTCCAGGGCCGACACCATGAAGACGCTCAGGTTCTTCGCCAGCAACTCGGCCAGAGCGCCCAGATCGGGAGGTCGTTGGAAGGTCGCTTCGAAAGAGGTGAGAAAGCCTCGGACAATCAGCAGGTGGCCGCCGCTGGTGAACAGCAGGGTCGTGGCGATGATCTGCTGGATCCGTCCAAACAGGCTGCTGTTGGTATTCGTGATGGGGTCGAGCATGCTCGACATGGTGAACATGCTCATCAGGTCGATGAGTTCGCCGGCTGCCTGAATCGCCGAGAACAGCAGCAGTAGGACAAAGCCCATGGCCAGCCCAGACACCAGCTGGAACGCCAGGGCCATGACCAGCGACACGGTGTCCGATGCGGGCGCTTTGGACAGCATCAACGGGGTCACCGGCAGCGCCAAAGCGAACGCCAGGGTCGCCTTGACCCGGACGGGGATGGCGCGCGAACTGAACGGCGGGGCCACCGCGATGAACGCCGCCGCCCGCGTCATCACCAGGATGAACGTGATCAGCCAGCCCAGCACCGGGGCGCTCAGATTCATCGTTTGAGCAGCTGCGGCAGTTGGTCGAACAACTGGTGGGTGAAGGTCACCGACTCGCTGAGCATCCAGTTGCCCGCAACCATCAGGACGACGGCGACGGCGATCACCTTCGGCACGAAGGTCAGCGTCATCTCCTGGACCTGGGTGACGGCCTGGAGCAATGAGACGACGAAGCCGATGACCAGGCTGACCAACAGGATCGGCGCGGCGAGTTTGCCGCCGAGGATCATCGCCTGGACCGCGATATGCATGACGTCGCTATCGGTCATCGGGCGCCCCTATCGGTAGCTCGTGACCAGTGCGGTGGTGATCAGGCTCCAGCCATCGACCATCACAAAGAGCAAGAGTTTGAAGGGCAGCGAGATCATGATCGGCGGCAGCATCATCATGCCCATCGACATCAAGGCTGATCCCACGACCAGGTCGATGATCAGGAACGGAATGAAGATCACAAACCCGATGATGAACGCGGCTTTGAGTTCGGAAAGTACGAAGGCGGGGATCAGGGTGGTCAGTGAGACCTCGTCGCGCGTCTTCGGTGCCTTCTCGTTCGCGAGCTTGATCATGGTCTGCAACTCGGTCGGCCCGGTCTGCTCGATCATGAACTTCTTCAAGGGCACCTGAGCGCGATTGATCGCAACCGTCTGACTGATCCTGCCATCGCGGTACGGCGTAATCGCCAGGTCGTTGATCTGCGAGAGCACCGGTGTCATGACGAACACCGACAGAAACAGCGCCAGGCCAGCCAGGACTTGATTGGGTGGGATCGTCGGAGTTCCCATGGCATTGCGGGTCAGCGAAAGCACCACAGCGATCTTGGTGAATGCTGTCGTCATCAAGAGGATGGCCGGTGCCACCGACAGCACGGTCAGCAGCAAGATGATGTTGATCGCCTGATTGCGGTCGCCACCACCGATGTCCACGCTCAGGTCCCCCGGCGACGGGACCGCCGGTACCGCGCTCGGTGTGGCAGTTGGCGGGATTGGGGGTGGTGCGTCGGGGAGGGCCACGAGCCCTCGCTGCACGGACCAGACGACCGGCAATGACCCAGCCGAACCGGTCGAGATGGCCGGGACCGTCGAGACGGCCGAATACGCAGCGATTGTGGGAGCCCACTGGATGTTCGCAGCCGGTTGTGCCAACGCTGTTCCGGCCGGTACGGCGAGCGCCGCCCCCGCAAGGAACGCCGCCGCCACGACGCGGCGGACGCGGGTCCGTCGAGCGCTGCGATCAACCACGATGTCTGCCCCTGCGAGACAGGACGTCTGTGGGGGCGGGGTCGCATTCCTCAGCCTGTTCAGCCTGTTCAGCCTGCTTGATGGCCATCCGGCTGAGCATCACCTCAAACGCCTGCTGGGCGGTCTGCGCCGCCTTGGACCGACCGATCAGCGGGGGCGTGCCGCCGTTGCGCGTCCTGGTCGCCCTGAGCTGGCCCGGCATCGACGTCTGGTCGGTCACCTCGGGTGTCTCGCTGAACACCGCATCGACGGGGAGCTCGCGAAGCAGGCTCACCCCGGCATCGGTCACGCTCAACACCAGTGTCTCTCGGCCGATCTCGACGACCTGAATGGATGCGGTGCGGGACAACGACATCCGGCTGAGCACCCGAACCGGGATATTCGCTTTGCGCGTGGTCCGGATCCCAACCCCCTGCCTGCGTTGCAGGAATCGCGCCAGCACCAGCACGGCGGCCAGCACGATGACGAGCGAGAACACCATGCGCAGCAGGAGGATGACGGACGAGCCGTCGGTCATGCGCTGACCCGCCCTTCGCGGTCCGGGCTGACCACCGCGGAGATTCGCACCGCGAACTCCTCGTCCACCACGACGACCTCACCGTGAGCGATCAGCTTGCCGTTGACCAGCACGTCCACCGGCGCTCCGGCGGCTCGGTCCAGCTCGACGATCGAGCCTGGGGTGAGCCCGAGGATTTCCTGGACCGTCAACCGGGTCCGCCCAAGTTCAACGCTGACGCCCATCAGCACATCCCGCAGCAGGTCGATCCGACGAGGGTCGATGGGGAAGGGCATCTGCCCGAACAGCGGCTGCAGGCTCACCGGAGCTACCGTCGGCGCGGCACCCTGCCGGTCAGTGGTCGCGGCGGCAGCTGCCTGGGTAGCGGCTGCTGCCTGCGCGGTGGCGATGGTGCCCGGCTCGCCGGGGTTTGTGTCAGCAACCTGAGCTGCGTATGTCGGCTGCGTTGCCTGCGTTGTCGCGGCAGCGACCGCGGTCGCGAGTTGGGCGGCGGCGCCTTGCCCGGTCGCCGTGGCCGGCATGGTCAGGAGCAAGGCCGCCAGGGTCGTGTCGTTGAAGATGCCGACGACGCGGGCTTCGTCGGCCTGGTCCAGTGCATCGAACGCGTCAGTCAGGTGCAGCTGACCTGGGCTCAGCCCGTCGACCTGGCTGCCGAGCGAGGTGAGCACGTCGGCCAGAGCTGCGGTCCACGCGCTGCGAACGTCGTCCCGGCTGAAGATCTCCCCACTCTTGTGGTTGACCAATCCCGGCACCACCAGCACGACGGTCCCGATGTCCGCCGATCCCGTGACAACGGCCTCGACGGCGATCGCGCCGCCAGGCAGCGACAGCGTGGTTGCCTGGATGGCGCTGAGCGCCTCGATCGTCAGAGCCTCACCGGCCTCGAAGTGGCCGGGAAGGGTCTGCGCCGCAACCAGGAGCGCGGCGTCGACTGCCGCCGTGGTGAATGACATCTCGGTTCCTTTGAGGGGGGTGGTCAGACGGTCACGATCTGGCAGGCAAGCCGGTGACCGTGGCTGCCCGGTACGGCGGTGGCGACAGGGACCCCATCAGCGGAGATCGTCAGCGGTTGCTTGGTCGGGTGCCGCAGCGGGAGGATGTCGCCGACCTCCAGATCCAGCACCTCCTTCGACGTCAAGGAGATCGGCCGGAACGCGGCACTGACGTCCACCGGGACTTCGCGCATCGCCTGCTGAAGTTCATGTGCAGCCTGCGCTTTCGCTCCGGTCAGCTCCAGCACGGGCTTGCGGTTCAGCGTGTCGAGCAGCGGCTGCACCGTCTGGACCGGAATGCACAGGGTGGACATGGCGCGCTGCTCACCGATCCGAAACTCGAACTGCGCCACCATCATCGGGTCCAAGGGCGAGGACAGCTGCAAGAACTGGGGGTCGGACTCGAGCGAGGCCACCGTCGCCTTCAACGGAGCCAAGCTGTCGTAGGCGTAGGTCAGCTCCTGGACCATCCGCTGCACCAGCTTGCGGATCAGGGTGGACTCGATGTCTGAGAGCGCTCGGCTCGGTTGCGCTGTGCTGCCTGGGCCGCCGAGCAACCGGTCGATGACGCCCATCACGATGCCCATCGGCAATTGGAACAGTCCCGATCCGGGAAGCGGGTTGAAGTTCAATACCGCCAGCAGCGAGGGGTTCGGTAGGCCGGTCATGTACTCGTCGTACGTGCTTTGGCCGAGCTTGATCAGGTCGGCGTGTGCCACGACCCGCAAGGTGGTGGACAACACGGTCGCCATCTGCCGGGCGTACGTCTCGTTGGCCATCTGCATCGCCCGGAACTGCTCACGGCTACACCGGTTCGGGCTGCGGAAGTCGTACACCGTCGGCTGGGCGCTCACAGTGCTTCCGATCGGCGGATCGCCGGTGCATCTGAGCCGTATCAGGCGCAGTGATGTTGCACGGTAGAGGAATTCGCATACTGACTCGCCCGCGTGCAGACCGCTGGGACCGTGCCGTCACTCGGGGCGGACACCACGACCCGCGCCAAAGGCTCATTGCATGACGAACTGGGTGAAATACACCTGCAGGACGTCGCCGTCGTACCGCCCGCGCACTTCACTGGAAAGTGTCTTTTGGGCAGCTTCACGCTGGGCCGGTTTGAGCAGTTGACCGTAGGTGTATTGAGAGAGCACCTGGATCGCCGCGTCCCGCGCCATTGAACCGTCGAAGGCTGCCAGGGCCTTCTCTCCGCCGGCGGCAAGCGTGGCTTCTTCAGACAGGTGCAGGCTGAGCTGCGTCTTCAGGAATCGGCCGTCCGACAGATTCAGCGTCATCTCATCTTTGAGAGCAACGACGGCGCCCTTCTCCTTGGCCGGGTCTTTCGGGATCTCCTGGGGCGCCATCAGCACTTTCAACACCAGGCCGGCAGCTAACAAAACAATCGCCGCGGCAGCTGCCACGATGATGATCACCTTCTTTTTGCCACCGCCTGCCTCAGCGTCTTCGTCCAGCTCGACATCGGCGGCTACTGCACTCATGTCTGTGCTCCTGAGTCAGGGGCCTGGCCGGTCGATCTCGTCCGTTCCAGACCTACGTTCGTTGCGCTCTTTCCAACGACAGCGTTGCTCGAATCCTGCATGATCAGCGGCATCACGACGATGGCCACCCGGCGATTGCGCTGACGCCCCACCTCGGTCGCGTTGGTCGACAACGGTTTGGTGTCCGCATAGCCGGCGGAGTTGACCCGCCACCGCACGACACCGTCGGCCAGCAGCTCCTCCAACACCATCAATGCCCGATCGTTGGACAGCGCCCAGTTGGAGCGATACCTGCCGTCAATCGGCACATTGTCGGTGTGACCCTCGACGACCATGCGATTCGGCAGGCCCTTGATGGACGGCGCGATGATGCCTAAGACAACTTTGCCGTCCTTGCGCAGGGTCGCTTGCCCGCTATCGAAGAGCACCCGGTCGGTGACAATGTTGACCACCAGTCCACGCGCGTCGACCTGGATCAGAACGGCGTCCTTGAGACCTCGACGTTGTAGGTGTCGTTCGATCTGGGTCTGTACGTCGCGCAGCTTCTGCAACTCGACGTTCAGCGCTTTCTGCTGCTCCTGGTACTTGCGTAGCGCGATCTGACCGAGCACGCCGATATCGCTTGGATCCTTGGAGTTCTGCTTGGGCTCCTGATCCTTGAGGATGCCGTCGCCGCCGTCGAGGTTGCCGGCCTTCCCCTGCAACGCCACATTTGCCTGACCGAACGCCTCGGCAGCGCCGTCGGCAAAGACGTCAAACTTCTCGGCGTCCACCTTGCTGATCGCGAACATCACAACGAACAACGCGAGCAACAGTGTCAACATGTCGGCATAGGAGACCATCCAGCGCTCATGATTGACGTGCTCTTCAGGCTCGGGGATCTTGGCTTTCTTGGCCACCTCAGGCCGCCTTGGCTTCCTTGCCGTCGGCCTTGCCGACCTGCGGCAGCGAGCAACGCAGCTTTTGCTCCACCACCCGCGGAGAGGTGCCCGCGGCCACGGCGAGGACGCCCTCGACGATCATTTCCATATTCTTGACCTCAAGTTCGGAAAGCCTCTTGAGCTTGGCCTGCAACGGCAGCCACCAAGCGTTGGCCACGAACACGCCCCACATCGTCGCCACGAACGCGGAGGCGATCATCTCGCCGAGTTTGGCGACGTCGTCGAGGTTGCCGAGGGCGTGAATCAGGCCGAGGACAGCGCCGACCACACCGATGGTCGGCGCGTAGCCGCCCATATTGCCGTAGAAACCGATCGCGACCTTATCCTCATCCTTCTTGGCTGCGATCCGCATCTCGAGGAGTTCTTCGATCTCCGAGGGGTCCGTGCCGTCGACCGTCATTTGAACCCCTTCCTTGAGCATGGGATCCTCGATTTCCTTGGCCATATCCTCCAGTGCCAGCAGGCCTTCCCGCCGAGCGCGGTCGGCCATCTTGACGATGACATCGACAACATCGGCGCCATCCGGCGGCTTTCCGGTAAATGCCTTCTTCAAGCCCTTGAGGGCCAAGCCCCACTCACGCCACAGGAGGCCAGCCGCAGCAGCACCGAAACTGCCGACGAAGATCAGTACCAATGGGGCCGGCAGCAACAGGTGGCCGATGGAAACGCCATCGAGAATCGCCGAAACGAAGACGGCGACGGTGACCAGACCGATGCCGATCAGGCTGCCAAGTTCCATGTCATTCCTCAGCGTCGGAAACCGAGTGCAGCCGCACCAGCGGCGCCGGCTCCGGCATTCGGATTGAGGAGGCGATCAGGACGGCGGCGCGGAAGTTGCACACCCCGTCTGTCGCCTCGACCCGCTCAATCAGATCGGGGTTCAACGCGAACGTCGTGCCGTTGCGCCGCGTCAGCGTGATCATGGGGCTATCCATCCGTGGTTGGGAATGAGGAGCCGTCCCCGGCGTCCGGATTCCTATCGACCGGTGGTCACCTGAGCTGAGAACGCTCCACTGCCAGAGGCGTATTCGCCCTAGTAAACAGGTGTGCGGCCGCCGGGAAGTCCGACGGCCGCACGGTGCGGGTGCTCTACTTGTGTCAGATCAGCGCTTCATGTTGACGAGGTCCTGCAACACTTCGTCCGAGGCGGTGACGACCCGGCTGTTCGCCTGAAAGCCTCGCTGCGACACGATCAGGTTGGTGAACTCCTGAGCCAAGTCAACGTTGGACATCTCGAGCGTGCCGGACTCCACCGTGCCGCGACCACCACTAGCTGGCCAGCCGGTCTTCGGAGTACCGGAGTTGGTGGTTGCGGTGTACATCGATCCGCCGACTTTTTCCAGCCCTTGCGGGTTATTGAACGTCGATATCGCGACCTGCCCGAACACGCGCTTGCTGCCGTCCGAGAAGGCACCGATCAACTTGCCGTCAGGATTGATCTGGAAGCTCTCCATCGTCAACGCCGCCCAGGCGCCGCCAAGCGCCGACGGGAGCTTCAGGGGGGTTGAAGCCGGCAGTGGTTCCGGAGCAACATCAGCGGCAGTCGCGTCGGGAGCAAACTGGTACCCCAGCACATACGAACCGTTCGACGTCACGAGGTTGCCCTCGGTATCGAAGTTGAAGGCACCGTTGCGCGTATAGAAGTTTTGGCCAGCCTTTTCGACCGTAAAGAATCCGTCGCCTTGAATGGCCAGGTCAGTGGTCTGGTTAGTGACTTGCAGACCGCCCTGATTCATGATGTTGGTGATTCCGCCGAGCCGGACACCCAGGCCGATCTGGGCAGGGTTGATGCCACCGATACCAGGACCGGCGCCAGCTGATGTCGGTGCGGCGGCGCCGCGGACGATCTGAGACAGGTTGTCCTCGAAGACCGCACGACCGGCCTTGAAGCCGAAGGTATTGACGTTGGCGATGTTGTTGCCGACGACGTCCAGCATGATCTGGTGATTGCGCAGACCGGAGACCGCCGAATACATCGAACGAAGCATAGGTGTACGTCCTTTCAACGAGCCGAGCGGCCCGGAACCTTACGTGGTGGCGGTGGTGCTGTCGCTGGCGGAGGGGACGTCGTCGGTGGCCTTTGCCGGTGCGCTGGGGGTCGCGGCGACGTCGTCGGTGGGCTTGGGTTCGGTCGGCGAAGGTGGCGTGGCCGGTGGTGCGGCAGCCGCCTTGATGGCGGTCACCGCGGCATACGGCACGTCCTTGCCGTTGATCTTGAGAATCGGCCCGGAAGCGTCGAACTTGACTGATTCGACAATGCCCTCGCCAGCAGTCTCCGGTTTGGCCGGGTCACCGAAAGTGGCCACCCTGCCGACCAAGCCCACAGCGCTGGACATCCGCTGTTCGGCGACCAGAGACGCATAAGACTTGGCCATGGTCTCCTCGGTGGTGGCCAGCGCCTCAGTGGCCTTGACCATCGATTCGGCAGATTCGGCCATCTGGTTGACTCGCTCGACCATCGCCAGTTGCGCGGTCTGCGCCATCATGTCCGCGGTGTCGGTCGGCTTGCTCGGATCCTGATATTTCAGTTGAGCCACGAGGAGCTTGAGGAATGTTTCGCCGTCAAACTGCGACGACTTCTTCTGCGAGATCTTCTTCAGATCCTCCATGCCCTCGGCGGGCTTGGACACCAGATTGCCTTTGTCGTCAATGTACGTCGCCGGCGCTTGGTACTTCTTGCCGTCCACGTAAACGCCCGACTGGGCCGGGGTGTACGTCTGGGTCGGCTGGATTCGGTCGCCACTAGTGACGGACACGTTGCTCCCTTACATCTGCAGGTCGAGGGCATCGCTCTCATCCGAGCTGGCACCCGATGGTTATCGTGCGCCTATCCGGCTATCGGCACATCAGGCGCCACTCTGAGAAGACCAGAACTGATGGCTGAACCCGCCATGCAATACAGTCGTTCGTCAGAAAAGCTCAACAGTTCTTTTGTTGAATCCAAAGCCCTCAGGCTATTTCGATTCGGACGGTCGTTCGGTAGAATGGGGCATGGTCGAAAACCCTGGAATCTGCACCGCAGCGCACGTCGCTGCGGTCGCGGAAACGGCTGGGGAAACGGTCGCGACGATTCCGCAGAATAGGACCCGGTACGCCGACACCGAATTGACTTCGCTGCTGCAAACCGTCTTACGGTTGCGGGCGTTGGCTGAGGGTGCCTCGTTGGCGTTGGTGATGGAAGC
>CAJDWS010000113.1_pt1 | contig 12438 bp, 10 predicted proteins | sample 7391661 | NCBI WGS metagenome assembly CAJDWS01 (sample SAMEA7055725, study PRJEB34461) | soil metagenome | biome: terrestrial ecosystem; feature: Peninsula; material: soil | place: Antarctica | collected 2016 | reverse complement strand
TCACAGCAGCGGTCACCGAACCGGGCATCGTCAGCCCGATGGGTGGGGCGTTCATCAACGTGTGGGCACCCGGCGAAGACCCTGTCGTGTTGGACGGAAACGTCGAGATGCCAGGCCGCGGTCGCCCGCGGGAGGCGTTCGGGCGGGGCCTGGAGCAGATCGACATGGCGTACGGCGGCGGGATCACGGTGCACGGCGGCCATGGCTCTGTAGCGACGCCAGGCATGTTCGCGGTCCTGGACGAGGCGCACAGACGCTGGGGCAACGTGCCCTGGCAGCAACTGATGGTGCCCGCGACGACCGCAGTCCGGCAGGGATATCCGCTGGGCACCGCGGCGGCGTACTACCTGACGTTCAGCGGCACCCAGCTCTTCGCCTGGCACCAGGACACCCGGGAGTTCGTCGAGCAGCACGGGACCGGCCTCATCCCGACGGCGGGGACCCTGATGCGCTCCCCGGATCTGGCGGCCACCCTCGAGGCCGTCGGCCGAGACGGCGCCGCCACGCTGTATACCGGCGAGCTCGCCCATGTCATCGCACAGGACATGGCGGCCAATGGCGGCTTGCTGGCGTTCGAGGACCTCGCGGCGTATCGGGTGCAGACTCGCATCCCCCTGCGCACCCGACTGGGCAGTTGGGACGTAGCGGTCAACCCAGCCCCCTCGGTGGGCGGCCCGGTGCTCACCGCGATGTTGCGGGCACTTGCCGAGCATGGTCGGGAGCTCGACCCGACCATGTCCCGCCGTGTGATCTGTGACCCAGGCCGGCTGATTGCCGTGCAACGCCTGGTGCTCAGTTACCGGCATCGCGCTATCGATTTGGCCGAAGACCTTCCGGCCGCCCTGGATGAGATGGTCACCGTCCTGGGGGCACACGGCGCCGCCGGGCTCGCTGCCACCTCGACCTCGCAGGACACCATCCATGTCTCGGTCGTCGATCGTGATGGGCTGGCCTGCTCGGTGACCACGTCCGCCGGGTACGGCTCGGGGGTGACCACCCCGGGTACCGGCCTGATGCTGAACAACGGCCTCGGCGAACCCGAACTCAACCGCCGAGGTCTTCACGTCCTGTCCCCTGGCACCCGACTGGCCTCAAACATGGCCCCAACGACGGCGCGGCACACCGATGGGTCGATGCTGGCCGTAGGCAGCCCCGGCGCCGATCGGATCACCACGGCATTGATGCAGGTCCTTGGACACTTCTGTCTGGACGGGATGACGCTGCAGGACGCCATCGACACGCCCCGGGTGCATGTGGCGCTCGATTCGGCCGGTCATGCCCGGCTGGAGTACGAGGAGGGGCCCGGGTTGCCCGAGGCGGCGCGGGAGTCTGGGCTGTCCTACCGCGAACACGAAGGGATGGGCATGTACTTCGGAGGGGTTGGTGCGGCACTGCATCGGCGACGCGATCACGACGAGCTGACTGCCGGGGGCGATTCCCGCCGCGAGGCGGCCACGGGCGTGGCCTGACCCAAGCCCAGCCTGCGGTCGACGACGCGACCGTGCGATGCAACGAAGCGGGTGCCTGTCCCTATCCTTCGAGACTGCTGGCCGCCCAGCCGTCGGCGTCGATCCGGATCTGCCGCGCCTGGCCAGCGGTGGCGGTCAGCACCACGACCGTCTCGCCCCGGTGGAGGTCGGCGATACCGCGCAGGGCGGCGTGCACGGCCGTCCATCCGTCGCCTTCGTCCAGGCTCTCGGCCTCGCCCTGCGCAAGGATCAGATCTTGGACCGGGCGCAAGGCCACGTCCAACTCGTCAGCCAGCCGTGCCGCAGCGTCAATCTCGTCGGCAGGGCAGTAGACCGCAGCGATGTTGCGGTCTTGCGGCAGCTCCAAACGGCTCGGCCACCCGGCCCGTCCGAGGACGAGCAGGGTGGCCGGGCACTGAAGATCACTCACGTGTGCATGCTATGCCAACGCGGTTTCACCATCCGAGCTCACAGTGCCGGCGCGGACTCCTCGAGCACCAGTTCCTGCAAGTGGTGCAGCTCTCGGATCACCCGGACGATGTCGGCCATGGATGTGGTCAAGTCGTGGTCCTTGGGCGTGTATACCCCGGCCACCCCGAGCTGCTTGAGTTTGCGACCGTCGGAATCGGGGATGATGCCGCCGACGAAAACCGGCACCTCACCTACCCCGGCCTCCTTCATCCGCGCGATGATGTCGGGGATCAGCTCCATGTGCGAGCCGGACAGAATCGAAATGCCAACCGCGTGCACGTCCTCGGCTACGGCGGCGTTCACGATCTGCTCGGGGGTGAGCCGGATGCCCTGGTACACCACCTCAAAACCGACGTCGCGGGAGCGGACGGCGAGTTGCTCGGCACCGTTGCTGTGTCCGTCCAGGCCCGGCTTGGCCACCAGGAACCGCAACCGGTAGCCGAGTTCCTCGTTGGTGCGTTTGACCATGCTGCGCACCTGCGCCAGCTTGCTTCCCGAGGGAGCTTCGCCGACGCCGATGTTGCCGGTCACTCCGGTCGGTGCCCGGTATTCGCCGAACACCTCGCGCAGGGCGCCGGCCCACTCACCAGTGGTCAGGCCGGAGCGGGCACAGCGCAGTGTCGCCTCCATCAGATTCGCCTCTTCGTCGGAGGCCGCCTCTTTGAGCGCGACAAGTGCCGCCTGCGCCTCCGCCTTCTTCACCGGATCGGCGTCACGCTCCTCGCGCCAACGCCGAATCGCTTCGGCGGCCGCGTGTTCGACGGCCACATCCACCGTCTGGATCGCGGCGTCCAGATCCTGGGTCAGTGGGTTCGGTTCGGTCGAGGTGAACTTGTTCAGGCCCACCACGATGTCCTGCCCCGACTCGATCCGTTGACGTCGAGCCGAATGCGAGGCGACCAGCGCCTGCTTCATGTATCCCGTCTCGACGGCGGCCACCGCGCCGCCCATCTCGGAGACCTTGTCCATCTCGGCTCGAGCGCCATCGATGATCTCCTGGACTTTGGCCTCGATCACCGGCGACCCGTCGAAAATATCGTCGTACTCGAGCAGGTCGGACTCGTAGGCCAAGACCTGCTGGATCCGCAGCGACCACTGTTGGTCCCACGGCCGGGGCAGCCCGAGCGCCTCATTCCACGCGGGCAACTGGACCGCGCGGGCCCGGGCGTTCTTGCTCAGCGTCACCCCGAGCATCTCCAGGACGATGCGCTGCACGTTGTTCTCCGGCTGGGCCTCGGTCAAGCCCAACGAGTTGACCTGCACGCCATACCGGAACCGGCGATGCTTCGGATCCTTCACGCCGTACCGCTCGAGGGTGATTTCATCCCACAACCGGGTGAACGCGCGCATCTTGCACGTCTCCTCGATGAACCGCACCCCAGCGTTGACGAAGAACGAGATGCGGGCCACCACGTCACCAAACCGCTCCGCCGGCACCTCGCCCCGATTCCGCACTCGGTCAAGGACCTCCACGGCCGTAGAGAGTGCGTAGGCCACCTCCTGCACCGGCGTCGCGCCCGCCTCCTGCAGGTGATAGCTGCAGATGTTGACCGGGTTCCACTTCGGGATGTTGTTCACCGTGTAGGCGATCATGTCGCTGGTCAGCCGCAGCGAGGGCCCCGGCGGGAACACATGGGTTCCGCGAGACAGGTATTCCTTGATGATGTCGTTTTGGGTCGTCCCGGCCAGCAGGCGAGTGTTGGCCATCGGGTCTTCACCGGCCGCCTCGGCCTGTTGCTGGGCGACCACCTCATACATGGACAACAGCCACATCGCCGTGGCGTTGATCGTCATGGAGGTGTTCATCTGTGCCAACGGGATTGCGTCGAACAAGGAAGACATGTCCCCGATGTGCGAGATGGGGACGCCGACCTTGCCCACCTCGCCTCGAGACAGAATGTGGTCCGGGTCGTACCCCGTCTGTGTCGGCAGGTCGAAGGCCACCGACAAACCTGTCTGGCCTTTGGACAGATTGCGTCGGTACAGCTCGTTACTCTTAACGGCACTGGAGTGCCCCGCGTACGTGCGCATGACCCACGGCTTGCTGCGTTCACCCATGTTTGGACGCTAGTCGGGTGCCGCCTGCCACCCGCCTCCTAGGGCAGTGACAGACCTCACACTCTGCGTCCGAACGCCATCGCGTCCACTTCTCCGACGGCGCTGAGGTTCACCAAGCGTCGAGCATCTGAGACGATCAAGCATGGTCAACCTCACCCGTATCTACACCAAGACCGGCGACAGCGGCAGCACCGCGCTTGGCGACTTCAGCCGGACCAGTAAGACCGATCCGCGGCTGGCTGCCTACGCGGACACGAATGAGGCGAACGCCGCCGTCGGCATCGCGATCGCCTGCGGTGGGCTGCGCGAGGACGTCGCTGCCACCCTCACGAGGGTGCAAAACGACCTCTTCGACGTGGGCGCAGACCTGTGCAACCCATTGGCGGACGCCTACGAGTACCCGCCGCTGCGCATGAAGCAGGAATGGGTCGGCGAGCTCGAAGCCGACTGCGACCGCTACCTGGCCGAGCTGGACAAACTCCGCTCGTTCATTCTTCCGGGCGGTAGCGCAGGGTCGGCATACCTGCACCTGGCCACCACGATTGTGCGCCGCGCCGAACGCTCGACCTGGGCGGCGATCGAACGGTACGGCGACCAGCCGGCCACCCCCCCAACACCGTCGCATGGCGACGAACAGCCGGTCACCCCCGCTGTGCCCGGCGGAGTGAACCCGGTCGCGGCGAGATACCTGAATCGGCTCTCCGACCTCCTGTTTGTGCTGGCTCGGATCGCGAACAAGGACCGGGGCGGAGACGTCCTGTGGCAACCCGGTGGGCGCGAGCGCCAACTCGCCAGTGACCAGGTGCCCGTCCTCGCCACGCACCTCAACTGGCACCAGCACCGGCTCGCCGGTGAACAAGCCCGCGTTCGCCGTCCTGGTGGCTGCGTCGTTCAGTTCGCTCATCGGGGCCAAGTTGCCCAGCCGCAAGGTGTGCCGATCCCAACGGTGACTCGGTCGAGTGGTGAACCCAAACATGGGGTACCACTCCAGGCGTAACGCAGTCCGCCGCAACAGGCCAGGACGCCAACGGTCGGCACCCATCCCACGCAGCGAACAGACGATGACTTCACCGTCACGACTCAACGCGCGGCGACGCAGGTAGGTCAACAACAGGAAGCCAAGGACCCCAGCGAGGCAGATAACGCTCACGACCTCGGCCCTGAACAGGATCTGCCCCATGGGGTTAGACCGGTTGGTTCGCGGTCTCGACAGACTCGGCGACGATCACCACGTCATCGCTGTCAACGGTGAGGAACCCGCTGCTGACGTGCGCGGTCTGAATCTCACCGCCACTGTGAATCCGGACCTCGCCATCAACAAGGATCGTCATGAGCGGGGTATGCCCGGCCATGATCCCCAAATCGCCTTCAACGCCGCGGGCGCTGACCATGCTCGCTGTTCCGTCCCAGACCATACGGTCCGCTGCGACGAGTTCCACGTGCAGTTCAGCCACAATGCCCTCCGGTTTCATCGGCGTACCCACACTCTAGTCAACAGCTACCAGCGCTCGGGGCGCAGCATATCTGGCGCCGCGCCGACCCGGTCACAGCGGCATACGCCGTTGCCGGGCCCACGCGGTGTCCTCGCCAAGATCCTCGCCGACCAGGACCGATGCTGGCAGGCTCGTTAGCGCTCCAGCTCCTTGGCCTGACGCTCCACGTCGTCCAGACCACCGCACATGAAGAACGCCTGCTCAGGAACGGAGTCGTATTCGCCCTCACAGATCTTCGCGAACGCCTCGACGCAATCGTTCAGCGGCACAGTCGAACCCTCCAGGCCGGTGAACTGCTTGGCGACGTACGTGTTCTGCGACAAGAACCGCTGGATCCGGCGGGCCCGGTTGACCAGGATCTTGTCCTCTTCAGAGAGCTCGTCGATACCCAGGATCGCGATGATGTCCTGCAGTTCCTTGTTGCGCTGCAGGATCGACTTCACCCGCACCGCGGTGTTGTAGTGGTCCGCGCTGATGTAGCGCGGGTCCAGAATGCGCGAGGTCGAGGCCAGCGGGTCCACCGCCGGGTAGATGCCGAGTGAGGCGATTTCACGAGACAATTCGGTCGTCGCGTCGAGGTGCGCGAAGGTGGTGGCCGGCGCCGGGTCGGTGTAGTCATCGGCCGGCACATAGATCGCCTGCATCGAGGTGATCGAGTGGCCACGCGTGGACGTGATCCGCTCCTGGAGCACGCCCATCTCGTCGGCCAAGGTCGGCTGATAGCCCACCGCGGACGGCATCCGGCCAAGCAGCGTGGAGACCTCAGAACCGGCCTGAGTGAACCGGAAGATGTTGTCGATGAACAGCAGCACGTCCTGCTTCTGCACGTCGCGGAAATACTCCGCCATGGTCAGGGCCGAGAGGGCCACCCGCAGTCGCGTGCCGGGCGGCTCGTCCATCTGACCGAACACGAGCGCCGTCTGTCCGAGAACGCCGGCCTCTTCCATCTCGACGATCAGGTCATTGCCCTCACGGGTGCGCTCCCCCACCCCGGCGAAGACCGACACACCACCGTGGTCGCGAGCGACCCGGGCGATCATCTCTTGAATCAAGACCGTCTTGCCGACGCCGGCGCCACCGAACAGGCCGATCTTGCCGCCGAGCACGTACGGGGTCAGCAGGTCGATGACCTTGATGCCGGTCTCGAACATCGTGGTCTTGCTTTCCAGCTGGTCGAACGGCGGCGAAGGGCGGTGGATCCCCCAACGCTCGGTGACTTCGAGGGTCTCGTTCTCCTTGAGGTTGAGGCACTCGCCCGTGGTGTTGAAGACGTGACCCAACGTGACGTCGCCGACCGGCACCGAGATCGGCCCACCGGAATCTTTGACCAGGGTGCCCCGGACCAGACCGTCGGTCGGCTGCAGGGAGATCGCTCGCACCATGTTGTCGCCGATGTGCTGAGCGACCTCAAGGTTCAGCGTCTTGGCGTGCTCGCCCACACCGATCTGGGCGGTCAAGAGGTTGTACATACTGGGCATCTGGTCGGCGGGGAATTCGATGTCCACGACCGGCCCGATGATGCGGGCGAGGCGTCCCTGGCCAGGGCCGGTGGTGACGCGGGTGTCCTCGGCAAACGACGTAGCCATATCGTGCTGCTCCTTGTGTCTTACTTCGTCTCCGCGAGGGCGTTGGCGCCGCCCACGATCTCGCTGATCTCTTGGGTGATCTGGGCCTGACGTGCCTGGTTGGCCAGCCTGGTGTACATGCGGATCAGATCGTCGGCGTTGTCGGTTGCCGACTTCATTGCCCGCTGACGTGCGGACAGCTCCGAGGCTGCCGACTGCAGCAGGCAGTTGTAGATCCGCTGTGCGACGTACTGCGGCAGCACCTGGTCGAGCACCTGCTCCGGGCTCGGCTCGAAGTCGTACAGCGGCAGCAGCGGCGCGCCATCCACGGGGCCGACGTCGTCGACGACCTGGATCGGCAGCAGTCGCAGCGTCTGCGGCTGCTGCGTCACCATGGTCACAAACCTGGTGTAGACGACGTGAACTTCCTCGACCCGTTCGTCATCCTCGCGTAGGAAGAGTTCGAGGACCTTGTCCGCGATGGCCCTGGCGGTCTCATACGCAGGCGCGTCGGTCGAGTCCTCCCAAGACGCCGCGTAGTCGCGGTGCCGGAACCGGTAGAACGCGACCGCCTTGCGACCGACCAACAGGGGGACGATCTCCTTGCCCTCCCCGCGCAGCTTCTCCAGCAGCCGTTCGCTCTCTTTGATTGCCGAAGAGGCGTAGGCCCCCGCCAGACCGCGGTTGCTGGTCACGATCACGACGGCGGCCCGGCGAGGGTTGTCTACCTCGGTGGTCAGCGGGTGCCGAGCATCGGAGTGACTGGCCACTGCCGACAGCGCCCGCGAGATGGCCTGCGCGTACGGCGTGGTCTCGGTTACCCGCTGGCGTGCCTTGATGACACGCGAGGCCGCCATGAGCTCCATGGCCCGGGTGATCTTCTGCGTCGCCTTGACGGACCGGATGCGCTGCCGGTACTCCCGGATCTGCGCTCCCATACGTTTCCGCCTCTCCCTGTCTGGTCTGGTGCTCAGTCGGCGCGGCTGGTCATCGCCGGCGGTCGATCATCGCTGCCGGACGATCTTCTCCTGGTCGACCTCGTGGTCGGCCAGCGGATCGTGCTGTTCGTCGGCCGGCACCAAAGCTCTGCCATCGCTGCCGGTGAACTGAGCCTTGAACGACTTCATCGCGCCTTCGAGCGCCCTGGTTGCATCGTCGCCGAGCTTGAGGCTCTCGCGGATGCCGTTGAAAATCCCACCGTGCTCACGACGTACGTAATCGAGGAACTCGGACTCGAATTTGCGCACGTCACTGACGTCGACATCGTCGAGCTGACCAGAGGTCCCGGCCCACACCGCGACGACCTGCTCCTCGACCGGCATCGGCGACGCCTGCGGCTGCTTGAGCAGCTCGACGAGGCGGGCACCACGAGCCAACTGTGCGCGGGAAGCCGCGTCCAGGTCGGAGGCGAACATGGCGAACGCTTCCATCGCGCGGAACTGCGCAAGGTCCAGCTTGAGCCGACCAGCGACCTCTTTCATCGCCTTGATCTGTGCCGAGCCACCGACTCGGGAGACCGAGATACCGACGTCGATGGCGGGCCGGACGTTGGCGTTGAACAGGTCACCCTGCAGGTAAATCTGGCCGTCGGTGATCGAGATGACGTTCGTCGGGATGTACGCCGACACGTCACCTGCCTTGGTCTCGATGATCGGCAAGCCCGTCATCGAGCCGGCACCCATCGCATCAGAGAGCTTCGCGCAGCGTTCCAGCAGACGGCTGTGCAGGTAGAAGACGTCGCCGGGGTAGGCTTCGCGGCCCGGTGGGCGGCGCAGCAGCAACGACACGGCGCGATACGCCTCGGCCTGCTTGGACAGGTCGTCGAAGATGATCAGGACGTGCTTGCCCTGATACATCCAGTGCTGCCCGATCGAGGAACCTGTGTACGGCGCCAAGTATTTGAAGCCAGCGGCGTCGGAGGCCGGAGCGGCGACGATGGTCGTGTAGTCCATCGCTCCGGCGCTTTCCAACGTGCCGCGCACGGCGGCGATCGTTGAGCCCTTTTGGCCGATGGCGACGTAGATGCAGCGCACCTGCTTGTCGGGGTCACCGGATTCCCAGTTCTGCTTCTGGTTGATGATCGTGTCGACAGCGACCGTCGTCTTGCCGGTCTGGCGGTCACCGATGATGAGCTGTCGCTGGCCGCGCCCAATCGGAATCATCGAGTCGATGGCCTTGATGCCGGTCTGCAGCGGCTCATGCACCGACTTGCGGTTCATCACGTTCGGAGCCTGCAACTCCAGCTCGCGACGCTCATGGCAGACGATCTCCCCCAGGCCGTCGATGGGCTGGCCCAGAGGGTTGACCACCCGGCCAAGGTAGGCGTCGCCGACCGGCACCGAAAGCACTTCGCCGGTGCGTTTGACGACCTGGCCTTCCTCGATCCCGGAGAAGTCGCCAAGGACGACCACGCCGATCTCGTGCACGTCCAGGTTCAGCGCCAAACCCAGCGTGCCGTCTTCGAACCGCAGCAGCTCGTTGGTCATCGCCGACGGGAGTCCCTCGACGTGGCAGATGCCGTCACCGGCGTCGGTCACCTGGCCGACCTCTTCGCGGGTGGCCGCGTCGGGCTCGTAGGACTGAACGAAACTGTTCAGTGCGTCCCGGATCTCCTCCGGACGGATCGTGAGCTCCGCCATCAGTGTCTCTTCTCCTCGTGAACTGCCTGTGTGCTGCTACGGTTTCCTGCTCTGCTGCCCCCGTCGGTCCACTCCGGTGGAGTGCGCCGTCCCGGTGCGGTGCGGCTGCTGCGCAGTGATGCTGTTCGTCCTGGCCAATGCGCCGGGACCGGTGTGCAGTTATGAACGCTTGGTCGACCACTTCGTTGTGCACTTGCCATCAGCCTGCCGCGCTACGAGCCCATCGCCCGACGAACATCATCGAGCCTGCGCAGGATTGTGCCGTCCACCACATCGTCGCCCACCCGCACGTGGATCCCGCCAAGAACTTCGGGGTCGACGACGACCTGAACGAAGACGGCCCGCCCGTAGGAGCTGGACAACGCCGTTCCAAGCCGTTCTTTCTGGGATGCCTCGAGCGGAACGGCGCTGGTGACGATTGCGGTGATCTGCCGACGGCGGTCCGCCGCGATACTCAGCTGACGCCAGATAGCGGCTTGATACTTGCGCCCCCGCGGATGCAGCACCGGTCGCTGCGCCAACCAGAGCGTGTCCGGGCAGACCTTGTCCTCCAGCAGTTGCCGCACCAGCACCGCTTTGAGTGCGCCGTCCACGTCACGTTTGCCAAGTGCGTCTCGCAACGTGGTGTCCGCGGCGATCAGCCGCTCGAACCGGAACAGCTCCTCCTCGACCAGGTCGAGGCTGCCGTCGAGTTCCGCACCAGCCAGCACCGAGTCGATCCCCAGCCGTTCAAGGGTATCGATCAAGTCCCGATCGCTGGTCCAGCGCCCGGAGACCGCAGCCTCCAGGACCGTCATGGCCTGTGCCGAGACCTTGGCCCCGAACAACTTGCGGGCCAGTTCTCGTTTCGGCCAGGCATCCCGGGAGGGGTCGGACAGGGCACGTCGCAGTTTCGCGGAGCCGTCGATGGCCTCCCCGATCGCGAACAGCTCCCGAGCCAACGCCCGAACCTCCGTGCTGGGCTGCTGCTCGTGCAGTACCGCTAACGCATGTCCCCACGATCCGCGGGACGGGCCGTCCATCAGCGATCCATCTGCTGCGACGACAGCGACTGTGGCTTGACTTCGCCGGACTCCAGCGCTGCAAGGAACCGCTCGACAATGCCCGTTTGACGGACCTCCTCGTGCAGCGACTCGCCGACGATCCGGCTCGCCAGGTCGGTCGAGAGTTGCCCGACGTCCCCACGCAGCGCGGTCATCGCATGCTGACGCTCGGCGACGATCTGGCGTTGGGCCGAGTCCAGGATCCTGGCCGATTCCTCCTGCGCCTGGCCCCGCATCTCGGCGATGATCGCAGCGCCCTGTTCGCGCGCCTCCTCGCGCAGGCGCGCCGCCTCGGTCCGAGCCTCAGCCAGCCTGGCCTCGTACTCGGCCTTGGTGGCCTGCGCCTCCTGCTGAGCCTTCTCGGCTCGGTTCATACCGCCCTCGATGGCTGCCGCCCGCTCGGCGTACACCTTCTCCAACGCGGGAAACACCTTCTTCGCGACGACGGCGTAGAGGATGCCGAACGCGATAAGCCCGAAGATGAGCTCGGGCAGATAGGGCAGGATCGGCAGGCTGGCCGATGCGTCAGCCTCGCGACCGCCGCCGTCGGCGGCCACGAGCACACTCGTCAACGAGCTGGCGACTTGCTGCACGGTCTTGTCTCCTCAGTGACTCGAGCGCTCAGGGGCGGGTGGGTGCCGGTGCGGCGGAGGTCACTTCGGGGAGATGAAGAAGAGCACCAGACCGAAGATAGCGAGGGCTTCAGCCAATGCGAAGCCAAGGATGGCAATCGGCTGAAGCAAGGTGCGGGCCTCGGGCTGGCGGGCGACGCCGTTGATGTACGCGGCGAAGATGAGACCGACGGCGATGGCCGGACCGATGGCGGAGAGGCCGTAGCCAAGCAGGTTCAGGTTGCCAGTCACGATAGTCCTCTTTCTTGGTGTACCGCCCGTCGTCTGTCCGGGCGAGTTCGGGGTTCTTCAGTTGTAGCTACGCCGCGGCAGGCTCACGGGCTCCGCCCGCCGCCGCGACGGGCCTAGTGGTTTTCAGACACCGCGTCAGCGATGTACGAGGCGGCCAGCAGCGTGAACACGTACGCCTGGAGGAACTGCACCAGCGCCTCGAAGAGCGTCATGATGAACGCCAGCAAGTACGTCGGGATAGCGACCAGTTTCATCAAGATGTCCGGGTTTGCCAGAAGCTCCCAGCCACCCACGATGAAGACCACCAGCAGCATGTGGCCAGCAAACATGTTACCGAAAAGTCGCAGGGCCAGGGTGAGCGGCCTAATGATGAAATAGGTCAACAGTTCGAGCAGAAAGATGACTGGTTTGATCCAGCCGGGAAGGCCACCCGGCACCAAGCCGCTGAAATATCCGCCAAGGCCCTTTCGCCTGATTCCCACCGCGTGATAAAGAACATAAACAATCGCTACGAGGCCGATTGGGAAACCGATCCGGCTCATCGTCGGAAATTGCAGGAACGGAACGATGCCGAACAAGTTGTTGCAAAGAATGAATATGAATAAAGAAAAGAGGAACGGAACGAACGGCTTGTAATCCCGACTGCCGATCATATCCTTGCTGATGCCGACGCGCACGAAGTCGTAAACCTGTTCGGTGATCCACTGACCTTTACCGGGAACGACTTTCAGCTGACGCGTGGCCAGCAACAGCCAGGTGCACAGGAGCAGCACAGAGATAGCCACCAACACCATCGGGCGGGTGATCCAAAAGCCGCCGACTTGCCACAGCGGAAGC
>CAJDWS010000047.1_pt2 | contig 12496 bp, 13 predicted proteins | sample 7391661 | NCBI WGS metagenome assembly CAJDWS01 (sample SAMEA7055725, study PRJEB34461) | soil metagenome | biome: terrestrial ecosystem; feature: Peninsula; material: soil | place: Antarctica | collected 2016 | reverse complement strand
TGCCCGCCGATCCTGGTGCTGACTGGCCGGGTGCAGGATGGCTGGCTTGCTTCCTGGTCGAACGCTGACGCCGTGGTGCCGCATCCGCTCGACCCGATGGCTTTGGCCGGCGGGGTAGCGGAGATCGCTCGGAGCCTGGACGCGGGCTGACGACGATGCCCGGGCGTCCTGGCGACAACTGGCCAGACCTGCTCGACGCCCTGCTCAGGGGGACCGACCTGACCGCGGCCGACTCCGGTTGGGCCATGGATCAAATCATGTCTGGTGAAGCATCCGAGGCTCAGATCGCCGGATTCCTGGTTGCGCTACGTGCGAAAGGGATCACGACTGAAGAACTGCTTGGCGTCGCCGACACAATGCTCGCGCACGCTCGACGGATCGAGGTCCCGGCACCCAGCCTCGACATCGTCGGCACTGGGGGCGACCTGGCGCACACGGTGAACATCTCGACCATGGCGGCGATTGTCGCTGCCGGCGCCGGCGTCACGGTCGTCAAACACGGCAACCGTGCGGCATCATCTTCTTCCGGCACGGCAGATGTCCTGGAAGCCCTCGGTGTCAAGTTGACGTTGAGCCCTGAGGGTGTTGTGGAGTGTGCCGATCGCACCGGGATTACGTTCTGCTTTGCTCAGATGTTCCATCCCTCGATGCGATTCGCTGCCGTACCGCGCCGGGACCTCGGTATCCCGACCGTTTTCAATGTGCTGGGCCCCCTGAGCAATCCGGCTCAGCCGACCTACTCTGCGGTGGGGGTGGCAGACCCGGCGATGGCTCCGTTGGTGGCTGGGGTGTTCGCCCAGCGCGGGAAGTCCGCGGCGGTGTTTCACGGCGACGATGGTCTGGATGAGCTGACCATCTCAACGACGTCTCGATTGTGGTGGATCAGCGACGGTCGGGTGACCGAGCACGTCGTGAACCCCGCACGATTTGGCATCGAGCGCCAGCCAGTGGAGTCATTGCGCGGCGGTTCGCCGTCGGAGAACGCCCAGGTCGTTCGAGACGTCCTCGATGGGTCGACCGGTCCGGTCCGTGATGCCGTGCTGCTCAATGCTGGCGTGGCGCTGGCCCTGACCGACACGCTCAAGCAGGACGGGGGGGTCGGCGCGGACATCGACGCCATGATGGAGGTCGGCATCAGCCGGGCGGCGGCAAGTATCGATTCCGGGGCGGCGTCCAGTCGGTTGCGCGAGTGGGCAGCTGTGACCTCAACGCTCGAATCGTCCGCCGGCAGGCATCACTAGCCGAGAGGCCCCGACAGCCCTGTCGGCGCGTCACCAGCGAGACACGGCTTGGCCGGCCCGAGGAGGAGCCGAATCTTCACGGCGAGGGGCGCATATAGGCAGTGCGCCATCGCCCGCCGACCTGCGACACCCATCCCATGGGTGGACGGTCACTCACCGGCGGGTACCGCCCCGGATCATCCCGGCAGTGTCGCCGGGGTGGGTCTGACGCGCGAATCTGCTTCGCGACGTATGCGAGGGCGTCGAGGCCGCAGAGCGTTTTTCCTTCGGTCAGCACCATCGGCAGCGACCCTTCGTCCAGGCTCTGCCATTCGGCCTTCCACGTCTTGATCCGACGGTAGGCGGCCAGGGTGATCGGTCCTCGGCTCGAGCTGATGGCGTAGCCGAAGTCACGGATTGGATCGACAGTAGATCCCGATCGCTGGAACGGACCTGCCAACGGGGTTCGGAGCACTTCAGGATCACCGATGTCGAGACACTCTTCCCAGCACAGGCTGAAGATGAGGCGGCGGACGTCGTCGGCCACAGGCGAACCGTATGCCTCCGCGTACGCGACGACGGCGGCCTCGGTCCGGGGGAGTGTCGAGAGCGGGTGCCAACGCACAGATTCCTGGGGCAACAGGAGGGGTTCCAGGTCTCGGATCTGCCGCCCAACGCTGGCCTGCTCAGTCGCGGATGTCCGCTGCCGGGAAGCGTAAGGACCGGCCCGATGGTCGATGGCGCGCCAGTCCACGCACACCCCAGTGGTCGCAAGAGCATCGACTCGCAGCGAGGTGAGGTAACACTGCGGACATGCGAAATCGGCGTACACGATGATGCCGGGGCGCCGCCGGTCGCCGCCCGCCTCGTCGGCGTCGCGCGGTGAAGGCTGATCAAGCAACTCGACCGTTCGATGGGGCGTCGCAAGCACCCCGATCTCCGCACCAAGGGTGTCTTGCTCACCTGGAGCGGCCACCGTCCGGTGGCCCGTCCATCGATGGTCGCCGGACACTGTCGTGGTGTCGCGGCCAGCGGGTGGATCAGCGGTCTTGTGGGATTGCCGACGGGCTCCCAGCTTGAGACCGACCCTTTTCATCGCTGCCTCCTTCGTGGTGCTGAACGGGGTGAGACGCCTCGCAGCAAGCCGTCATCCTTGCTCGCCGGAAGGCGCGTCCTGCGCGTTCCCCCCGTCGGGCATCGCCGCGACGGCGAGCGTGGCATGGGCGTAGGCGCCTCCAGCGCGCATCTCGGCGGCCACCCAAATCGCTTCCATCACCTGCTCCGGTTCCGCTCCCTTGCGGATGGCCAATCGGGTATGGCCCTCGATGCAGTAAGGGCACTGGGTGACGTGGGCCACCGCGACGGCAATGAGCTGCTTGGTTCGCTCATCGAGCGCACCGGCGGTGAAGACGGCCCGGCTGAACGCTTCGAACGCCTCGTGGCTCGCTGGGGCAAGTTCCCGGCGCCGCTGCGCCTCCTGCGGGGTGGTCGGGTGATAGATCGAGTGCGACATCGAATCCTCCGGTCATTCCGGTCAGGCTGACGCTGAGCCCACATAACCGTGGCCCGGACACCCTGCAGAGCACGTAAGCACATTACTACTATAAATTAGGAAAAACTACACCGGCGGAGCGGAAGACCGGCCACATGGCGGATCTCTGGAGCGTCAGCCCCGCAGCCGTCAACGGGCTTGTGATGGTGCTGGTGGTGGAACCGATCGCGGTACGGAGGATGTCCGGTCGACGCAACGGGGATCGCTCGGCGTGTGTTTGACTGGCATTCGGGCAGCCGTGCAGCCGCTCTGCAGGGATAAACCCTAGAGCTCAACGTACCGTTGACTGTTCTTCGATGGGTTCAGCGTCGATCGGTGCGGCGCCCCTTGTGCGGAAGAATGTCGCGAAGACGCGGAAGCACCCCGTCGCTGGTCGCTGGAGCCCCAGTGCTGCAGGATGTACTAGTCGAGGCCGAGGCTGAATGCCGCATCCAGTTCGGCGCTGCGATACGTCCGGAACGCGATGTGGGTGCGAGTACTCATCACTCCGTCGATCTTGTTCAACCGGTCGGCGATGATATCGGCCAAGTCATCGTGCTGTCCGGCGTGGACCACCGCGATCAGATCGATGTCGCCGGTGACCGAGTACACCTCTTGCACCCCGATGATCTCGACGATGGCTTGGGCCACCTCGGGGATTCGGTGAACCTCAGCGTTGATCAAGACGATGGCGGAAATCACGTTGCCACTGTAATAGGGAGCGGGACGTCCGTGGTGGAGCTACCCCCGGTCGTCGCGGCGTCACCGACGTCTGGACTGGCCGGCCGCCTGGACGCCTCACGCCGGCGGCCGTCGACGGGGCCCGCCGACGGGACGGCACCTGCTGGTGGGATCAACGTCGCACCGGACCGTGGTTCGTCAAACGGTGCCGGCGTGACCCATCTGCCGCGCTGATCACGAGCGGCGGCCAGCGCAGCTGCGGCACCGAACGCCGGGCTGGTCCAAGAGCCGTCCAGACGCACCAGCCGAGCGCCATCTTTTTCCAGCCAGGACAGGATGAGGCCGGTCTCCTCGGCACTGGCCGCGGACTGCGGCGGTATTGGCGCCGTAACCATTTCCGCTGCAGCGCGCATCGCCTCGATGAACGGCATCGGGTCGGCGCCTGGCGGGGTGAACGTGGTGCTGGCCAACCGGCCATACCGGACACAGATCAGCTCCCAACCGCCGCCGTCGACCGCCCGCGCGGCCAAGAGTTCGGCCGAGCGTGCCAACGGCGTGACGCGTTGCGCCAAGGCGGCACCCCGCACCAGGTGGTGCATTCGATCCCGCACGACGGCGGCTGCCTCGTATCGCCCTTGCGCTGCCAAGCTCGCCATCCGCTCGTGCAGCGCCGCCAGCACCTGACGGCCGTCACCGGCGAGCATCCCGGCGGCCGCGGCGGACACCTGCGCATACCTCGCCACGCTCATGGCTCCGGTGCACGGGGCTCCGCATCGTCCCAGTTCGGCTAACACGCATGCTGGGCGGGGGCGAGTGGGGGAGATGCTCGTCGTGCACTGGCGCAGCTGCAACACGTCCAGGAGTGCGTCGACAGCGCCCTGCGCCGCCACTGTCGACGTGAACGGGCCGGCGTACGTCGCCCCGTCAGCGCGGACTCGATGAACGATCGACAGGCGGGGGAACGGCTCGGCGGTGAGCTTGACCCACGGGCGCCGATCCGGTCGGCGGGAGCGTCGGTTGTACCGCGGGTCGTGCTCGGCGATCAGCCGCAGTTCGCGAATCGAAGCTTCCAACGGGGAGGCGCAGACGATCGCCGTGACACTCTCGGCGATCCCCACCATTTCGGCGATCCGAGTGCGTTGTTCAGCAGCGGTGAAATAGCTGCGCACCCGGCGGCGCACGTCGGTCGAGGTGCCGATGTAGAGCACCCGGCCGCGTCCGTCTTTGAACAGATAAACTCCCGGCGCAGACGGCAGGTGCTCGGCCAGGTGCCGTTTGCGGCGTTGAGCGACGCTGACCCGGCTGGTGAACGTCGCGAGTTCAGGCAGCGTGGTGATCCCCAGATTCCCAACCCGGGCGATGAGCGCGTGCAACACATCGACGGTGGCTCGGGCGTCGTTCAAAGCACGGTGATCAGGCGTCGTGCGGGCACCGAAAAGCGCAGCGAGGGTGCCCAGTTTGCGGTTCGGCGCCTCGTCCCGGGTGACCAGTTGACGCGCTAAATGAGCAGTGTCGACCACGTCGAAGCGTGGCCAGGGTAGGCCAAGGCGCGCGGCTGCGGCCTTCAGGAACGACACGTCGAACGGCGCGTTGTGAGCGACGAGCACCGCACCGCGGGAGAATTCCAGGAAGGCCGGCAGCACCTCGTCCACGGGCGGTGCGGTGGCCACCATCGCATCGGTGATCCCGGTCAACACGGCGATGAACGCGGGAATCGGGGCGCGTGGGTTGATCAGCGTCTGGAATTCTCCGAGGGGCTCACCGCCGCGGACCTTGACGGCGCCGATTTCGGTAATGGCACTTGAGGTGGCGCTGCCTCCGGTCGTCTCAAGGTCAACGACGACGAACGTCACCTCGGACAGTGGGGTGCCGAGTTCGTCCAGCGTCCCCTGCATTGCCTGCATGCCACGAACCGTAGGGTCCCCCGCCGACAACGCTGTGCCCCCACTCCGCGCGGCAGGCCCTTCTCCTGACACGGGGACGCGCGTGAGTCCGCCGACCCAGCCCACCTCGCTGGTGGGTCGACACCCGAAGCTGACCCGCTGAAGGCAGATCTCGATGCGGTGGCCTGCGCTGTCCAACACAGGCGTCGACGGATCGATCGTCGCTGTTGATTGCGTTGTCGGTGGTGCCGCTTACGGTCGTAAACAGCTAGGCGACAGGTGAGTGGACAACCGGGTCGTCCCGGGCTGGGCATTCTCTTTCCAGCGCAGACCGGGGCGGTACCGGTAGCGAGGAGGCATCATGTTGATCGACTGCGGCACCTGCCGGGGGCGGGCAGAGGACCGGTGCGGTGGCTGCGTGGTTACCGTGCTCGCCGGGATGCCCCTGCCGAGCCCACGCTCACACCCGATACCGCATCCGCATCACAACGCGTACGCCGGGCTACTGCCGGATGACGCGATGGGCAGCCCGCCCCTGAGCGCTGACGCTGAAGCGGACGAATCACTCCCGTTGGATCGCACCGAGGCAGCTGCCGTGCAGTCCTTCGTGCGAGCGGGGTTGATCGGCTCGCACGAAGCCGCTCGCCTGCACGCACAGCGGCAGACGTGGCGACGCCACCGAGCGGTCGGCTAAGGCCGAATCCGCTGCGATGGCGTCGTGGTGATGGCGAGACCGGGCAGCCGGCTTTACTCCACCGGGCCGCCGTAGAGGTCGTCGATGTCGTTGGAGAACTCGGTGGTGATCATCCCCCGCTTGAGCTTCATCGACGGAGTCAGGTAGCCGTTCTCCTCAGTGAAATCTTCGGGCAAGACAGCCCACTTACGGATCGACTCGGCCTGGCTGACATGCTTATTCGCGTCATCGATGGCTCGCTGCAGGTGTTCCTTGACGTACTCATCGGTCCGCGCCGACTCCAGCGTCAGATCTTGACGCTGGTGACCCTTGGCCCAGGCATCAATCATCTCCGGGTCGAGCGTGAGCAGCGCGCCGATGAACGGGCGGTTGTCGCCCACGACGACGCACTGGGAGATCAACGGGTGCGCCCGGACGACGTCTTCCAGGACGGCCGGGGCAACGTTCTTCCCGCCGGCGGTCACGATGATCTCCTTCTTTCGTCCGGTGATCGTGAGGTAGCCGTCCTCGTCCATCGCCCCGATGTCGCCAGTGTGCAACCACCCGTCCTCGGTGAACGCCTCGGCGGTGGCCTCTGGGTTGTTGAAGTACCCGCGGAACACACCGATGCCATGGGCCAGGATTTCGCCATCCTCAGCGATCCGGATCCCGACGCCCGGCAACGGCGCGCCGACCGTGCCGATCTTGGAAAGCGAGGGGATGTTGACGTTCGTTGGCGCCGTCGTCTCGGTCAACCCGTATCCCTCAAGGATATTGATCCCGATACCGCGGAAGAAGTGGCCAAGCCGTGTGCCAAGAGGGCCACCACCAGAGATGGCGTACTCCGCCTTGCCGCCCATCGCATCCCGCAGCTTTCGGTAGACCAGGATATCGAAGAACTTGTGCTGCACCTTCAGCGTCAGGCTCGCGCCACCGGTGTCGAGCGCCCGACTGTAGGAGATCGCAGTCTTGGCGGCCAAGCGGAAGAGGCGGCCCTTGTTCTCGGCGGCCAGTTTCTGGTCCGTCATGTTGTAGATCTTTTCGAAGACCCTGGGCACGGCCAGCACGAACGTCGGCTGGAAGCCCTTGAGGTCATCCATCAGCTTTTTAATGTCCGGAGCGTGGCCAATCTTCACGCCGGCGTCGACGGCCAGCACCTGGATCAGCCGAGCCAACACGTGGGCCAGCGGCAGGAAGAGCACCATGCTTGCCCCCGGCGCGCCGACGACCTCAGGTAACTTCGCAATGATGTTTTCCGAGAGCGACATAAAGTTGCCGTGGGTCAGTTCGCAGCCCTTGGGCCGACCGGTGGTGCCAGAGGTGTAAATGATCGTCGCCAAGTCTTCTCGGTCGGCGATGGTCCGTCGCCGGTCAAGGTCCTGGTCAGAAACCACCTTGCCGGCTTCGAGCAGTTGTTCCAGGCCGCCCGACTCGATCTGCCAGATGTGCTGGAGGGCATCGAGCTTGGCGCGGACATCCTCGATGATCTCGGAGTGCCGAGGCTGTTCGGTGATCACGCCCTTAGCCCCGGAGTCGCTCAGGATCCATTCGACCTGGTGCGCGGAGGAGGTCTCGTAGATCGGCACGGTCACCGCGCCCGCAGTCCAAATGGCGAAGTCGGACAGTGTCCACTCGTAGCGGGTGCGGCTCATGATCGCGACCCGGTCGCCAGGTTCAACACCGCAAGCCATCAGGCCCTTGGCTACGGCACGAACCTGGGTGAGGAATTCGGTCGTGGTGACGTCGACCCAGGCTTCGTCTACCCGTCGCGCGAAGGCGACCAGCCGAGGCCGTTGACGGGCATTACGAGCAGGGATGTCGGACAGATTGCCGTCGGTGTGAGGCTCGATGACCGGGGCGGTCGTCTTCTCCTGCATATGCACTCCTGTAGTAGCACCAGCGTCGTTGCCGATGTGGTTGGCGTTCGCCGCCTGTGACCCTACCCACGCAGCGGCAAGGACAGCAGAACGGACGATGCTGATCATCCGGGTTCTTATGCCAGCATGGCCTGTCAGACGGCTCTCGTGGGGCGTATCCGAACTTCCGATCGGATCTGTTCGATGGTCAGCAGGTGCAGGGCCACCGGCCGAAGGGTTGAGGGTGTGCCGGCCGGTGTGAGCCTCGCACCGGACCTGTTGTGCAGCCAAGACCGCGCACCAGGGCCAGGTCGGTCGCTGCAGTCCAGGCCACCTAGCGCCGCCCGGCGACCGCTCTGGCCAGAGATGAGCAAACCCATCGACGGTCGTGCTCCGAAAGTGGCTGGTGGTTCGGTTCCGTCCCGGACCGTGCTCCAACGATGGTGCCTTGCGCTGATGCCACCGCCAGGACTGGCTTCCCACCTCAGCCTGCAGGCTTGCTGGCCGGCGGCAATCCCTTGCGACCGTTCAAGACCCGCCTAGCTGGGCCGGCCGCGACGAGTAGCCTACGTTCATGGCCGAGCGCACCGAAGGATCGACGCTGATCAACTCGGATCCCGCTTCCATTCTTGACGTGATCTCCGATTTGGAGTCTTACCCGGACTGGTCTTCGTCGATTACGGCAGTGACCATTCTTGCCGAGGACGACTTGGGCTGGGCCGATCAGGCCGAGCTCACCATTGATCAGACGTTGTTCAAAGACACCTATGCGCTCGACTACACCTGGGATGTCGAGGAGGACGGCAGCGGTGTGGTCTCCTGGTCTCTGCTGCGTGGAGAGGTCCTGACCGTGATGGACGGCAGCTACACGCTGACCGAACGTGAGGCCGGCGTCACCGAGGTGATCTATCGCCTGGCCTTCGACCTAGCGATTCCCATGCCGAGCTCGCTGAAACGTAAAGTCGAAGAGACGATCATCGACAGCGCGCTCAAGGAGCTTAAGGCCCGCGTCGAGGGGCTGACCTGAGGAGACCATTGTGGTGTCGGCAGCGCCGGAACCTCCCGGCCAGGAGTCCCCGTTCGGCGACGCCGATGCGCAACCGTCAGTCGGGTCGGTGGCGTCCGAAGCGGCCCGACTGGTGCAGGTACTGGCTGGCCAGGTCTCGACCCGGGTGGCAACCCATGCGGACCCACCCAGTCCAGCAGGCAGCGAAGACGTGGTCGAAGAGCCCCAGCACGAGGCAGAAGACCCAGTCAACTGCGCCGAGTGCGGGGGTCAGATCAACCGGGTTTGCGCGGCCTGCCCGATTTGCCGAGCCTCCGGCCTGGTTCAGCTTTTCTCACCCCCGGTGCTCGATGCGGTGGCCGATCTCGCCGGAGCTGCGGCTCGCGCCCTTCGGCACGCGGCGGCCCGGCAGCGGCAAGCTGGCGGCTGGCATGTCACCCGGCATGAGCCGGAGCCGGACCCCTGGTCCGGTGCGGACCAGGACTAGCCGACCCCCGCGAGCCCAGAGGATTCCTGACTTTCCCATCGGCTCGACCCAGGTTCGGATAGATACAGCTCGACGTCGTTCGGTAGCGTTCGGGCATCGAGACTGACGGCGTCGACGTCGCAGTCACACAAGGTCATGCACAGTAGTGCGAAGTCATGGAACAGGAACGGCGGTGGCTCATGAGCCTGGCAATCGGCGTTGACGTCGGCGGTACGAAGATCGCGGCCGCTGTGGTCGACGAGTCCGGCACGATCTTGGCGCGGGATCGGCGTCCTTCGCCGGCCGAGGATCCCGAACAGATCGTGCAGACGGTGGCGGACATGGTCGTTGAACTGGCTGCAAGCCATCCGGTGACCGGGGTGGGCCTGGCCTGTGCCGGGTTCATCGACCACGCCGCCGGCGTCGTTCGATTCTCCCCGAACATCGCTTGGCGTGCTATGCCCGTCGGACAGCAAGTGGCGCAGCGGGTCGGGTTGCCGGTGAGCCTGGAGAACGACGCCAATGCAGCAGCCTGGGGGGAGTTTGTCTACGGCCCCGCCCGCGACGTCGAGGACATGGTGTTCATCACTGTTGGGACCGGGCTCGGCGGTGGCGTCGTGATCGACGGCCGGCCGCTGCGAGGGGGCTATGGCATCGCTGGCGAAATCGGACATATCCAATTGGTGCCTGGGGGGCATCGGTGTGGTTGCGGTAACCGGGGCTGCTGGGAGGCCTATGGGTCTGGAACGGCACTGGTGCGTGAGGCGCGCGACCTCGTCGCATCCGCTTCGCCACTTGCCAAAGTCCTTGACGAGGCTTGCGGAGGCAAGCCGAAGCGGCTGACTGGCCCGCAGATCACCCAGGCAGCTGTCGAAGGCGATCCGGCCTCCGTCGAGTTGCTCGCGGACATCGGCAAATGGCTCGGTGAGGGCGCAGCAAATGTCGCGGCCATTTTGGATCCCCAGATCTTCGTGATCGGCGGTGGCTTGGCCGCCGCTGGTGACTTGCTGTTGCAGCCGGCCATCGCGTCGTACCGGCGCAACCTGACCGGGCGTGGCCACCGGCCGGAAGCTGCGTTTGCGCTCGCGACCCTTGGTCAGGACGCTGGGGTGATCGGCGCCGCGGCCTTGGCCTTGACCTCAGCGCGTCCGTGACCGACCCGCCGGCCATCGGCATCGACATTGGCGGGACCAAGGTCTCCGGTGCACTGGTGCAGGCGGACGGTACAATTAGCCACCGAATCCAGCGCGATACCCCACATCGCACGACGAGCCCGAGTGTGGTTCACGACACCATCGTGGGGGTCGTCAATGACGTGTTAGCCGTCGCTGAGCATTACCGTCCGGACGGCCCGACTCAACGCCGGCACGTCTCCGTGGCCGCTATCGGCATCGGAGCCGCCGGATGGGTCAGCGCCGACCAGTCCACTGTCGTCTTCGCACCGCACTTGTCCTGGCGCAACGAACCGTTGGGCGACCGATTGTCGATCAGTTTGTCGTTGCCCGTCGTTGTCGACAACGATGCGAACGCCGCGGGGTGGGCTGAGTGGCGATTCGGAGCCGGCCGCGGGGAACGGCACTTGGTGATGATCACCCTGGGCACCGGCATCGGTGGGGCGCTGGTGGTGAACGGCCAGATTCAAAGAGGGAAATTCGGACTTGCTGGGGAGTTCGGCCATATGCAGGTGGTCTCGGATGGGCACCGCTGCGCCTGCGGCAACCGGGGATGCTGGGAAGAGTACGCCAGTGGCCGGGCACTGATCCGAGAAGCGCGGGCGATCATGGACACCCGCTCGCGGGGGGCGAAGGAACTGTCGGCGCTCGCTGCCCTGGAGCCAGGCGGCCTTTCGGGTCCGATGGTCACTCGAGCTGCCCGTGAGGGAGATCGAACGGCCATCGAGCTGCTCGCCGAGATGGGCGGATGGCTGGGCATCGGGCTGGCCAATATCGCAGCGGCTCTCGATCCTGGTGGCTTCGTGATCGGGGGCGGGGTGAGCGCGGCGGGTGAACTGTTGCTCGGGCCGGCCCGCACGTCCTTCCAGCGGTGCCTACCAGGACGCGGATACCGCGAAGAGGCGTTTATCAGCGCCGCGCAGCTGGGAAATGACGCCGGCCTGATCGGAGCAGCGGATCTCGCTCGCGCGGCCGTCAGTTGACGGCGTTGGCTCGCGGCGGCTCAGGACGTTGCCTGCCTGCTTAGATTCGAGCGCCGTCGTCGTCTGGATCGCACTCTGTGCGTCGGGGCAGGCGGAACACGATCAGTGCGAACCCGGTGATCGTCAGCAGGCCGGCGCTCCACATGGCCAGCCGCGACCCGTACGGATTGGTGAGGATGAGGTAAAGGAACCACAGCGGGCCCCCGACGCAGCCCAGCAACGCAGTCCAGAATGTGGCGTCCTGGGCAGGCAGCGGTGCCGGAGGCGGGGGAAGGTAGCGCTCGTCCGCCGGATCTGCCGGTGGCCGGTGTACTCGCCAGCCCTGAACAGGGAAGGCGAGCGGCTTGGCCTCGGTCGGTGCGTCGTTCGTTGTGTCTGTTGGCACGTCCCCCGTCGTGGCCTCGGCTTGCGTCAGACCGCGCTCGCCGGCTCCTGAATCCTCGCGTGGATCGACGCTTTCGGCAGCTGCGGTGGACGTTGTTGGCTCGGTGAACTGGGAGACGATGTCCGCAAACATCGCGTCGAACTCGCCCTGCGGATCGTCGTCTCCCGGTGGCGGTAGCACCGAGTCGGTCATCGGGATCATCTCCACTTGTAGCGTCGAAATGGCTCATCCCGGGTCAGAGCCGACGCCGGTCCGGCAAGTTTGTCAGCGGTCGGCGCCCCGACAGAATTGTGCCATGTTGGTGCCCGTCCGGCGCAGGGGAGGGGCCGGTGCCGACCGAGTGTCCGCTCAGCCGCGGCTGCCGTAGAGTGCTGCGCGAGGAAGAGGAGGCAGACCCGGTGTTCTATTGGCTCCTTCACGTGCTGCTTCGCCCGTTGGTGCGCGTGGTCCACAATCCGAAGGTTGAGGGACTGGCACACGTTCCCGAGCACGGTCCGGCAATCCTGGCAAGCAACCACTTATCCTTCTCCGATTCTATCTTCCTGCCCTTGGCCCTGCCTCGGCGCATCACGTTTCCGGCCAAGATGGAGTACTTCACCAAGCCTGGCATCAAGGGCAAGCTCACGAAGGCCTTCTTCAA
>CAJDWS010000060.1_pt1 | contig 12643 bp, 15 predicted proteins | sample 7391661 | NCBI WGS metagenome assembly CAJDWS01 (sample SAMEA7055725, study PRJEB34461) | soil metagenome | biome: terrestrial ecosystem; feature: Peninsula; material: soil | place: Antarctica | collected 2016 | reverse complement strand
GGGGGTCCCGATATTGACCCACATCGTTCCCAGCGAAGCGACGACCTTACCGACGGCCTCAAGAATGGCATCAGCCGTCTTGGTGAGAGCGTCACCGATGGCCGAGGCTGCAAACTCTTGGAGCTTGCATTCGGCGTCGAACATTCCGCAATCAGGCATCGGTCACGCTCCGGACCACAGGGTGTAGCCGTTGAGTGACGGGATCTGCGCGAAGGGACTTAGCTCGCTGCCGTCGTCTGCGACCGGCATCTTCCAGTCGCCTCCTGACCAGCGCAGATGCACGACCGTCGCGCCGATAGCGCCGTTGGAAGTCCGAAAGGCAAGGTCCACTTCGGCCTGCTCGCCGTCGTAACGGAGCAGACGGAAGCCACCCACCTGAACACGAGTTCCCCCGCCGCCGGAGCCCGGGATCGGCTTAGCCAGCAGTGAGTCTCGGCCGGGGCCCAGCATGATCGCCTGCTCATAGAACTTCTTGCGCAGCGGATCGTAAGAACCGATCGCGGCGTAATTCGCAGCCGCGAGGAGTGCCCCGGTGGGTGTACGGGCGTAGCAGTTCCGATAGCCGTCGTCCTCGACGTTGCCCGGTCCCTGGCCCTTGATCGAGGGCGCGGCCGTGGTGCCGACGAGTGCCCAGATCGCGGGCGGGGCGGTGTTGAGCGTGCCGCTCATCTCCACAGCGTCGAGGCCGCACACACTGGCCTCGCTCGTTGTTGCGGTTGGCGTCGCCGGGCCGGTGGTCGCGGGCGAGGGAGCCGACGTGTTCGGCGTCGGCTCCGTCTTGCCCCCGAACAGGTTCGTCAAGGTGAGCACCAGGCCCAGCACGACGATGGCGACCACGACCACCGCCGAGCCGATGACCTTCTTCGAGGCCGCAGTGTCCTCGTCGGCGGTGGGCGGAACGTTGCTCGCGTCGTTGTTGCTCATCGTCTCGGGCTCCTTCTTGCCGATGGGGCCGGATCAACCGGCCAGGAACCCGACGATCGCGAAGGCCGCCGAGACGACGAGCACGCCGCCGAGCACCCAGCCGATGGAGGCAGCGTGCTCACCACCTTCACCACGCCGGTTGCCGATCGCCATGCGGACGCCCGCGAAGATCAGGGCCATCACGAGGAGGCCGAGGGCCACCCACTTACCCCAGCCCATGATGGTTGTGAAGTTCTCGAAACCGGGGGGTGCGCTACCCCCTCCAGGGTTGGGCACGTCCATCGGCACGATGGCCGCGATGTCCAGCAGGTTCATTGATCGCTCCTCAATGAAGGTCAGCGTCGGCGGTCACCGTCGCTGATAGTGAGCGGAGAGTGCGCACCAGCTTGGAAACCGGACGCAGAACGCGCTCAGTCACAGGGTCGCCCAGCCGCCAGCCCTCGACCCACGGCACGTCCCAGACGCGCGGCGCTCCCCCGCCGACGACCTTGGCCAGGTCGCGGAGCGGGGCGGGCAACTTGCCGGGAGCATCGGCCACCAGGACCAGCCCCAGCAGGCACGCGGAATCGCCGGCACCGGAGGCCGCCCACTGCGTGAGCGCCGTCCTGGCGGCTAGCAGACCCCGTACGTTGGTGCGCGCAACCACCACACACGCCGCAGGCGCACCCGTAGGCAGCTCGGGCCATGAGTGCCCAGCCGCCTGCCAGCTGTCGTCGAGGTCGGCCAACGTCGACTCACCGGAACCGCCGTGCGCACCTACGACCCACAGCGAAGACGAGGAGTGCGTCCGACGCACCGGTAGGGAGTCCTCAGGCATCGGCACGTGCGGCTGAGGGATCGCCGGGCCAGTGGGTGCGGCTAGCGGTTCCGCTGGCTCAGCCTTGACCGGCCGAGCTTCCCCTGGTGACGTCGGAGCGCTCGGCAGCCATGCACGCCAGTGCTCCCCAGAGATATTCGGTCTAGCGCGCACGTCCGTTGACGCAAAGCTTTCCAGCCAAGGGTTGCCTTGTGTCACCCCTCGCACCTCCGGTCGATAATGGGTCGTCAACCAATCACACGGGCCTCAACGTACACCTCTGGGTGTTTGCATGGCACGAAATCCATCTCTAATCCTTAGAAGGTCATAGCGTGAACTTGCGTCCCATAGCGACTACGATAGGGTCATGTCGAGCCGCCCGTCGAGGAGCGTCACTATGACGTCACGCCTTGACGAGTTGTTCGGCGACCTTCCGAAGAATCTCGATGTCCCCCAGGTCGCTGACCTCCTCGGGATGACCAAAAAAGGGGTGTACCAGTGGATTCATCAAGGCGTGATCCCCGCGTACAAATTGGGCGCGACCTGGTTCATTCTGCGGGACGAGCTGCGCGACTCCATCGCTTCAGGGTCGAACCTGCGCCAGCAGCTCCCAGCTGCGCTGCAACCCGATGCGGACAACGAGGAAAACGCGGACTGATACCGCGACTCGGTGGAATGCAGCAGTCCCGTGGCGGTTCCAACCGGGCTCACACCCGCGCCGAACGATGCACCCGAGCAGTACGACGACGGGTCGACCGGCCCCCCGCTGCCCGGCTCGACACTGACCCTCGACCAGGCCTCGCGCGCGAGCGCGGCCGTCTCGGGCAAGCAGGTGATGACCCTGTTCGCCCGCCGTGACGTCTCGGCCAACCAGTGGAGCAACGACCTGTCGCCCCTCCTGACGGCTAAGGCCGCGCAAACGTACAAGTACGTCGACCCACGGAACGTGCCGCCCACCAAGATCACCACACCGGTGACCCTGACCCCAGCTTCAACGCCGCTCGTGGCTCGCGTGAGCGTGCCCACCGACGCCGGGGTCTACCTGGTGATCCTGTCGCGCACCGACGAGAGCCCGAAGTGGCTCGCGGATCGGATCATGCCGCCGGAGGGCTCTGGAGACTCCTGATGAGCAGGGACGGCCAGCGCTCGGGGGTTCGCAAGGCCGGGCTCGCTCTCCTGCTCATTCCAGCGTTCTTCCTCACGTTCCTCTTTGGGATCGTGTTCACCTCGGACACAACCTCACAGGCGGCGTGCGGCCCTACCGGGGCCGCCCTAATCGTTGACCCGAACAGCGTCCCCCAGGGACCAGTGGCGGGCCATGACCACGAGCAACTCGTCAACGCCGCGCACATCATGCTCGCCGCACAGAAGCTCGGGCTCAACGCTCCTGACCAGCAGATCGGAGTAATGACCGCAATGGGTGAGTCCAACCTGCGCGTTCTCGACCGTGGCGACGCGGTGGGCGCGGATAGCCGAGGCCTGTTCCAACAGCGCGACAACGGCTCGTGGGGCTCCTACGAAGACCGGATGAACCCGTTCACCTCGGCTACTAACTTCTACACGGTCGAGATGACGATCGCGGGCCGCGAGTCGATGGAGCCGACGCTCGTCGCCAACGCTGTGCAGCGCAACGCCGACCCGTACTACTACGAGCCGTTTTGGGAGCCAGCCGGAGCGATCGTCCTAGCGCTCGGCGGGATCAAGGAGCAAGCCGGGGCCGCCGGTACCGCTGGTCCGGTGCAGTCGGACTACGCCCTCGGGCCAGTCCAACCGCAGACCGCAACGGTCGCCAACGCGGTCGGGCCGATGTTCGGCATCAAGACAGTGGGGGGCTACCGCGACCCGGCGACCGCGCAGTCCGACTCCAACGGTCACCCGGCCGGTCTCGCGCTCGACTTCATGATCAACGACATTCCCAACGGCAAGACCGCCGGCGATCGCCTGGCGAAGTACCTCCAAGACAACGCGTCCGACCTCAGCGTGAAGTACCTCATCTGGCAGCAGCACATCTGGAGCGTGGAACGCTCCGACGAGGGCTGGCGGGCGATGGCGGATGGAGGCAGCCCAACCCAGAACCATATGGACCACGTGCATCTCAGCCTGGGCGGCAACGGGTTAAGCACGATCCCCGGCTGCACGCCCGAGGGTGTGATCGGTGAAGTGGCCCTCTCCGGGTGGGCCGCATCAGCTAACGGGCCGATGACCTCCGATTTCGGGGCGCGCAAATCCCCTGGCGGCATCGGATCGAGCTACCACCGAGGGATCGACCTCGCGCCAGGGTGCGACGCCCCGATCTGGGCTGCGAACAAGGGCCAGGTCGTGCGAGCTGGAGCAACCAGCGGCTACGGGAACCTCATCGAGATAGACCACGGGGCCGGCGTCGTGACCCGCTACGGCCACATGTACAACGACGGCCTACTCGTCCAAGTCGGGGATCAGGTCACCGCTGGTCAGCAGGTCGCCAAGATCGGTAGCAGCGGCAACAGCACCGGCTGTCACCTCCACTTGGAGGTGCTAATAGACGGCACACAGGTGGATCCCAAAGCCTTCCTCGACAAGGTCGGCGTCACCATCAAGCAGTAGGGAGAGACCCATGCAGAACATCGCAACCGTCAACCCGGATGGGACCGGCGTCGTGACCCTCGACGACCAGCCACCGGCCTACGTCACAACCGGCAGCGTCGCGGAGGCCCGCCGGGCACTTCTTGGCATGGTCATTGATCACGCCCGACGCACCGGACACACGGTCGATGTGACCGCAAGAGCCCCGGAAGCCGAGCTACACCGCCTGAGCGTGCACCCGGACGGAACCGTGCACCCGGTGACCGCAGCCCGTCTCTCGGCGTCGGCCCCGACCACTCCGCCGCGGGCACGGGTCCCGGCACCTACCGGCCCTGAGCGGGTGCTCGCACGCCCGAGGTTGACGAGGAAGGCCCAGCCCGCGACCGAGCAGTCCACCTTCATGACCCGGCAACAGGCCCGCGAGCGGTCGTTCCTGACCGACGCGCGCATGAGCGCGCCACCGCCCACCGGCTGGCAGGCGTTCCTCGCCCGCCTCGGGTTCGAGTCCGGCCCCTCAGCCGAGGAAATCGACCAGTGGGAAGACGAACGGGCAATCTCCCAGCACTGGCCCGGTCCGCTCACCATCGCGGTCCTCAACGGCAAGGGGGGCGCGGGCAAGACCCCCGCTACTGCCCTGCTCTCGGCCATGTTTGCCCGAGCCGGGGGTTCCGGCGTCCTGGCCTGGGACAACAACGTCACGCGCGGCACGCTTGGCTGGCGCACCGAGACCGGCCCGCACGAGGCGACCGTGCTTGACCTCCTCCCCCGCACCGACGAGCTGCTGACCCCCGGCGCGCGAGCCGCCGACCTTGCAGCCGTCGTCCACCACCAGACCATCGACAAGTACGACGTGCTGCGCTCCAACCCGCTGCTGCTCTCCACCGAGCAGAAGCTGACTCCCGACCAGCTCGACGCCGTGCACGCCGTCGCCGCCAAGTACTACCGGCTGATCTTCATGGACTCCGGCAACGACGAGGGCGACGCCCTGTGGCTGCGAATGATCGACCACGCCGACCAGATCGTGGTCGCCACAACGACCCGGCCAGACCACGCCGAAGCCGGTCGGCTCCTCCTTAACGCCCTGGCCGAGCGGGACGAGCACTCAGCCCGGCTCGCTAACCAGGCCGTCGTGCTGGTCTCCCAGGCCGACCGTGAAGAGGCCGAAGCCGCCTCGATCGCCCAGGGCTACGACGCCCTCGCACGCGCCGTCGTCACGGTCCCCTACGACCCCGCTATGCGGGCGCAGTGGCTCCGCTCCGACCACCTTGCCGCATCCACCCGCCGCGCCTACCTGCGCGCGGCCGCCGCCGTGGCGGCCGCGCTGTGACGCCCCAGCTGTCCCCAGCAACACGCAGGGGGGTACCAAGGTCCCCGCGAACCTGGTTCACCACTGCCAAGCTTTCACCCATGCCGCAAGCGCACAAAGGTGATCGGGTATACACCCCAGCACGCCTACACCGCGACCTATCCACTTTGTTGCGCGACGAGGCCCACAGACATCAGATTTCGGTCAGCGACGTCGTGGCGACTGCTGTCGCGCACCGCTATGGCCGCGGAGATCTCGCACCACGGCTACCCCGCCCATCTGAGGAGCTGCCGCTGAGGTAACTATCCCGGGACGTGACAAAGGCCCCCGTTAGAGCGGGAGCCTTCGTCTAAGTCGAGAACCGAGACCCCTCTCGGTTGCCCTTATACAAGCCACTCACTACCCGTGAGGAGGCAGCTTTGTGCTGCCAACAATAGCACTCGCGCGCCCAAAATCCAGACCATCAGCGGCGCGGCCCGTGTCGCTCGTCGACGTTGATGAGGCCGACACCCGGCGAAATCGGCCACGGCGGTACTACCGGCCGTGTAGCGGCCCGCGTGATCTGGGCAGTGCGACCGCACGTTCGTGCCGAGGCCGCGCCTGGCGACCCTCAGACGGCCCGAAGCTGCCCGCCACCGTGCCGGTTTGGTCTGGGGCAGCCCACTGGCTCGACGCCCTGTCAGCCGCCGTCAGGGCGCCCGAGGGGCAGGAGCTGCGGGCGGCCGCCAAGGTCTGCGTCGACACGCTGCTCGACGTCGCCGCTGCTGACGCGCGAGCGGCCGACAGACGCACTGGCAGGGGCGTCACCACGGCGCACGACACCGTGGCCGCCGACCTGGGCTGCTCGGGTAAGACCGTGCAGCGCGCACGGACCCTCGTCGAGGCCCTGGGCTATGCCACGACCATCGTCGTGGGCCGCTACCTGACGACCGAAGAGCGGGCCGAGGCGAACGCACACCACGGCGGTGACCAGCGTCGGATGGCCTCGGAACGGGCTCTCCTTGTCCCTCGTTCTACGTCAAATGTCCACCTACCCCGTAGGGGTGCTCTTACCCCTACTCCTCCTTTACGTAGTGAGTTACCAAAGCGCGCTAACGCGCGCTCGGGGGCCGCTTCGCGGCCACCAGCAACGAAGAAAACCCGCCTAAGATGCCACCCTCGGCCAGCAATCGCGGTCCAGCGGCTCGCAGCCGGGATCGCACAACGCCTCCCATGGCTCGCACGAGGCCATATCGGCTCGCTATGCCGGACCCTGACCCTCCTTGGCCTTGACGACCAGGGGTGGAGCACCCAGGACGTGATCGACATGCTCGACCGCCGCAACGTGCAACTCGGCCTTTACAGCCTCAGCGGCAGCGCACAGCGCGACCCACTGGCCCTCTTCGCTCACCAGGTACGCGCGGCCCTGGTCGACATAGACGAGCCACCGCGCCTGCGGCGCGCCCGTGATGCGACCGCACGGGCCGCCGACCAGGCCCAAGCCCGCGCCGATCGAGAGGCCGAGAACGCTCATCTCGCGGCCGAACTCGCTGACCCGCAGGTGCAGAGCCGGATCTGGGAGACCAAGCGGCGGATGCGCGAACAGCTCTCAGCCGCCCGCGCCTAGACCCCCTATCGGCGCTGACGCGCCACGAACACCAGAACCAAGACCCAGGCGAGAAGGTCACCGAACGCCCTCCCCCTGACGTCCCACTCTGCGGCCACGGACCACCGCGTCAAGCGCTGCGCGCCGGCTCCCTCGAGAACTTTCGCCACGCGCTCCGGTCGTTCCTCCCTGCGCTCATTCCGCGGCAAAACTTCTCTCCCCCACCGCCCTACGGGTTGACCCAATGGCCCTTATACGGCCGCGACGGGAACAAACGTCAGGGGAGGGACGAAAAAATGGTCAGCAGCCAAGGCAACAAGCACGGGCCAGGTCGATCTCCCGGCTCACCTTTGACCACCGAGACCACACAGACCAGGAATCCACGCCATGAGCGATCACGTACAGCCCGATCTGTTCGGAGAACTTTGACCGGCGCGAGGAGGCCACCGCACGCTTGGCGACAGCCTGCCACCTGCCCCTCATGCGAAACCCGCGAACCCAACAGATACCTGCTGCGCCAGAACCACGGTTACGACCTCGACGGCGAGGGCATCGGAGGATTCCCGACACTGGAGCACCCGATCTACGGGTCCATGTGCGTTGCTCAGTCCCTCGTCAGCAACCACATCGACTACGCCGTCAAGCAGGACCGCGCCCACTGACCGCGTCGAGAAATACCCTCAGACCTACTAGACAGCATTGACCAACTAGACTATATTGACTATATCAACACGGCAGACCAACAGGGGACTTACCACCCCCGACACACCGAGGAGGACGCCATGACCGCAGCCAAGACCGGCAAGACAGGCAAGACCAGCCGCAAGAGTTGCACCCCCGAGCAGAAGCGCGCCGAGATGGAGGCTCTGCACGAGAAGCTGGCCCAGGGCGTGGACGCTCTGCGCACCTCGCAGACGTGGGCGACCTACCTCGCGTTCTGCGCGTCGTTCCACCACTACAGCTTGAGCAACCTCTTGCTGGTCCTGTTGCAGTGCCCAGAGGCCTCGCACGTGGCCGGGTACCGCGCGTGGCAGGCCAAGCACCGCCAGGTGCGCAAGGGTGAGCGGGGAATTCGCATACTCGGGACCGGCACCGTGAAGGTGTCCGCTGAGGAGGACGAGGAGACGGGCGAGGTGGTCGAGGGCCGCCGCCGCGTATTCTTCCCGGTCTCGGTGTTCGACATTGCACAGACCGACGTCATGGAGGGCCACGAGGACGCCGCGACCGTGACGCACCGGCTCACTGGCCAGGACGAGCACGGCATCCTCTCCCGCGTCGTCGACTATCTGACCGCCTCCGGTGTCCCGGTCGATTTCCACCAGATCGCCAACGGCGCGAACGGCTACACCACCCCCGCCGACGAGAAGGCCGGCCAACCCGCCCGGGTCATCATCGAGGAGCGCAACGCACCCGCGCAGCAGGCCAAGACCGCCATTCACGAGACGGCCCACTTCATCCTCGGCCACCTCAGGGACGACTACGCCGAGTATGTCGCCCACCGGGGCCGCTACGAGGTCGAAGCCGAGAGCGTGGCCTATGTCGTCGCAGGGATGCTCGGGCTTGACAGCAGCGACTACAGCACCGGCTACGTGGCCACCTGGGCCGAGCGCGCCGAGGCCGACGTCATCAAGGAGACCGCCGGGCGCGTGCTCACCGCTGTGCACACCCTGGTCGAAGCCCTGCGTATCGAGCAAGGCCAGGACCAGAATGAGACCGCCGACGCGGCCTGACCCAGCAGGGAAGCCGGGGAACCACTCCCCCGGCTTCCCTGCTGACAGACCTGCTAGACAACATTGACCAACTAGACTAATTCGACCATATTGACACAATTGACCAACAGAAGACCTGCCACCCCCACTGCACCGAGGGGATCGCCATGACGTGGAGCCCGAACATCAGCACCGAGCGACGCGAGGCTATCGGCCGAGCAGGCCGGGCCGTCTTACGACTGGCCACCGACCGCGAGGCCAAAGGAGCCCGCGCAAGGAGGTTGCCCAGTGATTTACGCGAGCGATGAGCACCTGAGCCACAGCCAGCAGCATCCCGAGTGTGCGACTCCGAGGGTGACTCGCTCGACTACCCGTGCAAGGAGTGTGGAGCCGAATCGGGGCAGGAGTGCTGCCCCTACTGCATCGCCACACCAAAGGCCCAGCGGCTCGACGACGAGCCCTGAAGAAGCACCGTCACCCCCGGCGACGCCACGAGGGCGAGCCGGGGGGACGGCATCAACACGGCGACCGGTTACCACGCCGGACGCACTCCGCCAGCATACGAAGGAGCACCGAGCATGACGAGCAAGACGCCGCCCACCCTTGCGAGGCGATGGACGCTCTCGACGAGATGGCCACCGCAGCTCGCGCTGGAGACGCCGAGCGCTACCGCGCTGCCCTGAGCGGAGACCAGGACCTCACCGAGGAACAACAGACCGACGCATACCAGCCAAGGAGACCGCCGGGCGCATGCTCACCGCCGCGCACACCCTTGGTCGAAGTCTTGTATATCGAGCAGGGCCAGGACCAGGACGAGGCCGCCGACGCGGCCTGACCCAGCAGGGCAGGGGAGCGGGGGAGCCGCGCCCCCGGCTTTACCCCTGCCAGACCTACTAGACAGCATTGACCAACTAGACTAGATTAACAGTATCAACACGGCGGACAGGCCGCCAAAACCACAGGGGGAGCCCCAATCATGAGCACGATCACCTTCGCCGGGAACCTCGTCGCAGATCCCGAGCTGCGATTCACCCCGAGCGGGCGGGCTGTCGCCCGATTCACTGTCATCGAGAACCGCCGCCGCAAGACCGAGGATGGTCAGAGCTGGGAGGACGCTGAGCCCAACGTGTATCGCGCGCAGGTCTGGGGCTCGTTCGCTGAGAACGTCGTCGAGTCCTGCGCCAAGGGCGATCGGGTACACGTCACGGGCAGCATCGTCACCGATCGGTGGATGGACAAGGAGACCCGCCAGGACCGCACCGCCCAGCACGTCAAGGCCGACGATGTGTCGTTCAGCCTGCGCTACCACACCGTGCACGCAACCAAAGCGACCCGCAGCAACAGCCAGGCACCGGAGGCCGAGGATACGCACGAGAGCTGAAACCGGGACGCAAGGAGGCCGTGGGGAGAGCCGCACCGAACGGCCCCCGCGGCCCCCACGCACAAGGCCAACCAGAGAACCCAGGAGACCCGCATGACCGTATACGCCGTCGCCCTGTCCAAGGGAGGCAGTACCAAGACCACGACCGCCGCAGAGCTGGTCGCCGCCCTGGCGCAGCAAGGCCGTCGGGTGTTGGCGATTGATCTTGACCAGCAGGGCAACCTGACGACCCGGCTCGGAGTGACCGATGAGACCGAGGTGTCAGCTGTGGCGGCCGACGTGCTCACCGCCGAGGCCTCGGCACCTGAGGCTGCCATACCGGCCCCGAGCGTGCCCGGTGCGAGCGTGCTCGCCGGGACACACGACCTGGCCAGTCTCGACCAGCGACCCGAAGTAATCACCGCGCTACGTGACCACTTGCCGGAGGTGGCGGGGGAGTGGGATGACGTGGTGATCGACACCCCGCCCGCGCTTGGGTTGGTCACGCTGGCCGCGCTCGCGGCCGCCGACGTGGTGGTGGCCGCTGTGGCGTGCGAGACCGAGTCCTACGACCAGCTCGACCGGCTCGTGGAGGTGATCGCTCAGCGCATCTCCCCGAGGATGAAGCCCGGTCAGCGGGTGCACTGGATCGTGCCGACCCGGTATGACTCCCGTCGGCTCTTGGACCGTGACGTGGTCGCCATGCTCACCGAGCAGCACCCTGGCCGGGTGACCTCGCCCGTGCGTGAGGCCGTGGCCGCGCGGGACGCCTACACCTCGGGCATGCCGGTGTCGGTGTTCGCTCCCGGCTCGGGGATCGCGGCCGATTACGCGGCTGCCCTGGCCCCGATTATCGGCACCCCGGAACCCAGTGGGGATCAGGCCGAGGCTGGTCAGGTCACGACAGCCTGAACCGAGCGCATCGACCAACTAGACCAAGGAGACAGCAATGACACGCCGCAGCCTGCGCGATCGAAACCGCGCTGCGATCGCTTTCGACCCGCAGGCCCCGGAGTTCGAGCGACCGGGCGAGTCGCGCAGTCGGGCAGAGCCCATCACCCAGGAGCCACCGAAGGTCCTTCAGCGGTCGCCGGAGGCGACGAAGCAGGCCAGTGCGCCGAAGCGGGCGGCTAAGCCAGGTAAGGCCGTCAAGGCGGCCGCCGGCGATACCGCGCGGCTGGGGATTTACCTGACCCCGGAGCAGTTCGAGAACGCCAAGGCCGGCTACCTCGCCGACTGGACCAACGGGGGCCAGGCCGACACGTTCGCCCGGTGGATCGCGACCGCGATCGATACCCACGCCGCGCGCTCGACGAAGCAGCGCGCTGACCGCGCCGAGCCGCGCGGCCGGGCCGACGCGCGCACCGGCTTCACCCGGTCGTTCAGTATCCCGGTCGATACCGTGGCTCGGATGCGGGCAGCCATCACCGCAGACCAGCACGCCGGACGGTGGCCCTCAGACAGCGCATGGTGCGGTGAAGCGATCGCCCTCGCCGTGGACGCCGCGCGCACCGAGAACGGAGGAGACCTGCCCACCCCGCCCTTGCGCCTGCCGAACCGGCTCGTGCGGTGACTTCTCAGACCATGCAGACAACATTGACCAACTCGACACGTCAGACAAGACGCACATCATGACCAAGTAGCAGCTGGCCGGGCGACGAAGGCAAACGCCGCCGTCACGCGAGTACCGGCGGCTCTAGAGACGACACCGTTTTTGGTCAACCCTCACGGCGCTCGGTTGCCCGGGCACGACCAAACACCCCCGCAGCACGAGGCGCGGTGAACTGCTCCGACGTCCTTTGGCCTTGAGGCCCTTTGGAGCCTCGCCAGGCAACGTCGGCCGCACGCAGCGGATCACCAAAACCCCCCCGGGTCGGCCCCAGCACCCGTACGCGTCCTTCGGATGAGCACGAAGAGAACCTACTTTCCGTATTTCGTTATAACGTTATTTCGTTATTGTTGTGAAGTGTTATGGTGACGGTATGAGTGAGGCCAGGACTGATCGCGTGTGCCGTTATCCCGGGTGCGGTCGTGCTGCTGACCCTGGTGAGCCGGGTGCTGGTCGGCCTCCGGTGTACTGCGAGGACCCTGAGCACAACCGTGCCTCTGCGTGGCGGGCCCGTCAGCGCCGCGATACTGCGGCCGCGGGCGTCGCCGATGACGAGGATCGTCCGGTCGATGCCGCTCGGCAGCGGGCCAGCGGGATCACTGCTCAGGTTGTTGGGATGAGCGAACATTTGCTTACTCAACTGCAGGTCCTGTTGGGGGAGTTGCGTACCTTGGCCGATCCGGCCACTGCCGAGGCGCAGATGGAGTCCGTGGCTAGTGAGGCTGCTGAGCAGGTTGCTGCGGCTAACGCTCGTTCGGTTCGCGCCGAGCAGTTGCTGCACAAGGCTTTGGT
>CAJDWS010000064.1_pt1 | contig 12756 bp, 12 predicted proteins | sample 7391661 | NCBI WGS metagenome assembly CAJDWS01 (sample SAMEA7055725, study PRJEB34461) | soil metagenome | biome: terrestrial ecosystem; feature: Peninsula; material: soil | place: Antarctica | collected 2016 | reverse complement strand
TACCGAGGCATGCACCACCTCACCGACGTGATCGTGGGCGCCCTGCTCGGCATCTGGTGCGCCGTCGCCGCCGCCCGCGCCATCCGCGCCCCCGAAGACAAACCGACTCGCTGAGCGCACGACGGCAGCCGACCAGCGGACCAGAGGCTGTCCGCACGCGGCGCTGTCACTAAGGACGAGCTGGCAGAAGGCTCTTGGCGTCTCTGCCCCTCCGAGATGTGACCCCAAGGGGTAGCGCTGAGATGGTGGGACGACCACCATCTCAAGTCTCGCGAGGAGTCGGCGATGCCGAAACCCCACGCGCCGCGGTCAGGTCGTGCCCGACGCCAAAAATATGGCCCTGCCGTGATGGACACTCATCTTGGTCAGCACCGGCTGGTTCGCGCTGTGGAGTACCACGCCCGGACTGCTCGAGAACGGGGTGTGACACCTGTTCACCGACGATCCCGCCTACTCAATGCTCATCGAGACCATGCTGGCCCTTGTACTGGCACTCGTGCTCGTGGTGCAGCACCCCCGCTACAACCGAACCCTGTTCGCTCGCTCGACTCTGATCTACCTCTACGGGCTACCGCCGCCATCGCGCTGCCCTTTCACTACGGGCTATCGCTACCGGTGGCGCTTTACACCTTCTGGATGAGCGTCTCGGTCTTCTGGCAGGAAGACCTCACCTTTGGCCTCCTGCAGAGCTACCTGGGCCAGCGACTGCCGGACGAAACGCGATCACCGATTCGCCGATCCGGATGACGATCCCGTTGTGGCACACCTTGCGGGCCGATCTGCGGCCGGTGAGGGTTCTCCTGAGGGACTGTGGATCAGCCATCTGGTCACAGGTCGAGGACGAAGCGCAGCGCCCGGTCGATGGCAGGCATCTGGTCGGGGGTGATCATTCCCCGACGGGACGACAACCTTGCGGTCGAAATCACGCGCAGCTGGTCGCAGCGCGCGTAGGATGTGTTGCCAAGCCCGCTGCTTCCCTGCTCGACCTCGACGTGGCTGCGCAGTCCGTAGGCGGCCGACGTGATCGGCACGACCATAACCAGCTGGTCGGGACTGTTGTTCAAGATGTAGACCGAGACCACAACAGCAGGCCGCCGGAAGGCTGGCTCGTGACCGACCGGCTGGCCCAAGTCGACGTCATAGACCTCCCCTCGCCAGATCACGCGAGGGCATCCCACTCCTGTCGTTCGGCCAGGTACTGATCCCAGCGCTCGGGGTCATCGCGCAGCCGCTGGTAGTCCTGGCCCAGCCCGCGAAGAAAGTCTTGCCGCTCCAGAGCGTCGATGGCCGCGTGCAGCACATCGATGACTGCGGTCTGCCGGTCCTTGGCGAGGGACTGCAGCCGCTCGGAGTCTGGGCGGCGAACACGAATGGTGGTGGTGTCAACGGAAGCCATACCCTCATTGTAGACGAAATGTAGACAGGCGCCTTGCAGGCAGATCACCGAGCGACACTGCGAGGGGAGCTGACTGCGCTGCAGTTGTCGAACTGGTTGGACACCTGCATCCGGGAAGTCATCAACCTCCCGCTGAGCAGCGTCGTCGTCGAAGTCCGGAAGCTGCTCAAGAACGTGCGGCAATTCAGGCTTGAGGTTCTCTACGACCTCGAGCAGGTTCTTCGCCGACCTCGACGAAGCACCCGAAGAACCCGCAGAGCGTGAGGAGTCGATCGTCTCCGAGGCGGTCGCTTCGCTGCTCGCCCCGGCCCTGCTGGACGCCTTGCGCGAGGCCGCCTCGGCTGCCGCCGAAGCACCCCCGGCCCAGACCGTTGAGGCCGCTGGCCCGGCTGAAGAGACTCTGTGGTTGTACTACGGCAGCGTCGATGAGTTCGTGCGCCAGTTCATCTGCCGACCTTCCGCCGCAACGTCGGCCAGGAAGGCCTGGCCGACCACCGCTGGTCGGCCCGCTGGTGGCAATCCGCCGAAGCGATCACACGCCTAGAAGCCATCTGGCGTGCTTGGGAACACCTACGCATGGACCCCGCAACGGGAACGTCAGAACTGACCCTCGCACAACCGGCACCCAGGGACGGAGGCCCCTCGACCAGCCGGTCCTCGCGGGGTACGTTGAAATGTGATGGGCAGGCTAGGTGGGATGACTCGACGTGAACACTGGAGCCAGTGGCTGCTGGCCGCTGCGGTGGCCGCCGGGTGGGGCTCGCTCGCTGGGTGGTGGACCCCCCGCAGCCCGTTGACCACCGGTGAGGCGCTGTGGTCGATCGGGATCAGCGTGGCCGTGGGCGTCGTAGCCGGGGTGGCGACCCGCTCCCGTTGGGTGATGCTCCTGGCGCCGGTCTTGTTCGCTGTCGTGTTCGAGCTGACCCGGCTGGGCACCGACGGCCCGACCGTCGACGGCATCCACGCCACCACCGTGTATGGCCTGGTCGCGTTGGTCGTGGGCCGCGGGTTTCATGCGTTGATCTCGGTCCTGCCGATGGTGTTGGGTGCGGCGTTCGGGGCCGGGTTCGCGCGCCGGCGCGACCGGGTCTGGCCGGGTCGTGGTTGGGCACGGTATCTGCGGCGCAGCGTGGCCGTCCTCGCCGCCGCTGGTCTGGTCGCGTTCGCCGTCGTGCTGGCCCGCCCGGCCAGCACCGAGCCGATCCCGGGCCCGGACGGGCGCCCGCTGGCCGGCAGCGTCGCGGAGCTGGACACCGTCCAGGTCGACGGCCGGGACTTGGGGATGATGATCCGCGGGCGGAGTACGGATAACCCCGTGGTGTTGTTCTTGGCCGGTGGTCCGGGCGGGTCCGAGCGCGGCGCGATGCGTAACCACCTACCCGAACTGGAGAAGCACTTCACGGTCGCCACCTGGGACCAGCGGGGGGCGGGTACCTCCTACCCTGCGCTGGACCCGACATCGACGTACACATTCGATAGCGCCGTCGCGGACACCATCACCGTGACCAATCACCTGCGGGAGCGGTTCGGCCAGGACAAGATTTACCTGCTCGGGCAGTCCTGGGGCACCATCTTGGGCGTGCTGGCCGTGCAGCAGCAGCCGCAGCTGTATGCGGCCTACATCGGCACCGGGCAGATGGTCGACCCGCTGGAGACCGACCGAATCTTCTACCAGGACACCCTGGCGTGGGCCCGTCGAAGTGGCAACACCGCCCTGGCGGATCGGCTGACCGCGATCGGGCGGCCGCCGTATGCGAACATGCTCGACTACGAGAGCGCGCTGACGCACGAGCGCCAGGTGTACCCCTACGACCACACCGGCAACAGTGAAGGCGCGGGCGGCTTCTCAGAGAACATCATCGTGCCCGAGTACGCCCTGATCGACCAGGTGCACATGCTCGGGTCGTTCATGGACACCTTCGCAGTGCTCTATCCGCAGATCCAGGATGTCGACTTCCGCACCGACGCCCGGACCCTGCCGGTGCCGGCCTACTTCGTCGAGGGCGCCCACGAGGCACGAGGGCGGGCCGAGCCATTCGCGCAGTGGTATGCCGCGCTGTCGGCTCCACGCAAGGAGCTGGCCGTCCTGGCCACCTCAGGTCACCGCCCGCTGTTCGAGCAGCCCAAGGAGTTCCTCTCCTTCATGACCGACACCGTCCTGGCCCAAACAGCCAAGGCCCAGCAATGAGGATCGGAGCCGCACGTGCGGACCGCCTAGCCAGTCCCGCAGAGCGGAGGATGTCCCCCCTGGCCGGCCTGCAGCGGGCCAGCGCAAACGACATGATGGAGCTGGCCACCGACACGCCATCGGCGCCACAACATGTCGCGGCGATACTGCGCCTTGAGCGCGCGGTCGACCCGGCGAGGGTGCGCGACGTGCTCTCCGCTCGACTCCCCGCCGTTCCTCGACTTCGGCAACGCCTGACCCGGGCACCGCTCGGCGGGGGACGCCCGGTGTGGGTCGACGACCCCAGGTTCGACATTACGCGTCACCTTGCGGTCCGCAGCGCTCCTCCGCCCGGTGACCAGGCCGCCCTGCTCGAGGTGGCCGCGGCCGCCGCGACCGCCCCGTTACCGCGGAACCGGCCGCTGTGGTCGGTCACCGTGGTGACCGACCTGGTCGATGGTTCCACCGCGCTGGTGCTCGTGCTGCATCACGTCCTGGCCGACGGCATCGGCGGTCTGGCAGCGTTGGCGAGTCTGGTGGACGGGGCGCCACCCGCTCCACCCCGGACCTTTCCGGCGCATGCACCCACCCCGAGCGCCCTGTGGATAGATGCCACCCGTGGCCGGATTCAAACCCTGACGGCCCTACCCCACCTACCCCGGCTGGTTCGCGCCGCGGCGGCCGAACTGCAGCTCGGCACCCACCACGGTCCATCGGCGTGCTCACTCAACCAGCCCATCGGTCCGCGTCGTCGGCTCGCCGTCACCTCGGTGCCCCTCACCGAGTTGGCCGGGCTCGCGCACCACCACGAAGCGACCATCAATGACGTGCTGTTGACCGCCGTGGCAGGTGCACTCACCGCCGTCTTGCACGATCGCCGCGAAACCGTCGACTCCTTCGTGATCTCCGTGCCTGTCTCCAAGCGGCAAGACGCGAGCTCCACCGAGCTGGGCAACCAGGTGGGGGTGATCCCCGTGCAGGTGCCCGCAGGTGGCCGACCCGACGATCGGCTGGCCGCCGTCGCGGCCAGCACCCAGGCTGCGCGCCGTTCCCCAGGTCGGGGCGCATCAGCCCCGCTGCTGGCGTTCGGGTTCCGCCTCCTGGCCCGCCTCGGCGTCTTCGCGTTCTTCGTCAACCACCAACGCCTCGTCACGACGTTCGTCACCAACCTGCGCGGACCGAGCACCCCCATGACACTCGGCGGGGCACGCCTCACCGAGATCATCCCGATCAGCTCGATCAGCGGAAACATCACCGTGGCCTTCGCCGCGCTGTCCTACGCAGGAACGCTGACCGTGACCGTCATCGCCGACCCGGATCACTGCCCGGATCTGCCGCGGATCACCACCGCGCTACACGACGAACTCAACCAGCTCTTGAACACCCTGCGAGCCAATGACCCGAACGACCCTCAGCGGTGGGATCGGATCGACGGGCAGACACTCGCGCACAGAGAAGGCAAGAGCCGGCCGCCTGCCTTCCCATGATTCTTTTCTGCTCTAAGCGACGAATCGGCGCCACCTAACGCACCCTCATCGGTCGCTGGTAGCGGGGCCAGCGGCAAACGCGGCCCGGATCCCGTGGTCATAGCCGCCTCCGATGTGTGCTTGTAGGAACCTGTCTAGACGCACACATCAGGATTTCGTTGGCCTGGGGTATTGCTGTAGCGCCGTCAAGCAGTAGCGTGCCCTGATCGTCCGCATCGACAGGCTCGCCCTGGCCGACCGCGCCGGTCTCCTCATCCGCACCGTTGTCCTATGGCTTCAGAGGCATTGGCAGATACGCCCTGGGCGGACGGCCAGCAGGGGTGGTGACAGAGACGACTCATTGGCGGGAGGTCGATCGATCGCCGTCAACATGGAGGCGATCTATCAGGTCAGTGGGCTGGTGTCGGCCCCTTGGCGTTCAGGGAGTCGGCGGCCGCGCGCAGGAGGAGAGCGAAGGTCGCGAGAACCGCGCCGGTGATCCATTCACCGTGCCCCGCGGGAGCGGGTACCCACAACAGCAGAATGACGCCCGGCACGACCAGGACCAACGACAGGTACGCGAACATCCGCATGCCGTAGAGGACGACAAAAGGGAGGTTGGCCTTGACCCCTGAGCGATGCGAGTGGAAGGGTCAGGGTCCCTCCGAGGAAGAGGGGCTTCGCCTGAAGGTGCGATGCAGAAGCCCACTTGCACGGCCTACGAGCGGCGATTATGCCGCGAGGGAGTGGCCGCGCCCGGGCGGTGGTGCCTATTCTTTCTTGATGTGGCCTGGCCGGGGAGGACCTGTTGACGAGGTTCCGCTTGAGATACGGCATTTTGAGGATTTGGGCAGCTATCTGACTGCGCCGCTGATTGAGCAGGTTGGTGTGGCGCAGCGGCTCGCTGGTGAGTTGTTGGCGGGCAGGACGGTGTGGGTGGTGAATTCCACCGCGTTGGGGGGCGGGGTTGCGCAGCTGCAACGGACGCTGCTGCCGTATTGGAGGGGCGCTGGGATTGATGTTCGTTGGTTGGTGGTGCACGGTTCTGCTGAGTTTTTCCGGGTGACCAAGCGCTTCCATAATCATTTGCAGGGCTTGCCGGGCTCTGGTGAGGCGCTCGGGGTCGAGGAGTTGGCCACGTTGGACCGGGCTGCTCACGATCATGCGCGGGTGCTGGCGGCGCAGCTGGCTCCTGGGGACATTGTGGTGTTGAACGACCCGCAGACGGCGGCGATGTCGGCGCCGTTGGAGCGGGCCGGAGCGATCGTGATCTGGTGCTGCCATGTGGGCATCGACTACGACAACGACTTATCCCGAAAGGCTTGGACGGCTCTGCGGCCTCGGCTAAGCGGTGTCCGCCGTTTCGTTTTCAGCCGCTACACCTCCCTGCCGGACTGGTTGGGCGGGGACGAGACGTTGATCCTGACGCCGGGTATCGATCCGGGGTCGACGAAGAACCTGCCGATGTCGCAGGGCGCTGCCCGCACGATTTTGCAGCATCTTGGTCTGGCAGCCGGTGTCGCTAGCGCCCCTGCGAGTTATGAGTGCACGGGTGGGTCGAGGGCGATACTCACCGCTGGTGCCACGGTCCTGGACTCGGATGGTGCGCCGGACTGGGGCCGGGATCCGGTCGTGGTCTCGCTGGCTCGGTGGGACCGTTTCAAGGACCCGCTGGGGATCTTGGAGGGGTTCTTGGACCGGGTGGTCCCGACCACTGACGCGCATCTGCTGCTCGCGGGCCCGGACGCCTTGCAGGTCGCCGATGACCCAGAAGCAGAAGCCGTGCTCGCGGAAGTTCGCGAACGGTGGCGGCGGCTGCCGCCCCAGGCCCGGGCCCGGGTTCATGTCGCCTGCCTGCCGCTGACCCCGCCGGAGGATAACGCCGCGATGATGAACGCGATCCAAACGTTGGCCGCAGTCGTGGTCAAGAAGAGCCTTCAGGAGGGTTTCGGCCTGGGAGTGACTGAGGCAATGTGGAAGGCCCGTCCCGTGGTCGTCAGTGCGGTGGGGGGTCATCTGGAGCAAGTGCAACACCTGCACAGTGGACTGCTGGTTGCCGACCCCGCTGACACAGGTGCGTTCGGTGATGCGATCGTGCGGCTTCTGCAAGATCCGCAGCTGGCCGCCAAGCTCGGGGAGATCGCGCGCGAACGGGTCCGTGCCCTGTTTCTCAATGACCGGCATTTCATCCGCTGGGTGGAGGTGTTCGCCTCGGCGCTAGAGCGCCCTACCAGCCTCTTCGAGGCGGAAAGCCCGGCCGCGGGCGGGGCAGCGGACTCGTTGCACACCGACGGGACGCTGCACCTCACCGGCCACGACGAGCTAACCGGCCTGTGGAGCCGTCGACGCTTCGAGAACGAGCTGGACCGTTCCCGGGAGAACGCTGAGCACCTCGCGTTGCTATCCGTTGACGTTGACGGTTTCAAGGCCGTGACACAGCGCCACGGCGTCGATGCCGCGGATGCTTTGATCCGCGCCATCGCGCACACCATGGCCAGGCGGCTTCGACCCAATGACACACTGGCCCGGATGGGCCGTGACGAGTTCGCCGCAGTGCTCCACGACCCGACGCCGCAGTTCGTCCACGAGCTGGCCGACGGGCTTTGCCTGGCCGTGCGCGAACAGTCACATAGCACCGGCTCCAGCACCGACTCCAGCCCGATCCATGCCACGATCAGCATCGGTGCCGCGTTCTTCGACGCAGGCACCCAAACCCACCAGGAAGCGCTGATCGCCGCCGACACCGCCTTGTACGAGGCCCAAGCCGCAGGCGGCGACCGCGCCATCGTCCACGACCCCCCCCAGGCCGCTAAGGCGCACCTCTCGTCGATGACGCTCTGACCCGCACGTTTAAAGACAGTGTGGCCGTCGGTCTTCGCCCACGGCGCGGTCAACGCAACCGCCGGACCTACCGTGCCGTGGCGGGGGACATCGCAGCTGTAATTCCCACCGGTGGACCCCCTCCCGGAGGCGGACGGCACACCCGTGCGTGTTGAACCCCCGACGGTCGACGCGTCGGTCCCCGCCACGTCGAGGGACTTTCGGCCCAGATGCCCCTCGAGCACGCGGCATGCTGGCAGAAGATCGAGACGAGTGGGAGAGACCGATGACCGACCAAACCCGGGAACAGTTGAGTGCCGCCTACGGCCGACTGATCCTGCAGATGTCCATCGTGTGGGCCGCGACAATGCTCGCAGTCGCCGTCGTGGACAGGGCCAGCGGCGACTTCATCTACCTACTCTTCGTGCTTATGGGCGGCTTCATCCTGTCCAGCGCCGTGCTGGAGTCCGGGCGCCGGCGCATCCTGGACCGCGCCCGGAGTTGAGCTAATCGAAGGTACGACCCTCAGGCCACTGGCGTGCCGTGCCCGTGGTGATGTTGCGCTGTGGAGTTCCACATCTGCCCGACGCCCAACTCGTCGCGGCCCCAGGTGACCCGGGCACAGGACGGATGCCACGGTGACGGGCGGTCAGGAGATGGCTGGCCGAGGCCACCGGCGCCCGGCAGTATGTGGTCTCGGCCCGCCTTGCGTTCCGGGTCCTCCATCGCGCTCACGATGGCCGGCCCGGCTTCTCCTGAGGACTGCCCAGAACGGCTGAATCAACTCGGCCACCAGCTGCTTAGAGAAACGGACCGTCATCGACACCCTCACCCTGGCCGCCGCAAGCATCGAGGTCGCGCGCCAGAACGTTTGAGCTGGCTCCGAGCTGCCGATCTGGGCGGGGCTGACGGGAGCACCGGCACCGGACAACGATCGGCTACTGGTCACCTCTGGGACTCGATCGCAACGTGTCGACCCAAGCCTGCGGCTCTCGCGAGTTCAGGATCGCCATCGAGCGGCACGTCGAGCATCGTGAGTTGGCCCCATAACGGCGGCGGCTCGACATGATGGAACACCGGCCCATCAACTATGCGCTGGTGCAGTCCAGTTCCCAGCCGGGGATCGGTGCCCCGCTGAAGGAAGAGGCACAAGGTCATCAGGCCCGAGTTGCACCTGATGAGTTCTACAGGGGGGGCTGCCGTCAATCAGCCGCGACATACGGGTTCGATAGGGCATCCGAGGTCTACAGTCCCTCTCGCGCGGCGTCGCCGAGGCGACCGCCCCAGGCCCGGGCTCGGTCCATCTCGCCCTCGAGCAGTGGGCCCGCCACGTCGGCGACGTAGAAGCTCTCCGGGTCGAGGACCTGCGCGTAGCCGCGGCGGCGTAGGAGTTTGCCGGCCTTGCGGGCAGCCGATCCCGGCAGTCGTCGGACCTTGTCCACCCGGGTGTCGAAGGTCGCCACGAGCAGGCCGTCGTCCACCGTCGGCAGTGCCGCGATCCACTCCCTGATCCCCGGCCCGGCCGCGGTGTTGCTCGCTCCGCGCGTGACTGCCTCGGATCGGGTGTCCGGCCGGGACATCGAGAACGCGTGCGTGGGCCCACCCACCACGAGTAGGTCCACGCCGTCTGTCGGCGCGGTGGGAGCGGCGCCCACCTCCACCACGTCGACCGTCATCGCGTCACCGAGACCGGCAGCGATGGCGTGTGCAGCCTGCTCGGTGTTGCCCCACAGGGACTCGTACACGACGAGGGATCTCATATTCGTCTCCTTGGTGGTCTCTCTGTCATGGCCCGTTGTCGTCATCCGTGATGGACCAGCACCGGGGTTCGCTGCTCGTTGGGTTCCGATACGGGAACTGCCGTGCTCGAGTCGAGTGGCTGCGCGGGGGCGTCGGTCACCGGTCAGCACGACAACGAACCAGGTCTTATCGGGAGAGCACGACAACGAACCAGGTCTTATCGGGAGCTGCGTGGTGTTCAGGACCGCACCGCCCCAGGCGAGGAACTGTGCCGCGACTGCTGCCAGCACGCCCATCACGGCGACGGCGGCCAGCCCGAGCATCGTCCAGGCGAACAGTCCTGCCTGCTGCTCAGACAATACTCTTCCGACGGCGGGCACTTGGGCGACTGGGCAAGGGTGACGTCGAAGCCGAGTCGGTGGAGTTGCTCAACAGTGCTGCGGCGTCCACGTTCAGCACTGATGGCGGCGAAGGTCGCCGGACCGGGATCGACATATGGCGCTCCGGTGTCCAGGATTCGGTAGGCGGCGAGCAGGATCTCGTCTCCGACCGCGACAACGGCTTTGGCGTCTGCGCGGCCGACCGGCCACCGGCCGTCAAGGTCATCGGCGCAGCCAGGTCCCCGACCGATGGCGTCTGGAACTCTGGAAGGACTCTCTCGGCGCTGCGATGCCCGAGGTTGTCCAACCAGTCATGTGAGTGGAAGCCGGCGCGGCCGAAACCGACTGCACCAGCCAGGGCCAGACCGCCAGTGCCTCAGCTACCCGACGCATCCTCCGATGGTCCTCCTGCATATCGTCATCTTGCCGCGATTGCCCTAAAGCCTCGAACGCCCCACTCCTGCCACGTGGGCCAGCCGGTCGCGGGTCAACGCTCCCGTACCGGAGATGGGCCTTGACCGCCAGCCCGTACCGGGCCAACTCGATCACCCGCCGGGCCGGCACCGACCCCACGTCAACGCCGCGCATCCCCAGCCGCTCGGCGAGGGGAGGCCGATGCCGGCGGGGTCACCATGCCCTCGGCCGAGCTGGCCACGGTCGTCCTAGGCGAGCTGGTCTTGCACGGCCGGGACCTTGCCCGCGCTACCGGCCAGGACTTCGCCGCCACCGAGCAGGACGTCGCGACATGCACTGGATTCGCCGCAGCCATGTCCACCCCGGAGACGCGCAGGAGCTGCGAGGGCCTCCACGGCCCGGTCGCCGACATGCGGTTGACGTCTTGACCAACTGCCGCCGGTGTCTCCGTTCGTAGCGCGGGGCGTAAGCCAGCTCTGCTGGCTGGTTAACCAGCGCCTGGAGCGTCGGTCGTCGCGTCAATGTGGTGCGAGTTCGAGATACCTGCGGATGATCGGAGCTCGGTCGTTTACGGGGACGTCGGTGAGAAGCACCGGCGTATCGGCACCTCGGCGAAGCGTCGCCCGGCCCAGAGACGCTCTGACATTAGCGACCCAGTTCGCGTCGGCACCGAGCATGGAGACCAGGTATCGCTCACCTTCGTAATCCGCGACGACGAGCGGCACGCGCACATCGCGGCCGGTCTTTCGGCCAACGACCACGAGCGTGACCGCCCGCTCAGGAGAGATTCGACCTGTGGCGAAAAGACGATCGTTCGCACCGTTCAGAGCCTTCGCGATCCAGCCCGGTCGGCCGGTGCGGTAGAGCCAGCGCTTGATCCAGTAGAGACGCTGCATCGATCCATTCCCTTCTTTGGTTCGGCGCCGTGGCACGACCACTGCAACCGGGGCTACACCCGCTGGATCCTCCGAGAGCATGGCATCGCCCTCAACGGTCCCGCCCGCGCTCGTTCATGGCAGGCGTGCTCGCGGACCTCCTGCGTCACGAGGCGGCAGCATCGTTGCCGACCCTTTTCGATGACCTTGCTACCCGGCTAGACGTCGACGCCCTCGCCTGAGGACAGCGCTCTGCCGTGGTCACGGCCTATCGAATCTTCTACACCTTCGAAGCCGCCGAGGTCGCCAGCAGCAGGGCGCGCTGGAGTGAGCGATGCGCACACTCGATCGACGCTGGCAGCCGCTATTGGGACAGGTCTGTGACGAGCGCGACCTCGGCTGGAGAAGCGAGGAGGTGTCGGTTGACCTAGCAGCCCCCGGCGTTCTGGTCGGTAGGCCGACGGCGCGTCGCCGACCGGCAAGTTAGGGTACCCTTACTTTCGGACGATTCCGTGGTTAAGCCCACCGAGCTCAAGGAGTAGGGAATGGAACTGATCAAGCAGCAGGAGAGGTTGCTTCGTCAGCCTCCGGTGCCCAACGCTCCGACCGTTGAGGTAGTCCTCGGTGGCGTGCAGGGTGGTCCCGATATCGGTCTGGTCCGGGTGCACGTGCCTGCGGGTGCGGGAATGGCAGCGCACCGGCACAACGGATCAGATGTCATCTTGACCCCGATTGCGGGCATGGTGCGAATCAGCAAAGGCGAGGACAGTGTCGAGGTCCACGTCGGCGATTCTGTGCTGGTGAGCAAAGAGGAAGAAGTGTCCCTGATGAACCCGGGCAGCTCGGCTGCTGAGGTCATCGTGGCCGCCGGACCAGCAGACTTCGTCGCAAGCATCCGCGGATGGCCCGAGCCAGCCACGAGCTGAGCCAGACGAGGTACCCCGTGGGAGAACCATGAAGGACACCAGCGCCGGATCCGTGATGCCCGGTGAGGGCCTCGACATGGCCACCATGCCCGTCTACTGGATGCTGGCCAGGATCGGGAAACGGGTGCTGCGCCCCGGCGGGAGAAGGTTGACCCGCTCCCTGCTGGGCGCCCTACATATCACCCCTGCCGACGTGGTCGTCAAGCTTGCCCCTGGTCTGGGGATCACGACTCAACTCATCCCTGGAGAGAAACCGCGTACATACACAGGGATCGAACGCGACCAGCACGCTGCCGAGATCGTCAAGACGCTTCTGAGCCAGGACACGCACGCCTGCCAGGTCGGGACCGCCCAAGAAACGGGACTGGGCCGGGGCAGTCGGCGTCCGAGGACTCGGGTCGTGCCCGGCAGCAGGCTGGCAATGGCCACGGTTCGGCCTGGAAGGATCGCGAGGGCCGGTTGGTTGGAATGTCGCATGAAGGTTGAGGTCTGGAGCGATGTCGCTTGCCCGTGGTGCTACGTGGGGACCGCCCGGTTCGAACGTGCCGTCGATGCGTCAGGGATCGACGCTG
>CAJDWS010000123.1_pt1 | contig 13223 bp, 9 predicted proteins | sample 7391661 | NCBI WGS metagenome assembly CAJDWS01 (sample SAMEA7055725, study PRJEB34461) | soil metagenome | biome: terrestrial ecosystem; feature: Peninsula; material: soil | place: Antarctica | collected 2016 | reverse complement strand
TGACCACGGTGCGCACCCTGGTCGGCACCGGCGGCACCGTGACCACGGTCGCGGCGCATGCCCTCGGGTTGACGAGCTACCAGCGGGATCGGGTGCACCTTTGCCGGGTCGGGGTCCCCGATCTGCTCGCGGCCTGCTCCGATCTGGCCCGGTTGCCCCGATGGCGGCGATCCGCCTTGGGGTTCATGCATCCCGGTCGCGTCGATGTTATCGCCGGCGGCGCGCTGATCTGGCGTGGGGTCGTCGAGGTCGTCGCCGCACGCAGCGGGGTCCGTCGCGTGGTCACGTCGGAGCACGACATCCTCGACGGCATCGCGCTGTCGCTGGCCTGACATGACTCGCGAACTGCCCCATCCGTTGACCCGGGCCCTGTTTGCCTCCCCGGCGGCACCGGGCACGGGTTGGCCGGGCGACCCCGCCACTGCCGCGACACCGGTCGCGCAGAACGCGGCCGAGGCCGCACACCTGTCCGCCGCGGCCGGCGGCTTGGCCGAACTCGATGCGGCGGTGAGTCGCTGCCGGGCTTGCCCCCGACTGGTCGCCTGGCGTGAGCAGGTCGCCCAGGACAAGCGAGCGGCGTACGCCGACCAGCCGTACTGGGGACGGCCGGTCCCTGGGTTCGGCGACCCGGCCGCCCGGGTGCTGGTGGTGGGCCTGGCGCCGGCCGCTCACGGCGGGAACCGAACCGGGCGGATGTTTACCGGTGACCGCAGCGGTGACTGGCTGTACGCCGCGTTGCACCGAGCCGGGTACGCCGCGCTCCCGACCAGTGATCATGCCGGGGACGGGCAGCGGCTCGTTGGACTGCGGATCACCGCGCCGGTGCGCTGCGCGCCGCCGGCCAACCGGCCGACGACGCTGGAACGGCGGACCTGTGCCCCTTGGTTGGACCGCGAGTTGGCCTTGCTTGAACCGCACCTGAGGGCCGTCCTCGCGCTGGGCTCGATCGGCTGGTCGGCGGCTCTTGGAGCGGCCCGACGGCGGGGCTGGCGGGTGCCCGTCCCAGCGCCCCGGTTCGGGCACGGGGCCGTGGTCGAGCTGCCGACCCCCGGCTCGGTGGTGCGGTTGGTGGGTAGCTACCACGTCAGTCAACAGAACACGTTCACCGGCCGGCTCACCGAGCCGATGCTGGACGCTGCCATCTCGGCCTTGGTTGATCGCGAACGCCAGTAACCTGGGGTTGCCCCCGTAGCCCAACGGCAGAGGCAGGCCACTTAAAATGGCCCAAGTGCGGGTTCGACTCCCGTCGGGGGTACCAGTGCGGCTGGTCACAGGTGAGGCCGAGTCTTGCTCGGAGTCTCGTTCTGATAACGAACGGACTAGGCTTGGATGGCGATGCGAGCCTCCCGGTCAGCCGCCTTGAGTCGCCGGAGTGTCTCTCGCCGAACCTGCTCAGGAGTGCGACGTGGACGAAGTGCAAGGTCAGATCCCTGCTGCCATCGGTGAATTCAGGATTCTCCGACTGCTTTCGCAGGGGCGCCACGGCCGCGTCTACCTGGGGGAATCCAGTGACGGTGGCCAGGTCGCCGTCAAGGTCATGGATCATGACAGGGCTCGGGATCGGTTGGCTCGCCGGCGGTTCGCCCACAGCATCGACACAGCCCGCCGAGTTCAGGGCAGCGGGACGGCCACAGTGATCGCTGCCGACAGCGACTCGACGTTGCCGTGGCTCGCCACGGAGTACCTGCCCGGTCCGACGCTGGCACAGCGGGTGAGCGAACACGGTCCGCTGCCCGAGCCGCAAGTCCTGCGCCTGGTCGCCGATCTTGCCCTGGCGCTGGCCTCGATGCACGCGGCTGGGGTTGTTCACGGCAAGCTCGAACCGACGAATGTGCTGCTCACCGCCCAGGGAGCCAAACTCATCGATGTCGGAGCTCACCGACGCCGATGACACGGCCATGGGATATCTGGCGCCGGAGCAGGTCACCGAGGACTGGGTCGGTCCGCCCGCCGATATCTTCAGCTTGGGATGTGTGGCGTTCTTCGCGGCCACCGGTCACGTGGCGTTTGGTGCCGGCAGCCCTGCGCAGGTCGTCCACAAGCTGGTGAACGACGAGCCAGATGTGTCCGGTTTGAAGAATCCTCGCCTTCGCGGCTCGGTCTGGGACGCGTTGGCCAAAGAACCTTCGCAACGACCCAGCGCCGCTGACGTCGCCAAATTCACCCGGCCGGATTCAGCTGATCTTCCGCCGGCGCTCGCGTTCGGTGCGGGGGTCGCTACCGCGGCAGGACTGGCGGATACTCGGGCCGCGTCACACTTGACTGTCGCAAGCGATGCGTCGCAAGGTGCGCCAGCACCGGCGCCGGGCCCCGCCGACCAGACGGGTCCACGACGGATTCGCTGGCTGGTCCCGGTGGTCTTGGGGTCGTTGGTCGTTGTTCAAGTGGGCTGGACGGGGTGGTCGTCACGCGGTCGGGCTGAGCCCGCGGCCACCACGACGACCGCGATCCCTGCCGCCCCGCCCCGGACCGCTGCGGGCCAGCCTGCGCCGTCGCCGGTGACGCCGACGACCACACCGGTCCCGTTGTTCCCTGACGTTCGTCCGCCCGCCTCGTCGGGGCAGGTCGCTCCGCTGCCGGCGCCGCTGGTTCCAGGGATTCCCCTGCCGCTGGTCCCGGCACCAGCGTCTTCGGCGCCAGCCCCGAACCGACCTGCGTCGGCGGCCCGGACTCCGGCTCCCGCTCGATCGACCACGCCGGCCCCATCCGCCACGGCGACCGGCGAAACGTCGCCGCCGACGCGGACAGATCCGCCCCCAACGCGAACGACGGTGTCGCCTACCTCCCTGCCCAGTGTCTCGCCCGGGCCTAGCCTTTCGTCGGCAGAAGGCTCGATCGCTCCATCCCCGTCATCGGCTCCGGACGGCCCAGTGCCGGCCGGATAGCCCGGGGCGGGGCGAGCGTTGCTGCTCTTGACCTGGTGACGGTCCGGGAACAAATCGCACGTTCGCGGCGTCGTACCTGGCGACGAACGGCGTCCTAGGGCACCGTGAATGCTGTTACTCGACCATTTAGGCCTGTGGAGGCACACCGAATGAGCAATCCGGTTTTCGACCGGCTGAACAAAGACCTCGACAAAGGCTACGCGGGGTTCGGCCGGGGCACTAAGACCCCCAGCGTCCCCCAGTATGGTCAGCCCGGCACGCGGCGCGGTCAGGGACAGCCGAGCTATGGCCAATCCGGCCCGCAAGACACCATGAACCAGCGGGCCATGGAAGACCGGTACCGGCAGCCATCCGCGGGTCCGCTGGACACCGGCCGGATCACCGTCGACGACGTCATCATGAAGTTCGCTGGACTGTTCACCTTGCTGCTGGTGACAGCCGGTGTCACTGGCGTCATCCTGCCGGTGGGGACCGCGGTCACGCTGATCCTGCCGGCGGTCGTCGTGACGCTGGTCCTGGGTCTGGCCATCGCGTTCAAGAAGACCATCAGCGTCCCGCTGATCGTCGCTTTCGCTGCGTTCGAAGGCGTCCTGGTCGGCTCCGTGACGCGGATGTACGGAAACGCGTTCGGTAACAATGTCGTCACCACGGCGGTCGTGGCCACACTGTCGGTCTTCATCGGTATGTTCATCGGCTGGAAGACCGGGGTCATCCGCGTCACCAACAAGTCTCGCCGGATCTTCGGCATGGCGATTCTGGGCTACCTGGTCTTCGCGGTGGCCAACCTCGTGGCCGCGTGGGCGTTCGGTGCCAACAGTGGCTGGGGTTTCTTTGCCTTCGGCTCACCGACCAGCATCCTGGTCTCGGTGTTCGCGGTCGGCCTGGCGTCATACTCACTGGCCATGGACTTCGACTCGATCGATCGCGCGGTCGCTGCGCAGGTCCCGCAGAAGTACTCCTGGCTGCTCGCTCATGGCGTCATCGTGACCGTGGTGTGGCTCTACCTGGAGTTGCTGCGACTCATCGCGCAGCTCTCTGGCCGCAACTGACGTGACCGATCCCGTGCCGCCTGCGGCGCGGACCGAACTCCGGCGCCTGGCCGGCCGGTGGCATCAGCTGCCGATCGGCCAGGCGCTGCCATCTGCGTCGACCGTTCGTGAACTCGCTCAGCGGTACGCCGATCAGGTCGCGGATGCCATCGGGCTGCCCTGCGGGCCATTGCCCGATCTGGGACCGGCGGTGGTCATCGACCAGCTCACCGTGACCGTGTACGACGCCTGCCGGTTGGCGGCGACCGCTGGAAACGGGGACGCGGCCGCGGCGGAGATGAGCGATGCCTTGGCGCAACTGCGCCAAGGCATCGGGTGAGCTGCTCGAGCGATCTGCGCCCGGTGGGCCAGGATCAGATCGTCAAGCGCTCCTAGCTCAGCTGAGGCGTTCGAAGATGATCGCCATGCCTTGGCCACCGCCGACGCACATCGACTCCAGGCCGAACTGGCCATCACGCGACTGCAGCCCGTTGAGCAGGGTGGTCGTGATCCGGGCGCCGGTCGCGCCGAACGGGTGTCCGAGGGCGATGCCGCCACCGTGCACGTTCAGCTTGTCGAAGTCCATGCCGAGGTCATCGGCACTGGGCAGCACCTGGGCTGCGAACGCCTCGTTGATCTCGTACAGGTCCATGTCTCCGATCGACATCCCGGCGCGCTTCAAGGCATTGCGGCAGGCCTGCACCGGGCCCAAGCCCATGATCTCGGGCGAGAGTCCGGAGACGCCGGTGGCCACGACGCGGGCCAACGGGGTGATGCCGAGCTGCTTGGCCCTGACGTCGCTCATCACGACGAGGGCGGCGGCGCCGTCGTTGAGCGGGCAGCAGTTCCCGGCGGTGACGGTCCCGTTCTCGCGGAACGGGGTCTTCAGACCGGCCAGCGCCTCAAGGACCACACCGGGGCGTGGACCATCGTCTCGGCTCACCACTGTCCCGTCCGGGGTGGTGATTGGCGTGATCTCCCGCTCGAAAAAGCCTTCAGCGATGGCCTTCTCGGCACGGTTCTGGCTGACGACGCCCCACTCGTCTTGACGCTGCCGGCTGACGCCTCGCAGGTTCGCGACGTTCTCGGCGGTTTGGCCCATCTGCAGGTAGACGTCGGGGAGCAACCCCTCTTCGCGTGGGTCGGTCCACATCGCGTTCTGCGCCGCCATCTTTTCGCTGCGCTTGACGGCGTCAGCGAACTTAGGATTCTGCCAGTCCGCCTTCGAGGAGCCGGGCCCGCTGAAATCGGCGTACCGCGAGACGCATTCGACGCCAGCGCTGATGAAGACCTCACCCTCACCGGCCTTGATGGCGTGGAAGGCCATCCGGGTGGTCTGCACCGAGGAGGCACAGAACCGGTTCACGGTGACCCCGCCCCAGCTGTCGTAGCCGGCGAGGACAGCCACCACCTTGGCCATGTTGTTTCCGTGCTCAGCCCACGGCTCGGCACACCCTAAATAGAGGTCCTCAACTTCGCTTGGATCCAGACCAGGGACCTTCTCAAGAGCAGCCGTGACAATCGCGGAGGCCAGATCGGTGGCCAGAACATCCTTCAGGGAGCCCTTCAGGGCGCGACCGATCGGGCTGCGGGCAGTGGAGACGATGACGGCTTCAGGCACAAGTACCTCCAGGAGAGATTGGAGTCGGCAGCACCTGTGAGCAGCACTGCCCTGCGGTCGAGCCTAATGCTCCGACCTTCGGACAATGCCCTCTGGGGTTGGTCGTTTGCCGGACACCCCGCAGATGAACCGGTCACAGCGCTCATGGCCGGAGTCTTCGTGCGGTGATTCTGTTGAATGCTCGACCGCTCGGCCGATAGGCAGATGATCAGGAGTGGAGTCTCTTGAGCTAGGAGAGCGGCTCGGACCTGTCGATCAGGGGTCCGGACTCAAGGATGAGTGTGAAACATGTCGGACTACCGTGTCTATCTCGATCCCTGGGCGTCTGCAACGGTGCGACGGCCGGAGCCGGTGCCTGCGGCGCAACCCGTCGATTCGACCATGCCCGCCCCCGTCGCTGCCGTCGACCAGCGCATCGCTGTCATGCCTCCGTCTGCGCCCCGGGGTGTACCAGCCCCCTCGGAGCGTCTCCGTGCGGAGGTCCTGACCGCCGACGCGAGGGCCAGCAGCCTTGCGACCCGGCAGTCGTCGTACGCCGAGCTCGATCGCGCCCTGGCCCTGACCAGCCTTGCGCTGCGCACGTCGCCCGCACCGGTCGACGTCAGCGGTGCGCTCGCCGGTCTCGGCCCCCGGCTCCAAAGGATCCGCGCGGACCAGACCCGTGCTCTCGGCGCGGCGGTCCATCAGGTCAATGAGCTGACGGTTCAGGCCGCCAGGCTGTCCACGCAGCCCATCGATTCCACTGGCCTTGACGCGGCCACCGACCCGGCGTATCGCCGCGATGCCGCGATCCAAGCGCTGGCCCGGCTTACCGGGGCGACCGTGTCCAACGAGATCTCCCAGGCCAGAGCCGGGGACACCGGTCTGGGCGACCGGGCAGTCAACCTTGACATCAATGGATTCGCTCTGGTCAACGACGGTAGAGCGGTCACGCTCGACCTTGCCGGGGACCAGGCCGGCCGGCTCGTCGTCACCGGCCCGGGCGGGGTCCCGGTGTCCGTTGACACCGGGGTCGTCGGTGGGCGGCTGCATTTGGTCAACGACGTCCTGCCTCAGGTGATCCGTGGCGCTACCGCGTTATCCACGATCGTCGGCGCCGTCAGCCATGGCCAGGCATCTGCGGTCGCCGGTACCGCGCTCGCGGCGGTTGCCGCTGCGGCTCGGGCGGGCGAGGTGGCACCGGCCGCCGCCGCCTTCCTGGACTCGGTGCGCTCCGGTGGCGTGCTGCAGCCGACAGCGTCACTGGTCAGCAGATACCTCGGCGCGGTGGACCCGACCGATGGGCCACGCGAGCAAGCCGCGGTGAGCGCGCTGCAACAGGTCAACCATCTGATCATTCGACTCGGCACAGCTGCCGAAGCGGCGGCGGCCCAAGCCGCGAACACCACGGCGGCGTTCGTCACCTCATCCGCACCGAACCTGGCCACCGCCAGGATCACCGGCGACGCCGAACTCGGGTCGGTCAGCTTCGCCGTATTCTCGGCCGCCAGTCCGGCGGGCATCGTCTCGGACAAGCAGTACGTCACGAACCGGCCTTTGAACGGCGACCTGCCGTTCACGTTCGGATTGCTGACCATGGACGACGCGGGCGGCCACGTGCAACGCGTCTACGAGATGGGGCCGCAGGCGACCATCCGGGACGTGGTGGCGACCATCAACAGCGCCAACACCGACGTCGCAGCCACCCTGTCGACACTGGCCGCCGGCACCGTGCGATTGAGCCTCATCTCGCTGCGCACCGGCCGGTTCAGTGAACTCACGGTGTTCAACGGTCAACAGCCTCCGGCCGTGTCGATGATCCTGGGCCGGTTCAACCGGCTCTTGGAGGCCCAAGACACGGTGCTCCGGGTCGACTCGGGGCCGCATGCCGGCTCGCTCGCCGTCTCGTCCAGCCCGGACGTCTCTGGGCTGCTCGAAGGGGTCACCGTGTCGGTGCGGCAGGCCGATCCGACCAGGGCACTCACCCTGACCATCACGCCCGACCCGCGCATCCTGGCACATAAGGTCGACATGATGGTCACGTCGGCGGCGGGGGTGCTCGCCGGAGTCTGGCAGGCCACCCGGGCGGATACGCCGCTGGCCGGCGACCGGATGTTGGCCGGGCTGGCCGGCCGGGTGATCAGCGCGGTGACCGTCGTCGCTCCGGTCGCGGGCTTGCCCGGTTTGGCTTTGCGCGGCGGTGGCTTGTCGTTCGATCGCGAGGCATTCGTGCGCACGTTCGTCAGGGATCCGATGGCCGCCGAAGCCAGCGTCAGCACAGTCGCCGCCCGCCTGGCCACTGTCTCCACGGAGGCTGCTGACCCGTTGCTCGGTTACCTCGCTGCGCGGTTGGTCTCGGCTCAACAGCCGCGGCAGGGGTACGACGCGGCCAAGTCGATGCCGCAGGAGCGACTGACCAGCCGGCAATCCGAGCTGAAACGGCGCGGTGCGGCGCTGGAGTCCTTGCTTGGACACCTCGGCGAGCAGACGGACTGGTTGCGCGCGCAGCTGCAGCCGGCCGGAGCAGATACGGCACCGCCCGCCCTCGTCGATCGCGGCACCCCGCCAGGAAGCAGGTACCAGGATGTCGGATCGACTTCGGACTGAATGTGATGCGGCCTTGGCGAGGGCGGTCAGCGATGGGGTGCCTGGCGTCGTTGCGATGGTGACCGACCGGGTCGGAACGGTGTACGCGGGCGCGGCGGGGCAGCGAGCTGTGGGCGAGGAACAGCAGATGACCACCGACACGGTCTTCGCGATCTTCTCGACGACCAAGGCGCTGACCGCCACGCTGGCGCTCCAGCTAGTCGAATCCGGCGACTTGGATCTCCACGTTCCCGCGAGCCGGTACGTCCCGGAGCTGGCCGACATCGCCGTCCTCGACGGCTTCGACGACGACGGCACGCCTCGGATGCGTCCGCCCGCCACCCCAGTGACCGCACATCACCTGCTCGTGCACACCGCCGGATTCGGATACGACTTCTTCAACGCCTCGTACGCCCGGCTGGCTCGCGAACGCGGTCAGCCCAGCATCATCACGGCAACCAAGCAGGCCTTGCGCACCCCGCTACTGTTCGACCCCGGGACCCGCTGGGAGTACGGATCGAACATTGACTGGCTCGGCCAGGTGGAGCGTCTCCTGGCACCGCTTCGGATGACCGACACCGGGTTCGGCCTGACCCATGACATGGCGTCCCGGCGCGCGTCCATGCACCAGCGCGGAGGCGAAGACCTCCAGGCGATCGAGTGGGCACTGCCGCCGGATCCGCAAGTGCAGATGGGTGGACACGGGTTGTATTCGACGGTGGGGGACTACCTTCGCTTCCTGCGGATGTGGCTCAACGACGGAGCGCTTGACGGCGTACGGATCCTGCGCCCGCAGACGGTGCGGATGGCGAGCGAGAATCAGCTGGGCGACCTGTCGGTCACGGCCTTGCCGGGCGTCATCCGGGCACTGAGCCACGATGTCGAGATCTTTCCCGAGATGCGCAAGACCTGGTCGTATTCGCTGATGCGGACGGAGGATCCGGCGCCGACCGGCCGGCCCGCCGGGGTGGCGGGTTGGGCGGGTCTGGCGAATCTGTACTTCTGGGTGGATCGCTCGAGCGGGCTCGCCGGGTATTGGGCCGCGCAGGTATTCCCCTTCTTCGACCCGGCGTGCTTCGGCGCGTACCTTGATTTCGAGACCGCCGTGTACGCCGCTGCTCATCAGGGGTGAACCGGATACCGACGGAAAGGCCGACCTGATGACCGACGACCTGCTCGCGAAGCCCCTGGCCGACCTGGCCGCGGGGGTCCGCAATGGATCGTGGGACGCGCAGGACCTGATGGAGCAGTCCCAAGCGCGGATCGCGCAGACCGATGCGAATCTGCATGCTTGGGTGGCGTTGGCTCCCGATGTGGCCGAGCAGGCCAACGATCGGGACGCGCGGCGCAGTGGTCCGCTCGCGGGAATCCCGCTGGGCGTCAAGGACCTCATCGACGTCGCAGGTGTACCGACGCGCTGCGGGTCCCCGACGACTTCTGCTGAGCCGGTGGCGTCGACGGCGATGGTGGTCCAGACGCTGACCAGGCTCGGCGCCGTGGTCGCCGGCAAGACGGTGACGACGGAATTCGCGTACTTCGCGCCTGGCCCGACGGCGAACCCGCGGGACCTGGCGCGCACTCCGGGCGGTTCATCGAGCGGGTCGGCCGCCGCAGTGGCCGCCGGGCAGGTGCCGCTGGCGCTGGGGACCCAGACCGCGGGTTCGGTGATCCGGCCCGCCTCCTACTGCGGGGTCGCCGGATGGGTGCCGACGTTTGGGGCCCTGGACCGGAGCGGTGTCCTGATCGTCTGTCCGTCGCTGGACACCCCCGGGTTGTTCACCCGCACCGTCGCCGACCTCGCCACCGTCGTGGATGCCATGTTCCCCGAGCTCGGCGTCGGCCCTGCCGATGCCGAGGCCGGAGTCGGAGTCGTTCTGCGGGTGAGGTGCTGGCAGGGCAGCGCGCTGGACACGATGGATCCACAGATGACCGAGACCCTCGAGCGCGCGGTGGAATTGCTGCGCGACGGTGGGCACGAGGTTGAGCAGCTGGACTGGGACGAACAGGTGCAGACCCTGTCGGCTGATCATGCGGTGGTGATGGCCTACGAGATGGCCGAACAGCTCAGCGGGCGGCTCCAAGGACATGGGGATCAGATCAGCCACCAACTGGCCGACCTGCTGCGCTCCGGGTCTGCCACCCCGCAGGCTGTGTACCGCGCCGCGATGGACCGGCGCGACCACATCCGAGCCACCCTCGCGGGGCGGCTCGGCGACGATGAGCTGATTCTTGGCCCCGCGACGCCGGGGCCTGCGCCGCTCGGGCTCTCGGCGACAGGTCCTCCGTCGATGAACCGGCCCTGGCAGGCGCTGGGCTGGCCGCAGCTGGCGATCCCCGGCGCGACCACCTCTGATGGTCTGCCATTGGGGCTGCAGTTGATCGGCCGACCTGGTCAGGAATGCTCACTGCTGCGGCTGGGGCAGACGTTGGAACAGGCCCTGATCGGTGAGGCGGGTATGGGACAGGTCAGCCCCGTCACGATCGACTGACCACGATGTGAGGGTGGCTGTCTTGGCCGGCCGGCAAAAGTCCGACGACCATGACCCCGCTCAGCTGGCCGCAGCCACTGACCTGCCCCAACCTGCCAAGGGCTGCGCTCGGGACTGAGTCCCTCACGGCCGGAGTGAACTGCGCGTGTCACATCATGCGCGCCGGGACACCCATTTCTGGTAGGAGCCGCCGTTGGCGGACATGGTGTAGACCCTCTGGGCAGCATTGCCGTCGAGGACAAAGCCCGTTGCGACGTTGCGCAAGTTGACAGTTCCGTAGGCGGCGGACTCGGCGATCCAACTCTGGAATGAGCCTCCGTTGCACCTCAAGGTGTAGACCTTGCCAGCAGTGTTGCTGTCCAGGCAGCGTCCGGTCTGCACGTTCCGCACAGTGACTCCGCCGTTGGCGCCACGGTTGACGGCCCACTTCTGGTAGCGACCCCCGTTGCTGGGGATCGCGTAGACGTTGCCGTTGTAGTTGCTGTCCAAGGCGTAGCCGGTCGCCAACGATTGCAGGACCGTCACGCTAGGGAGGCTGGCGGTGGCGGTGCCTGCGACCGCGGAGTGCCCCTGTTCCACGCTGGCGGACTGGGCGGTGGCTGCGCTGGTGCCGCTGACGAGGGCCGCGAGGATGGCCGGTACGGCCAGCAGTCTGACAATGCTCATGTTCTTGCCCTTCGGTCGTGTGGTGACACTTCGCGACAGCTATCTAGGTGTCGCGATGGATAAGAGCGGCACGCTCACCTCGCAGATACCTCGAGAACAGTGTTCCTCCCCCTGACACGTCAGGGGGCTTCGGTGGGAGCGGATCAGCTGTCGGCTCCTGAGGGCGGCGCCCGCAACGTCGACCACCAACGTCGCCGCATACGCTGGGCCTGCACTCGCCAACACCGACGGGCGTCAGCTGAAGCTAGCGAGATACCCGGTCAGGTTCGATGACCCCCGAACGACACCGCGGACCCCGATCGAAGGTTGCACTCATGAGCGCCCCACCGTCTACGGAAACTCCGCGTCCACCAGACCAGGAGTTGCTTGAGCAGGCTCGGGCAGCGGCCAAGGCGGTCTCGCCGAAGGTCTTCTGGCCGAGCGCGCTGACCATCCTTGCGGTCGTCGCCCTGGCTGCCGTGCGACCCGACGACTTCAACCGTGCGATTCAGTCGGTGAACACCGCGGTGACGAACTCTTTGGGTTGGTACTACGTGTTGGTCGTCCTGGTGATGGTCATCTTCGTCATTGTGCTCGCCATGTCCCGGGCTGGGGATTTGGTGCTCGGCGCGGATGATGAAGCACCCGAATTCGGGCTGCTCTCCTGGTTCGCGATGCTCTTCGCGGCTGGTATGGGCATCGGTTTGGTGTATTGGGGGGCTGCCGAACCGTTAAGTCACTTCGCTTCGCCGGCTCCTGGGGTCGAGGGTGACCAGGCGGCTGTCGCTCAGGCGGCGATGGCGCAAACCTACCTGCACTGGGGGCTGCACCCCTGGGCGCTTTACGTTGTGGTCGGCCTGGCCATCGCCTACGCGGTGCACCGACGCAATCGGCCTGTCTCGTTGCGTTGGGGGCTGGAACCGGTCCTGGGCAAGCACGTGCACGGCTTCTGGGGCCACCTGGTCGACGTCATCGCCGTGGTGGGCACGGTCTTCGGTATCGCCACCTCGCTGGGATTCGGTGTCAGCCAACTGTCCAACGGCCTTGAGTTCCTCGGCGTGATCAATGAGGCGGACCGGCTGTTGCAGGTGAGCCTGGTCATCGGCATCACTGCCATCGCGACACTCTCGGTGGCCTCTGGGCTAGGGGCCGGAATCAAGTGGCTCTCCAACATCAACCTGATCTTGGCCGCGGCGCTGGTGGTGCTGTTGCTCATCATCGGGCCGACGCTGTTCATTTTTCGTGAGTTCGTTCAGGCGCTCGGCTCGTATGTGCAGAACTTCGTGTCGTTGAGCTTTCAGACGTTGCCGTTCCGCGGCACGGCCGGTGAGGAATGGTTGGGGTCCTGGACGACGTACTACTGGGGCTGGTGGATCAGTTGGTCGCCGTTCGTCGGGGTCTTCATCGCCCGGATTTCCCGCGGCCGGACCATTCGCGAGTTTGTGCTCGGTGTCTTGCTGGTCCCTGCCCTGGTCACCTTCTTGTGGTTCTCGGTGCTCGGCAGTACCGCGTTGTATCGCCAGTTGTTCGCTGAGGGTGACCTGATCACCGACGGCGCGGTCAATCCCAATACCGTGCTCTTCCAGATGCTGGAGGGACGGCCGATGGCCGGGATGATCTCCGTGCTGTTCCTCGTGGTGCTGGTGATCTTCTTCGTGACCAGCTCTGACTCTGGGTCTTTGGTGGTCGACATGATTGCTTCTGGCGGGAATGAAGACCCGCCGGTCAAGTCCCGAGTCTTTTGGGCTGTGGTCGAGGGAGCGGTCGCCGGGGTGTTGATCTGGGTCGGTGGCGGTTCGGAGGGCGGGCTCAAAGCGCTACAGACCCTGGCCATCCTGGCGGCGTTGCCGCTCTCGGTGGTGTTGCTGATGATGTGCGTTTCGCTGGCCAAGGAATCCAGAGCCGACGTTCGAGCCATCCACCGGCTGGGACGGGCGCGACGCCAGCAAGAAGCTGACGGGCAGATCCGCACCACGGTCAGCCACGAGGT
>CAJDWS010000037.1_pt1 | contig 13636 bp, 12 predicted proteins | sample 7391661 | NCBI WGS metagenome assembly CAJDWS01 (sample SAMEA7055725, study PRJEB34461) | soil metagenome | biome: terrestrial ecosystem; feature: Peninsula; material: soil | place: Antarctica | collected 2016 | reverse complement strand
GTGCTGCTCGACGACGTCACCGCGGGTCAACGCGCTGATGGTGCGTGGTTCCCCAGCGGTAGCCCGAGCGAACCGATCCTGGCGCCGGTAAAAGGTCCGCACGAACTCCAGCGCGGCCCGCTGGCCGGGTGCCGCCCGCTCCTGTTCGATCTCGGCGAGCCGGGTCCGAACCTGACGGCGGACCTCCTGGTCGGGGAAGACGGGTTCGAGCAACACCTCACGCAGCAGCTCGAGCGCCGAACTCGCATGGCGGCGGGGCATGTCCATCTCGATGACCAGGCCTCGGTCGCCGACCCCGGCCCCCATCGCCACCCCGCGGCGCTCCAACAATTCAGCCAACTCTTGCGCGGTATACCGCGAACTGCCCTCGTCAAGGCAGCGGGCCATGATCGTGCGGACCCCTTCCTGCTCACGCGGCTCGGCCGCCAGTGGTGAGCGCACCCCAAGGCGCACCGACCAGACGTGCTGACCTGGGGCGTCGTAGACGAGCACGCTGACGCCGTTGTCGAGCCGGGTGACCCTGGGAACCGGGAACGACCAGGGCGCCGGTTCGCGGACCGTTGGTCTAGGTGACAGCGGGTACGGCGGCAGCGAGATCGGGGTAGGACGTGACGCGCTCACGAGGCTGCCTGCATTCGATACGCCACGACTGCTCTGCTGGAGGGCGACAACCACCGGGCGGCGGCGTCGGTCACCTGCGCCGCGGTCAGGGCATACACCCGGTCCAGCCAGGTGTTCACGCCGGCAGGATCGCCGAAGAGGGTGGCGAAATGGCTCAGATAGTCTGCCCGCTCGTCCAACGCGGCCAGGGCAGACAGCCAGGCGCGTTCGGATTGGGCGAGCACCGCTTCGAGTTCAGCATCGGTCGGACCGTCGGCGGCAAACGTCTCCAGTTCAGTGCAGACCAGGTCTTCGACGGTGCCAGGCTCGACGCCGTCAGCCATTTCCAAGGCGATAGTGCCCAGCGATACGCCGTCGATCAGGCCGGTCGATCCGCTGGAGACGCTGTTGCACAGCTCGCCCTGCCGGATCAGCAACCGCTGCAGCCGAGCACTGGTCAGGCCGGCGATCACGTCGAGCCCACAGGAGGCTGCTAAGTATTCAGTGCTGTCGCCGGGCGGAAGGCGGAAGCCCAAATACAACCGGTTAGCCGGGACGTCTTCGGTCAATTCCACCCGGATAACCTGTTCGATCGGCGGCAGTGCCGGCGTTGGAGCCGGCTGCTGCACCGAAGCGGCCTCAAGGCCCCCGAAGTAGCGCTCGGCGGCGGTGAAGGCTTCCTCCGGTTCAACATCGCCGACCAGGGTCAGCACCGTATTGCCCGGCCGATAGTACGCCGTGAAGAAATCGTGGACGTCGCCCAACGTCGCGGCGTCCAGATCCTCCATCGAGCCGATCGTCGGGTGGTGGTAGGGGTGGCCGGGTGGGAACACCGTGCCGTAGAGCGTGGTCATTGCGTGGCCGTAGGGCACGTTGTCGTACCGTTGCCGCTTCTCCTCCTTGACCACATCCCGCTGGTTGTCCAAGTTCTCTTGCGTCACTGCGTCCAGCAGATATCCGTGCCGGTCCGCCTCCATCCATAAGGCGAGTTCGTAGGCGCCGGTCGGGACCGTCTCAAAATAGTTGGTCCGGTCGAACCAGGTCGTCGCGTTGAGCCGTGCGCCATGCGCCATCAGGGCCGCGAAGTGCTCCCCACTGGCAACGTTGCGCGACCCCTGGAACATCAAGTGTTCGAACAGGTGCGCGAATCCGGTCTTGCCCGGCGCCTCGTGTCGCGATCCGACGTTGACCCACAGGTTGATAGCCACGTTCGGCACGCTGTGGTCTTCGTTGACCACGACCCGCAGCCCGTTGGGCAGCACCCGCTGCGCGATGGGGTAGTCCAAGGGCATGGCGCCACCCTACGGCGTCAAGACTGGGACCCGGTGCCTGGGGCGCGCTACCCCAACCGCGACTGCGGCTGCAACCTGCCGATCATGCCTGCGCTGCCGGCTCCTGCTCTTCGGGTTCCGGATGCTCTCCGCGCAGGAGGGGCCCGCTGACCCCGGGGCCGAACTGCTCGAGCGCCAATCGGCCGGCCAGCTGCTGCCGGGTGGATGCGCGCTCGGACCGTCCGTTGGACACGAAGGTGATGAACCAACGGACCAGCGTGCTGACCCGCTGCTTGAACCCGGCGATGTAGAGCAGATGCAAACCGAGCCACATCAGCCAGGCCACGAATCCGGTGAACCGCAACGGCCCCACGCTGACCACGGCGTTGAACCGGGACACGGTGGCCATGCTGCCCTTATCGAAGTACTTGAAGGGTTCCGGGTCTTCCGGCGGCGCCGGGGTCGCGAACGTATACCCGGGATCCCCGGCACCCACGGCGGTGCGCTCCCCCTCCAGGGCCACCATCGCCGGCTCTTCCGCGGCTCGCAGCCGCTCCTGAATCCGTGCGGCGGCGTACCTGGCTTCTTGGATCGCGCCTTGCGCCACCCCCGGGACCCCCTCGACGTAGGCCATGTCGCCAACGACCAGGATCTCCGGGTGGTCGGGCAGGCTCAGATCGGGCCGCACCTTGACCCGGCCGGACCGGTCCAGCTCGGCGCCGGTTTGGGAGGCCAGTGTCTTTCCGAGTGGACTGGCCTGTACGCCGGCGGCCCACACCTTGCACGCGCAGCGGATGAAGTCTTCCTGACCGTCCTTGTCCTTGACCGCGACCCCCTCGTCGGTGACGTCGGTGACGATCGTGCCGAGCCTGATTTCGACACCCATCTTCTCAAGGGCCCGCTGGGCGCTCTTGCCGAGCTGGTCGCCGAACGCCTGGAGCAGCTGGTCGGCGCCGTCGAGCAGGAGCACTCGCGCTTGGGAGGGGTCGATATGCCGGAACTCGCGGCGCAGCGTATGCGTGGAGAGCTCGCGGATCTGCCCAGCCATCTCCACCCCAGTCGGTCCGGCACCGACCACGACGAACGTGAGCAGCCGGTCCACCTCGACCTGGTTGTCCGCGGTGAGCTCGGCGCGTTCGAACGCCCCGAAGATCCGGGCCCGCAGCTCCAGCGCGTTATCGAGCGACTTCATCCCCGGCGCAAAGGTCGCGAACTGGTCGTTACCGAAGTAGGACTGCCCCGCGCCGGCCGCGACGATCAGCGAGTCGTAGGGCACCTCGGTGAGTTCGTCCTGACACCGAGCGTGCACCACCTTCTGCTCCACGTCGATGTCCTCCACGAGCGCCTGAATGACCCGCGCATTGCGCTGGCGACTGAGAATCTCCCTGGTCGCCGGTGCGATCTCCCCTTCGGAGAGGATGCCGGTGGCGACCTGGTAGAGCAGCGGCTGGAACAAGTGGTGGGTGGTCTGGGCCAGGACGGTCACCGCCACCGGTGCGCGGCGCAGGGCTTTGGCGGCGAACAGCCCACCGAACCCGGACCCGATGATCACCACGTGGTGGCGCTTCGGCCGACCCATCGGCAGCTGCATGGTTTCCTCCTTCGAGCACCGCCCGGCGGCGCCTACGACGTACCGCCCAGCCAACCATGGCGACCAGGCGGGCCGCGCGCCGGGAGCCTGGCGCAGCTAGCCTGACAGGGTCGCGATGGGTCGCAATGACGGTGCGTGGGAGGGCGAATGGTCGAAGCGAGCCGGTACGACCCGGCCCCGCAGGTGCTGCTGCGGCACCCCGATTGGGCGGTCAACGCGAGCATTTACCAGATCAACACGCGCCAGTTTTCGGCGGAAGGAACGTTCGCGGGCGCGGCCCGGCAGTTGCCACGTCTGGCCGACCTCGGCGTCAAAATCCTGTGGCTGATGCCCGTGCACGAGATCGGAAGGACCGGGCGTAAAGGGGTGCTGGGCAGCCCGTACGCCGTCCGGGACCACTACAGCGTCAACCCGGAGTTCGGCACCGTCGACGACTTGGCGAGCTTCGTCCAGGCGGCGCATGAGGCAGGGATGTACGTGATCCTCGACTGGGTGGCCAACCACACGGCCTGGGACCACACGCTGACCACATCGCACCCGCACTGGTATGCGCGGGACTGGAAGGGAGACTTCCGCTCCACGCCATGGTGCGACTGGGAGGACATCATTGACCTCGACTACACCCAGCCCGGGCTCCGCGAGTACATGAGCGAGGCGCTGTGCCACTGGGTGCGTGACGTCGACGTCGACGGGTTCCGCTGCGACGTCGCCGGTTACGTGCCGCTGGATTTCTGGGAAACGGCACGGGCTGACTTGGAGCAGATCAAGGCGGTATTCCTGCTGGCCGAGTGGGAGGACCGCGACCTGCACCGGTCGGCGTTCGACATGACCTACGCCTGGAGTTGGAACGACACCCTGCATCGCGTCGCCTCGCAGGACACGGCGTTGTTCGGCCTGCACATGTACTACTCGTGGCGGGACAAGGCCTGGCCGCGGGACTGCTATCGGATGATGTTCGTCTCCAACCACGACACAAACGCGTGGGAGGGGACCGAGTTCGAGCGGTTCGGGCCTGCGCTGGAGGCAGTCATGGCGCTGTCTGCAGTGGGCGACGGGATGCCGCTGATCTACAACGGTCAGGAAGCCGGCTACGACCACCGGCTCGACTTCTTCGACCGCGACCCGATCGTTTGGCGAGAGCACCCCCACGGCGACCTGTACCGCCGCCTCGTGCACCTGAAGTTGACCAACACCGCGCTGTGGAATGGGGCCGCCGGCGCGCCGATGGTGGACGTCGCCAGCGACCACCGCGATCGGGTCTTGTCATTCATCCGGCGCCAGGGTGACGATGCCGTCTTTGCCGTGTTCAACTTCTCTTCCGCGCAGCGCCAAGTGTCTTTCGCACCCGCTGAGGCGAGCGATCCCCCGCGAGGGCCGCACTTCGGCCGATTCGTCGATTTCGCTTCTGGCGAGACGCTCGACGTGGGCCCCGGGTTTGCGATGACCATGCCGGCCTGGTCGTACCGGGTGCTGATCGACGGCGCCCTTGATCAGCCTAAAAGGGTTGCTGTAAAGCAGGTTTGACTCAGTCCGTACTCGTTCGCAGCGACGCCAACTTGTGCTAGGAAGGGAATACGTCATGGCCCGGATTCGTGTCGACGTTCCGATCGAGGTCTTGTGTTACACGACCCAACTGCGGGTCCGGTTCTCTGATGTCAACCTCGGAAAACACGTGGGCAACGACGCGATGGCCCGGATGTTCTCCGACGTTCGTAGCGACTTCTGGGACGCGCAGGGTTTGCCGCAGCTGGATCCGGACGACACCACCGGCCTCGGACTGATCGTCGCCGACGTGGTCATGGTGTACCGCGCGCAGGCGCACCTGGGCGACACGCTGTCGTTTGCCCTCGGAGTCCATGACGTCAACCGGTACGGCGCGGACGTGGTCGCGCGGATCACCAGAGTCGCTGACGACACGCTGATCGCCCTGGGCAAGTCAGGATTCGTCTACTTCGATTACGGGGCCGGCAACGTCTGTGAGCCGCCGGCCGAGTTCACTCGACGGTTCGGCGGCGCGGCGTGAGCTCGACACTCGCGACCGATCGCCTGCCGGGCTTCGAGGATGCGTGGCAGCCCGCGCACTGCGAACGACTCGACCCCGAGGAATTCTCGTGACCAGCCTGGCCGATACGGTTCTTCCGCTGATCAGGACCCGTGCCGACCTGCACCGGTGGAGCGCGGCCAACAAGCACGGACAGCAGATGCACGAAGGCATCGACATCCTGTTGGAGGAGATGCCGACGACGGATCCAGGACAGGCCTACACCGTCACCCACAGAGCCCTGGCAAGCGCCATGAAAGTCATCGCCCGCGCCGACGACTCCAGCGGCATCATCGGGGATGCCTGCCGCCGTCTGCTGGAGTTACACCCCAAGACGGCAGCAGCCGCGCGGGTGCCGGCAGGACGGCTGGTCGACTGGATGATGAAGTTTCAATTCGATGACGCCGTCGATTTCGAGCTCGACCCGGTCGCCTACGCGCCCGCGCTCGGTGAGGCAGGGGTCGCCACGTACCGAGCCCGGCTGGCGCAGGTCGAGGAAACGCTCGGTGCCCGCCCATCCGAGCGCGAGCGCTGGAGCTCCGGGCATTCACACGAGTGGTTCACCCTTGATTGGAACGCGCAGCGCCTGGCCGTACTCGACCGCGACATCGAGGCGATCATCCGCACCCACGCCAGGGACCGGAAGGTCGCGGCGTGGCTGCAGGACACCGCGGAGGCCCTCGAGGAGGCCGGCGAAATCGACCTCGCCATCGACTGGGCCAAACAAGCAACCGACTTTGATCATGGACATCAGTCGCTCAAGGCTGCTGGCTACTGGTGCACCCTCCTGCAAGCCCACCGCCCCGGTGAAGCCATGGATGCGCGGCTGCTGGTGTTCCGGCGTTGGCCGTCCTCGACGACCGCGGCGCGGCTGCACGCCATTGCTGGAAAGACCTGGCCCGACCATCGCGACGAGGTGATCGCAACCCTGGCGTCGCGCCCAAACGAGGCCGTGCTGTTCGCTCTGCTCACCCTGAAGGACGTCCACTTCGCTTGGGACCTCGCCCATTCCCTCACCCTGGACAACGATCACACCTGGAATGAGCTGATCAAGGCGTACGAGAACGTCGACGCGCTCGCCGTACTCCCCATCCACGAACGCCTCGTCGACAATGAACTCGTCGAAGCAGGAGCCCAGCACTACCGGCGCGCGGCCCGACGGCTGGCGAAGATGCGCAAGCTCGCCGTCCGAAGCGACAAGGCGACCGAGGTCGACGACTTGATCGCCGGCCTGCGCGACACGCATCGTCGTCGGCCGCGCCTGCAACAGGAGTTCGACCGCGCCGGTCTCCCGTAACGTCAACCGAAGGTGCCCGCTATCGGCGTCAGGATGTCAAGCACTGAGTGCCTTGCGCCGCACCGCGGCCACGTCTCTCTCCAGCCGGTCCAGCGCTGCCTTGAGGTCCCCGGCAGGCGCGATCGCCTGAAGCACCAGCATTCGAACGACCGTGGAGACCGGCAGGCCACGCTGGTCGGCATACTCGGCGAGATCGTCGTACTCGTCTTCGCGAAAGCGGACCTGGAGGTTCTTGGCCCGCGGGTGCCCACGCGTCAACTTTAGATGGTCCGGCAGCGGCTCGTTGGGGTCACTGGTCGCTTCTGCCTGCTCGACTGCCTCTGCCTCTGCCGCGAGCAGATCCTGAATCTTCTTGCCCATCGGTTCCTCCTTCGCCCGCTTCGTTGTAGAGGCGGCGATCCCTCTCGTTGGCCACCCATCCGTTGACGCCGTACTCGATCCCGTCGTCATCAAGCACGATGACGGTGATGATGCCGCCGGCCAAGACGGAGAACCCGATGATCCGGACACTGCGCCGACTGGTGCTGTTGTAGTCGGGGTCGATCACGATCCGGTTGGCGTCTCCGAGCGCATCGTCGGCGACCTCGGGCGTGATGCCGTGCTTTCGCTGCATGTACGCGCCGCGATGCGTCCAGTCGGCACGTTCGAACACGGACCTATCGTAATGCCCTTCATTACGGAGTGGAAGCCGCGTCACACACATTCGTTCCCTCATCGCCCGTGCACCTGACGTCCCGGGACGGTTCGTGCGGACCGGGGTCACGCACAGCCCACACACCATTGGACGATGGAACGACCACGCCGGTTCGGTCCCCCGGACGCAGGCTCGTACCCAGACGCGCCTCGACGTCCACGCTGAGCCTTGCTCCGCTGCGTTGATGGTCGAGCTCGACAACGACGTCTTGATGCGGGCCGGACCGCCGTACCTGCACAACCCGGCCGGTGACCGTAGGGCTTGCGTCGAGGTGTGTGAGGGCCAGTCGTTCCTTGCGCACCAGCAGGATCGCAGCGCCGTCCGCCAGGGCGCCGCCCGGAAGGGTGAAGGATCCCAGGCTCGAGTGGTGTGCCCCCGACTCGACCCTGCCTGGCAGCTCGTTGAAGCCGCCCACGACCCGGGCCACCGACAATGTCTTCGGTGCCGCGTAGAGCCTCTCGATGGTGTCGAATTGCTCGATTCGTCCCTCGACGAGCACGGCGACCCGGTCGGCCAGCCCGGCCTCATCGAGGTCGTGAGTCACGATCACGAGCGTGAGTTCGAGCGCCGCGCGAACCTCACCAAACAGCTGGTGCATCGACGTTCGCAGGTTGGTGTCGAGCGCGCTGAACGGCTCATCGAGGAGCATCACCCCGCGGCTGGCGGCAAGAGCCCGGGCCAGGGCAACGCGCTGCTCCTGGCCACCGGACAACTGCCGTGGCCTGCGCCTGGAGAGGTCCCCCAAGTGGACCAGGTCGAGGTACCGCTGAGCGGCGGCACGGCTCTGTGAGCGGCTCCGGCCGCGCAACCGATCCGCGAAGGCGACATTGTCCAACACGCTCAGGTGCGGAAAGAGGTGAGGTTTCTGAAATACGACCGTCAGGTCGCGCCGCTCCGGTGGAACGCCCATGACGCTTGTCCCGTTGAGCAGCACGTCGCCCGACTGCGGCTGCTCCAAGCCGGCCGCGACCCGCAGCAGCGTGGTCTTGCCGGATCCGGAGGGCCCGAGCACGGCGACAATCTCCCCGTCTTGGACTTCGAGGTCGACCTCGGCAAGCGTCGGTTGCTCGACACCCAGGTGGTGGTGGGTGATCGAAGACAGCTCCAAAGCCGCGGTCATGAGTGCGCAGCCGTCCTGCGGCGCAAGGCCGCGTAGGTGAAGACCGCCAGAGCCATCAGTGGTGGCAGGCTGGCGGAAAGAGCCAGGGTCGAGCTGAGTGCGTCGTTGCCGGACCCCGCGGCAGAGGCGCCAATCAACATCGGCGCGGTGACCATCTGCCCGCCCCCGATGAGCAAGGTGACGGCGTAGTCGCTCCACCCGACCAGGAAGGCCAGGCCGGTGGCGGTGACGAGGCCGGTGGTGGCGGCCGGGAGCGTGACGCGGCGACGAGCCTGGCGCGAACTGGCTCCCAGAACCCGGGCTTGGTCCTCCAGTGCTGGGTCCAGACCCAGATAGGCGGCCCGCATGGTGAAGGTGGTGTAGGGAAGCGCGAACACGCTCAGGACCAGGACCACGGCTACTTCTCCCGGAACCCCGAGTCGCAGGATGACGACATCCAGACCCATCGCCACCGCGAAGGGGGCCAGCACAACCGGCCCGAAAAGAACCACTGACGGTAGTGCGGGTCGTCGGAGCAGCCGCCAACCCAGCGCCCGTCCCGCCATCACCCCCAGGGGTGTCGCGATCAGCGCGACGGCTGCGCCCAGGAGACCCGACCGGGCCAGCGCCGCCATCATCCCCGCGTCGAGCGCCGCCTGCCATCCGAAAAGCCCGAGGTCTTGCGGCAGCCTCGATGTGCCCGACCAGCGTGAGGCCCCTGCCCACAGCACCAACGGGGTCAGGGGAATCACCAGCCAGAACACCAATAGGGCCGGAATCAACGTGCCAATCGACTGGTGCGCTGCACGCCAGCGCACGGTTGCCTGGCTCCTCATCGGTCGGCCCCCAGCCGCCGCATGAGTGGAAGGGTCATGACGGCCGCGAGCAGGGCCAGCCCCGTGGCGACCACGGCGGCGGCAGCGGCCTGGGGTCGCGCGGCGACGTCGATGTCAGTGAAGAGCCGGTAGGCCATGACCGGGAGCGGCTCGGGATACGCGCGCCCGAGTAGTCGGGCGACCTCGTACGTGCCGAGCGAGTAGACGAACACGATGAGCGACGACGACGCAAGGGCGGGCGCGGACAAGGGCAGCAGTACACGCCGCCATTGCGCCCGCGGAGCTGCGCCGAGCACCGCCGCGACCTCACGCAGGTCGGCGTAGTGCCGCCCGATGGAAGCGATGACCACCACGGCAACGAACGCCGATTCCTTCCAGGCAAGCTCGAGCACGGTTGCCCAAGGCCAGCGTCCGCCCACCAGCTCAGGCCACGAAGCTGCTGAGATCCCCGACCAGCGCTGGGCCAGACCGACATCGGAGAGCAGCAGTCCGGTCGCAGCCGCCCCCACCAGGTGCGGCACGGTCAGCACCGCGACGGCCAGACCAACGAGCAGTCGCACGCCGCGACCGGAACGCACGACCACTGTCGCGATCGTGAAACCGATGGCCGCAGCCAGCAGGGTCGCGCTGGCTGCAGTGAGCAGCGAATCGTACGTCGCCGCCTGCAGCTCACCCGCCAGCGTGGTGTACCCGTCGATGCTCAGGCGAGGCTGTCCCACCAGGGGCAGCAGTCCCAGACTGGTCGCGACGACGGCGCCGAGCGCCGTACCAGTCACGGTCACAATGAGCAGTACCGCCGGGGCGACAAGGCGTGCACCGCCGAGCGACCGGTTGGCACGGACGTCATGGGTGCTGGTGGGGTGGGGGGTCACGATCCTGAACCGAGGACTGCCTTGCGCCAGCCTTCGTCCAACCGCGGCACCCAGGACGAGGCGAGCTCGGGGTTGGCGTTGCGCGAGAGTACGTCGTAGGGCGGCACGATGCGTGAGGTCGGAAGGTCGTCGAACCGTGCCCGATCGGATGGACTGAGCAGGTTGGTGTCAAGCACCGTGAACTGGCCCCACGTGCCCGGGTCGGCTTTGACCGCCTGCTGCTGGGGCGACAGCGCGAGATTGGCCACCAGCATCGCTCCCTCGGGGTCACCGGCCGAGGATGGAATAGCGAGGAAGCTGGCGTTGCCGATGGTCCCCTCAGCAAGAGGCAGGACACGTGTGGTCGCCGGGAGCGTGCCGTCAGCGACGAGCTTGGTGAGGGTGGCCGGTCCGTAGGTCATCGTCATGTCGACCTCCCCGTTGGCGTAGAGCCGGTCCAGGGCCACCGAATCTCGGGGGTAGGTCCGCCCCTGACGCCACAACGAGGGCGCCACGCCCCTGAGCACATCCCAGAGCCCGGGGGTCAGCTTGTCGTAGGCATCTTGGTCGAACTGCGACGGGATCTTCGAATAACCGCCCGCGGTGCTGTAGAAAACCTCGCGGAGGAAGACCGAGCCGGTGAAGTCGGGCGGGGCCGGGTAGGTGAATCGGCCAGGATGGTCCCGCGCCCACTGCAGGACGGCGGCCATCGACGTCGGTGGCGTATCGACTCGCGCCGAGTCGTAGACCAGGGTGAACTGTGCCTTGTGCCACGGCGCCTCGCAGCCTGCGACGTCGGTCCCGAAGTCCCGGGTGACCAGGGCGTCGTCGGCTGCCACGAATTTCAGGTTCGGCAACTGGGAGGACCAGTCACAACGCCATGCGTCGGCCTGCTTGCCGGTCGCGAAGTTGTCGCCGTTGACCCAGACCAGGTCCACCGCGCCGTCCTGCGTGCCGGCCTGCCGTTCAGCCAGGATGCGGGTCATGGCGTCCTTGATGTCCGCCACCGGGACCCGCCTCAAGGTCACCCCGAGTTTCGCTGCGGCAGGTGTGAGCACGTCGTCCACGTAGGCGTTGCCCTGCTGGTCGCCGCCGTACATCCACAGGTCGACGGTCTGCCCCTGCGCCTGGTCGGTGATCTGCGACCAGGAGCGGTTCACCGTCATAGAACCCGCCGGCGCGCCCGGGGTGGCGCAGGCAGAGGCGGCCAGTGCGAGCAAAACGGCAGGAAGGAGCAGTCGGGCAAAGCGTTGGCACATCGGGCCTCCGGGGCAGAAAACATGTCACATCAGGAACACTTCGAGCTACACCGGGACTTCTCGACGTGAGAAGTCCCGTGTATCAAGACGTCAGGATCACCCATGGATAGAGCCGCCCTCGTCAAGGCAGGCGCGCTCGCTCTGATTCTTCTTGGTGCGATCAGCCTTGCGCTCATCTTCGGGACCCCCGACCTTGCCGCATTGCGGTCACACGTCGACGCAGCGGGTCTGTGGGGGCCGGCCTTGTTCTTTGCGCTGTATGCAGGAATGGCTCTCATCCCTGCTCCCATTGGACTCGTCACCGCCGCCGGCGGGGCGTTGTTCGGGCTGTGGGCCGGCGCCGCGCTCTCCGTCGCCGCAGCCCTGGTCGGCGCAGTCATCTGCTTCGGTGTCGGGAGACTACTCGGACGTGAGGCTGTCGACCGACTCATCCGTGGCCGCCTGGCACGCGTCGACGCGCTCCTGGCTGACCACGGTCTGTCCGCCGTCCTCATCGTTCGCCTGGTCCCGCTCGTGCCCTTCGTCGCCATCAACTACGCCTCCGGGCTCTCAGGCGTGACGTTCCGCCACTATGTGCTGGGCAGTGCGCTCGGCATGGTGCCCGGCGGTTTTGCCTATGCAGCGTTAGGGGCCTACGGCACCAATCCGTGGGGACTGGCCGCCGCCGGCTCCGCCCTCATCATGCTCGTCGTCGGCGGGTCCTGGTGGGCGCAACGACTGGACACTCGCGGCGAAGACCCCACCGCCACGAGCCGAACCCATGCTTGATGTACCGGCTCGCCGACTCTTGGATCGGCCCTTGTCCGAGCTCGCCCGGCTCATTGACCGACCCCTCGTCAGTCCGAACCGACTGACCCTGCTCGGCCTGGCCACCGGGCTGACCAGCGCCGCAACCGCCGCAGCACAACTGTGGTGGTGGGCGCTAGGACTGTGGCTGTTCTCCCGGGCGATGGACGGACTCGACGGCTCCCTTGCACGCCGGCGCTATGCAGCCACGGACAGCGACCCCCAGACATCACAAGGTTGCGAGGCTGGCGGCTTCTTGGACATCACGGCCGACTTCGCTGTGTACGGCGCGACCGTGGTCGGGGTGGCCGTCGGTGCCACACGTCAGTACGACGCCGACTGGCTGCCCTTCCTGCTGGTCCTACTGGCCTACTACGTCAACGGGACCGCGTTCCTGGCGTTCTCCTCCATCGCCGAGCGCACTGGGAGGCAACGCGAGGATGGCCGGTCGCTGCGCTTCCTCGGAGGTCTCGCGGAGGGGACCGAGACCATTGCTGTGCACTCGTTGTGGCTCATCATCCCCGCACACGCCGGGGTCATCGCCACGCTCTGGGCAGCCATCGTGGGTGTCAGCGCTGTTCAGCGCATCGTGGCCGGATTCCGAGACCTGTCCTGACCGATGCCGCGTGCCGAGCTTGGTGGGGCGAGTCAACGGTCCCGGCTCACCCACCACGTGCGGGCTCGTGTCAGAGCCCCCAGGGCACGCTGCGTGATGGGACGTTCGAGCTGGTCCTGCACGTCGGAGATCGCGGCGTTCCACGGTCCGTCGTTGTAGGTGGGGTAGGCGTGGGTCACGCCGGCGAGATCGCGAGTCGTCAGTCCCTGGGTGATCGCCAAGGTCAGCTCAGCCAGGGTCTCCCCCGCTCGCGGCCCGACCACCGTGGCACCGAGGACATGCCCGCGCCTGTCGATGACAAGCCGGGTGAAACCGCCGAGCGCGCCTTCCGCGACCGCCCGGTCGACGTGGGAGTGGGACCAGTGGATGGTCCGCAGCCCGGGAGCGACCCGATCGGTCGCGACGCCGACCGCCGCCACCTCAGGGTCGGTGAAGGTGACCCGGGGCACCGCAGTCAGGTCGACCTTACGGCGTACCCCGAGGATGGCGTTCGACGCGGCCAAGCTCGCGTGAACGCCCGCGATGTGGGTGAACTGCGGATGGCCGGTGAGGTCGCCAGCAGCCCAAATACGTGGATTGGTCGTCCGCAGGAGGGCGTCGACCACGACGAACCCGCCGGCATCGACCTCCACTCCCGCGGCGCCCAGCCCAAGGTCACCGGTGCGTGGCGCTCGTCCGACGGCCACCAGGAGGCG
>CAJDWS010000102.1_pt1 | contig 13756 bp, 15 predicted proteins | sample 7391661 | NCBI WGS metagenome assembly CAJDWS01 (sample SAMEA7055725, study PRJEB34461) | soil metagenome | biome: terrestrial ecosystem; feature: Peninsula; material: soil | place: Antarctica | collected 2016 | reverse complement strand
TGCGCGGCGAACAGACTGAAGATGAACAGCACGGCGATGAATAGGGTGCGCACCCGGCGAGGGCCGTTGGCCAACCGTCGACCGGTCAGCCGGGTCGCCCGTCGCGGCGGGCCACTGGCGGTCGCCGGCGACATCAGATCCTCATCCCTGGTCGGTGCGGTTGGTCGGGGCGCTCGCACCGGGCCGCGTCGGGTTCGCGGTCTCCGCCACCGGGCTCGAGGCTGTGGGCGAAGGCGCAGACGGTCCCGAAGAGGGCGTGAGGCTCGTTGGCTCGGCAGGTTTGGCGGTGCGCTGAGCCGAGGCTCCCTCGCGGCTGTCAGCCGAGGTGTACTGCGCCGTGGTGGTGACTGAGAACTGGTCCTCCCCAGCGGGGGCCTGGTCGCGGGTCAAGCCGCGCACCGCCCCGCTGGACAGCTCAAGGGTGAGTGGGGGCTGACCGAGCGGCACCATACCCAATTTGCTCGCCGACGCCGCGAGCGACTGAGCGGAGGCGACCGGGGCGAGTTGCTCTCGCAGCATCATCTCGTCCTGGGCCAGACGTGTAGCGCGGTCTTCTTTGGCGTGCATCAGATAGGCACCCTGAGCCAAGCTGGTGTTGAGCAGCAAGAGCGCGATCAGCCCGGCGGCCAGCAGCGCTGAGCAAAGCAGCACGAACGGCAGGCGCCGGGGGGTCCCCAGCTGGGCAGAGATCACCTGCAGCCTCGGTCGGCCAGCCTGCGGGGTCGGCCGGTACGCCCGGGCACCGGTGGAGACGGTGGCGGAGCTCTGGCTCATCGGCGCGGTCCCTTCGTGATTCGAGTCTTGATGGCGGCACGCAGCCGCGCCGAGGTGGCGCGTGGATTGGCTGCCACTTCAGCCGCGGTCGGCTCCTGCGCCCCCCGGGTCAAGAGCCGCAAATACGGCGCGTGATCAGGGAGTTCGACAGGTAAGCCAGCCGGAGTGCTACTGCGTGACCCCGCCCCCAGGACTCTCTTGGCCATCCTGTCCTCAAGGGAGTGGTAACTCACGACAGCGACACGCCCGGATAACGAAAGAGCCTCGATCGCGTCGGGTAGCGCCACCTCCAGGGCGGCGAGTTCACCGTTCACCTCGATACGCAGGGCCTGAAACGTCCGCTTGGCGGGGTGTCCGCCGGATCGCTGCGAGGACGCCGGCACGACCCTACGGACCAGCGTCACCAGCCGATCGGAAGTATCGAACGGCTCCTGCTCCCGGGCTCGGGCTACGGCGCGAGCGATGGCCCGCGCATACCGCTCCTCGCCGTACTCGCGCAGGATGTGTTCCAGCTCGGCCGCTGAGTAGGTGTTCAGGACGTCGGCGGCGCTCGGGCCGTCACTCGCGGCGTCCATCCGCATGTCCAGCGGCGCGTCCATCCGATAGGCGAAACCACGATCAGGTTCATCCAGATGTAGCGAGGACACCCCCAGGTCGAACAGCACCGCCTGGACCGCATCGATTTTCAGTGCAGCCAGGACCTGGAGCAATTCGTCGTACACGGCGTGCACTGCGGTGAAGCGGTCGCCGTACGGCGCAAGCCGATCCGTGGCCAGCCCCAACGCTTGCCCATCCCTGTCGATACCGACGACCTTGGCCTGCGGACAAGCCGCCAACAATGCCTCTGTGTGGCCACCCAGCCCCAGGGTCATGTCGACGGCCACACTGCCGGGCTCCTGCAGCGCCGGGGCGAGCAGTTCGACCACCCGTTCGCGCAGCACCGGGACATGCCGCGCCGGCGTCGCCGGCTGCGGTCCCGATGCGTCGCGGTGGTCCCTCATCTGCGGTGGTCCGATCAACTCGTTGTTCTGGCTGGATCTAGCTGGGTCTGACTGCGGGGGAGATCGAGCGATGCACGGCTTCATGGCGTCGGTAGCTCACGTCGTTCTGGAGTCAGGTCTCCAACCGCGCCCGCACCGGAACCGGGGAAGTGCTCCGGGACGTTCGCTGCGGCCCGAGACCGGGGAAGTGTCTCGGGACATCAACGGTGGAGCGGGTGGAGACCTGGCGCCAGAAGGACCTGGCGAACTGCCTTACAGCTGCCCGGGGACCACCTCCTGCGACTGCCCGGCGTATACCGATTCGGAGGCCGCGAGGTAGTCCTCCCAGGCCGGGCTGTCCCAAAGTTCGAGGTATTCTCCGCTGCCGATGACGGCGACGTCCCGGCTCAGGCCGGCATATTCGCGCAGGTGTACCGGGACGGTGACGCGACCTTGCTTGTCCGGTTCCTCGTCGTGCGCCCCGGACAGCAGCATCCGCCGATAGTCGCGGGCGGCCTTGCTCGTCATCGGCGCAGCGATCGCCTGCTCGGCGAGTTTGGTGAAGGCCTCTCTGGGGAAGACGTACAAACAGCGCTCCTGGCCACGGGTCACGACGAGGCCGCCCGCCAGCTTGGGACGGTACTTGGCCGGCAGGATGAGCCGCCCTTTTTCGTCCAAACGTGGGTAGTGACTGCCCAGAAACATGACCCCTCCTCCCCCGCGCTCCGCCCTGCTCCACTTTACTCCACTTCGTTCCACCGTCAATGCAAGCAACGCGGCTCAGCGATCTCGACCGGCCACATCAGCGCAGTTCAACCCTGGTACAGCACGGTGGAGGGAACGTGGCAGAAGTGGCGTCGGCGCCTGCGTTGACAGGGGCAGCGGGAGCATCGGGTCGGACGAGTCCGGCGGGTAATGTTTCCTTGAGGTCCTGGGCTGCAGTGACGCAACGGTGCGGTGGAGCGAAGTGGGGAGGCGCCGTGGAGTATCGGGGCCATGCCGATCCGGACCCACCGGCCGTCGTTGCCGGCACGCCGGGGCTTCCGGGCGTGTCTGAGTTGGCCGACCTCGCGGGAACTGCCGAAGCGATCTCCCGCGCTGTCGGGACCGTCATCCAGGGCAAACCCGAAGTGGTCACCACGGCCCTGACCGTGCTGCTGGCCGGAGGTCATCTGCTGCTGGAAGACGTCCCCGGGGTCGGCAAGACGATGTTGGCCAAGGCGTTGGCCCGCGCCGTCAACTGCCCCATGACCAGGATCCAGTTCACTCCCGACCTGTTGCCCTCGGACATCACTGGCATCAGCATCTTCAACCCCAAGACCCGCACATTCGAGTTCCGGCCGGGGGCGATCTTCGCCAACATCGTGGTGTGCGACGAGATCAACCGAGCCTCCCCGAAAACCCAGTCGGCGGTGCTCGAATCGATGGAGGAGGCCCAGGTCACGGTCGACCGGACGACGTACCCGCTGGGTGAGCCGTTCCTGGTCCTGGCCACCCAGAACCCGCTCGAGATGGAGGGCACATATCCCCTTCCGGAAGCCCAACGCGACCGGTTTATGGCCCGTCTGTCGATGGGGTATCCGGCCGGCGCCGCCGAGATCGCCATGCTCGACCAACACGGCAGCGCCGACCCGTTGGCGGCGATGCGACCAGCAACCGACAGCGCGACGGTCCGGCGGCTGATCCACGTGGTTCGGGGCGTGTATGCCAGTGCTGCCCTCAAGCAATACGTCGTCGACCTGGTCACGGCCTCGCGGCAGACCCCGGCACTGCGCCTCGGCGCCTCCCCGCGGGCCTCCCTGCATCTGCTCCGATCGGCCCGGGCTCGGGCCGCGATGGCGCTGCGTGATCACGTCCTGCCCGAAGACGTGCAGCGCCTGTTCGTCCCGGTCATCGAGCACCGAGTGCTGCTGTCCGCCGACAGTCAACTGGCCGGTCAGCCGGCCGCGGCTGTGTTGGCGGAGCTGCTGGCCACCGTCCCGGTGCCGGCTCGGGCCAGGTGAACGGGAAAGGCGTGGCGCGCCTGCGGCGTAGCGGCTCCGTGCAGAACGGGCGGAACGGGCGGAACGGGCGGACTCAAGGCCTGCTCACCGATCGGGGCCGCGCCATGCTGGCCGCGGGGATGACACTGACCATCTGCGGCGTGGGTCTCGGCTTCGACGACCTGGTGCGGATCGGCGCCCTGGCGACGTTGCTGCCGCTGTTCAGCCTGCTCGCAACGCGACGCGACCGCTTCGACCTGACGGCCCGACGTACCCCCAGCCCGCCGTTGACCGGCGCAGGACAGCAGTCCTGCGTCCTGCTCAGACTGCACAACCACGGCACTCGGCCGACGCCGATGCTGTTGGCCGAAGAGGCTGTCGGGGACGGACTCGGCGGGCCGGCCCGCGCCGTGATTCCCTCGATCCACCGCGGCCGGCACTGGGCCTTTGAGTATCCGATTCGGCCGCTGCGTCGTGGTCGACATGTGGTCGGCCCACTGCGACTGAATCGCCGCGACGTGTTCGGCCTGGCGTCCTCGACCATCGTGCTGACCGAGGTGGCCGAGATCATCGCGCTTCCGATCGTGCATCCGCTGGCTGGTTCATCGGTCACGGTCGGGGCAGGTGTCGAAGGTCAGAATCCAACGCTGATCGCCCTGCACGGACACGACGAAGCCTCACTACGCGGCTACCAGGAAGGCGATGATCTACGCCGCATCCATTGGCCGGTGACGGCGCACCGCGGCGAACTCATGGTGCGACATGAGGGCCGACCGACGTTGCGCCGGGCCCTGATCATGATCGGTGGGTACGCCGCCCCGCCGGGTGGACTGACCGCCGGACCGGGCGGATCCAGCGCAGCCTGCGCTGCGCTGGACTGGATGGTCGAAGCGCTGGCCTCGATCGCCGTGCATCTGGCCGGAGCAGGGTACGCACTGCATGTGCTGACGCCCGAGACTCTGGAGGCCGCGACGGCGGGGCTGCTGCTCAGCCCAGCGCATGCGTTGCGGGCGCTGGCTGTCGTTGAGCCGGAGCCGCCGGACTCGGCCCGGTCCAGATCTCCCTTGGCCGCTGCTGCTCGGGAACTGGCCGGAGCGGGCGTCGTCGTCATCACGGCGATCGGCGATCACGATGACGCCATGGCCCGCGAGGTGCTGTCGATCAAGGGCGTCACAGCGCCGGGCATGGTGTTCGTGCTGGACACGGAATCGTTTCGAGCTCCCGGGCATCCGAGCCGCGCTGATCACCTGGATCGTCCCGGAGACTCGCGCAGGAGGTCTCGAGCCGACGAACTGGCTGCCTTGGCGCGGTCCGGCGGCTGGCGGGTCGCCGTCGTTCGCAGCGGCGACACGGTGACCCGGCTGTGGGCCGCGATGAATTCGCCGGGCGCCCGGATCGGTGACGGGTCGCCGCGATGACCGCGCGCTGGCGACCCGCGATCGTGCTGGCCATCGGGACCATGGCCTCGGCCTGGGCGCTGACGCCCCTATTCCAAGTGAGGACTTGGGTGGCCACGGCAACGCTGTTTGTCGCCGCGGTGCTGTTGTCCGGGGTCGCGGCCCGACACTGGCTACGCCGGCGACGCTGGGTCCCGGCGGTTCAATTGGTCACCCTGATCCTGCTCGCTGGCTGGTTCTTCGACCGCTCGCCGACTGCGCCAATTCCAGGGGCTGCCCAAGACGCCTCGACGTTGGCCTTCGGGCTACCGACCCCGGCCACCGTCGGCGCCTGGGTCGACCTGCTGCGCGACGCCGGGAGCGTGCTGCGCTCGAATCCGGCGCCCACGCCGACGACGCCTGGGGTGATCTTCCTCCTGGCCACCTCGATCGGGCTGCTCGCCCTGATCGCCGATCTCGTGGGTGCCACGTTGATGATGCCGGCGCTGGCCGGGTTGCCGATGCTGGCGCCGTACCTGAGCGCGGTGGCGAACAGCAACGGCACCCTGCCCTGGCCGTGGTTCGCCGCTCCCGCGGTCGCCTGGTTGGTGCTGTTGGCCGACGCCGACCGGACAGTACGCCGCCGATGGCGCAGCGACGAGGACGCTGCCGACGGCGGGTCGGGGGAAAACGGGATCGAGAAGTCCCGGTGGTCGGGTGCGTTCGCCGTGGGGGGCGGCGCGCTGGTCCTGGCCATCGTCACCGCACAGTTGCTGCCACAGTTGCCGGTCCGCTATCTGGCCGAAGGCTTGGGTCGGGGCGGTTTGGGGAGCTCCGGGCGAGTCGGCTTCTCAACCAACTTGGACCTGCGCACCAGCCTGCGCGCCACTGACCAGTCCACGGTGTTGAGCTACACGACCGACGACCCGGCGCCTGGGCCTCTGCGGGTCCTGGTCTCGGACCGATTCACCGGAGAGGCGTGGGAGCCCCAGCCAAACACCACCCAACCCACCAAGAACCCACGCCCGCCGGCCACCGGGTACGACGACCAGGTCGAGACCGCGACGCGCACCGTGAGCATCAATGCGACCGACCTGCAGGCACCGCAGGCGGCCGCACCGTACGGCATCGTCGATGGGTCGATGACTGACGCGTTGTGGGCCGTCGATCAGCAGACCGGTCTGGTCGTGGTTGACCGGACGCCCGCGTCGTACCGACTCGACTATCTGGTTCCAATGCCCAGCCAAGCGCAACTGCGGGAAGCGAACGGCACCGACTGGCCTGGCGACCCCGGCAAGGTCTGGGCCGACGCGAGGGCCCTGACCGCGCAGGACGCCTACCTCTTGCGCGAGGCCTTGCTGGGCATCGTCTCGGACCAGGCCGGCCCCTACCAGGCCGCCGTCGCGATCCAGGAGTGGCTGCGCTCCCCCGCGTTCACCTACACCTTGGATGGCGTTCCCGAACCGAGGCCGTCAGGGTCCTCCCGGCCGTCCGACCGGCCCACGCTACTCGCTCAGTTCCTCAACGAGAAGCGCGGGTATTGCACCCACTTCGCCACCACCATGGTCCTGGCGGCACGGCTGTACGGGATCCCCGCCCGGATGGCCTACGGGTTCCTTCCCGGCACGAGGACCGCGGACGGGTACGAGATCCGCCAATCCGACGCCCACGCGTGGCCAGAACTGTATTTCCCCCAGATCGGCTGGCTGCGGTTCGAGCCGACGCCCTCTGTCCGCAGCGGCAACGCGCCGGCGTACGCCGGTGAGTACGGCGCCGTCACCGGTTCGAGCCTGCCCACCTCGGGTGCGACGACGTCAGCTCCCACCACGACAGCTGATCCATCCGACGCCTCGGCGCGCCAACGAGACCGTGATGCGGAGTTCGGCCAGGACGAGGAGGCGATCGCACCGGCCAGGGCACGGTGGTGGCCGCTTCCGGCAACGATGGTCGGCATCGCCGTCGTGACGTCGTTGCTGATGCCGCTGCTTTCGCGCCTGGCCAGGCGCCGCGACTTAGCGCGGGCCCACGACGACGCACAGCGCGCCGAGGTCGAATGGGCCTACTTGACCAGCGCGCTTGCCGACCTCGGGTTCGACCCTCCAGCCAGCCGGACGCTGCGGGACCAGCAATCGTTCTACGGGTACGCCGCCGTGTTGGATCACACCCAGCAGCGGTCTTTGCGCGCGGTCGGCCAAACCGTTGAACGGGCTCGGTACGCGCCACCTGGGACCGCGCTACCGGACATCGGTGCGGACGCTGACCTGGTTCGTCGCGCGGCTGGGGAACTGCGGTCGTGGCGCCAACGGGTGCGAGCGTGGCTGTGGCCCGGATACGCCGTCACGGCGCTGCGTCAGATGACAGCGGCCCGGAGCAGGCGCTCTAGCCCACAGGTCGAACAGGATTGGAAGCCGCAGCAGGCGCCGTCTGCGCCGGTGGACCCGGACCAGCCCGATCCGTACCACCCACCGCAGGGTTGAGGTGGGCGCTAGGCCGTACCGCTCGGCTGGTCCGGGGGATCGGATGCGGGCAATCCTGGGCGCCCGGGCCGTCCCGCGCGACCGGTGCCGCCGGAGGCCAACGGTGCCCGACGGTGGCTGGCGTCGATGCGATCGCGCAGCTCCAGTTCACGAGCGAGCTCGGTTGCCTCAGCGCCGGGCCGCGGATCATCGCTGATCGGGTACACCGGATACGGGACCGTATCGGCCGGGTCGAAACGCTGCATCGCAGCCTCGATCGCGTACGCCGCCTCCAGTGCGTGGTAGGCGTGCGCCAGTCGGGGACCGGTGCGGATGACGTGCCCAGCGCTGAGGGTCAGTTCCAGGCTACGGCCGGTGTCGATGTCGACGTAATACGCCAGCAGCCGGCCGCTGGTGATGTACAGCAATTCTTGTTTGACGTGGTGGTAGTGGTTGCCTCGGGTTCGACCGGGGAGATATTCCAGGTAGGCCAGATACGCAAACCGGCCAGCCTCGGTGACCAGAATCCCGCCGTCGGGCGGGATTGGCGCCCACACCTGGGGCAGTTCGTGGACCGTGAGCTTGGCCGACGTCTCGCCCGGCCATGCTTTCACCTCCATACCGCGTCCATACCGCCTCCAGTCGACGTCAGGTCAGCCCTCGGGGCAGGGCCAGTGCTTCCTCAGCCCAAACTACCCAGGCTGCGGACCGAACGACCGGGCGGTGGCCGTGACGCAGGTCCATTTGGCTGACGTCCTCTTCAGAACCGCCGAGAGGTAAGCGACTTCCGCGCAACCGCAGTTCGCTGCCTCAGTATGAACTCATGACCTCCGGTGCCGCAGACCATCGACGCGGTGGGTCCTGGCCGCGGAACGTGGCGCAGTTCGCGCTGGGTGGCCTCCTGGTGGCGGCTGGCTCAGGACACCTCACCACGCTGCGGCAGACGTTCCAGGCGCAGGTTCCAACGTGGCTGCCGATCGACGCTGACCTGGTCGTCATCGTCTCCGGAGTCGTCGAGATCATCCTTGGACTGGCCCTGATCACGGCGCGGCGCCGACGGGTCCCGGTTGGCATCGTCGTGGCGGTGTTCTTCATCGCGGTGTTTCCGGGAAACATCGCACAGTTCGTCGAGGGTCGTTCCGCGTTCGGGCTCGACACCGATCTGGCTCGCGGGGTGCGGCTGCTGTTCCAGCCGCTGCTGGTCTGGTGGGCGCTCTGGTCGACGGGAGCGTGGCCAACCATCCGAACGGCGCTCGGGCGGGACGGGGCCGACCACCACAGCTAGCGCAGCATTGCTCGTGATCAGGTGTACGACCGCGACGATGCTTCTAGATCCCGAGGACGGCTCGGGCGACGAGGAAGTAGACAACCAGGCCGGTCGCATCGACGATCGTCGTGATGAAGGGCGCGCTGACCACGGCGGGATCGACACCGAGTCGGCCGGCGATCACCGGCACTACGGCACCCACGGTGGTCGCCAAGGTGCACACGGTCACCAGCGAGATGGCGAGCACGGTCGCGATCCCCGGCCCTGCGACGAACCAGGCGGGGATGAACCCGACGGCGCCGAGGACGACACCCAGGCCCAGACCGGTCAGCGTCTCGCGGCCAACGATCCGCCACAGATCGGAGAACCGCACCTCGTCAGTCGAGAGGGCGCGCACCACGGTCGTCACCGTCTGGGAGCCAGCGTTCCCGCCGGTACCGATGAGCAGCGGCACGAAGAGGGCAAGCGCGACCACCTCGGCCAAGGTCTCTTCGAAGTAGTGCAGGACGTTGACCGTCAACGTGGCCGCAGCGATGAGCACAAGCAGCCATACGATCCGGGACTTGACGCGGTCGACCAGCGGGGTGCTGAGGTAGTGGCTTCGGACGAAGAACGTGCCGGCTGATCGAGCAGCGTCTTCGGCCTCTTCTTCGGCGAGGATGCGCATCGCGTCATCGACCGTGATGACGCCGACCAGTCGATCCTCACGGTCGACCACGGGCAGACCGATCATCCCGTGCGCGCGGATGAGCCGAGCGGCCTCCTCCTGGTCGGCCTCCGCGAGGACAGCGATCGGGCTGCTGGCGATGTCACCGACGATTTGGCTATCGGAGGCCACCAGGAGTCCCCGCAAAGACACGACACCGACCAGGTGCCGCCCCGGTCCCAGGACCGGGACCATGTAGATGGTCTCCGCCTCCGCGCCCACCGCGCGCAGGTGCTCCAGCGCTGCGGCGACGGTCGTGCCCACCGGCACGCTGGCGACTTCCGGCGTCATCCGACGGCCCGCAGACTCCCGTGGGTAGCCGAGGACCGCTTCGGTCATGTCCCGCTCGTGAGGGTCAAGACCATGCAGGAGGCGGATTACGACCGCGGCCGGAAGTTCGTCGACAAGACGAACTCGGTCATCTGGATCGAGGCCCTCGAACAGCTCGCGCGTGTGCTCTTCTCGTAGTCCCCCGAGTAACTCGGCAGCGCTGTCGGAGTCGAACCACTCAAAGACGTCGAGCGCGACGTCCTTGGGCAGGATGCGGAAGGCGACTGCCCGCTGGCCCGGCGGGAGCCGAAGCAGGTGGGCGGCAGTCTGTGGGGCGGTAAGACTGCTCAGCGCGTCGTCCAACCCCTCGAGGTCGTCCTCGTCCAAGAAATGGGCCAGGTCCATAGCAACTGCCTCTCCGGTGCCTGGGCCATCGACACCCGGTGCTCATTGTGCCCGGGCTGCCGTGCATGGGCCGTTCGTGGCCACCTCCGTGCCACGCTCGAGCCCTCAACCGAGCCAGAAGGGCTTACACTTCAACTGTGATTGAGTCAACGTTGGCTGAACTACCGACCGCATCGGTGGCGCCGGGCGATATCGCGTCCCGTGCCGAGTTGCTCGCGATCGTCGCGGATCCGGTCCGCCTCGGACTGCTCGACCAATTGGCGACTTCCGGCACTCGGTGCGTTTGCGACTTGCAGACGCAACCCCCGATCGCGGGCAACCTGCTCAGCTACCACCTCAAGGTGCTGCGTGACGCTGGACTGGTCACCACCGCGCGACGAGGCCGCTGGGTGGACTACACGCTGGCCGCCGACGCGTTAGAAAGGATCGCTGTGTCCCTCCCGGGACGATGAACGTCAAAAGCAGGCCCACCTCCGACGCCGCGCTGTGGACGCGACTGGGACTGACCGTCGTCGCGTGGGTTGGCGCATGGCAGCTCAACGAATGGCTCTGGTCTGCGGTGGTCGACTGGCTCGAACTGGACCCCCGGCAGCGCGTCGTCGGCGCCGTACACTTCTTCGTCTACGACACGGTCAAAATCTTTCTGCTGCTGATCGGCCTGATGTTCGTCGTGGGGATGCTGCGGGCCAGCCTGGACCTCGAACGCGCCCGAGCCTATTTAGAAGGTCGCGGCCTGTTCACCGGTCTGGTGCTCGCCGTCCTCCTTGGGGTGGTCACCCCGTTCTGCTCGTGCAGTTCGATCCCGCTGTTCATCGGCTTCGTCGCGGCAGGCATACCGCTATCGGTGACGCTGACCTTCCTGATCGCCTCGCCGCTGGTCAGCGAGATCGCGGCAATCATGATCGGGGATCAGTTCGGATGGGGCATCGCGGCGGCGTACCTGCTGGCTGGCAGCATCTTGTCCCTGGCGATCGGCTGGGTATTCTCCCGGTTCGACCTGACCCGGTGGGTCGATGACTTGGTCTTCAGCACCCGGGTCGCTGGGCTGCGCGCCGAGGGTCACGTCCCGGCGCTGCGTGAACGTATTGACGCCGCCATCGCCGAGACGAACGACATCTTCGCCGGCATCTGGAAATGGGTGCTGGCCGGGGTCGGTATCGGCGCCATCATCCACGGGTGGGTGCCGACCGCTTTCTTCGCCCAGTACGCCGGCCCCGACAATCCGTTCTCGGTCGTCGTCGCCACGCTCGCCGGCGTCCCTCTCTACGTCAACGGCGCGGGCGTGGTGCCGATCGCGGAGGCATTGTGGACGAAGGGCGTCTCCCTCGGCACGGTCATGGCCTTCACGATGAGTTGTATCGCACTCTCGATCCCGCAGGCGATCATGCTACGACGGGTGCTCAAGCCGCCGCTGCTCGCGCTGTTCTTCGGCGCCGTCACCTTTGGCATCATCGTGATCGGCTTCCTATTCAATCTGTTGCCTCTGTGAACCCGACTTCCTATCGACCACCGAAGGAGCATTGTCATGATCATCAAGATCCTTGGCCCCGGCTGCGCCAACTGCGCAAGCTTGGAAAAGAACACCCGTGCGGCTCTGGTTTCCGTGGGCATGACGGCCGATGTTGAAAAGGTCACCGACTACCCATCGATCCTGGAGTACGGGGTCATGAAGACACCTGGCCTGGTCATCGACGAAGAATTGGTGCTCTCCGGCAAGGTGGCCAACGTACGACAGATCGCCGGCATCCTGAGCAGCCGTTCCTGAACGGATTCACGTCCCGCTGACCTACCCGATGGTCATTATCCCGAGTGCTTTGCGGTCGTCGTATGACGACTCCCACGCCGAGGCCGCCCGCTGACCTCCGGGTCGCGCTCTCGACCGAGCTGACGGCAGCGACGCGGTGACGTCCAAGCGTCGGCCGTAGGAGTATGCCTTGCTGATGTCATACGTCGCGATCTGACTTCAGTGATGACACCGGCTCTTCCACCGCCACCAGAACGTGTATGTCTAGACCATCGCGTGCTGAGCGGAGCTTCTACAACGTCTAGACATTGTTCTGCAGCGCTGCAACGAGTCAGGCGAGGGACAGGACGGATTTTCCTCGTGCGTGCCGGGTCTGGACCTTGGCCAGGGCGTTCAGAGCGTCGCTGAAGGGATAGACGTGCTCGATGACGAGTTGCAGGCGCCCGGCTGCGACGTCATCCATGAGTGCCAACAGTTCCTCCTGCACGTTGAGGTCGTAGGCCAGTCCCGTGACCTTCACCCCAGGCGGCGTCTCCGTGTCGCCCGAGATGGTCACGACGGTGCCGCCCTGCTTGACGACCCGCGCACTATCGCCCGTCGTCTGCGGCTGCACGGCCATCGCACCGTCTACACCACCAGGCGCCCACTGCCGCACCTGCTCTGGCCAGTTGGCGTCGCGGTAGTCGACCGTCAACGCCGACCCCAAAGAGCGCAGGTAGTCGTGGTTGCGCGGTGAGGCTGAGGCCGCCACCCGCCAGCCCCGAGCCCGCGCCAACTGCAGTGCGAACGTCCCGATCGCACCGGAAGCCCCGGCCACGAAAACCGAACTGCCCTCACCGATCGCCGACAGCGCATGCAGCGCGCGCAACGTTGTATTACCGGCCACCGGCATAGCAGCCGCCTGCTCGAAACTCATCCCCTCCGGGATCGCCAGGATCAAGGAGTCGCTGCGTACCGCCGCGTACTGCGCCCACACCCCGCCCTTGGGCTGCATCATGCTGATGAAAGCAATGCGATCCCCAGGCACATAGCCGATCACTGCGCTGCCGATCTGTGCGACGACCCCGGCCGCCTCAATCCCGATCGGGAAGGGATAGGACCGCTCGCGAGGTAAGAAGTATGAATCGTGGATGCCCACCCCCACAGCCTTGACCTCCACTAGCAGCTCGTCCGCCGCAACACTCGGGACCGCGACCTGGGCGAATGTGATGGTCTGGTCGTGCGCGCTGGGGATGACCAGCGCTGTCATTCTTTGCATCTCTGACTCGATTCTGGAGACATAGCTCCATAGGGGCGACCGACTTCAGCGAAATGCTGTGCCTTGGCCGACGATCCGGGGACAGCCTCGTGTCCAGAGTCGTCGCCTCTGATGATCATTCCTGGGCATCCAAGCCGAAAGCTTCCGCGAGGAGCTCATACGATTTGAGCTGTGCGTGATGATCCGTGATCATGTTCACCGTCATCACTTCATCGGCTTGCGCATCCGTAGCAAGTTGTTGCAGCTGCGCCTTCACATGAGAGGGAGTGCCGACAATGAACCGTCCTTCGGATTCGGTCCGCGCCTTCTCTTCGGCCGGTGTGTACTGATGAGTTTCAGCTTCCGTCAATGTCGGTGGGTCGTGGTGGATCTGCCCTGTTCCCCAACGAGCCCACTGCAGTTCAGCAGGGGCAGCCAGGTGCTTTGCCTCTTCATCTGTTTCCGCACACACTACGATGATGGACAGGATGCTGTACGGCTTTGAACGATAGCGTGAAGGCCGAAAACTCTCCCGATACATCTTCAACGTGGGTACCAC
>CAJDWS010000228.1_pt1 | contig 13983 bp, 14 predicted proteins | sample 7391661 | NCBI WGS metagenome assembly CAJDWS01 (sample SAMEA7055725, study PRJEB34461) | soil metagenome | biome: terrestrial ecosystem; feature: Peninsula; material: soil | place: Antarctica | collected 2016 | reverse complement strand
CCTGATCGGGCAGCGGCTCCAACGGCTCGTGGGGGGTGGCGGGCTCATCGACTGACGGTGGCGTGCGGGGCTCGTCCACGCGGTCCTCCTCGAAGGGTGCGGTTCACGACTCATCGCACCTGACCGGACGCCACGCTGGTTCAGCTGACGTCGACAAAGGCAGGTGCGCAGACAGCGTATGCGTCGGGCTCAAAGATGCCGAGCCGAAACTGAAGGCGTTGCGGGTACCGCTGCGACCACGACGCAGGCAGCAGCGAGCGCCGCGACGGCTGTCGCGACGGACTGCGGCTCGTCGCCGAGTCGGCCCACCGCGATCCAGACCAGGCCCCACGCCATCGCAGCAGCCACGGCGTACCGTGCACCAAGCCGCCTGGCAAAAAGCACACCAAGCCCGGCGACGACCACCAGCACGAGGACGGCGACGACATCCGCGATCGTGGCCCCGGGGTCCACACCCGAGTCGATGAGCGCGGCAGTGATGTTGGCGCAGGTGGCCACCGCGACCCAGCCGAGATAGAGGCCGAAGGTGGCGTCCACAATGATCCGGTCCACCCATCCGGTCGGCGGATGGGCGGTGAGGCGGACCGCGAGGAAGCCGAGCACCAAGACGAGCGCGACGATCACGGCGACACTGACCCACAGCCAGTCCTGTTGGGTGACCAGCAACCACGCCGCATTCAGCAGCATCGACGCGGCGACCAGCCAGCCGATCGAGCGGTGCCGTGTCCGTGCCGCCTGGCCGGGCAGCCACTGGTAGATCGTGTACACGGCCAGTCCGAGGTAGATGACCGACCAGATCGAGAAGGCCGTGCCGGCCGGTGCCAGTCGGGTCGCATCGGCAGCCAGTGCCCCGTTGGACGAGTCTTCGACGCGGGTGCCGATGACGCCGACGCCGAGGAGCGTGCCGTACACACACGCGATCTCGCTGATCGTGACGCCGATCTGCCGCATCCGGTCGGAGCCTGTCGCTGTTCCTGACATCACGTCATCGTGTCACGGAGCGTGGCAGCCACCTGACGTCCAGCGATACCGCACGCTAGCGGAGGTCAGGCCGCTCGGTCCGCTCATGGCCCGATCAGGGCCTGGTCAGGACCTGATCAGGAAACGATCAGGGTGCTATCAACAATGCCCGAGCCTGCGCCGTGATCGTCCCGTCCACGGTCAGCTCACCCGTCACCCAGATCTTGCGGCCCTCGATCTCTTGCACCGTGGCGCTCAGCGTCAGCTCAGTGCGGATCGGCGTCGGCGCCCTGAAGTCGACCTCCAGCCGTGCCGTCGCGAGCATCGGAAGCGGTTGGTCGTGAGCGAGCCCCACCCGCTCGGCGAATGCGGCGGCACCGGCTGCGGCCGTGTGACAGTCCAGCAGCGCTGCGCTCAACCCACCAGAAATGGTTTCCGGATTGCCCCCCGTGTACCACTGCGGCGGCACAAAAGAGGCACGAGCGCGCGTACCGTCCCAGTGGCTGGCAAGGCGGAATCCGTAGGGGTTGGACGGACCGCACACGAAACAGTGTGCGTACTGCTTCGGGTAGCGATCCTGAAGGGGCGGCCCATCGATCATCCACACACGCTAGTCGTGACCCGCGGATGGCGGTCTCCGCTTCGGTGCAGGGTTTCGCGTCCTCATCACTCACGCATGCGAATCACTAGGTGCACCAGTGCTTCTCATGTCGTCAAGAACACGGCCGATGGAGCTTGCGATGACGAAATGGGACACCGGCGCAGCTCACGAGCCGCTCTCATCAGATGTGTGGTGAAAGGTTCACGAATGCCGGCGCAAGTCTCTGCTTTCCGTACGCCCATCGGTCCCCGCGGTGTCGTCCTGTCCGCTGCCGGCTTGACCGCCGCATTCCTGGCCAATCCGGTCTGCGCCACAGCTGCCCCCGGCCCAAGCGCCGCACCGGTCGCGGCGGTGGCTGCGGCCACCCCGACGTGCACGCGAATCGAGCCGGCGACGCTGACAGCAGAGGTCACTCAGCCACAGACGATCTGGGACAACGTCGGCGTCACTTTCTCAGGCACCCTGCACGATCCCGTTCCGGCGGGCGCTTGTGTGGTCATCCCCGCCACACCGACATTGCCGCTGCGCACGTTCGGCGCCTACCCCGCAGCCGACCCCGAGGGCGCGCGCGTTGGCACCATGCACGTCGATCCCACGGGTATCACCTTCACCTTCGACGACCACTACGTGAAGGGGCGCACCAACGTGTCCTTCCAGGGACGCGTGCTCGCCGGGATCCGGGCAGACACCACGACCACGATCAACCCGTTCACGCTCAATTGGGCGGTCCCCGGCATCAGCCGGCCCATCGTCGTCAACGCCCCCGGGTGTCCCACGTGCAGCTCACTTCCTCCCGGCGGCTCGAAGTACGCCGACGTCATCGACGCCAAGCGTGAGGTGCATTCAGGGATCACGCTCGGCGTCAAGGATTGGGACCGCATTCCGGCGACCGGAGACGATGGCATCGTCGACATCACGATGCGCGACGCGCTGGGCGCTGGACAGGTTTGCCGATCGGCTACCTGGCACGACCTGACACACCAACGGACTACCTCGGTGCCTTGCGACCCACTAAGTGCCACGCTGCCCTCGTACGCCGACACCGGCACCATCTCGGTCGACGGCCTGACCATCCTGAAAACGACGGTCAACGCCGCCTGGCATAACGGCTCCGCGCATGGTCAGGGCACCACGGCGCTGAAGCCCACACCCCCACCCACACCAACGCCCACGCGGGAGGCGCAGACGCCGACTCCCACGCCTTCAAGCCCCACGCCTTCAAGCGCCACGCCAACGTCAACCCCCAGTCCAACGACGACAAGCTCGACCCCGACGTCAAGTCCGATGCCTGCAAGCCCGACCCCGACGCCGACGACTTCAAGCCCAACGCCACGTCCAACGACGACAGCTCCGACGTCGAATCCCGCGCCCAGTCCTGTGGTTCCGACGCTTTCCCAAATCGTCGTTCCCCCGTTCACCTCGACCACGGGCACCTCAACCCCCACACCTGCGACCTCCACACCGACAACCCCCACACCGACGACCACCCCCACCCGGGCCCCTGCGCCCACGTTCATCCCGAGCACGCCGACGGTGCAGTTCCCCCACTTCGTACCCACCGTGCGACGCGTCTTTCAGGTGGACCGGCTCACTCCGCGAACCACCGCTCAGGCGCACTTGGTGGCCCGGCTCGATGACGACCGGTTACTGCGCTACCGCGAGGACCGGGGCCTTTGGCGAGTGTCTCGGCATCAGTTCGTCACGCTGAACGTGCCGGTGAACGCGAGCCCGAACTGGATCATCACCCAGCTGAACGCCCACACCAAGCCTGCCGTCGGGGACGTCCGCCGCACAGGGAAGCTGGCATCAGCGCTCGCTGGCCACACCTACGTCCTGGCGTGGGAACTGGCAAAGGGCGCAACGGTCCGTCATCCGTGGGGGCCCAACAAGGACACCGCTCAGCGGTTCTTCGCCCGCTCCTGAACCAGGCAACCCCGGGTGGGGTCCAAATCACCCCTGTGCGCCGGGGTCTGCCACCAGCGCGCTATTACGCTCGGCGTCACACTCGTCGAGGGGACAACCCGTGAACCAGGTCGGCGTGGCGTTCGCCCTGAGCACACTCGCCGGACTGGCGACGGTCGTCGGAGCGTTCCTGGCACTGGCTGTGCGTCACACCAACACCCGCTACCTGTCGATGAGCCTCGGCTTCTCGGCGGGCGTGATGATCTACGTCTCGATGGTGGAACTGCTGCCGCAGGGCCGCCAGGCACTGGTCGACGGGTACGGCGAAACCATCGGTGCGTGGGCAGCGATCGGGTCGTTCTTCGGCGGCATCCTGATCATCGGGATCATCGATCGGCTGGTTCCCAGCGAAGTCAACCCGCACGAGATGCCGCACGAGGACGAAGAGACCGCTCGCCGGTCCCGGATGATGCGCACCGGCACGTTCACCGCGTTGGCGCTGGCCATCCACAACTTCCCCGAGGGATTCGCGACGTTCATGGCGGCCCTGCAGTCACCCACAGTCGCCATCCCGATCGTCGTCGCCATCGCGATCCACAACATTCCCGAAGGCATCGCCGTCGCCATCCCGATCAACTACGCCACGGGGTCGAAAAAGCAGGCCTACCTCTACACCTTGCTCTCCGGGCTGGCCGAGCCCGCGGGTGCGTTGATCGGATACCTGGCCCTGCGGCCGTATCTCACCGACACCACGTTCGGGTTCGTGTTCGCCGCGATCGGCGGGATCATGACGTTCATCTCGCTGGACGAACTCCTGCCGGCGGCACACGAGTTCGGTGAACACCACCTGGCGGTGTACGGCCTGATGGTCGGTATGGCCGTGATGGCTCTGAGCCTGGTCCTGCTCGGCGCCTAGCGGCTCACTGGACGCCGAACGTGCCTGCCGAGGCGGCCAGGTCCAGGAGCCAGGGGCTGGGGACGAACCGCTCGCCGTAGCGGGTGGCCAGTTCGCCCGCTCGAGCCACGAACCCAGACAGACCGCCGGGATAATTCGTCATGAACTGAGCCGTGCCGCCGGTCCATCCCGGGAAGCCGATCCCGAACAGTGCGCCGATATTCGCCGACGCGGTGTCGGTGAGCACGCCCTGTTCGAAGCACCTGGCCGTCTCCAGCGCCATCGCGAACAGAAACCGGTCTCGCAGGTCTTCGATGGGCGCCGGATTGGGGTCTGCTGCCGACGGTGTTGCGCGCCCGCTCCCCTCGCCGAAGTGCTCCCGCAACCCCGGCCACAACTGCTTCGGCCCCGCCTTGGGGTACTCGTAAAACCCTGCGCCGGACGCCCGACCCGCGCGACCGAACTCACCGACCATCCGGTCCACGACCGCCATTCCGGCCGGGTTCACGAATCCGGTCCGACCGGAGCCGGTATCACGCCCGGCGTTGGCGTCCCGGATGTGCTGCAGCAAGGTCAGCGACACCTCGTCCATCATCGCCAACGTCGGGGCGGGGAACCCGGCCGACGTGGCCGCCCGTTCGACGCTCGCCGGGTCGAAGCCCTCGCCGACCATCGCAGCACCTTCGGTGATCAGCGCGCCGTACACCCGTGAGGTGTAGAACCCGGGCCCGTCATTGACCACGATCGGGGTCTTGCGGATCTGTTGCACCAGGTCCAGGGCGCGGGCCACGGTGCGCGACGACGTCTGCTCGCCTTTGATGATCTCGACGAGAGCCATCCGCTCGACCGGGGAGAAGAAGTGCAGCCCAACGAAGTCGCTCGGGCGGCTGACCTTGGTAGCGAGTTCGGTGATGGGCAGCGTCGAGGTGTTCGAGCACAGCAACACGTGCGGCCCGACGACGGACTCGACCTCAGCGAACACCTGACGCTTCAGCGCTGGATCCTCGAACACCGCTTCAACGATCACCTCGCACTGAGCCAGGTCGACGGCCTGATCGGTCGGTGTGATCCGGCCCAGGATTTCTTCGTACCCGTGCCCGGTCAATCGTCCTTTCGCCACTCGCGAGGTCAGCAGGTCGGCGCAATGCGCCTTGCCGCGTTCGGCCGCCTGAAGGCTGACGTCCTTGAGGACCACGTTCAGGCCCGCCGCGGCGCAGGCGTGGGCGATGCCGGCGCCCATCATTCCGGCGCCGAGGACACCGACGGTGCCGACGGTGAACCGCCGCTCGATCCCGGCGGCCTCGTCGCGCCCCGGACGCAGCACACCTGAGGAGATGGCCTGCAGGTCGACGAAGAACGCCTGCACCATGTTCGTGCTGATTGGTCCGCTGGCCAGGTCGGTGAAGTATCGAGTCTCGATGCGGCTGGCCGTGTCGAAGTCCACTTGGGCGCCCTCGACAGCGGCGCACAGGATCGCCCGTGGGGCTGGGTACGGCGCGCCTTTGAGCTGCGCACGCAGCCTGGCCGGTAGGACCGGGAGCACCGCCTGGATGCCCGGGTCCGACGGCGCGCCGCCTGGCCGCTCGTCGTCGCGATGCTCCAGCACCCACGCCTTCGCTGCTGGCAGGAGCTCCTGGGGCGTCGCCACGAGCTCGTCGACGAGGCCGCGCTCGACGGCTTCTTTCGGCGTACGCCGCTGCCCGCGCAGCAGCCAATCCGTGAGCGCGGTCTGCAGTCCGAGCATCCGGACCACCCGGGTCACCCCGCCACCACCGGGCAGGACGCCGAGCGTCACCTCGGGGAAGCCGAATTCGATCCCATCGTCGTCGACGGCGATCCGATGATGACAGGCCAGCGCGACCTCCAGGCCGCCGCCGAGCGCCGACCCGTTGAGCGCCGCGATCACCGGACGTCCGAACCGTTCCAGGGCGCGCAGCTGGGCCTTCATGCCTTCGATCAGCTCGTAGATCCGCGCGGCGTCGGCCCTGGTCGCGTTGAGGATCAGCGGAAGGTCGGCGCCGGCGACGAAGGTCTTCTTCGCGCTGGCGAGAACGACCCCGGCCACCCCGGCGAAATCGTCTCCAGCATCAGCGTGCAGACGCTCGAGGGCCACCGCCATCGAAGCGAGGTAGGTGTCGTTCATCGTGTTCACGGACGAGTTGGGATCGTCCAACGTGATGGTGACAACGCCGTCGTCGTCGCGGTCGTAGCGGATCACGTGCTGCTCGTTGATCATGAGGATGCCGTCTCTCGGTGGTCCGGTGCGGATGGCGGGCCGTTGCGTCGCATGGCGTGAAGTGAAGTGGCGTGACCTGGCGTGAAGTGACGTGGCATGGCGTCAGAGCCGCTCGACGATGGTGGCGATGCCCATCCCGCCACCGGCGCACAAGGTGACCAGGCCGTAGCGCGAGCCGCGCCGGGCCAGTTCGTCGAGGATCGTGATGAGCAGCATGGCGCCGGTGGCCCCGAGTGGATGGCCCATCGCGATGGCGCCACCGTTGACGTTGAGGATGTCGTCGGGATAGCCCATCTCATCGCGGAAGTGCATCGCCACGGCGGCGAAGGCTTCGTTCACTTCGACCAGATCCATCTGGTCCGCTCGCAGTCCGGCTCGGTCCAGGGCCCGACGGGAGGCAGGCGCGGGGGCGGTGAGCATGATGATCGGGTCGGCGCCGGATAACGCGTAGGAGACGATCCTTGCTCGCGGCGTCAGGTCGAGGTCGAGCCCCGCCTGCTCGCTGCCGACCAACACCAGCGCTGCGCCGTCGACCAGTCCGGAGGAGTTCCCGGCGTGGTGCACATGGTTGATGCCGTCGAGCCAGTGGTAGGTCTCCAGAGCCACCGCATCGAAGCCGGCGTCGCGGCCGGGCCGAAGGAACGACGGCGGCAACTGTCCCAACGACTCGAGGGTGGCTCCCCCTCGGACGTGCTCATCGCGGTCAAGGATGAGCAGGCCGTTGCGGTCCCGTACCGAGATCATTGAGTCGGCGAAGCGCCGTTGGTCCCAGGCGGCAGCGGCGCGCTGCTGCGACTGCACGGCGTAGGCATCGACGTCGTTGCGGCTGTAGCCGTTCACCGTGGCGATCAGGTCGGCGCTGACCCCCTGTGGGACGAAGCTCGTGGCCAGTGCGGTCGCGGGGTCGTTCGCCCAGGCCCCACCGTCACTGCCCATCGGGACCCTGGACATCGACTCGACGCCGCCGGCCACGATCAGGTGCTCGAACCCGGCCCGCACCCGCGCCGCAGCCTGGTTCACCGAATCCAGACCCGACGCGCAGAACCGGCTCAGTTGCACCCCCGCCACCGTGTCTGGCAGTCCGGCGGCGATGGCGGCGGTCTTGGCGATGTCAAACCCCTGGTCGCCCACCGCGCTGACGCAGCCCAGCACCAGATCCTCGATGCGGTGCGGGTCGAGTCCAGGGTTGCGATCGAGCAGCGCGTCGATCAAGCCGACGATCAGGTCGATCGGTTTGACCTCGGCGAGCGACCCGTTGGCCTTGCCACGCCCGCGCGGGGTGCGGACCGCGTCGTACACAAATGCCTCTGGGATCCCACTCATCGGCCACCTCGATCGTCGTCTGCGCCGTCACCCTGTTGAGCTCATCGCGCACCCGACAGCCCGACGGCCATCCAGCTCACGCTACGCCGGACCGCTGGGTGGGGGCGTCCAACAGGGTCCGGCAGGGCTGTCAGTGGTCGGCCCTAACGTGAGGTGGAGATGAAGCAGACGCCGGCGACAGGCGGGTCGACCGGCAGCAAGGGAGGTTGTCATGGTGCTAGACCGGGTGGAGTATCCGACGGGCGTCAGCGTGGCGCTGCTCGTCGGCCAAGACGGTGGCTTCACGGTCGACATCGCCGACCCGGCCATGGGAGACACGACAATCAGCGGGTTCGCCTGCGAGCACGACGCCCGCACGTTCCTCTATCTGGGTGACTTCGACGACTGCCATGACAACGCCGCGTACACGACCGCAGGCCTGGCCGGATTGCATTGGTCCTGAACAGGCGCTGACCTGGCCGAAGCCTCGTGTGCGAGGGGTTAACATCAGGTGTGCGGGGGACGACGTTCGGTCGATGGGTGCTGCGTGGGCTCGCCCTCGGTGCCGCAGTCCTGGCACCCCTGTCGTACGTCGATCTCCCCGGTCCGTTGCCGCCGGTGCAGGCTGGGCTGCCGTTGGTCGGGATCGCCGCGCTCGCTACGTCCGGGCTCCTTGGCTGGCGAAGGGACTGGTGGCCCGCGACGATCTCGCTGGTCGCGGCCGCAGCGATGGTGGGACCGGTGGTCATACCGCCCTCCCGCCCCGACGCGGATTCGGCGCAGGGTGCGACGGTCCGGATGATGAGTCTGAACGTGGAGTTCGGCCGGGCCGACCCCAGCGCGCTCATTCGCCTGGTTGACGAGCGCCGAATCGACGTCCTGGTCTTGACCGAGATCACCCCCGATGGCTGGCGGCGCGTGCAGGACGCAGGGTTACGCGATCGTTTCTCGCACGCCACGGGGCGTACCGATACCGGCGCTTCGGGCACCGTGATCCTCTCCCGCCATCCGTTCAGCTGCGTCGACACCGTCGAGGGGAGCCCGTGCGGGCAGGTGGTCACGCGCAATCCGGACGCGCCGGCATTTCGACTCGGTGCGACCGCTGCCACCTTTGACCTGCCCTCGATCCGGCTCGTCGACGGCACCGTGATCCGCGGGATTCACGCCCGGCCGCCGTCCTTCACCGGTAACGATCGCTGGCAACGCGAACAGCACGAGTTGCGCGCTTGGGTCGACGAACACCCCCTGGACACCCGACTGATCATGGCCGGGGACTTCAACGCAACGCCCAGCCACCCGGCGTTCCGGGCACTGGCCGACGGGTTGGCCCGGGCGCCGAACACCGGCCTGCCGTGGACCCGCACCTGGCCGCAGGAAGCGCGGATTCCCCCTCTGGTGCAAATTGATCACATCCTCTCGCGCGGGTTCGCCGTACTCGCCGAGGGCGTCGATATCGTGCCGGGGACCGATCATGCCGCGATCTGGGCTGACCTGCGGGCCATCTCCAACTCGGCTCCGGCCTGAACCTTTCGTACAGTCAGATCATGAGCATCCAAGACGCGCCCTACGCGCGCGGAACGGTCTCCCGCAACGATGAACGCACGATGGCCATCTTGGCTCACCTGTCGACCATCGTTGCGATGATCGTGTCGGCTGGCTGGCTGAGCTTCGTCGGACCGTTGATCGTCTGGCTGCTGTATAAGGACCGAAGCCCCTACGTACGTCAAGCAGCGGCGGGGTCGTTCAACTTCAACCTGTGGGCCTGGGTCATGTCCATCGTCGGTTGGATCTTGTTCTTCACGGTCATCGGCATCCCCGTCGCGATCGTGCTGTGGATCGTCGCCGGCGTCATGACGCTGTGGTGCCACATCCACGCCCACGTCGGCCCTAGCGGGTGACGCGCCCGGTCCGAGACACTGGATCGACCGGCGAGCGGGCACAACGGGCCGCCGGAGCGCAGGATGGATCCAGCGGCGCATTCGCGCCCCCACCAAAGAGCTGAAAGGCATGTCGATGAGCGACGCGAAGAATGAGCAGACCAAGCCAGAGCAGGACGCCGGCGCAGATGCTGGCGCGGACGCAGGTGCAGACGGCGGTGCGTTCGGCGCGAGCCGAGGTGCCGACGGCGGTGCCGACGGTGGCGCCGGTGGCGTGAGCCGGGGCTCCGATGGCCACGCCGGCGGCGACGCCGACGGTGGCGCGGACGCAGGTGCCGACAGCGGCGCAGGCATCTGAGTCACTTCACTGCAGGTGTCCCCGCGGTGTGCTGAACACCGCGGGGATACCTGTCGGCAAGGGATGATAAGGCCATGACCAAGGTGCGCAAGCCCGCGGTCGCGGGCTCGTTTTACCCCGCCGACCCGACCGAACTCGCCGAGCTGATAGCCAGCCAGTTGGACGCGGCTCGGGCCACGTCGGGCACCGATGCAGGCACGGTTTCGCGCCTCGGCGCGCCGGCTGCCGTGATCGCCCCGCACGCGGGCTACATCTACTCCGGAACCACCGCCGCCCTGGCCTACCAGCTCGTCCGCGAGTTCGCCGACCAGTACCGTCGGGTCGTCCTGCTCGGACCGGCGCATCGGGTCGCGATTCGCGGGCTGGCCACCGCCGCAGCGTCATCGTTCGCCACCCCCCTGGGTGACATCCCGGTCGAGGACCTGCGCGACCACGAGGTGTCTGCGCTCCCGCAGGTCGCCGAAAACCCCGAAGCGCACGCCTTGGAGCACGCCCTCGAGGTCCACCTGCCGTTCCTGCAGACCGTCCTGGCCGACTTCATCCTGGTCCCGATGGTCGTCGGCAGTGCCAGCCCGCAGGAGGTGTCGGCGGTCATCGACGCACTGTGCACCGACGTACAAACGTTGCTCGTGGTCAGCTCAGATCTCTCGCACTACCTGCCACACGAGCAGGCGAAGGCGGTCGACACAGCAACGGTCGAGCAGATCGTGCGCCTTGAGGGCCCACTCAGCCATGAGCAGGCGTGTGGCGCGACACCCGTCAACGGTTTGCTCCTGAACGCCAGGCGGCGCGGGCAGACCGCACGGCTCTTGGGGATGTGCACGTCGGGCGACACCGCCGGCGACCGAGACCGCGTGGTCGGCTACGCATCGGTCGCCTTCCACGCGCCGGTCACCCACTCCGGGGCACGCTGAGCATGGCGAACCCCAACCACGCCCTGCCCGTCGACGCCGGACCGATCCTGCTGGCACTGGCCCGGCAGGCCATCGCCGAGTCCCTCGGCGTTGCGTCGCCGGTCCCGGAATCCACCGACGCGACGCCGCCCTGGCTCGATGAACCGGGCGCGACTTTCGTGACGTTGACCCAAGCTGGCGCGTTGCGCGGCTGCATCGGAACAGTCGAGCTCTGGCGGCCACTGGCCCAGGACCTACGATCGAACGCCGTCGCCGCCGCGCTTGGCGACCAGCGCTTCCCGCCGCTGCGCCTGGAGGAACTCGACCGCACGCACATCGAGGTGTCCCTGCTCTCCACGCCGGAACCGATGAACTGCCCCGACGAGGCGGCAGCGGTGACCGTACTTCGCCCGGGAGTGGACGGTGTGGTCTTCCGGTACGACGGCCACCGGGCCACGTTCTTGCCGCAGGTCTGGGAGCGGCTGCCCGATCCCCGGGACTTCCTCGCCGCGCTGCGCCGCAAAGCCGGGCTGCCCGAGGACCTTTGGGACGAGAAGGTGCACCTGGCCAGGTACACCGTGACCGCATGGGAGGAGACCAGCGCATGAACAAGCCGTCGGAACCCGGCATCCCAACCGACCAGCGGTACCCGGCACGCTACTGGCACCAGCTCGACGACGGCCGGATCGAGTGCGACGTGTGCCCGCGAGCGTGCCGGCTCAGGGAGGGCCAGCGCGGATTCTGTTTCGTTCGTGGTCGGGCCGATGACCAACTTGTGCTCACGACGTACGGACGCTCGTCCGGCTTTTGCATCGACCCGATCGAGAAGAAGCCGTTGAACCACTTCTACCCCGGCAGCAGCGTCCTCTCCTTCGGCACCGCAGGCTGCAACCTGGGTTGCCGGTTCTGCCAGAACTGGGACATCAGCACCTCGACGCAGATGGACCGGCTCCTCGATCGAGCCGGGCCGCAGGACATCGCTCAGGCCGCCCGGGACTGGGGCTGCCGCGCGGTGGCGGCCACCTACAACGACCCGGTGATCTTCACGGAGTACGCGATCGATGTGGCGCACGCTTGTCACGACGCAGGCCTGGCCATGGTGGCAGTGACCGCTGGGTACGTGCAGCCAGAGGCCCGGGCGGACCTGTTCGCGGTGATGGACGCGGCGAACGTCGACCTGAAGGGGTTCACCGATGACTTCTACCGAAAGCTCACCGGGGCCCGGCTCGAGCCGGTGCTGGACACCTTGCGGTACCTGGTGCACGAGACCGACGTCTGGGTCGAACTGACGACCCTGGTCATTCCCGGGCAAAACGACGCAGACGACGACCTGCGCCGAATGTGCGAATGGATCGCCACCTCGCTACGGCCCGACGTGCCGTTGCACTTGACCGCATTTCATCCCGACCACCGCATGCCGCAGGTGCCGCGCACTCCGCTGTCGACCTTGGTCCGGGCCCGGGAGATCGCTACCCAAGAGGGCCTGGAGTTCGTGTACACCGGCAACGTCCGACACCGCGACGGGGACTGCACGAGCTGTCCCCGATGCGGCTCGGACGTCATCGAGCGGGACGGCTACTCGATTCGCGCGTATCGGCTCACGGCGCAGGGGTGTTGCCGGCGCTGCGGGCACCCGATCCCCGGTCGGTACGACGACACCGCCGCCAACTTCGGCTCACGCCGAATTCCCATCACCATCAACTCCGGGCTCGGGGCGGGAGGCAGCCTGCCCTGAATCCTGCGTCGTGGCGTCCCGCCAGACGTCTCCGGAGCCCGCATCCCTCGACGTGTCTTTCGACGTGTCTCTTGACGTGTCAGACGAGGCTTGCGGATCAGCGTCGACCGTTCCTTCCAGGATCTCCTCCTCGGATTCGGTCTTCGTTGCCGGGCCGTTCGACTGCGGTTCATCGGCGAGCAGGCGGTACAACGCGCGCCGGACTTCATCGATGAGTTCGACCCCCTGAGCGACTTGCCGCTGGTCTCCGCCTTGGGTCACCGCGTGCGCGGCCATGGCCAGTTGCCCCAGCGCGGACCACATCGAACCCGTGCCGGGCGACCCGTGCCCTTGTTTGGCCTGCTCCCCAGCGGTCTCCCAGGGCCGGGGCCGGTCTCCGGCGGCGTCCACCTCGGCTCGGCCGGCGTCGGTGAGTCGGTAGGCCTTGCGCCCGTCTTCTTGAAACGCCGCGATCAGGCCCTCGTCTTCGAGCTGGGCCAGCGCCGGATACACCGCGCCCGAACTCGGCCGCCACGCGCCGCCGGTGCGCTCGTCCAAGGTCTGGATGATCTGGTACCCGTTCATCGGCTGCTCGGCGATCAGGAACAACGCCGCGGTGCGCATGTCACCGCGCTTCATCCGGCTCCCGCTGCCGCGCCGCTGGCCGCCGCCCTTGCCGCCGAACATCCCCCCGGGGCCAAAGGGAAGGGGCCGAAACCGCCGCCCCATGAGCCGCGGCGCTCATCGTCGTCGTGACTCCACGATGACGATCCTCGCGGTGGCTGGTCCTGCGGCCGTTCGCCGGACATGCCGGCCCACCCGGGCCCGCAGCGATCACCGGAGACCTCCTCACGTCGCTCGCCTGTCCCGCCGCGACGTCCGCCGAACAGCTGGTTCAACAACTCGCCGCCGAGGTCCCAAGCGCCTGGATTGCTGGTGCTCATGTCGCTACTCCCTCCATCAGTTGCATGCAGTCTCGTGGTCTCGCGCGATGGCGTCACCCCGCTCGCAACCAGCGTGCGCCCCACGAAGCGACATGTCAACGACATATCGCGACATGACCCGATCTAGGTTGCCCGGCGGTGCAGCTCGGGGATGTCGCGGCACTATCCTCAGATCTGCTGGCGTGCACGACGGCAGGCCGTGATCGCCTCTGCGCGGTGCTTGAATCAAGGGATGACCGAGCAGACGAGGATCGTCACCGCAAGCGCCGTGATCGCCGCCCCGGCCGCTGACATCTTTCAG